>Ga0209066_10004221_pt1 | contig 15828 bp, 15 predicted proteins | sample All_14_2_FD_187198 | JGI IMG/M metagenome (GOLD analysis project Ga0209066, IMG submission 187198) | Freshwater microbial communities in response to fracking from Pennsylvania, USA - Allegheny Zone_MetaG_DW_15 (SPAdes) (version 2) ...
GCGCAGGCATTAGGCGCCACAGCATGCGCGGCGGAAGTGCGAAGGTTTTCGCGTTTCGGGGTAGGCCCTACAGGCGGCTTGGGAGGGGCGGGGCTAACCTTGGTGGATATCGCTCGGGATAGGGCGAAGGGAGAAGTCGATGAACGAGCGCAAGGCGCATGTTGTCGGATCGGGGGTGGGTTTGAGGGGCGGAATCGCCGTGCCAGAGGCCCGACAGGCGTATCAGATAAAACCTTTCCATAGCCAGACTGGGTTGAATACCGGTGCACTGGCTTTGCCAGATGTGTGTCTCCGAGGTTAGAAGGCACTCACCAAAGCGTGAAGACCGCCATGCGATACCCTCATCAAAAGCTGTGGTAGCCATTGTTATCGAACTTCTGAGATTGGTACGCGATGGCACTACAGTCTAGCTATCGAATAAACGCAACACAAAATGCCCAGCGTTATTTTTGTTAACCTGAGCAGCAGAATTTCGACACCACCCCCGCGAAATCAAATATCAATTTAGGACCAATATAAAGATGAGCACGTTGAAGCTTAGGCTCACGAGAGCCTGGACGCACCCTAATCGATGGAAAACACTGACGATATTAATTTGCATATTTTGTTTTATTGCAGGCACCGCACTTATAACTCTGGACCTCACGCGATCAAATAGAGAGCCGCCCACCATTGATATAGGCTTCAAAGGGTACTGTGGCGGCCGGATTACAGCTTACGCCATGCGGTCAAGTGCTGAAAGCATGCAAGTCGCTGTCCTATGGGGCGAGCAACCAATTGCCGACATGCTTCGCTCCCCCGACCTTTTCACTACATACCAAACAATAGATGCAACTTCACGCCCGCACGCAAAAACAAACACAAGCATAGAGTCCAAACAAAATTCTGGAAGCTCAGAAAAAGAATTCGACCAAATGGTCGAGCGAATGCAGAAAGATGAACCAATTCATTGGAAACCGAAGAATCCAAAGCAAGGCGACTGCAATGGCACCGGCCTCATATTTAACACAACAGAAAACCTAAAAATTTCAGTCGATGGCGTATTCATAAAACCAAAAACATACATCTGCGACCTCAAAGACAAGGGCTGCATTGACTATATAAGAGTTGCAAATGAAATAAGAGCATCCAACTACTCCAAAGGAGTTTCCTTTGACAACGGGGCGATGTACAAAGCCGCAGATGTCACCTCAACATTCACTAAATCAAAGAATCATTATGAGTACATGAACGCAGATCAAAATTCATATGAAATATTACAAACCTCTTCTGTTTTTAGTGACAAAGGCAGAAACTCAGTTTATGGCTTCTTAATTACATTAAATGGATCTCGACAAAATTTAGGAGCATCTACTTTGGGTCTTCAAATAAAAATTGGGACTCATGCAAAGGGATTGTACGTGGCAGATTTTTTTGACACAAAAGAAGAACAAGAGCGACAGACCAGGGAAATAGATGAGCAACGCCCAGCCGCAAGCATAGCTCAGGTCGTCGCAATTTCAGACAGCCGTTTCGTAGCTTCTGAATGGGCCCAAGATCGCACGAGAAATCGGGTAAAGAAGAACATTTGGTTTGCTGAGGAGAAAAACTACGTTGCTGACGCCTACCTTTGGGAAGACGTTGATTTTGAACGCAACAAGGCAATACGAGACATGATCGGATCCATCCTTATTGGCTTTGCATTTGCACTGATTTGCGAACTCCTTATTGCATCAGCCAAAGAGCAAGCATATAAAAATGCAGGAACCGGAAATTAACAGTGATGTAGACTGGTACTTGCTCGATTTATTTAAATCTCGCACCCAACTCCGTCGAAGCGAACACATCTAAACCAGCCTAGTCACTCCCGCCAAACTATCACATCAACGCTGATATCCACAATAGCCATGGAAAATTTTGGCGCCCTTTACGCTTCGCGCTTAAGCTCCGCTTAATCTGAGATTTATACCTCAAGGAGAAAGAATTGATCGGCAAGTCAGGACTTATGAAAATTGCGGAGATGATCTGCGGTAATCTTCCATTCGACTACTTCCGTTATCGTAGTTCCAGCCACCTCACACGGTTTTTTATCGATCTCGACCTTGATTACGCTCACGATGGGTCAACTCGAAACGTATGGGTATCAGAAGTGCTAGCAGAGCTGAACTCAAAGCAACCAGTTGCAGTTGGCATGCCGTCGCGGGAAATGATAAAGGTCATCGAATATCTCTTGCATCCAGATCAATTCCTCTTCGATCAGAGACTTGACCGGCAAAAAGCAATTGAATCAGTCAAGGCGTGCTTGAAGTCGTCAAACCTAACTGTCGCTGAACTTGCCAATGGACTGGTGCGTGTTTGCCCTTTGCATGGCGAGTTTGTATCTACAGCATTTGAAGCCCCTCCGACGGAGAGGCTGCTGACCTTCAAACCAGAAATCTTCAAAGTTCCGGAGAAGCCGCAGAACCCGCGCCTTATCTCGATCATGATGCCTTTCAACCCCGCATTTCGAGGCACCTATGATGCAATCAAGCGAGTGGCGGAGTACATGTCTCTTGAATGCTTAAGAGCAGATGACATATGGGACAACTCCACTTTCATGCAAGATATATTTGATCTAATATTTTGCGCAAAAGTAGTTGTTGTTGATTTCACAGGCAGGAATCCAAATGTGATGTACGAAACAGGGATCGCTCACACGCTTGGAAAGACTGTTATCCCGATTACGCAGTCGATCGAAGATATACCATCTGACTTAGGGCATCACCGCGCCCTAAAATACCTTCCAAATGAAGAAGGATATCGCGATCTTAGCAATGATCTATACAAGCGGCTAAAAGTCATCATGGGGCTTACAAGCCAAGCACCCAGCGAGATAAAGCACGGCTTGTGAAGTTGGCCGGGTTTCAGAATTTCCTCTAGACATAAGTGGCAGTTCAACGCGGACGCCGACACTGGGCATGATTTCGCCGTATTATTGGCCAGTGTCGGTGCGCTTCGCGCTCCTGCACCGGTTAATCTATGCATTAGCATCATGGTCAGCTCAGATTCGGAAAGATACTCGACCAATGCCCGTTCCCCTCCTGAGCAATCAAATACAGCCACTCAGGAAGAAGCGCATAGACCTACCCTCTTCCCGCTTCTCCTTGCCGCCTTCATCGCCTTCGCCTCGCCGGCCCTGATCAAAAAGCGCAGCCCCACCCACTGCTGCGCCACCACACAGCCATGGCCTTCCACGACCTAGAAATCAAACGCATTCAAAACGCGGCTGATGCCTTCATGGCGGCGCGCCGCCCGCCAGCGCACATCCGCAAGGCGCTGGACTATGACTACACCCTGCACAACCAGACCATCGAGCTGCTGGAAGTGCGCCCGCGCTGGGACAACCCCGCCGAGATCATGAAGCGCCCGTTTGCCAAGGCCACGTATGTGAAAGCTTCGAACCAATGGCGGGTCTACTGGATGCGGGGCAATCTGAAGTGGCACCCGTATGAGCCGCCCGTGGCATCGTCCATCCAGGCGTTTTTCGAGCTGGTGAACCTCGACGCTCACAGCTGCTTCTTTGGGTAGTGAAGGGGCAGTTGCAGGCCGCCGTGCCGGGCCTTCACCGCCTCGCTACGATGGCCGCCTCAGGCGCCCAGCGCCCCTTCCTTCCATTTCGTGATGACCCCAAAGCGCCGACGCATCCTGCAAGCCATCTTGTATGAGGCCATCGCCATTGCCGTCGTTGGCCCGGTGTTGAGCGTGGCCTTCGACGAGCCTCCGGCATCCACCCTCGGCCTGGCCTTTGTGCTGTCCAGCATTGCGCTTGTGTGGAACTACGTGTTCAACACGATCTTCGAGCGATGGGAATCGCGGCAAGCCGTGCGAGGCCGGTCATGGGCGCGGCGGCTGGTGCATGGCATGGGCTTTGAAGGGGGCCTGGTGGTGATCCTGGTGCCGGTCATGGCACTGTGGTTGAACACATCGCCCCTCAACGCCTTTCTGGCCAATCTGGGCCTGCTGGGCTTCTTTCTGGTCTACGCGATGGCCTTCACATGGGCGTTTGATCGCGTGTTCGGCCTGCCGGAGTCAGCGGTGAAAGGCCTGCCGCCAACATGATCTCCAGCCCCGCACAAAACGCGGGCTGGCCGGCTACCCGCCGCGCCCCTTCAGCAGCGCCAGCAGCCGCATGCGCGAGCGCAGGTTCCACACCGAAACACGCCAGGTGGGGCGCAGCCCGTCGACCCAGCCCTTCAGCGCTTCGGCGCGGCCGCTGGCATCGGGCACCAGCAGCAGGTCAGACGCCTGAGCGCCGCGCTGCCAGCTGTCGGCCAGGGCCTGCAGCACCAGGTGCTGGCCTGGCGCAGCGTCGGCCCAGCCGGCACGCTCGGCCACGTGCCGCTCGATCCACACGCTGCCGCAGCGCCAGCGGACCAGGCCGGCCAGGTCTTCGCCGGCCGCCCCGCCCAACCCGGGCGCCGGCACGCGCAGCAGCCGCAGTTCGGCCTCGCCACGCTCTGCCAGCACCGGCAGAAAGGCGTTGTAGAAGGCCACCCGCGCGGGGTCGGCGCTGAGGCGGTGCACCCCGGGCGCAGCCGCCTGTGTGGCTTCGATGGCCCAGCATCGGGCCAGGCCGGCGGCCATGTCGCTCGGGGCGGTGAGCACCTCGGTGTGCCACCCCGGCGCGCGTGCGGCCAGTGCGGCTGCTTCGCGTGAGCGCGCGGCCAGCAACGCCGCCTCACGCCCGGCTTCATGCGCCGGCCAATCTGGCGCCGGCCCGCCTTGCAGGCGCTGCCAGGGGGCGGCGTGGTCGGCGCGGCGTGTCACGCGCACGGCGGCTTCGCTGGCGGGCAGGTGTTGCACGGGCCAACTGTTGTCGTCCTGCTCGCGCAGGTCGATCACATGCCAATCGGCCCGCCGGGTCAGCAACCCCTGCCACAGCGCCGGCCACACCTGCTCGGGCGGCACGTCGCTGAGCACGGCCGGTCGCTCGCCCTCCCAGATGCCGATGGGGCGCAACACCCGTATCGGCAGGCCAGACGCCTTTTCGGCCCCCAGCGCCAGCGGCAGCACCGCGTGCAGCACATCTCCCTGGTGCAGTGCGAGCACGTAGAGCCGATGGTCGGCCCGCCGCAGGTGCTGCCAGGCCGCGCTCACGTAGCGATGGGTAGCAAACAGCTGATCGGGGCGACCGGCGGCGCGCGCGCGCGTTTCAAGGGCGTTCCAGCCAGGCCCCAGGGCAGCCAGGCCAGGCTCGTCGCAAACAACAGTGAAGGTGCTCATGCCGAGATTGTGACGAAGAGCCGTGCGACAACCGGCGCCTGGCAACCCCGAAGCAAACGACCGGCGAGCTAGCGACGTGTGTCAAGCGACGAGCCCGCGCCACCTACACTGGGCAGCAGGTTTTCTGCTTTCCGCACCTTGTGCGTTCCACCACATGTCCTGGCACGGCCACCTGCAACTCCACTACCAACACCACGCAGGCCGCACCACCGCGCTCGACAAACACCACGGCCCACTGCGCGTGCTGCAGCGGCTCTACCCCGAGGGCGATGCCATCTGCCACCACGTGCTGGTGCACCCGCCCGGCGGCCTGGTGAGCGGTGATGTATTGGAAGTAGACGCTCACCTCGCCCCCGGCAGCCATGCCCTGATCACCACCCCCGGCGCCACCCGCTTCTACCGCAGCAAAGGCAGTGAAGCGCGGCAAACGGTGCGGTTGCAGCTGAGTGAGGGCACCCGCCTCGAATGGCTGCCGCTGGAGACCATTGCCTACCGCGGCTGCGATGCCCACAACCAGCTGCGCTTCGAGCTGGCCCCCGGCGCCGACATGATGGGCTGGGACCTGCTCGCCCTGGGCCTGCCCGCCGCGGGCGAGGCCTGGGATGCCGGCTGCTACCGGCAACACCTCGAACTGCCCGGCGTGTGGCTGGAGCGCGCCCGCATCGCCGCCACCGACACCACCCTGCTGCACAGCCCCCTCGGCTGGGCCGGCCACCGCGTGCTGGCCACGCTGTGGTTGGCCGCCGGCGCGCCGCTGGCCCCCACGCGCCGCGAAGCCTTGCTTGATGCCACCCGCACCCTGCTGGGCGAGCGCAATGTGGACGTGATGGCCGGCGCCACCGCCCCCAACGACCAGGTGGTGGTGCTGCGCGCCCTGGCCGCCCGCGTGGAGCCGGCGATGGCGCTGCTGCAGCGCGTGAGGGCGCTGTGGCGCCAGGAGGCCTGGCAACTGCCCGCCTGCCCGCCACGGGTGTGGCGCACCTGAGCGCCAGCGGCCGGATGCGAGGTGCGGCCGGCACAGCCAGCCCCGCGGAACACGCTGCCTAAGCCCACGATCTGCCAGCCCGACACAGCCCTTATCCCGCGATGGGTCACCCGCCCGAAACCGCAGAATCGCCACCAAGGCGTCCATCACAGAGACGACAGACCAGACTCGGCCGAGGGAAGAGATGTACTCAGGGAAGAACGATGCCGAACTCACCTCGTGGCGCTGCCCGCCACCTGCCGCTGCTGGCGCTGATGCGCCGGCTGCCCTTGCCTGCCAAACTGTCCACGCTGGCCGCCTGCGCCATCGTGCCCCTGCTCGCTTTGGCAGCCATCTGGCTGACCCAGCAGCAAGCCCAACTCCAGCAGGCTGAGAACGAGCTGGCCGGCGCCCATGCCGCCTCGGCCTTGCTCGATGTGGCGGTGTGGACCCAAACCCACCGCGGCCAGACCAACATGGTGCTGTCGGGCAACGAGGCCCTGCGGGCCAAGCTGCCCGCCACGCGCGAGCGGCTGCAAGCCGCCCTGGCCGCCGCCGACGCCCTACTGACAGCCCACCCCCAATGGCCGCTCACCACGCAGGCCTGGCCGGTTGTGCGCGAGGCCGTGGGCGCCATCGCTGCCGGCCGCCACAGCGACGAACGCGCCCAGGCCTTTGCCCAACACACCGCTCAGGTGCAGGCGCTGCGCCACCTGCTGCAGCTGGCCAGCGAGCAATCGCACATGCTGCTCGACCCTGAATCGGGCACGTACTACCTGGCCGAGGTGCTGAGCACCCGGGTGCTGCCCACCACCGAAACCACCGGCCTGCTGCGCGGCCAGGGTGCGGGGCTGCTGACCCGTGGCGAAGCCACCGATGAAGAGCTGCTGCAACTGCACGGCCGCATGGGCCTGCTGGAAGACCAGCTGAGCGGCATCGCCAATCAATTGGCCGCGATGACACGTGCCGGCCATGCCCCGTTGGACGACGTACTGGCCCCCGCCGCCGCGGCCGGCAAGCAGTTCCTGACGCAGGCTCGCGCCGCCTTTGCCCACCAGCCCCCCATCGGCCAGGCCGACGCCTACTTCGACCTCGGCACCCGCGCCATCACCGCCTTGGTCAAGCTACAGCAACACGCCGGCCAGACGCTCATCAGCGAACTGCAGGCCCGCACCGAGGCGCTGGCACGCACCCGCAACCTGTCGCTGGCCGGCACCAGCGCCTGCCTGCTGCTGTTGTTCTATGTCGCCTTTCTGTTCAACCGCAGCACCGTGGACGTGTTGCAGGAGGTGGAGCGCGCCGCCCAGGCCGTGGCCGATGGCGACCTGACCCACCGCCTGCAGGTGGACGGCAGCGACGAACTGGCCCGCATGGCCCGCCGCATCGAGGCCATGCGCCAGGGCCTGGTCGACCTGGTGCTGCAGATCCGCACCCACGCCCAGGCCGTCTCAGGCAGCGGTGACCGGCTCAATGACGACAGCATCGCCCTGGCCAGCCGCAGCGGCGAACAGGCCGCGAGCGTGGAGCAATGCGCTGCCACGCTGCACCAGGTGGCGCACACCGTGCGGCACAACGGCGAACAAGTCGACCGCGCCGGCCAGCTCTTTGTGCAGGTGCAAGGCACTGTGGCCAATGGCAGCGCGCGCATGCAGGCCGCGGTGGACACCGTCAGCAGCATCGAGACCACCAGCCGCCAGGTGGCCGACATCGTGACGATGATCGACGGCCTGGCCTTCCAGACCAACCTGCTGGCCTTGAACGCCGCGGTGGAAGCCGCCCGTGCCGGCGAATCCGGCCGCGGCTTTGCCGTGGTGGCGGCCGAGGTGCGAAACCTGGCGCAACGCAGCGCCAGCGCGGCAGCCGAGATCCGCAGCCTGATCGGCGCTTCGGTCGATCAGGTGAGCACCGGGGCGGCGCAGATCCGCGAGGTGGGCCAGAGCCTGGCCGCGCTGGTCTCGCAGGTCAGCGAGGTCGACCATGCCCTGGCCGAGGTGCGCAACGCCACCCAGGAACAGATCACCGCCGTCGACCAGATCGCTGAAGCCGTGCGCATCATCGGCGACACCACGCAGTGCAACGCGCAGAGCGCCGAAAGCACCGCCGGCCTGGCTGGCGACCTGCAGCACCATGCCAACACGCTGACCGGCCTGGTGGCCCGGCTGCAGGTGGAGCCTCAGGCCGCTTAAACCTGCTTACCGCTGCCAGTAGCCTTGATGCGCCACGGCCGCCTCGTCGGCCAGCACCGGCCCGATCGTCTCGATCGGGTGCGGTGAAGCCGCAAACACATCGCGGCACGACAGCTCGGCATCGCGCTGCTCGGCCCGCTCACCGCGAAACACGCGCAGCGCGACCGCATCGATGCCGTAGACCACCCGGCCGATGGCCGACCAGAAGATCGCCCCGGCGCACATCACGCACGGCTCGGCCGAGCTGTAGAGCGTGGCCGCCGCCAGCGGCGCACGGCGTTGGTTTCGGCGTGGCCGGTGCAGTCACCGCTTTCAGTGGTGTCGCACCAGGCCTGGGCCAGCACTTCGCCATCGTCGGCCACGATGAGGGCGCCGAAGGGCCGGTTGCCGCGGCTGCGGCCCTGCTGCGACAAGGCAATGGCCTCGCGCAGGTAGCGCGCATCGCGTTCGCTGAAGCCGGGGGCCGTCATGCGATCACCATGCGCTGCGACTTGGGCGGCAGGAACGACAGGTTGTACACCGCATCGGCGCTGGGCCGCGTCTTCAGCCCGAAGACCTCGACCACCTCATCCACCTGCTGTTCCACAAACAGCTTGCGCACGGCGCCCACGCCATCGCTGCGGGCATCGGCCGCGGCCACATAGCTGGCGGTGATCTTCCAGCGCTCCAGCTCCACCGCTTCAATCAGGAAGGGCTCACGCTGCTTCACGTAGACCATGGCGGCGGCGGGATCGGCCAGGGTCTCGATCAACGCCCGGTTGGTGGCGCGCACAAAGCCCGCCACCGCCTGTGGCTGCTCGGCCATGAACGCGGTGCTGGCAAGCACCGCGTTGCCATACAGGTTGACCCCGGCACTGGCATACGACAGCACGCTCAGCTCCTCGGGCTTGATGCGCTGGAACAGCGACACCGCCGAGTCGTGGAAGTAGGTGGCGCCGTCCACATCACCGCGCACCACCACGTTGTCGCGCGCGCTGAAATCGGTGGTCACCCAGTCGAAGGCATCGGGCTTCATGCGGGCCTTGCGCGCCACCATCGGCCAGGCACGGCGGGTGGATTCCACCGCCGCAGCCGCGATGCGTTTGCCGGCCAGGCTCTTGAAATCGGTGGTGATGCCGCGGTCCTTGCGGCCGATGATGGCGAACGGTGCGCGGTTGTAGTACTGGTACACCGCCTGCACCGGCGGCAAGCCGGCCGCGCGCGACTGGAACTCGATCAGCGAGCTGATGTCGCCAAAGCCCATCTGGTAGGCGCCGCTGGCCACGCGGGTGATCGAGGCCACCGAGCCGGCGCCCACGTCGATGCTGACATCCAGCCCTTCGTCCTTGTAATAGCCCTTGGCCAAGGCCATCAGAAACGGGGCCACCTGGCCGCTGATGCGGAAGTCGAGCGTGAACTTCAGCGGGGTGAGTTTCTGCGCCAGCACAGCGGGCGCCGCCAACGTGGCCATACCGGCACCAGCGACTTGCAGTAGGCGACGACGGGAAAGGAATTCATGCGTGTTCATGCGGTACTCCGGGCGAAAAGGGGAAGACGGAAGACGGGGATCAGCGGTGCATCAACGGTGGATCTCGGCTTCGCCGTGGCGGCGCAGCAGGTCCATCAGCTGTTTGCGGATCAACAGGCCGGGCCGGTCGGAGGCCATTGAATATTCGATGCCGCGGCGGCTCACATCCACCACCGCATCGGGGTCGGTGGATTCGAGGATCTCTTTGTCCTCGCGGGTGATCTCGGCATCAAAGTCGATCAGCAGCTGCGCCGGGCAATCAGCCTCGGTGTCGTTGCGGAACAGCCATTGGCACAGCTGGATGTGGCCGTCATCGATGGGTGTGAAGCAGTTGATGATCACGTGGCGCACGCCGGGTTTGTCACCCGATGCCGGGTACTCGATATCAAGCCGGCGCGAGAACGGCAGGTAGTAGGCATTGCGCATGTGCCGCGTGGTGATGGCATCGGGCACGCCGCTCACCTGCTGGAAGCGCGGCGGGTTGGCGGCGGGGATCACCGTCTCGGCATAGAAGCCGGTCTCGCCTTCCACCAGCTCGTACTTGCTGGGCTTGGGCTGATCAGCCACGCCAAAGGTGGCGCGGTGCACGAAGCTGAAGTGCGAATTGTCGAAGCTGTTTTCCAGCGCCCGCATCGGGCTGGTGGCCCACACCTCGTGGAACTGGAAGATGGTGCGCCAGCCGGGCGCATCGAACTCGGGCACGGCGGGGATGTCGGCCACCGGTTCCTCCAGCGCCACCCAGGCATAGCCGTAGCGGGCGGTGCAGGGGTAGGCCGGGGTGCAGAACTCCTTGGGCACCGCGGCACCCTCGGCGAGCTGGGGGATGTGGATCACCTTGCCGGCGCGGTCATACGTCCAGCCGTGGTAGCCGCATTGCAGCTTGCCCTTGAGCGGGCCTTGCTTGTCGCACCAGCCCTTGGAGAGCTTGGCGGTGCGGTGGCAACAGCGGTCCTTCAGGGCCGCGGGTTGGCCGTGCTCATCGAGGAAGAGCACGATGTCTTCGCCGAGCAGCTTGAAGGGTTGGGGGCCATCCTGCAGATGGCTCAAAGGCATGCAGGCATGCCAGTACTTGCGGAAGGCCGGTTGGCGCGTGGTCAGCATGAAGCGTCTCGCTGCTTGAAGTTGGGTTGATCCCCATCGCAGCGCAGGCACTCAGGTGACGCACGCTGCTGGGGCACTTCAAGAGCAATTTCCGGCCGCCCTGCCTGCCTTGCACTGAAGGCGGGCAGAAGCGGTGAACGCTTCTACTCTCTGGGCTTACTCATGCGAAAGGCATGCCAGCCTTGAGGCAGATCAATCGACTGCCGTTTGCCAGCGCAACAGGCCTTGCGCCGCCCAGCGGCCACTGGCCAGGCAGGCCGTGATGAGATACCCGCCGGTGGGGGCATCCCACTCGACCATCTCGCCCGCGCAAAAGACACCGGGTAAGGACTTGAGCATCAGCCCGTCATCCAGCCCAACGAACGCCACGCCGCCCGCGGTGCTGATGGCTTCACCGATCGGACGCGTGGCCACCAGCCGCACCGGCCAGGCCTTGATGCGCGCAGCCAGCGCAGCCTGATCGTGGATGAGGGCGGCCCACTGCGCGGCATCCAGCCCCTCGCGCAGCAGCGCGGCCTTCACACCGTGCAAGCCGGCGTGTTCCTTCAGGTGGTTGGCCATCGAGCGGGCGCCGCGGCCCTTGGCCAACGCCTGCGTCAGATCCTCCAGGCTGCGCTGGGGCAGCAGGTCGAGCGTGATGTCGGCCTGGCCGGTCTGCACGATGGCCTCGCGCAGCAGTGACGACGCAGCGTAGATCAGGTTGCCTTCCAGGCCGGTGGCGGTGAGCACGGCCTCACCCAGCCGATCAAACCGATCACCGAACTTCAGCCGCACGCCCTTCAGTGGCGCGCCGGCATGGCGCTCACGCAGGTGCGCGCTCCAGCCGGCCACATCAAAGCCGCAGTTGGCCGGCTGCAAGGGCGTGACGGCCACGCCTTGTGCGCTCAACGGGCCTTGCCAGGTGCCATCCGACCCCAGGCGGGCCCAGCTGCCGCCGCCCAGCGCCAGCAGCACGGCATCGGCCTGGTGCTTGGCGGGGCCCTTGGGCGTCTCGAAGTTGAGCTGCCAACCCGCATCCACACGCTGCAGCGGCCCGCTCCAGCGATGCCGCTGATGAAACCGCACGCCCAGCCCCCGCAGCCGGTGCAGCCAGGCCCGCAGCAACGGCGCCGCCTTCATCTCCTGCGGGAACACCTTGCCCGAGCTGCCCACGAAGGTGGGGATGTTCAGGCCATGCACCCACTCGCGCACCGCCTCGGGCCCGAAGGCATCGAGCCAGCGCTGCACTTCGGCGGCATGCGCGCCGTAGCGCGCCACGAAGCGGTCATACGGCTCGGCATGGGTGAGGTTCAGGCCACCCTTGCCCGCCAGCAGGAACTTGCGCCCCACCGAGGGCATGGCGTCGAACACATCGACCTGGGCCCCCGCTTCGGCCAGCACTTCAGCGGCCATCAGGCCGGTGGGGCCTGCGCCCAGGATGGCCACGCGGGCAGTTGTCATACGGTGCTCAGGTCCCAACGGGGTTTCACATCAAAGGCGTAGTCATGCCCAGCCTGCGCCAGGCCACTCTGCAAACGCATCGCCGCGGCCAGCGCGATCATGGCGCCGTTGTCGGTGCACAGGTGCAGTTCGGGGTAGTGCACGCGGATGCCGCGTTTGGCGCCGGCGGCGTTCAGTTGTGCGCGCAGTTCGCGGTTGGCGCCCACGCCGCCGGCCACCACCAGGCGTTTGAGGCCGGTGGTCTTGAGCGCCAGCAGCGATTTCTTCACCAGCACTTCGACGATGGCGGCCTGGGTGGAGGCGGCGACATCCGCGCACTGGGACTGCGGCAGTGGCTCATCGTCTGAGCCACCCAGCTTGCGGATCTGCGTCCACACCGCCGTCTTCAGGCCGGCGAAGGAGAAATCGAGGTTGTCCTTGCGCAGCAGCGGGCGCGGCAGGTCATACGCATCGGGGCGGCCTTGTTCGGCCAGCTTGGCCAGCGCCGGGCCGCCGGGGTAGCCCAGGCCCAGCATCTTGGCGCTCTTGTCAAAGGCTTCGCCGGCGGCGTCGTCGATCGTCTCGCCAAGCAGTTCGTAGCGGCCCACGCCGTCGACACGCATGAGCTGCGTGTGGCCGCCCGACACCAGCAAAGCCACGAACGGGAACTCGGGTGGATCGGCGGAAAGGAACGGCGACAGCAGGTGCCCTTCGAGGTGATGCACGCCCAGCGTGGGCTTGCCCAGCGACAGCGCCAGCGCGTTGGCAAAGCCGGCGCCCACCAGCAGCGCGCCGGCCAGGCCGGGGCCGCGGGTGAAGCCGATCACGTCGATGTCCTGCAGCGTCAGCTGCGCCTCGGCCATCACCGCGCGCAGCAGCGGCACCACGCGGCGGATGTGGTCGCGCGAGGCCAGCTCGGGCACCACACCGCCGTAGGCCTGGTGCATCTCGATCTGGCTGTGGAGTGCGTGGGCCAGCAGGCGCGGGGTACCGGTGTCGCCGCACTCGACCAGCGCGACGCCAGTTTCGTCGCAGGATGACTCGACCCCCAAGACCCTCATCGCCGAACCTTCCCCGCCCAGGCGTAGATCACCAAGCCGCCCACGATCATCGGCACGCACAGCCACTGGCCCATGCTCATGTTCAGCGCCAGCAGGCCCAGGAAGTCATCGGGCTCGCGGAAGTACTCGGCAATGAAGCGGAACACACCGTAGCCCAGCATGAACAGGCCCGACACCTTGCCCCACACCCGCGAGCCATCAGCCGCGGTGTGGGCCGAGGGCCGGCGGCTGTAGAGCCACAGGATCACAAACAACATGAGGCCTTCCAGCGCGAACTGGTACAGCGGCGACGGATGCCGCGGCAACGCCGTGCCCGATTGCGGAAAGATCATCGCCCACGGCAACGAGGCCGGCGCTTCACGGCCCCACAGCTCGCCGTTGATGAAATTGCCGATGCGCCCGCAGGCCAGGCCCACCGGCACGCAGGGGGCGATCAGGTCAGTCACTTCAAAGTACTTGCGCTTGCGCAGCACCGCAAACAACCCCATCGCCGCCAGCACGCCCAGCAGCCCGCCATGGAAGGCCATGCCGCCCTTCCAGACGTGGAACACCTCGATCGGGTGCGCCAGGTAGTAGGCCGGCTTGTAGAACAGCACATAGCCCAACCGCCCGCCCAGGATCACACCCAGCACGCCGTAGAAGAGCAGGTCTTCCACATCCTTGGGCGTCCAGCCGCCTTCGGCATACGGCGCCTGCCGGATGCGGCGCGTGGCCAGCCAGTAGAACAGGCCGAAGGCGGCCAGGTAGGTGAGCCCGTACCAGTGGATCTGGATCACGCCCAGGTCGAGCGCGATCGGGTTGAACTGTGGGTGCACAAGCATGGTGGTTTATGTCTTCCGGCGAGCAGGCGCGGATTGTCGCCGTTGCGCCAACGTCCGCTGTGGCACCCGTTGTTGAACCTGTTGCTGCACATGTTCGACAAAGCGCAACACCACCGGCATCGCGTGCTCGCGCCACACCAGACTGGTCTCGGCCTGCAACGCCACGCTAGAGACGGCCCGGTACACCACCCCGGGGCGCTGCAGCCGGCTCACCGCCTCAGGCACCCAGGCCACACCCATGCCGGCCGACACCAGGTTGACGATGGTCTGCATCTGGATCGCCTCCTGCGCGATGCGCGGCGTGGCGCCGTGGGCGCGGTAGGTGGCCAGCACGCCGTCATACAGCGACGGCGCAATCTGGCGGGGAAAGATCACCAGCGGCTCGGCCGCGATCTGCGCCCAGCGCACCGCAGCGCCGGCCGCCGCGGGGTGGCTCTCGGGCAGCGCCATCATCAGCGGCTCGGTGAGCGCCGTCCACGCCGCCAGGCCGGGCGGCGCCGCACCCGGCGCGTGCAGCACGAAGCCGGCGTCGATCTCATCGGCATCGAAGGCCCCCAGTTGCACGTCCAATGTGGCCTCGCGCAGGCTCAGCGCCACCTCGGGGTGCGCGGCGCGAAAACTGCGCAGCCATTCCGGCAACGGCCCGTAGCTGATGGACGACACAAACGCCAGCCGCAGCTGCCCGGCCAGGCCCGCTGCGGCCGCCTGCGCCACCTGCGGCAACGCTTCGGCGGCGGCCAGCAGCCGCTGCACCGGCACCAGCAGCGCCGTGCCGGCTGGCGTGAGCGCCACCGAGCGGCGGGTGCGCAGGAACAGCGGCACGCCCAGCGTGCGCTCCAGCCCCTGGATGGCCTGGGTGAGCGGCGGCTGGGTGATGTGCAGGCGCTGGGCGGCCCGGCCGTAGTGCAGTTCTTCCGCCAGCGTCAGGAACTGGCGCCACACGCGCAAGTCGATCATTTGATACGCCAAACCAATCAGTAGCAGCAGACAAATAGATTAGACACCCAATACTTGCAGCACTATCCTTCTGCCCTGTCCCCTTCTGCCGAGACTCACCATGAGCTTCCCCCTGCGTTCCAAGACTTCCACTGGCGGCCGCAACATGGCCGGCGCACGCTCGCTGTGGCGCGCCACCGGCATGAAGGACGAAGACTTCAGCAAGCCGATCATCGCCATCGCCAACTCGTTCACCCAGTTCGTGCCCGGCCACGTGCACCTGAAGGACCTGGGCCAGCTGGTGGCGCGTGAGATCGAAGCGGCGGGCGGCGTGGCCAAGGAGTTCAACACCATTGCGGTGGACGACGGCATCGCCATGGGCCATGACGGCATGCTGTACTCGCTGCCCAGCCGCGACATCATTGCCGACAGTGTGGAATACATGGTCAATGCCCACTGCGCCGACGCGCTGGTGTGCATCTCCAACTGCGACAAGATCACCCCCGGGATGCTGATGGCCGCGATGCGCCTGAACATCCCCGTGGTGTTTGTCTCCGGCGGCCCGATGGAAGCCGGCAAGGTGCGCCTGGCC
>Ga0209066_10004222_pt1 | contig 15827 bp, 7 predicted proteins | sample All_14_2_FD_187198 | JGI IMG/M metagenome (GOLD analysis project Ga0209066, IMG submission 187198) | Freshwater microbial communities in response to fracking from Pennsylvania, USA - Allegheny Zone_MetaG_DW_15 (SPAdes) (version 2) ...
CCCTCCCCACCCCCGCCTTCGTCGTCGACGCCGCCGCCATCGAACGCAACCTCGCGACTCTCGCCGAGGTCAAGCGCCGCACCGGCTGCCGCATTCTGCTGGCCCTCAAAGCCTTCTCGATGTTCAGCGTCTTCCCGCAGATGCGCCGCGTGCTGGACGGCTGCTGCGCCAGTTCGGTCCATGAGACGCGCCTCGGCCGCGAACAGTTCGGCGGCGAGGTGCACGCCTTCGCGGCCGCCTTCTCCGAGGCCGACATGCGCGAGATCGCGGCGCTGGCCGACCACGTGACGCTCAACTCGTTCGCCCAGCTCCGCCTGTTCCAACGCGTCCTCGCAGAAACCGGCGCGCGCGTCACCTGCGGCCTGCGCATCAACCCCGAGCACTCCGAAGGCCACACCGAGATCTACGACCCCTGCGCGCCGAAGTCGCGCCTCGGCGCCCGCCGCGCGGCCTTCGAGGGCCAGTCGCTCAAAGGCCTCACCGGCTTCCACTCGCACACCCTGTGCGAGCAGGACGCCGCGCCGTTCGCGCGCACCCTCGCCGCCATCGAAGCGCATTTCGGCGACCTGCTCCCCTCTCTCAGCTGGATGAACTTCGGCGGCGGCCACCACATCACGCGGCCCGGCTACGACATCGACCTGCTCTGCGAGACGCTCAACGGCTTCCGCGCGCGCCACCCGAACATCGAGACGCTCTACCTCGAGCCGGGCGAAGCCTGCGCGCTCAACGCGGGCACGCTCGCCGCGACGGTGCTGGACGTGGTTGAGAACGGGATGCCGATCGCGATTCTCGACGCCTCGTGCGCCTGCCACATGCCGGACGTGATGGAGATGCCCTACCGGCCGCGCGTGTTCCGCGACGCCGCGTGGCGCGGCGAGGCCGAGCCGGGCGCGGGCGCCGACCGCGGCTGCGACCCCGGCGTCAAGGCCCACACCGTGCGCCTCGCGGGCGCGACCTGCCTCGCGGGCGACATCATCGGCGACTGGTCGTTCGACACGCCGCTCAGGCCCGGCGACCGGCTGGTCTTTGAGGACATGGCCCACTACACCATGGTCAAAACCAACACTTTCAACGGCATCCGCCTGCCGTCCATCGCCGTGCGCGATGCCGGCGGCGAGGTGCGCGTCGTCCGCGCCTTCGGGTACGAGGACTTCAAATCGCGCCTCTCCTGATCGGCCGCCGGACGTCCGGCCAGGGTCTCGGCCCCCGCGGCGTCTCCCGGCGCCTCAGCGCGCCGCATCGAAAAACCGCGTCAGGGGATAGACCTCGCGGTTGAGCGGCCTCATCAGCTCCATCAGCGCCGCATACGGCTCGTAGTCGATCCGCACCACGCCTTTGTTCGAGTCGCGGTTGGAGGGGTCGGCCTGCGTGTCGTTGAGGTCGTTGTCCATGTACTTGAACCAGTGCCACCCCACACAGTTGCCCGCCTCGAGACAGCCCAGCGCATAGTGCTGATAATAGAGCCCGCGGTCGCGCTGGGTCTTGACGATCCACCCCGCGCCCGTCGTGTTCGGGAACCCCCTGTCGTCGCCTTTGGCATACCACTCGGTGATGATCACGGGCCGCCCCGACCAGACCGTCCAGTCGCGCATCTCGTCGAGGTCCGGGCCCCACACGCGGTAGTAATTGATCGCGATCACATCGCAGTACTTGCCGGCCGCTTTCAGCACATGAGGGTTTTCCTTCTCGCGCGAATGCAGGCGCGACCCCAGATACAGGTGGTTGGGGTCCGCGCGCCGGATCGCCTCGCTCGCGATGCGGAAGTAGGTCTCGAAGACGAAGCCCATGAACTCCGCGCGGTCGCGCGACGTGATGTCTTTGGCCGAGACCTCGGCCTTGCCTTTGCGCGCCGCCAACCAGGCTTCCGCCGCCTTGCGGTTCGGCGCTTGGGCGGGATCCGCGGCGTCCAGTTCCAGATATTTGTCGAGCACCGGCGTCAGCAGCTCGTTGTCGGAGAAGTGCCCCAGCAGCCACGGGTCGTCCTTGGTCTCGGCCAAGCTCTTGGCCTTCTCCGCGCAGAAAGCCGGAAAATCCTCGTTGAACACCGGGATGCAGTTGTTCACGAAGCCCGAGTGCCCCACCGAAGGCCGGTACAGTCCCTTCGCCTTGGCAAAGTCCGAGGCGAAGTTTTTGATCACCGTATAGGCGACCGGCCGCTGGGCCGCGCGCAGCGCCGCCGTGTCGCTCCACGCGCCGGCCCCGTTGAAACCGTGCTCCAGCAGCAGCGCGGTCGTCGCGTCGGCCCACGCCGCTTTCGAGCCGAAGCGCTTCGCGAAATTCGCCTTGATCGCCTTCGAGCTGCCCGGGCTCACCGAGACCACGCCGACGTGCAGGAAGCGGTGGCCCTCGGGATCGACCAGCCACCAGCGGGACCCGATGCGCTTGGGGTAGAAGAACCCCGTGGCCTGCTCCTTGGGCGACTCGGCCCAGCCGCCATACGGACCCAGCGCCGTCGCTCCAGCCGCAGGCGTGTAGCCGTCCAGCAGCTCCAGCGTGCGCGTCGGGTAATCCAGCCAAGGCGCCTTCGGGTTGGCGCGCACCGCCACGCACACGGTCCGCCCCGGCGACTTCGCCTGCGCCGCCTCCTGCGGATACCCGCCGCGCGTCTGCGCGTAGAGCGCCGCCATCTCGCCGGGCGCGAGCGCTCGGCGATACAGCCGCACCTCGCCGATCAGCCCTTTGAACAGCGAGCCGCCCGGCATCGCGCGGCCGATGTAGAACGGGCCCTCGCCGGCTTTCATGACGCCGAACGTCTCAGCCCGGCCATCCTCCACGCCGTTCACATAGAGCGCGATCTGGCGGTCGCCGAACGTCGCGCCCACCATCGTCCACGCGCCGCGCCCGATCTCGGAACGCCCCTCGCACACGCCTTTTGTCTTTCCATTCGCGCTCCAGGCCCCGAACGCCAAGCGCCCGCGGTCGGACAGGAACAGCCCCGGCATCGGCGTGCTGAAGGTCGGATCGGTGTGCGGCTTGCCCGCGATCACGCGCTTGCAGACCGCCGCCGGCCGCACCCAGGCGACCAGCGTCATCGCGTCCGCGAGCGGCGCCGCGCCGCGCTCGTCGATCGCGACTTCGGTCGAGCACCCGTCGCACGCCAGCGCGCGCGGCGCCCCCTCGATCCGGCCGCCCTCGATGCGGCCGACCCGGCCGTTGCCCGACTGGTCCGCCACCGTGACGCCGTCGCTCGACGCAAAGTTCCAGAGTCCCGCCAGCCCCGTCCCCTGCGTCTCGGCCTCACGTCCCTCCGCCCATACCGCCGCCCCCACACACACCGCAAGAATACGCCACATAGGACCTCCCCGGCCGCAGTGCCACACCCGGCCCGCAACCGGAACCACTATACCCTCGCCCGCCCCGCCTTGCCCACTGTTTTTGCGGCGCGGCCCCCAGATAAACGAGATCGGAGGCAATATATCCTTGAGCCCTCCGTTTGGCTGATGGTAAGGTGATTAAGCAGATTTGGAATAGGAAAAATGATGATGTGGAGGTCTCGCATGAAAATGAATCGGTGGTGTCGTGTGTTCGCGGCGTCGTTCGCCTTTGCAGCCCTTGACGCCGAAGCGGACATCAACTGGCGCACGGACGTGCCGGACGGCTCTTTCGACGAGGCCGCCAACTGGACGGGCGGCGTCCTCCCGACCAACACGATCGCCGGGGTCTTCACCGGCAACCAGGACTACGTGATCCGCTTCCCCGCGGGCGGCTACGCCGAGAACAGCGTGACCAAAGTCGGCGGCCTGACCAGCGGCCGCTCCCTGACGTTCGACACGCGCGGCACGTCGTGGCTCAAGGCCGCGCCCACGATCACCAACGGCTGGCCGAACGGATGGACGGGCTTCCAGATCCAGAACACCGGCGGCCAGCACGTGTTCAACCTCGAAGGGCTCGCGACCTCGGCCGCCGCGACCAACTACCCGATCATGCAGCTGTCGAACGCGCTCTTCCGCGTCTACTCCTTCAGCAACGCGGCCACCAACGTGCTCGAAGAGGGCCTCCTCAACCTCTTCAACCCGGGCGGCGTGGTCAACGGCCAACACTGCCTGATCACCGGCAGCGCGGGGACGCGCCACGCGGCCCTCTTCAAGGCCAGCTCCTCCCTGCGCGCGAACCAGATCCGCATGCGCGGCAACGCGTACGGGAACCTCATCCTGTTTGAGGGCGGCACCCACGAAATCTATGGCGGGCTTCAAATCGGCGAAGGCGCCACGAACGCGGGCTACACCAACACCGTCGCCGTCACCGGCGGCGTGTTGTCGTTCCCGTCCAACGCGCTCTACATCGGCTACGGGAAAACAGGATCGCACGGCGAGTTCTCCGTGAGCGGCTCCGGCGTGGTGAACCTCGCCAACCAAATCGTGATGGCGTCCTATCAGAACCAGTCCTCGGGCTCCATGCGGCTCAGCGACACCGCCGTCGTGCGCGCAGGCGCCTATCTCGACGCCGCCTACAACAGCGGCTCGACCGCGACGGTCTCGCTCGCCGGCAGCTCGCTCCTCACCCTCGGCAGCAATCTGGCCGTCGCGCGCGGCACCGGCTCATTCGCGACCCTGGAGCTGCGCGACCAGTCGACCTGCTATGCCGGCGGCTACCTGCTGATCGGCGGCTACAGCGGCAGCGACGGCACGGTGAGCCTGCGGAACGGGGCGGCCCTCACGGCGGCGAACTACGTCGAAGTGGGCTCCAACAGCGGAACGGGGCGTCTGGAGATGACCGGCGGACAGCTCATCGCCAAAAGCGTCAAAGGCGGCTCCGGCGGCTGGTCGACGTTTGTTGCCGACGGCGGCACCCTCTGCGCCTCCAACGTTTCATCCTCGGTCATGCTGCTGGAGAATTTCGACCAAGCCGAGCTCGGGGCCGCAGGCCTGACCGTGAACTCGGCGGGGTACGACGCCTCTCTCAGCCAGGCGTTCGCCGACGCCCCCGGCGTGGACGGGCTGCTCCTCAAGACCGGAGCCGGGACCCTCTCCGTATCGAACAGCGCGCACGCGCTCACCGCGGTCGCACAAGGCGGGCTTAAAGTCCTGGCCCCCTCGGCGTCGTTCGGCCGCACGCTGAGCGTCACCAACGGCGCCTCGCTTTCCCTCGCCGGCGCCGCCACAAACCTGGTTGCCGGCGCCCTGACGCTCGGCGACCAGGGCGTTCCGGCCATCCTCTATCTGGACGCGGGCGACCGCCTCACCGTGACCAACAGCAGCGGCTTGACGCTCAACGGCTGCGGCCTCTTCTTCGGCTCCGCAGGCGCCAACGGCTCCTACCCGCTGTTCCGCTGCGCGGGCTCCGTCGAGCCGTCGCTGATGAGCCGCCTGTCCGTCCTCAACCCGGTCGCGGGCAAAGATTACCTCTTCTCCGTGGTTCCGGACGGCGCGGATTCGGTCATCCAGCTCACCGTGACCGCACTGGCCGCCAGCGACGCCGTCTGGAACGGCTCGCAGGGCTCGGACTGGAACACCGCGGACAACTGGACGCCCGCCGCCGTGCCGTCCAACGGGACGTTCGTCTTCTTCACCGAGAGCGGCGCGCAAAAAACCGTCAACCTCGGCTCCCCCGCGGCCTGCACGCACCTGACCTTCTCTTCCGCCACCCCGTATGTGCTGCAAGGCTCAGCCCTCTCGCTCCAAGCGGGAGGCATCAGCAACAGCGCCGGCGCGCACACGGTCGCCGCGCCGCTCGCGCTCACGGGCCCGTTCTCGGTCCAGACGGCTTCGGCCAGCACCACGACGGTCAGTGGCGCGATCTCCGCGAACACCGCCACGCTCGCCAGCAAGAGCGGCTCCGGAACGCTGGTCGTCTCGGGCAGCAATGCCGGGTTCAACGGCCTGTGGAGTTCCGTCAGCGGGCGTCTGCACGTCGCCTCGGCCAACGCCCTCGGCGCCGCCAACGCGGCGACCAACGCCCTGACGCTCGGGGCCGGCACCTTCACCTACAGCGGCCCGGCCGCCACGATCACCAAGGGGCTGACCCTGAGCGCCGGCAACATCAGCAACGCCGTCATCGTCGAGGCGCTCTCCGACCTCACCCTGAACGCGCCCCTCGCGATGCAGCCCAGCCTGCTGTGCAAGCGCGGTCCGGCCGCGCTGACCTTGGTCGTCGGCAACGGCACAACCACCCTCTCGGTCGGGCCAGGGAGCGGCGGCGTGAACATTACGCCGGCCGGCAACATCGTCCTTCCAGCCACCGGCGACGCGCCCGCCGCGCCGACAGGGCTGGGCGGCTTCAACGTGCTCGAAGGCCTGTTCCGGATCAAGGGCAACGGCGCGACCGTGTCGACCGTCAACCAGCTGCACTGCGGCGTCATCGGCGGGCAGTACGCCGCGGCGCAGGCCGACCCCGTGCTCGAGCTCGACGCGGTCAAGATGAACCAAGGCTCTTCCGGCCAGCACCTCCAGCTCGGCAGCCAGATGAGCTCCGCGAGCCCGGCGCGCACGCCGACGCTGCGCCTCGTCAACGGCGCCTCCCTCGTGCTGGACCACCTGCGCATGGGCGTCGGCCCGACCACCACCTTCGCGCCCACGCTGATCATGAGCAACTCGACGATCGCCGCCGCCTGGCAGCTCAGCATCGGCGCGGACAACAACACGGCGCCGATCGTGCGCCTGACCCAAGGCAGCGTGGCGACAGCCTCTGGAGGCAACCAGTGGGGCGGCGGCGTCTACGTCGCGCGCAACGTCGACGTCGTGGTCTCCGGCGGCAGCGTGCTCGGACAGACCAACCCGGGCGGCAGCTTCCGCTTCAGCGACGGCTACTCGAGCGGCACCATGCGCTGGGAAAGCGGCGGCACCATGCGCTTTGCCCAATTCCAAGGCCGCAACCCCCTGACGACGGCCGGACTCAACATGGTCTTCGACGGCGGCGTGATGGAGCCGGTCGCCTCCGGCTTCTCGTTCTCGGCCACGAACAAGCAGAGCTTCATCATCGAGGCCGGCGGCCTCACCGTCCGCGCGGCCGGCGGCATCCGCCACGCCCTCACCTTCCCGCTCACGGGCAGCGGCGCCCTCACCAAAACCGGCGCCGGCGAGCTCGTCTTCGCGGAAGGCGTCACCTACACCGCCGCGAGCGCCACCAATGCGCTGGGCCTGCCGACCACCCTCTCGGGGCTCCCGACCGGCGGCTACACCGGCGGCACCTCCGTGCAGGAAGGCGTGCTCTCGGTCAGCAACGGCACGATCCGCGCCGACGCCCGCGTGGCGGTCGCCTCCGGGGCCGCGCTCAACTTGAGCGCCGGCAGCGTCACGCTGGCCGAGGTCTCGGGCTCCGGCACCGTCTCCAACGGCGTGCTGACCGCCGGCTACCGCTGCCACGCCTCCAGCGCCACCAACGACTGCCTCGCCCTCGCCGACGTCACGCTCCCGGCGGGGTGGACGGTCACTTTCGATCTCGACGACGGCTACGCGCTCACGAACCGGCAGACCCTCGCCGTCGCGACCCGCGCGGGCGCGACCGCCCTGAACCTCGCCGCCTGGAGAGCCGCGAACGTCGGCGACAAGATGGGCGCCAGTTTCACGTTGGTCGGCAACACCGTCTACGCCAACATCTTCTTCACCGGCGGCACGCTGATCTCGGTCAAATAGCCAGCCGGCCTCAGCTGAGCCCGTCTTAACGGCGGGCCCGGCTCTGTTGACCCGCGAGCGCCTGCAGCTTCTCGCGGTATTCGCAGACGGCCGTGACGAACGCCGCGTGGCTCCACGTCAGCGGCGACACCGAGAGCGGCGCTCCGGTCCGGGAGTCCAGCTGCTCCGCCAAGACGCCGCTGGGCAAGGCGTGCGCCGCGCACCACTCCAGCAGCTCGAGCGCCGGGCGCAGCTCGTCGGCGCCCCGGGCCCGCGCGATCAGATACTGCGCCAGCCACAAGGTTGTCACGAACCACGGGTTGCCGGTTGAACCGGACGAGGCGTCCCGGTAGTACGCGTCGTTCTCATAGCGCGCGAGCCCGCCCACCCCCGCGCCGCACCAGAGCCGCTCGCGCATGTGGCGCACGGTCTCCGCCACGCGCGGATCATCGGCCGGCAACAGGCCGAACAGGAAGACCCCGCACACGCTCGCGTCGGTGGCCGCGTCCGGCGCCAGCTCCCCGCGGTCGTCCGGCTGAACGCCCCGCATGAACCGGCCTCCGTCCGGCAGGCACAAGTGGCGGCAAGCCGCCTCCCGCAGCGCAGACGCGCCGCGCCGGTAATCCTCCGCCAAAGACCGTTCGCCGAAGGCCTCCACGAAATGCGCAGCCGCGGTCAGCCCGCCGTGCACCGCCGCGGCCGTGAAGGTGAGCACCTCGCGGCGCTCCTCCCAAAGGTCGTAGCTCGCCAGCGGCAGCCCCGTCTTGGGCTCGCGAAAATTCATCAGGAAGTTCGCCCCGTTCTTGATGAGCGGCCGGTAGAGCGGCGTCACAAACTCGATGTCGCGGTAGCGCCGGTAGTGCTCCCACAGCGACCAGATCACCAGCGCCGTCTCGTCCTCCTGGATCGGCAGCTGCCGGTGCCCGTCCTGAACCCACGGATGCCAGCTGCTCGCAGGCGTCCCAGCAGGCGTGAACTTGTGCAGCAGATAGCCCTCGCGTTCCACCACGCCCGCGCAGAAGCGGAAGAAGCGCTGGCTGATCTCGGGATAGCCGGCCAGGTCCAAGGCGTGCGCCACGAGGGCGCCGTCGCGCGGCCACACGTAGCTGTAGGTGTCGCGGTTGAAGGCGACGTTGTCGGTGTCGTTGGCCGCCACGATCGCGCCGTTGCGGTCGATCTGCGTCCGGATCACGAGCAGGCTGCGCCGGTACAGCCGCTCCACCGCATCGGGCAGCGCGACCGCAGGAGCGGGCTCCTTCGCCGCCCAGAGCCGCCAGTAGTCCGCCGTGCGCCCCGCCAGCAGTTCCGGACCGCGCTTGAGCACCTCGCGGTTAAGTCCCTGAACCTCCGCCCACGTCGTCCCGGCGGCGATCCAGAGCCACGCCTCTTCGGAACCGCCCGGCGCGACCGTCACGTGCAGCGCCGCCACCGCATCCACCGAACCCTGCGCGATCGGGTTGCCGCCGAGCGCCCCGTCCTCCGCATCCTTCCACGTTCCCTCGAAGCTCTGCCGCCGCTTGTTGCCGGTCGCGGTCTGGTCGAAGCCCGACCGTCCGCACAGCAGCGCGTTCATCAGAAAGTAGCGGTCGTGCTTGTAGTGCACCAGACAGCCGGTCTCCGGCCGCAGCGCGACCGTATCGCCGATGTCGTTCCCGCCGATGCTGAAGTCGAAGCCGAAAAACAGCCTCAGCCGCCGCTCGCGCCCGGCGGTGTCGGAGAGCGTGAGCCGCCTCAGGTAGACGTCCTCGTGGAAGTCCACCGCGTCGCGGAACTCAAGCCGGAGCCCGCGCCCCGCATGCGTCCAGACCACCCGTGTCACCAGCGTGTCGTCGAGATACCCCACCTCGCAGCGCCAGCCCTCGGGCAGCCACGTGAAAGCCCCGTCCTCCCAGAGGCCGACGCGGAACAGGGCGCCGCCCGCGTGGTTCTCCTGCCCCACGTGCGGATAGTAGATGTCGCGGATCAACCCTTGCGGATCATGGGCCACCAGCAGCCGTCCGTTCCCGACCGGAATGTCGCGCGCCATGCTTCACCCCCTATTCAAAAGCCTCCTCCGCCACGCGCCGCGCCTGCTCCTGCGCCGCCGCCACGGTGGCGTGCAGCTGCTCCTTGGGCACGCCGTCCAGCGCCTCCACGCGAATGTAGCGCTGATCCGTCACGCCGACGAAGGAGAAAACCGTCCGGAGATAGGACTCCACGTGATCGTTCGCCCGCTCCTCGTGCGAGGCGTACGCGCCGCCGCAGGACTCGATCACCACCAGCCGCCGACCGCCCAGCAGCCCCACGGCCCGGCCCTGCTCGTAAGCGAAGAGATACGACGGCTGGACCAGGATGTCGAGGTACTGCTTGAGCGGATACGGCACCGAGAAATTCCACATGGGCGTGCTGATCAGGTACGCGGCCGCCCCTTTGAAGCGCGCGATCTGCCGCTCCACGTCCGCCCACTGCTCGCGCAGCTCGCCGTACAGCTCGCGGTTGCCCAGCAGGATGTATTTGCCGTCCACCTGCCGTGCGGCCATCTCGGGCAGTTCGTCCTCGAACAGGTTGATCTCGTCGATCAGCCACGCGGGATGACAGGCGCGGAAGCGCTCCAAAAAAGCGCCGGCCACCTGAAGCGTCCGCGACCGCTCCCCGCGCGGGCTCGCCACCACATGCAGCAGCTTTCTCATGACGCACCCTCCCCGGACGCCTCAGCACGCAGGCCGTTAGGATGTCCGACAGGCTTTATTGTACATCCGGGGGCGGCCGGCAGACAACCTGAACCGACCCGAAGGCGCAACGGGAGGGCAGTCCCTTATTCCGCCGCGAACGCTTGCGGATTCGGCTTGTCGCCCATCACGAACGCGAGCGTGCCGCCCGCGACGATGTCGCGCTGGCGGAGGCGCGGCTCGGCGAGCCGCCGGCCGTTGAGCGTCACCGACTGCACGTAGACGTTCTGCGGCGCCTGGTTTTTCACAGTAACGGTGAAGGTCGCGGGCGGGTACGGCGCGCCGATCTTCAGCACCGCGCGCTCGACCAGCGGCGAGCCGAGCTCGTAGACGTCGGTCGCGGGGTTGAGCGGATAGAAGCCCAGCGCCGTCAGGATGTACCACGCCGACATCTGGCCGCAGTCTTCGTTGCCGTCGAACCCCTTCTTGTCGGTGCTGTAGCTGCGCCGCGCGATCTCGCGCACCTGCGCCTGGGTCTTCCAGGGCTTGCCGATCGCGTTGTAGAGGTACCCCGTGTGGTGCGAGGGCTCGTTGCCGTGGATCGAGCGGTTGCCGCGCTCGGGCTTGAAGAAGAGCGTCGCGAAATACTCGTCGAGCTTCGCCTCGAAGACGTCGGCGCCGCCCAGCAGCGCCGCCACGCCCAGCGCGTCGTGCGGCACGCACCAGAGCGAGGTCTGCGCCGAGCACTCGCAGTAGTCGTGCCCGTCGTGCGCCTGCACGAACGTGCCGTCCGCCTTGCGCGGCAGAAAGAGCTTCGACGCGGCGTCCCACACGTTGGTGTAGCTCTTGGACCGCGCCTCGAAAAAGGCCGCGTCGGCCGCGTGCCCCGTCGCCCGCGCGAGAATCGCCGCCGCCGTGTCGTTGAGCGAAAAGTCCTGCGTACGCGAGACCGACTCCTTGACCTTGTCGCACGCCACGTAGCCGAGCGTCTGGTACCACGAGAGGCCGCCGCGCGTCTCGGGCGTGCGGCCGAAGTTGCCCCGGTCGCGCCAGTCGCATTCGGCGTCGCCCGCCTGCGGCACGGTGGCGTTCTTCTTCACCGCCTCGTAGGCGAGCGCGACGTCGAAGCTTCGGAAACCCTTGGACCACGCCTCGGCCAGGATCATCTCGGCCGGGCCGCCGGACATGATGCCGGTGTAGCCCGGATTGGGCCACATCGGAAGCCAGCCGCCCTCTCGGTACATCTGCAGCAGCGCGGTCATCATGCCGTCCACGCGCTCGGAGGCGACCAGCGTCAGCAGCGCGTGCTCGGCGCGGTAGGTGTCCCACAGGGAGTACGAGGTGTAGCTCACACCCTCATGGACCTGGTCGTCGAAGGCGCTATAGTAGCGCCCGTACTCGGAGAACTCGCGCGGATAGAGCAGCGCGTGGTAGAGACCCGTGTAGAAGATCGTCTTCATCGCCTCGTCGGGCGTCTCGATGACCAGCCGCTCGAAGGCCTGTTCCCACGCCCGCCGCGTCTGCGCGGCCGTCCCGTCGAAGTCCCAGTCCGGGATCTCGCGCCGCAGGTTGTCGCGCGCCTGAGCGAGGCTGATGAACGAGGTGCCGACGCGGATCAGCAGCGGCGCGTCGTCTGCGGCGAAGCAGACATAGCCGCCCGCGCGGTTGGCCTGCGCTTCGCGGGCTTCCGGCTGCGTGATCACGCCTTGGTACTGCCCCTTGGCGGCGGGCTTGCCGTCGCCGGTGTAGGTGCCGAACGCGGTGAAGGGACGGCTGAACTCGACCACGAAGTAGCCCTTGAAGTTCGGCAGGTCATAGGCGTGGTGCGCGTCGAGCCGGTCGCTGTTCCAGCCTTCGACCGTGCGGCCGTCCGCGCCGATGCGGAGCCAGCCGTCCGCGGGCCGCAGGTCCGAGACGCCCGAGGCATAGTCGCGCGAAGCGTCGATCACGACGTGACCGGCCTCTCCCTTCGGAAACGCGATGCGGAAAAGGCCCGCGCGCATCGTGCCGGTCATCTCGGCCGTGATGCGCCCCTTCTCCGGCGCGCCGTAGGTGACGCGGTAGAGCCACGGCGTCGCCGTCTCGTCGCCGTGAGAGAAGGCGTAGCCGCGCGTCTTGAAGTCCACGTCGACGGCGCCCGTGCGCGGCGCGAGCGAGACCTGGCCGTAGTCGCCCATCCAGATGGCCGGCTGGCGCGTGCCGACGAAGCCGAGCAACGCGGTGTCTGAAAAGTTGTAGCTGGTGCGGCCGACTTCGGTCAGCCGCGTCATGCCGACCCACTGCAGCGCCGCGAAGGGCTGCCCCACGCCCGGCCACATCCCGCCGTACTGCGAGCCCGCGCCCTCGGTACCGATCAGCGGATCGATATACTCCACCGCCGGCTTGCCGTCCAACCGAGCCGAAAAAACAAACGTCCCGCCAACCAAGAGTGCGACTGCAGATATCCGTCTCATGCGCGTTCTTTCCGGCCCATGGCCTTATTGATCACCGACTCATGGCGCCGGCAGCCTTTTCAAGACCCGCACCGCGGCCGAGGCCGGAGAGGTTGCGAAAACGACCTCGGCCCGCGCCCCGGTTCCGGCGACTTGGCGCTCAACGCTGGCGCCCTTGGGGAGTTCACCCAACAGCACCCGATAGTGGGAACCGGATTCGGTGTCGAAGGAGACGCGCACGCTGCCGTCCAGCGGACGAGTGAGCCTGAACGGGACGACCGCGTCCTCGGAAGAGGCCGCGGCCAGGGAGGAACGTCCGGCCGCCGCCCCCAGCGGAGCCGCCGACAAGATCCCTGGGAACGAGGTCAACGCCACGCGGAAAAAATCGCCGTAGACGTTAAGCGGCTGCTCGGGGATCCAGGGGGTCAGTCCGGCCTGCCCTTCAAACGTCCCGACCGTCGTCCACGGGTCCGCCAGCTTGTGTTTTGCTTTGACGACGGCAGAATACCCCGAATAGTCGAAGCGGATGTTGAGCCCGCGACGCTCCCCGCTCTGAACATAGAACGACTCGATCAGGACATCGGGAAAAAACTCGCGCGTTTCAGAGTGCGAGGCCGCGGACCCGTCCGCAAGCTCTTCAGCGCAGGGAACGACGGCGGGGACCGACCAATAATAGACCATGTTGATCGAAGAGGAGGATCCGCCCCCACCCGTGAAGGGCATCAGAGAGCCATACACCGTCGCGTCCATCTCATTGGTCCGGTGCGACGAGAACGAACTCTGAAAGCCGAAGTCGTAAGAGGCCGGCCGGGGCATGTGGCTGCTGGTGACGTCGATGTTGCTGCTCCACAACACCGTGTCATTGGAGACCGAGGCCGTCCACCCCGGCGGCGTGACCGTGACCGAGACCACCCCTGTTGCTGCGACGCCAAACCCCAGCGTGTCGTCATACAGGCTGAAGGGGTCGTCGTGCAGGGTGAGACGATAGGCGAAGTTCCCCTCGCCGAGAGAGGCGCTCGCGATCGTAAAGTGCTCGTAGGCGAACGCAGGAACGGCACCCAGCGAGAACAAGATCACCGGCAATCTATACAGGAAAAACGTTTTCAAGTGGCGTAACCGGATCATGTCGCACCTCCCATTAGGTATATATATTATTATTTTTCCTGCAAAAACGGAACTGGATTAATTCGTCGCCGCGGCGCCTTCGCCTGTGCGATCGCATGGCCGCCGGCCTAACAATGTTCCGTGAAGGCCCACGCCGCGCAGGCAGGCCCCTGCCCACATTGTTCGGCTCCGGCTGCCGGTGCGAAACAGGCGGCGGCAAGCAGCACCGCCATCAGGAATCGAGCGATCCCTTTTTCCGCATATCGGACTCTCGGAGCAAACGGCCAACAGGCTCACCTTAAGCCGGCAGCTCAAACCCCTTGCGGTAGGTCTTGCGGATGAGCGAGTCGGCCTCGGGCGCATTCTTGGCCCGCATCGCGGCCGCATCCCATTCGATCCGCTTGCCGAGCCGCACCGGCAGCACGCCCACCAGCAGCGCCTCGGTAAAGGGCGCGGAGTACCAGAACCCCGCCTTCGCGTCCTCGGGCTTGCCCGCGATGCAGGCCTCGACCCATTCCTTGCGGTGGCCCACGCTGCGTGGAAGGGTCTTCTCCGGCCGAACAAAATCTTTCATCGCGCTCTCGGGAACCAGCCGCGGGGTCCCGGACCAGCCGCCGCACAGCATCGCTCCTTTGTCACCCACAAAGTAGATGCCGTTGTCGTCGAGTTTCCGGTCCGACTCCAGCCCGGGAGGCGGCGGAGGCTGCTTGCCGCCGTCGTACCACGTCAGCTTGACCGGGCCGCGCTTGCCCTTGGCCGCAAAGTGCCACGTGACGATGCTCCACAGAGGGAAGCTGTCCGGATTGGTTGCGGAGGTCTCCGCCTCGACCGCGTCCGGCGCGCCGAGATCGAGCGCATACCACGCGGGATCGGCGTTGTGAACCATCATATCGCCCAGCGCGCCGCAGCCATAGTCAAACCAGCCGCGCCACGTGCGCGGCACATAGGCGGGATGGTACGGCCGTTCCTTCGCCGGCCCCTGCCACAGGTTCCAGTCGAGGGTCGACGGCACAGGCGGCGTGTCGGTCGGACAGCGACGGCCCTGCGTGTCCCAGAACTTGCCGGGACGGTCGGACCACACATGGACCTCCTTGACGGCGCCGATCGCCCCCGCGTCGAGCCACTCCTTGGTGAGCCGAAGCCCCTCCCCTCCGTGCCCGTTGTTGCCCATCTGCGTCACGACCTTGGCTTCAGTGGCGACCTTTCCCATCAGGCGGGCCTCTTCGATCGTGTGGGCCATCGGCTTTTCAACATACACGTGCTTGCCCAGCCGCATGGCCGCCAACGAAATCGGCGCATGCCAGTGATCCGGCGTCGCGACCATCACCGCGTCGAGCCCCTTCTCCTTCTCCAGCATGATGCGGTAATCCTTGTAAACCGGCCGCCCCGGATAGAGCTTGAAGGTGTGGGCCGCGTGCGCCTCGTCCACGTCGCAAAGCGCGGCGATGTTCACGTTCGCGAAAGAGGCCAGTTCTTTGGTCACGCCCCCGCCCTGTCCGCCCACGCCGATGCAGCCGATGTTCAGCTTGCCCGACGGCGGCGTCACGCCAGAGCCGCCCAGAACATGGCGCGGCAGCAAAGAAAACCCGAATGTGGCGACAGCGCTGGCCGACACAAAGTGACGGCGTGACAAGATCCGAGAAGACATAACGGCCCCCTTTTTCCCGCGCGAACGGCCGCCGAAAGTCCGCGGCCCCGGCCCGGCCCCACCGGACTCGCCGCGCAAAGGATGAAGAAGAATCGCACAGATTCAGATTCCGATCAAGGGCAGACTGGGCCCTTCTTTAGCCTGCCAAACCGACCGGCGCGACCGAGGCGGACTCGCCTGCGGAACCGGCTGTAAGGCGGAGCATGGGCACGGGAGCGGATCGTTCACCGCCGACAGACGCGCTCACACCCCGTCGCGGTGCTGGCGCCAGCGCTCGCGCAGACGGGCCTGCTTTTCGGCGCGCGAGAGACCCGCGGTCGCGCCGACCATCTCCGCGAGGGAGAAGAGGTCTGCGGTCACGACCGGGGCGGGCGCGGGTTTGGGCGGCGGCGGGTCCAAGGGCGGCGGGGCGGCGAGCGCGCCTTCGGGCCTTCCCAAGTCGGGC
>Ga0209066_10004223_pt1 | contig 15826 bp, 21 predicted proteins | sample All_14_2_FD_187198 | JGI IMG/M metagenome (GOLD analysis project Ga0209066, IMG submission 187198) | Freshwater microbial communities in response to fracking from Pennsylvania, USA - Allegheny Zone_MetaG_DW_15 (SPAdes) (version 2) ...
CCTGCATTGGCGCGGGCCTCGCGCCATACGCGGCACGGCGGCGAAGCCGCTCCGTGCCGCGCCACCCCCACGTGCAGACTGGCTTTCGACGCGGCCCGGTGCCGCGTCCTTTTGTCTTGCCTTCCGCCTTTGCCCTTCGCTGTCGCTCCGGGCAGCGGCGGCCCGGTGGCGCTGCTGCGCGTGCAGCCAGCGCGCCGGCGAACGCGGCGACGGCCATAGGCCGGGCGCGTTCAAGGCAAGACGCCTGCACATGGGAAGGCAGCGCGAAGTGCGGCGCCCGATACGAAGGATCGGCGCTCGCACTGCATGCGCGATGACACGCGGAAAGCCACGGGATCGACACGCCCGATGGCACGAGAAGATGCACGGCAACGTGCAGCGAATCGGCGGCCATCATGGGCGGGACTCCAGCCACACCGGACGGGCGATGCCGATCACGGCGGATGCGCTGACCGGGCCGAAATACCGGCTGTCGAACGATGCCGGATTGGTCACGCTCAACAGGAACAGCTCGCCCGGTTCGAGGCGTCGGCAAAGGTGCAAAGACGGCAGCGCCCGACCCATCCGGTCGGCAGGCAGCACGGCGGCCGAAGGCATGCCGTCGATGCGTACCTGACCTGCGGCTATGCAGACGTGTTGCGGCGCGACTGCGCCCACACGTTTGAGCAGCGGAACGCGCGTCGGCAGGTAGCCGCGCTGCGCAGCGAGCGCGGCGGCCGTAGCCGGAAGCGGCACCAGCACGATGCTGTCCACGGACAAAGGACGTGGCAGCGAGGTGGTGTGCGAATCGAGCGGTTCGATGCGATACCAGCCGACCGCCACGCTGTCGGACGGGTTGTAGGTCAGACGCGGCAGCGGCGACACGAAAGCCGCCCAGGCCAGCGAAGCGAAGCCGATGGCGGCCAGTGTCGCCACGACGATGCGAGCGCGCAGGCGTGAGCGAGGACGCGGCGCCACGTCGAGCGCCTTGGGTGTGGTGGTCGGGGCGGTCATGGCAGCACCTCCCCGGCCAGCCAAGCAGCGTGCCGCTCGGTGGTGTATTCGGGCAGCGCAAGGCGAGCCGCAAGACGGTTGCCCAGCGTGCGCCAGTACGCGGGCGACACGTCGATGACGGCGATGCCCAGCGCCTCGATGCCGTCGATGCGCTCCAGCACGGCGCGCACGTTGGCATCGCCTTCGGTGTGCAGCAGCAGGCGCGCGCCCGGCTGCACGCCGGGGATGCGCTGTGCCGCGTCCAGCGGTGTGCAAGCCTGCATCACCATGAGCTGCCAGCGGATCGTGCCGTAATCGTTGGCCTGCCAGCGGATGCGGCAGAACATCGCGCCCGGCAGGAACACCGCGCAGCGCCGCCAGTCGTCCAGGCGCAGCGTGCGCGCCGGTTCACCAAAGCGCAGGTAGAGCTTGAAGCGATGTTCCAGGTAGGCCAGCGAAACGCGCGTCAGCGGCACGTTGCCGGCCTGGCCGGCGAGTACCGCGGGATGTAGCGACGGTGCAGCCGTGGCCGCGCCAGCGGCGGGCGAAGCGGATGCGGTCATGGTGTGTTCTCCCTGCGGTGTTCTGGAAACTCTCGCTCCAGCAGGCCGCGCAGCAGGTCGGCCACGGTCACGCCTTGCGTGAAGGCCGACACCTTGATGCGCGCCCGCATGGCGGGTGTGATGTCGAGGGTCAGGCGCGCGGTGTAGAGGTCGCCTTTGCCCAGCGCATCGGCATCGCCCTGGCGAATCCACGCCTCGGCGTGTGGATTCGCAGGAGGACGTGCGCCGATGCCAACGCGCTTGCCCGTGCGTTTGGTGTTGGGTGGCTGCTGCGCTGTCATGTCGGCCACCGCAGCAGTTCGTCCACCAGGGCGGTGATTTCGCGGGCGGCGGCGCTGTCGGGCGCTGTCTCGCGTGCGAGCCGGCCAGCGGCCACGCTGTCGGCGAACACGATGCGCTGATGCACTTCCGAACGCAGCGCGGGCAGCGGCTGTTCGGCCAGCGATTGCCGCGCCTCGCGGCCGATGATGGTGGTGCTGACGCGCCGGTTGATGATGAAGGCCGCGCGCAGCGCAGGCCTGAACACCTGCGCCTCGCGGATCAGCGCCACCATCTCGGCGCTGGCCCAGAGGTCGTAGGGGCTGGGCTGCACGGGGATCAGCACGCGCTCGGCCGCCAGCAGCGCGGAGCGCGCCAAGGCGGCGATGCGCGGCGGGCCGTCGATGATGACGTGATCGGCCCGCCTGGCGAGTTCTGGCGCTTCCTGATGCAGCGTTTCGCGGGCAAGGCCCACGGCGCTGAACAGCCGTGGCAAGCCTTGCTGGCTTCTGCGCTGCGTCCAGTCCAGCGATGAGCCTTGCGGGTCGGCATCGAGCAGCACGACATGCTGCCCGCGCAGCGCCAGCTCGCCGGCGATGTGTGTGGCGAGCGTGGTCTTGCCGACGCCGCCTTTCTGGTTGAGCAGCGCGACGATCATGGCGTGGCCCTCCTGACTGGAAAGCCAAGCTTTGCCTGCCGTGCGAAACGCTGTTCGCCGTGCCGTTTGATGGTTGTCCACCGAAACGGCGCGCTTCTACTAAAAGTTATGTATTTCTTGTTAGGGAAGTTAGAGGGGACGCAAACCCGCGCCGTTATTGGCTTTCCGGCGCTTTCGTACTCCTGATAGCACGATAGGCGTACTCCCGATAGCACGATACCTGGTACTCCTGATAGCACGAGGCCGTCCACACCTTTTCCCGCAGTTATCCCCGTGCCGTGTGCAGCACGGGCCGGAAGGTCAGCAGTTCTTGTCCGTCGTCCGGCATCCGCTCGATGCCCAGGACGTAGCCGGGCAGCGACTGCCGCGCCACCAGGGCGCGCAGGTCGTAGGCGAAGTCCGAGAAGCGCGCCGCGCTGCCCGACTTGCGGTGCAGGTGCTTGAAGTCGAATTGCCAGCCGTGTTCCTGCCGCCCGCCGTGCTTGCGCACCAGGCGGTACAGCCAGCGTTCGATGCCGCCCTTCAAGCGGAAATAGGCCGGGTCGATGGTCAGCACCAGGGCGGCATCGAGCACGCCCGCATAGAACCAGTCCGGCAGGATCAGTTCGATGCCCAGCGGCACGCCGCTGGCATCGGCCAGTTCCTTCCACTCGTTGATCCACGAGAAGCGATGCAATCGCCTTCCCGTGGTTTCGCGGATGGACGTGGCCACCGTGGTCGATTGCAGCCGGTCGAGCGCGGCTTTCAGCCGCAGGTAGTCGTTGAGGGACGTGCCGCGCCCGATGAAGCGCAGGATCTCGTAGGGCGTGGCGCGTATCCAGCGCGAGGGGCGGATGCCCGCGTCGCGCGCCTCCACGATCTGCGAGGCGGCCCATATCAGCACGTCGGCATCCCATATCGTTGCGATGCCATGCTCGGCCGTGCCTTCCACGCGGATGGTGATGCCGCCGGCGCGAAAGTCGATCGGCGCCGTGCGCCGCGACTTCGCCAGCGAGAAGAACGGAAAGGCCATCAAGTCCTGGCTGTCGCGGGGTGCCATGTCGCCCGGCAGCGCGCGGAACAGGTCGAGCTGTTCGCGCTGCGGCAAGGCTTGCCCTGGCGGGCTGGACATGGCGACGGCCACCCACGCGCCAGCGATCAGCGGCCGTCACGGTAGTCGCCCGCATGGCGTTCGGCATATTCCGGGTCGGAAGTCGCCTCGTAGCTGCGCTGGTCGGCCCAGGCGTCGAGGTCGGACACGGCGTACATGACGCGGCGGCCGAACTTGCGGAACTTCGGGCCGCCGCCGACCACGCGCTGTTTCTCCAGCGTGCGGGGACTGAGGCGCAGGTACTCGGCGGCTTCGTCGTTGGTCAGGTAGCGTTGGGGCTGCGCAGGTGCAGTGACAGCAGCGGCGGCAGGCCGCAAGGGAGCAGGTCGCATGGGATGAACCTCCATCAAGCCCGGCCGCACCACGCGGCCGGATAGAGGCACTTTCAAGTAAGCGCGGCCCCCCGCGAAGGGACGATCTGCGGGGGACGCGAAACGTCCCCCCTACTGCAACCGCAGCGGCGGAAGCTGTGCCAGGCGGCGATAGCCGCCGCGCATCAGCGCATCACCACGGCGCACCAGCCTGCGCACGCGGGCGCGCAAGGCGCTGTCGGTGTGCCAGTCGGCGGCGACGGCATCGGCACCGAACAGACCTTCGGCCATTTCGCGCAAGGACGCGCCCGCCAGGGTCGCGTCGAGCGCCTGGAGCGTATGCAGTTCCAGCAGCGCGGCCGGCGTGGGCCGGGAACGGGCCGCCGCCGCAGGCGCGGCGGCGGTGGCCACGGCCAGGGCGTCCAGCCCGGCCGCGAGCGTGCGATAGCGCGCGCACGGCGTGGCGCAGGCCCGAGTGGCGTAGAGGTAGGCCATGCCGTCCTCTAGGCCCGGCCCGAGCGCGAGCCGCAGGCAGCAGCCGGGCCAGTGCGACACCAGCACCAGGCGCTTGCCGTCGTGGATCAGTTGCTTGCGGCCAGGAACGCGCCAGAACTCGAAGGCATGGGCTTCGGGTGGCGGGTCGTCATCCGGGTAGAGCTGCACCACGGCATCGTGATCGGGGAACCAGGCTGGATGCGCGTCGCGCGCATCCAGCGCCGGGTCTTCCAGCAGGCGCAGGCCCCACGCCTGCGCCGCGTCCGGCCAGCGGCGACGGTGCAGCCAGTCGCGGCGGTAGCCGGGATTCCGGCGCAGGTATTCCCAGGCCAGCGCGGGGCCATCGAGGTGCAGGACGTAGAGATAGGCCGCTGTCGGATACCAGTGTTCGGCGCTGCGATCAGTCATGGCAAAACCTCCCTGTGCTCGGGATGCGTCGCCACGGATTCCGCCGTGCGGGAGCTATCGAATCGCCATCAGGTCGTCATCAAGATCGGGTTAAGCTGTAACTGTCGGTGTCAAGACCGTTTGGCTCCGGCGTGTTGCGGAAATCGTCTGAATGCGACGGCCGCACAACCCGGAAATGGTGCGCGGCATCGGATACCGTGCCGCAGTCCTTGCCAAAGATCATGACTGCCTGCATCAGGCTGGCACCGCTTCGGTGCATCAATGCCGATCCAGACCTGTCCGGTCTTGAGTAAGACTGAAATAGTCTCAATGCGCCCCGGCTGGCCGGACTGCGCTGGCGTTCATCAGTCCGTGATCGAACCGTTCTCCTGGGCCAGCCGGATATACTCCGACAGCGGGCGCACCGCCTGGAAATACCGATCCCGCCGCACCGGCAGTTTGCGCGGCCCGACGATGCCGGCCAGGTCGGAGAGCTTGACCGTTCCCAGCGCAGGCATCCCGATGCCGAGGTCGATCAGGCCGTAGGCCGTAGGCCGTGTCGCCATCGGCGGGATCGAGCGACACCAGCAGCCAGGTCGCGTGCGCGTCCGGCGTGAACAGTCGCACCACGGGCATCGGGTCGATGCCTTGGCCGGCAGCGCGTGCCGCGCCGTGGGCCAGCAGCCGGGCGCGTTCGTCGGCGGTGAGAAGCGGCAGGGTCATGGCCGGAACCTCCACGAAACCGAGGATGCGCGGATGCGCTTCTGCGTCGAAGCACGGAACCGCCAAACCGTTTCCGTGCTTTCGTGCGCAAGCACGGATGTGCAAACCATCGCATCCGTAGAAGAACGCATGCGCGTAGGCGGGATTGTAGGAAGCCGGAAAGACACGGATGCGATTCCCCGGTTCTGTCGGAATCCGCCGATGCGGATTTCCGTAAAGGCACGAATACGGAAATCAACATCGCCAAATGAACACTTTAGATTGTAGCCCTATTGGGTTCAATGGGCTGTCATCTTGGTTTTTACGGGGAAACCAAGTTGGTGACAGCGAAACACTCATTGGCGACGGCAATACGGACGGTCAGGAAGGCGCGCGGCTTGAGCCAGGAAGCCTTTTCGGACGTGTCCAGCCGCACCTACATGAGTTCGCTGGAGCGCGATCTGAAAAGCCCGACCCTGCATAAGCTGACCGCGCTGTGCGAGGTCATGGAAGTGCATCCGTTGACGTTGCTGACGCTGGCGTATGCCGGCGACAGTTCGCGCAAGACCGAGCAGATCTTGGCGCTGGTGCGCCAAGAGCTTGAGGCCATCTCGAAGGAAAGCGACGCGCCGTAGGCGCGTGCGTGACGTGCTGCGCCAGCAGCACGGCGCCCCGCCGCAATGGGCGGGGCGCGGTGGGTGACCGTCAGGCCGCCTTGGGCTTGCTGCGCGACCAGATCAGGTCGTGCGTGCCGTCCTCGTTCTCGATCAGGCGGGCATAGACCGTTGCCGGGAACGAAGGATCGTCCAGGGTCACGGACACGTAAGGGCGTCCGGCCTCGCTGGTCTTCTTCCACGCCGCGCCGATGTCGTGGCCTGCCGCCTGCACGCGGAAGTCGGGGGCGTTCTCGCTGTCGCCCTTGTCGTTGGGAACCAGCTTGACCTTGACGTTGAGCGTCAGGGTGCGGAGCGTGCCGGTGAAGCCGTCTTTCTCTGCGGTGAAGGTGCCGATGTTAGCCATGATGTTTCTCCTTTCGGGTTGAACAAGGTCGCGCCCATCGCGTCCTTGTTGTGAACCGGCCGGGGGGGGATGGGCTGGCGGCACCGCGCAGCGGGCGCAACACCGTGGAGCACCTGAAAGCGAAAAGAATTTGTCCCGCGAGGAATGCGCGTAGCGCAGGGGAAATTGTTTTCGCTGGAAGGTTGCCGCCATGAAGCCCAAGGCGCAGCCGTGCCCTCACCAGGATTCACGACAAGCCAAGGACGCAGGGGCCGCCCGCTCCCGAAAGGAGACATGGCCGACCTCGGCATCCCCGCATGACGGCTGCACCGGCTTGTGCCCTGACGCGGGCAAGGCCAACCCCAATGACAAAGCGAGAACGCCCCTTGCCGCCGCTGGCGGCAACGTGCTTGAGGGGTGGCGTGGAAGCTCCATAAGGCAAGGCCGGGCGGCGTGTCGGTGAACCGTCCTTCGTGACGTACAGGCGAACCGCCAGCGTCGAGGACGGCACGCTTTCGCACAACCTGCCGCAGCAAGCCGGGGCGTAGCCCCACAAGCCCCGCCCATTGCGGCGGGGCGCCATCGAGATCCTGCCCGCGCCAGCGGGCGCCGATTGCCGTGCCGCGTGCAAGACACTTGCACGCCCGCCCCGTCGCCACCTGGTCAAAGGCGGCGACGGGGCGGTCTTGCTGTGGACATTGAAACCGGGCGCGGCCACCGCCGCGCCCGGATTTTGAGAACGGCCCCGGCGCATCGCGCCGGGGCCGCTGCGGTTATTCCTTGGTTTCGATGATCCACCACACCGAACGCGACAAGGCGCTGCCGGTGATGGGGTGAATGTCGGTCAGGTCGGCGCAGGCCGTCCAGCCCTGCGGCGGACGGTAGCCGCGCACGTCGCCATCGCCATGCCAGCGGCGGGCGCGCACTGTGCCGGGGGCATAGACCGCTGCCATGCGCGGGCGGGCGGTCGGGTTCTGGCGATTCATGGGAAAGGCTCCGGGCTTGCCGAAGCGCCCCGGCCGAAAACCGGGGCGCTCGGTAGTGGTGAGGGTCATGCGGCCAGCGCCTGCACCTCGTCGTCGGCTTCGAGGGCTTCCGGCGCGTCATCGGCCACGGCCTGCGGCTCGTCCTGCGCCGTGGTGTCGTCCGCGCCCTCGGCCTTGAACACCGCAGGCATCCAGCCGGTGCCGTCCGCCAGCCGTTCGGCTTCGCTGGCAATGTCGCCCTTCTTGAGTTTCGCCAACCGGGTGACGTGCGCCGGGGCGTACTCGGTCACGGCTTCCAGAATCACGGCTTTGGAAACGTGCTTGAAGTAGCCTTCGGCGGTCGGCTTCCACCATGCGGCCATGTCCAGCCCCACGGCCTGCGCCAGTTCCGCGCCGGGCTGGTGCTGCGAAGCGCGGGGCGTCACCACGTCCACCGTGGACGCCACGCACACGGCCAGCAGGCGCACCAGCTCGTCTTGCGATTTCGCCTGCAACGCGGCAAACAGTTCGGCGCCGTCCTCCGGCAACGCTTCGCCCGCGACTTCCTGCAAGGTGCGCAGCGCCACGGCGGCGGGCGATTCCGGCATGTCCGGGGCCATGCCTTCCAGCCGGTCTTGCACTTTCAGGTTCACGCCCAGCGGCAGGTCGTGGCCGTAGTGGCTGCCCTGCAAGACGGCCTGCACCATGCCATGCACCAGCGCGGCCAGCGCGACGTGCGGATGCCGCGCCACTTCGATTTGCAGCGCCGCCGTGCGGTGGGCGCTCAACCGATGCGCCAGCCGGTCGGACAGGCTCGCGGTCTTGGGCGCTTCGTCGGTGTCGTCACCTTCCTCGTCGTTCGCACTGTCGCCCGCGCTGAAACCCTGCCGCAGCTTTTCCAGCGTGCGCAGCGCCTTGGCCTCGGCCTCTCGCAGCAGGCCGCGATGAATCACGGCCTCGCCTTCGCGGTCGAGGGTGACGACGGCACCGGCCACGGCGCGCACGTCCGGGGCGTAGCCCTGCAAGGCATCCTCCACGGCCTGCAATTCCCCGGCCACCTGTTCGCGGCGCGGTTCCAGCGCCTCGGTCTTGTCCTCGTCCTCGGCGTCGTAGGCGTCTTCCAGTTCGGCGTCGATCTTGTCGAGACGGGTTTGCAGCGAAGCGATGCGGCGGGCTTCGCGGGCGCTCGGTTCGCGGCGCTGGCGCGGGGCGCTCTGGAACGCCTGCCGGTCGGCGTGGCTCATGTGCGGCACGGCTTCCACCCATGCCCAACCCTCGGCGCGCACGTCCTCGGCCTGCGCGTCCAGCTTGGCGCGCACCAGCGTTTCCAGCAACGCGGCATCGGTCAGGTAGGTTCCGGCATCGCCTTCTGCGAACAGATCGCGGCGGATGCCGCCGCCTGCGGCTTCGTAGGCGTCCAGCCCGACGAAGCGCACCAGCGGATGCGTGGCGGTGATTTCACGCTCGGTCAGGCGGTCGCGCAGCGCGGATGCGCCGCGCTGCCATTCCGGCGCGCCATAGAACGCGGCTTCCTGCGCGGCGTGGTCGTCGGTGATGGTCAGGGCCATCAACTGTTCCAGCGTCACGCTACTGGCGCGGTAATCCGTCATCAGGCGCGGCGACACGTTCGCCAGCTTCAAGCGGCGATGCACCACCAGCGGGGACACGCCGAAGTCGGCGGCAATGTCTTCGATGGGTCGGCCTTCCTTGACCAGCGCGGCGAAGGCCGCGAACTGGTCGGCGGGGTGCATGGCTTCGCGCTGCACGTTCTCGGCGAGGCTCACGGTACGGGCGGACGCATCGGCCACCAGCAGGCACGGCACTTCGTAGTCGGCGGCAATGCGCTTCTTCTTCGCCAGCAGCTTCAACGCGGTCAGGCGGCGGTCGCCGGCAACCACTTCGTATTGCTCGCCATCGGCGGACAGGATGACGATGAGGTTTTGCAGCAGGCCGACGCGGGCGATGCTCGCGGCCAGTTCGGGGATGGACTGGCGCGGGGTCGTGCGGACGTTGCGCTTGGAACGGCGCGGCAACAACTGCGACAGCGGAACCAGAATCAGGTTCTTGGTCGGGTCGGCCACTTCCAGCGGCGCGGCGGTTTCGATGGCATGGATTTCGGTCTTGGTAACGGCGTTCATGGTGATAACTCCTAGCGGTTCGGATGCAGCAGCGAGAGAAGCGGCAAGGGCTGCTGCCTGCCCCTGCCGCGTGGGGAATCAGGCTTTCAACTGGCGCAGGCCATCGGCCAGCATCCAGAGAGCGCGATTGAGGCGCACATCGGAATCAATGCCCTGCACCGGGCGGGTTTGCTGGCGGCGTCCGTTGGCGCTGCGGCCATGCAATCCGCCTTTGGTCAGGTTTTCTTGGGTGCGGTTGAACACGCTCCACAAGTCCGGGCGGCGGTCGTCGAACCGGCGTGGCATCAGGATTTGCGATTCGGTGATGGGCGCGGGCTTGTTGTCGGTGGGGTCGTACTTCAAGGCCAGCGCGGAACGGGCGAACACTTCGGCTTCGCCTTCGTCCAGCGTGATAGCGCGCATGGCATCGCGGGAATCCTTCACCCGGTCGAAACCGCGCAAGACTTCGTAAGCGCCTTCGATGACGTGCCCGGAAACGTCGCCCTTGTGGGGCACGCGCACATCAGCCACGGTGTCGCCGCACACAAGGCCATTGCTGCACACGAACCGGAACATGCCCGCCAGCATCTGATAGCTGCTCGTCCCGTCATGGGAGTTCAGCAGCACAATTTCATTGGCTTCCGCGCCGTTGATTTGACTGGCATGGCGCAGGCGCAGCATGTGTTTGGTGTGTTCGCGCTTGCCTTCATCGCGCACGCGGGTTTGCGTCACCATGAAGGGCTGGAAGCCTTCTTTGCGAAGCTCGGTCAGCACGGCGGCGGTGGGGATATAGGCGTAACGCTGCGAACGGCTTTCATGCGGCGCGTCCGCGAAGATGGACGGCGCTACGCGGTGAATCTGGTCATCGGTCAGCGGGTAATCGCTGCGCAGCGAGGGGGAACGGGAAGCGAAGCGGGATGCGAGTTGCATGGTCTTTCTCCTGACGAAAAGGGTTTGCTGTTCAAGCCGCACACCGGATTCCTAGATTCGGAGCCCAGCCTTTCGGCTGTTCTGTGCGGTTGGCACGAGGAACCCGGTTGGCCCTGTTGCCACCGTCTTTCCTGAGTTCATCGCCCGCGGCCAAAGGAGCGCGCGGACGGGGGCCGTCAAGGAAACAAGCGCAGGGTTGGTGCGGCCCGCAGCGCAGCGAGGACACGGCCCTGCGCGCCTTGACGGCACACGGGAGAGCGGGCTACGGTCGCGGAGAAGGTGATGAAGTCAGGGGAGACGGCTGGACATGGCAACGGCCGTCCCTGTGTGCCGAACCGCACGCAAGCGAAGCGCGCAGGCCCGGATCAAGGAATCCGGGCCGTAGGCGTCAGCCGAGCGGAGCGAGGGAACGATGGAAGCCCGTCAGGGGCGAGACGCCGCAGGCGGCTCGATGCGCTGCGCGCACGACAGCGCGACCGGCCATCTCCCAGGTGGTCGGGGACGCCCATGCTGCTTTTGCGATGTCGCTGTGGGAGCTGAGGCCGAAATCGCTGCGAAATAGAGCGAATTTCGACTGGAGAGAACCCAGGCGCCTGCCTATCGTGGGGCCTTCACCAATTCAGGAGATTCCCATGACACAGCAGGCCCCTGCCGAGGCTTCAACGCCCGGCACTCCACCCCAAGGCATCTTCCTGCCCTCGATGGTCTGGATGACCGACCGCGAGACGGTTGCCGCAGAGAAAAAGCGGCTGCTCGCCCTGCATCAGCAGCTCAATGTCCTGGTCAATGACGCGAATCCTTCGGACGAAAACGCCACCTGGCACATGATGGCCGAGGCGTCGCTGTTCCAGTTGGATCAAGACATTGACGCGCTGTTCGACTGGCTGGAAGCCAGCGAGCGCGGACAACGGCGGGAACGGCCCGACAGGGTGTACGACTGACCCCACGCGGGCCGCGCCGGCGCAGCCGGGGCGGCGGTATCGAGGGGCGCCAAGCGCAGCGCGCAGCGCCCCGGAAGGGGCGCGAAGGCATCAACCCGACGGCGGCACGCCGGGATGCCATGCGGTTTCGTCCCGTCACTTGCCTAATGATTCAATAAATGTTGTATTATAAAATAATGAACGAAGATCAAGCCGTTTCCGCCCTGAGTGCCCTGGCCCACACGCAGCGACTGCGCGTATTCCGCGCCCTCGTCGTCGCCGGCTCGGAAGGACTGACCCCCAGCGTGCTCGCCGACCAACTCGACGTGGCCCGCAACACGCTGTCCTTCCATCTGAAAGAGCTTGCCCACGCCGGCCTTGTCAGCATTGAGCAGCAGGGCCGCAACCTGATCTACCGCGCCGAATACGGGCACATGAACGGCCTGATTGGCTACCTGACCGAGCACTGCTGCGAAGGCGGCATCTGCGAGGTTTCCGAATCCTCCCGCTGCGCTTGCTGACCCGTAATGACCGACACCACCTACAACGCACTGTTCATCTGCACCGGCAATTCGGCCCGCTCCATCCTCGCCGAAGGCTTGCTTAACGACTTGGGCAAGGGGCGCTTTCGCGTCTTTTCGGCCGGCAGCCACCCGAAGGGCGAAGTCCACCCACTGGCGCTCGCCACGCTGGAACGCATGAACCTGCCGACTGCGGGCTACCGCAGCAAGAGCTGGGACGAGTTCGTGGCACCGGGTGCGCCGGTGTTCGACTTCATCTTCACCGTCTGCGACAACGCCGCCGGCGAGGCGTGTCCACTGTGGCCGGGCAAGCCCGTCTCGGCGCATTGGGGCGTGCCCGATCCGGCCGCCGTCGAAGGCAGCGACGAACAGCAGCGCAAAGCGTTCTTCGATGCGGCGGTGACATTGCGCCGACGCATCGAACTGTTCCTGTCGCTGCCGTTCAAGAGTCTGGATGCCATGTCCTTGCAGCGCGAGCTGCGCGACATCGGCCAGCAGTGAGGCATCCATGACCGCCACGACCAACACGGCCGGCTGTGCGCCGGCGGTTCCCGCCATGAGCGGCTTCGAGCGTTACCTGACGGTGTGGGTGGCGCTATGCATCGTCGCCGGCATCGCCCTCGGCCAATTCGTACCCGGCGTGTTCCAGAGCATCGGGCGCATGGAAATCGCCCAGGTCAACTTGCCGGTCGGCGTGCTGATCTGGGTGATGATCGTGCCGATGTTGCTCAAGGTGGACTTCGGCACGCTCGGCCAGGTCAAGCAACACTGGCGCGGCATCGGCGTGACCCTGTTCGTCAACTGGGCGGTCAAGCCGTTCTCGATGGCGCTGCTGGCGTGGATCTTCATTCGCCACGTCTTTGCCCAATGGTTGCCGGCCGACCAACTCGATAGCTACGTGGCCGGCCTGATCCTGCTGGCCGCCGCGCCTTGCACGGCAATGGTGTTCGTGTGGAGCCGGCTGACCGGCGGCGACCCGGTCTTCACGCTATCGCAGGTCGCACTCAACGACACCATCATGGTGTTCGCCTTCGCACCCGTCGTCGGCCTGCTGCTGGGCCTGTCGTCCATCAGCGTGCCGTGGGCGACGCTGCTGGTGTCGGTGGCGCTCTATATCGTCATTCCGGTCATCGTTGCGCAGGTCTGGCGTCGGGCGCTGCTGCGCAGAGGCCAGGCCACGTTCGATGCGGCGCTGGCGCGCATCGGCCCGCTGTCGATCGCGGCGCTGCTGCTGACGTTGGTGCTGCTGTTCGCCTTCCAGGGCCAAGCCATCCTGCAACAACCGCTGGTCATCGCCATGCTGGCGGTGCCGATCCTGATTCAAGTGTTCTTCAATTCCGGTTTGGCCTACTGGCTCAATCGCCAGGCCGGCGAACAGCACGCCATCGCGTGCCCGTCGGCGCTGATCGGTGCGAGCAACTTCTTCGAGCTGGCCGTGGCCGCCGCCATCAGTCTGTTCGGTTTCCACTCCGGCGCGGCGTTGGCCACGGTTGTCGGCGTGTTGATCGAGGTGCCGGTGATGTTGCTGGTGGTGCGCCTCGTCAATCGCTCGCGCGGCTGGTACGAGCGCGGCCACTCAACGACCTGAGAAAGAACCCATGAGCACCATCACGATCTATCACAACCCCGACTGCGGCACCTCGCGCAATGTGCTGGCCTTGATCCGCAACAGCGGCGAAGAACCCACGGTCATCGAATACCTCAAGACGCCGCCCGCGCGGGAAACGCTGGTCAAGCTGCTGGCCGATGCCGGCTTGCGCGTGCGCGACGTGCTGCGCGAGAAGGGCACGCCCTATGCGGAACTCGGCCTGTCCGATCCGGAATGGACGGACGCGCAGTTGCTCGATTTCATCGGGCAACACCCCGTCCTGATGAATCGGCCCATCGTGGTCACGCCATTGGGCACCAAGCTGTGCCGCCCCTCGGAAGCTGTACTCGACCTCTTGCCGCAGCCGCAGCGCGGCGCATTCAACAAGGAAGACGGCGAGCCGGTGGTGGATGCGCGGGGGCAGCGTGTCTGATCTGTCCATTGACCTACCGAACCTCGACGCCACGCTGTTCCAGCAACCGGAAAACGAACGGTTGTGGACGCCCGAACGCGCCACGCACGCGCCGCGCTTCCTGCTGCTCTACGGCTCGCTGCGCGAACGCTCGTACAGCCGCCTTGCGGCCGAGGAAGCGGCGCGCATCCTGCGTGCGCTCGGCGGCGAAACGCGGTTCTTCAACCCGTCGGGCCTGCCACTGGTGGACGATGCCAGCGACGATCATCCGAAGGTCAAGGAGCTGCGCGAACTGGCGCAATGGGCCGAGGGCATGGTGTGGTGTTCGCCGGAACGCCACGGCGCAATGACCGGCCTGATGAAGACGCAAATCGACTGGATTCCGCTGTCGTCCGGGGCGGTGCGCCCGACCCAGGGCAAGACGCTGGCGGTGATGCAGGTATCGGGTGGTTCGCAATCCTTCAACGCGGTCAACCAGATGCGCGTGCTGGGCCGATGGATGCGGATGCTGACCATCCCGAACCAGTCTTCGGTCGCCAAGGCGTATCAGGAGTTCGACGACGCCGGACGCATGAAGCCCTCGGCCTACTACGACCGCATCGTGGACGTGATGGAAGAACTGATGAAGTTCACGGTGCTGACGCGCGACGTGGCCCCGTATCTGATGGATCGGTACAGCGAACGCAAGGAAAGCGCCGAAACATTGAGCCGGCGCGTCAACCAGGCAGCGATCTAGAGCTGCGCTCAAGGCTCGTCTGTGCGCCGGTCACGCTGCTCGATCTGCAAGCGCGCCCGTTCGGTCGCCTGTTGCAACCGTTCGCCCAGCACCGCACGCGGCGGCAAGGTGGTCAGGTACTCGGCGACATGGATGCCCGATTTGTCCAGTTCCAGCAATTCGATCTGTTCGCGCTTCTTACCCGTGCAGAGGATGATCCCCAGCGGCGAGGCTTCCTCCGGCTCCCGTTCGTGCTTGTCCAACCAGCGCAGATAAAGCTCCATCTGCCCCTTGTAGGCTGCCTTGAACTCGCCGACCTTCAACTCCACCGCCACCAGCCGACGCAGCTTGCGGTTGTAGAACAGCAGGTCGAGATGAAAATCCTCATCGTCAATCGGGATGCGCTTCTGCCGGGCAACGAAGGAAAAGCCCGCGCCCAGCTCCAGCAGGAAGGATTCCATTTCGCGGATGATGGCCGCTTCCAAGTCGCCTTCCTGCCAGGTGTCCCGCAGGCCCAGGAAGTCGAGGATGTACGGATCGCGCATGACCAGGGCCGGCGACATGCGCTGCGCATCGCGCAGGGTCGCCAACTCCTGCACGATGGTTTCGTCCGGCTTTTGCGACAGCGCCGTGCGCTCGTAGAGCATCGAGTTGATGCGCTCGCGCAGCGTCCGCACGCTCCAGCGTTCGGCCCTGGCCATCTGCACGTAGTAGTCCCGCTGGAGCGGGTCTTTCAGCGGCAGCAGCGCCAGGAAATGCGACCAGCTCAATTGTCGTGACAGCGTCACGACAATTGGCTCGTCCGGGTAGGTGGCGGCGAACTGCACCATGCGGCGCAGGTTCTTGTCCGCGAAGCCGCGCCCGTAGTCGCGGACAAGCTGCTCGGCCAGGGTAGGCAGGATTTCCTCGCCATACCCGGCCCGCTGCCCGGCCAGCACCTCCGTATGGATGCGCTGGCCGATGCGCCAGAACAGCAAGGTCAGTTCCGCATTGACCGCCGAGGCGGCACGCTGGCGCGACGCCTCGATCAGTGCCCGAATGTCGCCCAGCAGCGCCTTTGGCGCTGCGGGTGACGCGATGGATGCCTTGCGCCTGGTCATGCCGTTGCCTCCGCAGGGAGCCGCTTGGCGCCGGTGATCGTCTTGCGCCGGTTCGCCACCAGTTCGGCCGCCTTGCGCACCGGGTCATCCTCGGTGTGGACGTAGCGCATGAACATCGCCACG
>Ga0209066_10004224_pt1 | contig 15824 bp, 13 predicted proteins | sample All_14_2_FD_187198 | JGI IMG/M metagenome (GOLD analysis project Ga0209066, IMG submission 187198) | Freshwater microbial communities in response to fracking from Pennsylvania, USA - Allegheny Zone_MetaG_DW_15 (SPAdes) (version 2) ...
TAGGGCCGCCTCGAGCGCGTTCTGCTGCCGCAAGTGCTCGCCTCGCGCTGCCGCGAGCGTCGAGCGCGCGATCTCGACGCGGCTCGCAAGCGCGGCGAGTTCGAGGTCGTGTTGCGAGACCAGAGCGCTCTGCGCGGCGATCTCGTCGTCGAGTGCGTCGAGGTTCGCTCGGGCGGTCGCCGTGCGTGCTGCGACCTCGCCCATGAGGCGCTCGGCGTCTGCGATGCCCTCGCGCAGCGTTGCGGCCTCTGCGCGTGCGTCGTCGACCTGAGCTTGCGTGACGGTCGTCGACATGCCCGGCAGCTCGGCTTGCTGGCTGAGCAGCGTCAGCTTCTGCTGCGTGAGCGACGACAGGCTACGGATGCGTTCTTGCACCTGCTCGAGCTCGAAGGCCACCCGGCGGGCCTCGTCGACGGCATCACCCACCTGCTGCGACTCGATGCGCTGCACGCGCAAGCGCGCCTGATCGAGCTGGCTCTGCACGACGATGCGCTCGCTCGTGCGTTCGCTCTCGGTTCGGGCGTGGTCGGCGAGCGCGGTGCGCAGCGTGACGACATCGTCGGCGAGAAGCCGCGCTCGAGCATCCCGCACGATCGCAGCGATCGTCTGCGCTTCGCGCGCGATCTCCGCTTGGCGGCCGAGTGGGGTCAACTGACGGCGAATCTCGCCAGCGAGATCGTTGAGACGCGTGAGGTTCGACTGCATCGCCTCGAGCTTGCGCACCGTCTTTTCTTTGCGGCGTCGGTGCTTGAGAATGCCGGCGGCTTCTTCGATGAAGCCGCGACGCTCCTCGGGGCTCGCGTGCAGCACCGAATCGAGGCGGCCTTGACCGACGATGACGTGCATCTCGCGCCCGAGGCCTGAGTCGCTCAACAGCTCTTGCACGTCGAGGAGCCGGCACGAGGTGCCGTTGATGGCGTACTCGCTGCCGCCATTGCGGAACAGCGTGCGGGTGATCGTCACCTCGGCGTACTCGATGGGCAACACACCATCGCTGTTGTCGATCGTCAGGCTCACTTCGGCCCGACCGAGCGGGCCGCGCGTGGCGGTGCCCGCGAAGATGACGTCACTCATCGTGCCGCCGCGAAGCGTCTTGGCACCCTGCTCGCCCATGACCCAAGCGAGGGCGTCGACGACGTTCGACTTGCCTGAACCGTTGGGCCCGACGACGCACGTGACGCCCGGCTCGAACTGGAAGGTGGTTGGCTGCGCGAACGACTTGAAGCCCTTGAGGGTCAGGGACTTCAGGTGCACGAGCGGCCCCCTTCACGGCTCGACGACAGTTGCTTGCGCCCTACCGTATCGGGTTGCGGGCCGCTATTCTGGCGGGCTGCCCTCGGCGGCATCAAGGAGGTTCACCATGAACGCGGTGCAGATCACCGACGTCGCCACTCCCGAACGACTCGGCACCCCCGAGGCTGCCGACTTCGAGGCGGCAATTGCGGTGCGCACGGCCGTCAATGCACATGACTCGGGAACCAATGACGAGGCGCGTCCTCCCGAGGAGATGCTAGCGACGTGGCGCAAGCAAGAGCACGAGCCCAAGCGCATGCTGCTTGCGCGGGAGAACGGCGTAGCCGTTGCTCGTGGCGTGGTCGAGTACCGGCTGGGTGAGGCAGCAGACACCGCCTGGCTCCACGTCGAAGTGCTCCCCGAGCACCGCGGTCGCGGCATTGGCCGCGCCATGGCCGAGCGCCTGCTCGAGATCGCCGCCGCCGACGGCAAGACGAAGGCGATCGTGTACGCACCGTCGTGGCGCATCGGCGGTGCGCGACTGGATGCTCCCACCGGCTTCGGCGACGTCCCCGCCGATACTGCCGAGACACGGCTGCTGCTCTCGCTCGGCTTCCGGCTCGAGCAAGTCGAGCGCGGCAGCCGACTGCCTCTGCCACTCGACCGCGCGCTGCTCGAACGCGTGCGTGACGAGGCAGCGCAGGCGGCAGGCCCCGACTATCGCACCCACCGTTGGGGAGACCACACTCCCGAACGATGGCAGAGCGATCTCGCCCACCTGTTGACCCGCATGAGCACCGACGCCCCGAGCGCCGGACTCGACGAAGGCGAAGACCCGTGGACGGTCGAGCGCCTTCTCGAAGACGAGCTTCTCGAGGCGGAAGGCCCGCGCACGGGCTTTACTGCCGCCGTCGAGCACGTGCCATCGGGAACCCTCGTGGCCTTCACGTCGCTCTACGCGCCCGCCGAGCTCGATCGACCTGTCGACCAGGAAGACACGATCGTGCTGCGCGAACACCGCGGGCACCGCCTCGGCATGCTCGTCAAGGCCGAGAATCTCCTCGCGCTCGACGAGCAGCGGCCAGGGCATCCTGCCGTCGTCACCTACAACGCGGAAGAGAACAGGCACATGCTCGCGGTCAACGAGGCTCTCGGCTTCGTGCCGTTCGTCTACGAAGGGGCGTGGCGCAAAGACTTGTGAGGCTGACTGCGCCCGGCAAGCCTCGATCGAGAGAGCACTAGACAGCGCGGTGGTTTTCGTGTTAATTGTCGTTAACATGAAAACCTCGCGCCCCTATGAGCAGACCGCCCGCCGCGCGGCCACCGCGCAGACGCGCGCGGCGATTCTCGATGCCGGTCTCGCGCTGAGCCGCGAGAAGCTCAGCGTCGAGATCGTCTTGAGCGACATCGCCGAGCGCGCGAACGTGAGCGTGCAGACAGTGCTTCGGCACTTCTCGAGCCGCGAGGGCCTCTTCGATGCGCTGCATGCGTATGGTGCGGAACGCGTGCGCGAGCAACGACGCACCCCCACAGGTCACCTCGATGACGACATGAGAGTGCTCGTCGAGCACTACGAGCAGTGGGGAGACCTGAGCATCAGCCTCCTGGCTCAGGAGAACACCGACCCGCACGCCCGCGCCGTCACCACTCAGGGCCGCGCATTGCACCGCTCGTGGGTCGAGCACTTGGTCAGCGCCGATCTCGTCAATGACGTCGCTGTGATCGACGAGCTCGTTGTCGTCACCGACGTCTACTGCTGGAAGCTGCTACGCCGTGATCGAGGCCTTTCCGTCGAGAGCACATACGAGCGCATGCTCTCTCTCGCCCATGGAGTTCTCCAGCACCATCGCCACACTGCCTCACCCACTCCCCGGAGGGACACACCATGACTCGCTATCTCATCGCCACCTGGAGCGGAGGGGGAAACGTGCCTCCCGTTCTCGCCATCGCACACGAACTCCGCCGACGGGGCGACTCGGTGCGCATCATCGGCCACGACGACCAGCGCTCCATCATCGAAGCGCAAGGGCTGCCGTTCGAGCAGTACCCGACCGGGCGCCAATGGGTCGGCTCGACAGGTTCGAACCCCGTGGCAATGTTCCGCGTGTTCCACGACCTCGCGCTGGGCGACGACGTTGTCGCGTCGATCACTCGAGAGCCCGTCGATGCGGTCATCGTCGACTGCATGCTACTCGGTGTGCTCGCCCGCGCGCAGAGCGCGGGTGTGCCCACGTTTGTCATCGCCCACACGGTCATGAGCTACTGGCATTCGTGGCGCCGCAACCCCCTCACCGTTCTCATGAGTGCCCGCGGCGGTTTTCGCGCCGAACAACTCTGGAACGCGGCCTCGCGCGTGCTCGTCACTGCTCTGCCCGAGCTCGACAGTGCATCGCACCACGACACTCGGTTCGCATGGACCGGCCCCGTCGTGCCACGAGAAGCTGCCTCTAGCGCGGGTGACGCAGTTCTCGTGAGCCTCAGCGGCATCAATCTGCCGGGACAGCTGGCGGTGATGCAACGAGCGATCGACGCCGCCGCCCACCTGGGCCTGCCCCTCATCGTGACCACCGGTCCCGCGATCGACCCACAGAACCTGCGCGTGCCGCGAGACGCACAGGTTCACGTGTACATGCCGCACTCAGAGGCAATGCGCCACGCGCGCCTCGTCATCGGACACGGCGGTCACGGCACCACCATGACCGCACTCGCGCATGACCTGCCGGTCGTCGCGCTGCCCTTGCACCCGATGATCGACCAGCCCATCGTGGCCGCGGCAGTCGAGCGTGCCGGAGCAGGCATCGCGCTCAGCAAGCGCGCTAGGCCGGCAACGATCGCCGCAGCGGTGCAGCGTGCCCTCGATGACCCGGCATACCGTGCGGCCGCCGCCCGGCTCGGAGCGACCATTCGTGACCGCAACGCTGCATCGACCGCCGTTGATGAGATGACGCAGGCGCTCTCGCGGACGGCCTAGTAGCGATCTCAGCGCACGCGCTGGCACCGCGGGCAGTAGTGCGAGCCCCGATTCATGAACTGCTCGCGCACGATCGGGCGGCCGCAACGCGGGCAGGGCTTGCCCTGCTGCCCGTAGGCGCGCAGCGAGTGACTGAAGTACCCGCTCGCCCCGTTGACGTTGACATACTGCGCGTCGAAACTCGTGCCACCCTCATCGAGGGCGCGACGAAGCACGAGCCGCACCTCGGCGAGCAACTCACGTGCCCTGCGTGGCGAGAGAGACTCGAGCGGCTGCTCGTAGTGCACGCGTGCCGCCCAAAGGGCTTCGTCGGCGTAGATGTTGCCGATGCCGCTCACGAGCGTCTGATCGAGCAGCGCTCGCTTGACCGTCGTGCGGCGGCTGAGAAGGCGGCGCACGAAGACGGGATCATCGAAGACGGGGTCGAGAGGGTCGCGCGCGATGTGGGCGACCTGGCTCGGGATGCTCGCGAGCAGCAACCCGTGCCCGGCCGCCGCCCCGTCGGGCGTCGGCAGCAGCTCGTCCAGGGCGAGCGAGCCGAAGATGCGCTGATCGACGAAGTCGACTCGTAGCGGGCCGTGTTCGGGATGCGTGAGCCCCAACTGCACGCGCGTCAGCGGAGCGGTCGGTGCCTCAGGGGTACGTAGTAGCAACTGGCCGCTCATGCCGAGGTGTCCGACGATCGCCGTGTGCGGCTCGGCGCCGTCGATCGGGCTGGAGAGCGGCATCCACAGAAACTTGCCGCGCCGCACCGCACCGATCAAATGCGCGCCGAGAAGGCGGTCGATGAAGTCTTCGGCTGGGCCGAGGTGGCGCCGAAGAGAGCGTTCGTCGTGGACGACGACGCTCGTGACGGTGGCGCCCGTCACGGCGGGTTCGAGGCCGTGGCGCACGACCTCTACTTCGGGCAACTCAGGCATGCTCGGAGCTCGACTCGCGGGCAGGAGGAAGCGGGGTCACCGTCGGTCGAGCAACACCGAGCAGGCGTCGAGTGCCGCGGCCATCTCCGCCTGCTTCTTGCTCGTGCCTTCACCGCTCGCGATTGCCTCGCCGGCGAGCATCACCGTAGCCGTGAAGACTTTCGAGTGATCAGGGCCGACTTCGCTGAGCTCGTAGACAGGCAACCCCAGCCCGCGCTGTGCGGCGATCTCTTGCAGAGACGTCTTGGGGTCCATGGCTGTGCCGAAGCGGCGGGGGTCGGCAAGCAAGGGCTGCAGTAGCCGCAGCACGAGCGCGGTGGCGGTTTCACCGCCCTGATCGAGATAGACGGCGCCGATGAGCGCCTCTGTGGTGTCGGCAAGAATCGACGACTTCTCGCGGCCTCCCGTGAGCTCTTCGCCTTTGCCGAGCTTGAGGTGATCACCGATGCCGACCGTGCGCGCGACCTCTGCGAGTGCCACCGCCGACACGAGAGATGCCCGACGCTTCGCCAGGTCGCCCTCACTGAGGTCGGGGAACGTCGAATAGAGCATGACGGTCACGGCCTGACCGAGAATGGCGTCGCCGAGAAACTCGAGACGCTCATTGGTCGCCACGCCCCCGTTCTCGTAGGCCCACGACCGGTGGGTAAGAGCGAGGTCGAGCAGTTCAGGGTCGAGTTCGACCCCTAACGTTGCGAGCAACCCGCCGCGGTCAACGGCACCACCCCGGTCGGACGATTCACGACCGGGATCAGTGCCTCCACGCGACGGGGTCATCGGCTAACGAGCCGAGAACTCAGACGTCGGCGACCTTGCGGCCCTTGTACTCCATGTACAGGGGCGTACCAGCAGAGTCTTCGACGACCTTCGCGCGGTGCGGGAGGCTGTAAACGACCTTGCCGTTCTCGACGGTCTTGACGAGGGTGGGAACCTCAGCCTTCCACTGCGAGCGACGGGCGTGGGTGTTGGCGCGCGACTTCTTCCGCTTGGGAACAGCCATGGTGTTTCTCTCTCTCGTTCATCCCGGCACCGCAAGGCGCCAGTTCGGTCGTGGGTGCGGCGCTAGGCCGGGTCTGTGTCGTCGTCTGCTGCCTGGAAACCTTCGAGCGCTGCCCAGCGCGGATCGATGACCGCGCTCGGCTCGCGCGGCCCGACGTCGGCGAGGCGCTCACCGGTCTCGGGGTCGAGACCGGGGCAGCCTTCTCGGCACACGGGCTGGAACGGCAGCGACAGCACCACCGCATCACGCACCACCGGTTCACAATCCACGTGATCATCGTGAACCGTGTGGTCGAAAGCTTCATCAGGAGAATACGCGAAAAGCTCCTGGAATGTCACCTCGACGGCGTGCTCGACGGGGTCAAGGCACCGCACGCACTCACCGCGAGCGATGGTCTCTACCTCGCCTGAGACGAGAATGCCGTCGTGGAGCCCTTCGAGGCGCAGCTGAAGATCGAGTGATTCGCCCTCGCGAACGACCACCGCACCCGCCCCGAGTTGTTCGGGCACGGCGAACGACAGCGAGCGCTCACGCATCTCGCCAGGGCGGTGCACGAGGTCGCGAACGTTCACGCGATAGGGGTTGGCGGTAGCAGGCATAACGCTCAATTCTAGCCGCACGCGTGCTGAGCGCGAACCGCTCGCGCCCAGCACGCGTCACCCGACAGCGTCTCGACGTTTAGCGTGCGACTGCGGTCAATGCCTCGTCGTAGGCCTGCAAAGCGGTCGCGACCTGTTCTGGCGTGACGATGCACGGGGGCACCACGTGGATGCGATTGTCTGCCGCGAAAGGCAGCACTTTGCGCGCCATGAGTTCGGCCTTGATGCGCGCGATGACCTCGGCGCTCACCGGCTCACGCGTTGCTCGGTCAGCAACGAGGTCGAGCGCCCAGAACACGCCGACCCCGCGAACCTCTCCGATCATCGGGTGCTTTTCGGCGAGCGCCCGCAGCCCAGGGCCGAGGTGCTGCTCGCCGATCATCTTGGCGTTTTCGACAATGCCTTCGTCGGTCATGGCGTCGATCGCGGCGACAATCGACGCCATCGCGAGTGGATGCCCGCTGTAGGTGAGTCCACCCGGAAAGACTCGCTCATCGAAGTGCGCTGCGAGCTCGGGGGTCATGATCATGCCGCCCGCGGGCACGTAACCCGAGTTGACACCCTTGGCGAAGGTGATGAGGTCAGGAGTGACGCCACTGGGGTTGATGTCGGCACCCTGCCAAGCGAACCACTCGCCCGTGCGACCGAACCCCGCCATGACTTCGTCAGCGATCCAGAGAATGCCGTAGCGATCGCACAGCTCGCGCACACCCTCCAGGTAGCCAGCAGGAGGCGTGAGCACTCCTGCCGTGCCGGGAATGGTCTCGAGCAGGATCGCGGCGATCGTGCTCGCGCCCTGAGCCTGGATCACGCGCTCGAGGTGGTGCAGCGCACGCTCGCACTCTTGTTCGGGCGACTGGGACCAGAATTCGCTGCGGTAGTGGAAGGGCCCAAAGAAGTGAGCGTGGCCGCGCGAGTATTGGTTGGGCTGACGCCGCCAGTCACCGGTGGCGACGATGGCTGCTCCCGTGTTGCCGTGGTAGCTGCGGTAGGTGCTGAGCACGGTGTCGCGGCCCGTGACGAGCCGCGCCATGCGGATGGCGTTCTCGTTGGCGTCGGCGCCGCCGTTGGTGAAGAACACCTTGCTGTAGGCGCTACCGGCCTTCTCGACGATGCGCTTGGCCGCCTCACCGCGGGCGAGGTTCGCCGTCGCCGGCGCCACAGTGGCGAGCTCAGCGGCTTGGCGCTGGATTGCCGCAACCACCTTCGGATGCGAGTGGCCGATGTTCGTGTTGACCAGTTGGCACGAGAAGTCGAGGTAGCGCTCACCGTCGTAGGTGTAGACGTCGCAACCGGTCGCGGTCGCGACGACGAAGGGCTTGAGCGACCCCTGGGCACTCCACGAGTGGAAGACGTATTCGCGGTCGAGCTCGTAGGCGCGCACGCCGTCTGCTGGATCGAGTTCAGACAGGGATGGTGACCGGTGCTCGGCCATGACTATCGGTTCCTTGCGTGAGGAGGTGACGGTGGCGGGACCATTATCCCGCTGGACAACGTACTGCGCATCACGCCGCGAGGGTCACGCTTTGGCGCGCTTGGGCGCATTGATGGTGGGAATGATCGTCTCGCCGTAGACCCGCAGCGTCTCTTCTTTGTTGTCGTGCTGCAGGTAGCCAGCAAACTGATCGACACCGAGTTCGCGCAGGGCTTCGAGCTTCTCGATATGGTCGTGCGCTGAGCCGAGCACGCAGAACCGGTCGACGATCTCATCGGGCACGAAGTCGACGTGGTCGTTGCCGGCTTTGCCGTGCGAGTTGTAGTCGTAACCCTGTCGGTCGGCAATGTACTCGGTAAGCGCTGCGGGCACATCGCTGCTGTCGCCGTGTTTGGCGACGATGTCGGCAACGTGATTGCCGACCATGCCCCCGAACCATCGGCACTGATTGCGCATGTGGTCCCAGTTGTCACCGATATACATCGGCGCCGCGACGCAGAATGTCACCGACATGGGGTCGCGACCGGCATTGTCGGCTGCAGTACGCACGGTCTCGATCATCCACTTGGCGATGTCGAGGTCGGCGAGCTGCAGAATGAAACCGTCGCCCACCTCGCCCGCAAGCTTGAGAGCGAGCGGACCATAGGCGGCCACCCACACCTCGAGCTCGCTGCCGTGGCTCCACGGAAACTGCAGGGTCGCGCCGTTGTACTCGACCGCGCGCGAGTTGCCGAGTTCGCGGATCACGTGAATCGACTCGCGCAGCTCGGCAAGCGTCGTCGGCCTGCCGTTCGTCACCCGCACGGCCGAATCGCCGCGACCGATACCGCAGATCGTGCGGTTGCCGTACATCTCGTTGAGCGTCGCGAAGACGCTCGCGGTCACTGTCCAGTCGCGAGTCGCAGGGTTCGTCACGAACGGCCCCACCGTGATGCGGTGCGTCTCGGCGAGAATCGCCGAGTAGATCACGTAGGGCTCTTGCCAGAGCAGGTGCGAATCGAAGGTCCACACGTGACTGAAGCCGTACTGCTCGGCCAACTTCGCAAGGTGCACCGTGCGGCTGGCGGGCGGGTTTGTTTGGAGCACAGCGCCGAAATCCATGGATGCTCGCCTCTCGTGACTCTGTCAGCTAGGGATAGACGCTCAGACCAGGTACTGGCTCAGACCGCGGCGCAGGTACTGACCGTGGCCCGCCCGCCCGTGGAACTGGTCGTTCTGGATGACAACCGAGCCGCGCGAGATGACCGTGTCGACCTTGCCGTCGATCTCGAAGCCCTCCCACGCCGCGTGGTCCATGTTCATGTGGTGCTTCTTGCCGGTGGGGTTGCCGTCTGCATCGATCGGCATGCCGATCGAGGTGTGGCCGTTCGGGTCGTAGACCACGATGTCGGCGTCTGCACCGGGAGCAATGACACCCTTCTTGCCGTAGAGGCCGAACATGCGCGCGGGGGTCGTGCTCGTGATCTCGACCCAGCGTTCGAGCGTGATCTCGCCCGTCACCACGCCCTGATACATGAGGTCCATGCGGTGCTCGACCGAGCCGATGCCATTGGGAATCTTCGAGAAGTCACCGAGACCGAGCTCTTTCTGACCCTTCATGCAGAACGGGCAGTGGTCGGTCGACACCATCTGGATGTCGTTGGTGCGCAGGCTCTGCCACATGTGGTGCTGGTGTCCTTCTGCGCGCGAGCGCAAAGGTGTCGAGCACACCCACTTCGCGCCCTCGAAAGCGCCGAACTCTTCACTCACGGCACCCAGTTGCTCCTCGAGCGAGAGGTAGAGGTACTGCGGGCACGTCTCACCGAAGACGTTCTGGCCGTTGTCTCGCGCTGCGGCGAGTTGCTCCACAGCTTGCTTGGCGCTCACGTGCACGACATAGAGCGGCGCGCCCGTGAGGTTCGCGAGCATGATGGCGCGGTGCGTCGCCTCCTCCTCCATTTGCCATGCCCGGGCGACTCCGTGGAAGTAGGGGTCAGTCTTTCCCTGGGCGAGCAGCTGCTCGACGAGCACGTCGATGGCAGGGCCGTTCTCGGCATGCATCATCGTCATGAGCCCGTGCTCGGCGGCGACCTGCATCGCGCGGAGGATCTGGGCGTCGTCTGCGTAGAAGACGCCGGGATACGCCATGAACATCTTGTAGCTCGTGATGCCTTCATCGATGAGCTTCGGTAGGGCATCCAGCGAATCAGCGTCGACGTCACCCACGATCTGATGGAATCCGTAGTCGATCGCGCAGTTGCCCGCCGCTTTGTTGTGCCATGCGGCAAGACCGTCGAAGACCTTCTGACCCGTCGTCTGCACGGCGAAGTCAATGATGCTCGTCGTGCCTCCCCAGGCGGCGGCGATCGTTCCGGTTTCGAAGGTGTCGATCGCGGCTGTGCCGCCGAAGGGCAACTCCATGTGGGTGTGCGCGTCGATACCGCCGGGCACTACATACTTGCCCGTCGCATCGATGACTGTGTCGACTGAGGCCGCGAGGTCGTGACCGAGCAGCGTGGAGCCGCGAGTAAGCACCGCGACGATCGTCTCGCCGTCAATGAGCACGTCGGCTGCCCCGCGACCCGTGGCGCTCACGACCGTGCCGCCGGTGATGAGAGTGGTAGACATGGCCGAACCTCCTTAGGGCTTCACCGTCGCCGTGTACGAGTCGGGTCGGCGATCGCGGTAGAACTGCCAGCTGTTGCGCACCTCGCGGATGAGGTCCAGGTCGAGGTCGCGAATGACGATCTCGGTCTGGTCTTGGCTCGCGACCTCGCCGACGTAGTTGCCGCGCGGGTCGACGAAGTACGAACTGCCGTAGAAGGTGACCGCGAGGTCGCCGAACTCATCGCTTTCGGTGCCGATGCGGTTGTTGGCGGCGATGAAGTACTGGTTCGCGGCGGCCGCGGCCGGCTGTTCCAGTTCCCACAGGCGGTTCGATAGGCCGGGCTTCGTCGCGCTGGGGTTGAAGACGAGTTGGGCGCCGCCCAGGCCGAGCTCGCGCCACCCTTCGGGGAAGTGCCGGTCGTAGCAGATGTACACGCCGATCTTGCCAACGGCCGTGTCGAACACGGGATAGCCAAGGTTGCCGGGGCGGAAGTAGAACTTCTCCCAGAACCGGTCGAGGTTCGGAATGTGGTGCTTGCGGTACTTGCCGAGAATCGTGCCGTCAGCATCCACCACGACCGCGGTGTTGTAGTACACGCCGGGCATGTCTTCTTCGTAGATAGGCAGCACCATGACGAGGTTCAGCTCTTTGGCGAGGGCGGCGAAGCGCTGCACGATCGGCCCGTCGGCGGCTTCCGCGTAGTCGTAGTACTTGGCGTCTTCGATGATGCCGAAGTACGGGCCATAGAAGAGTTCTTGGAAACAGATGATCTGGGCGCCCTGCGCGGCAGCGTCGCGGGCGAACTGCTCGTGCTTCGCGATCATCGACTCTTTGTCACCCGTCCAGGTGGTCTGGGTGATCGCTGCGCGGATAGTGCTCATGCTGGTAGACCTCTTCCTCGTTGAAGCAGTCAGTGTGCGCCCCGGTCGTTTCCGACGCGTTTCGCCCGGTGACAGGTGGATTACACGGTAAGCGCACTCGCGCAGAAGTGGGCCCCTTTGCGCGTATGAGCATGCGTTTCGGCGTCGCCGCGCGCCAGTAGCGTGGAGCCATGCGGATCGTCGTGCTCTCAGGTGGTGTCGGTGGCTCGCGCTTCGTGCGGGGAGTGCGTGAGGCTATCCGCCGGGCCAACGGCGTCCCGTGGGCAAACGCCTCGCTCGACGTGATCGTGAACACCGGAGACGACTGGTGGCTCGCAGGGTTGCGCATCGCGCCCGACCACGACTCCTTGCTCTACACCCTCAGCGGCCAGAACGATGAGACTCGCGGGTGGGGGCGCATCGGTGAGAGCGAGCGAGTATCGAGCGAACTCCACGCCTACGGTGTCGCGCCCGAGTGGTTCACCCTCGGTGACCTCGATCTCGGAACCCACATTGCGCGCACGGCGTGGCTGCGCGCCGGCGAGACACCCTCAGACGTGGCGCGGCGCTTGGGCTCGCGCTGGCCGCTCGGCGCCACCCTGCACCCCGCCACTGACAGCGAGGTCGATACGAACGTCGTGACGGTGAACGGTGACCGCATGCACTTTCAAGAGTGGTGGACGCGCCACCGCGCCTCACTGCCCGTGGAGAGATTCGAGCAGAACGGCATTGCGGATGCTGCGCCCTCCCCCGGCGCACTCGCGGCCCTTGCGGCCGCCGACGTCGTGCTGCTCGCCCCCTCGAACCCCGTCGTGTCGATCGGCACGATTCTCTCCATTCCCGGCATGCGCGAGGCCGTGCTCACTGCGGGCCCCACGGCTTCAGCGCCTGTCGTGGGAGTGTCGCCCATCATTGCTGGGGCAGCAGTGCGCGGCATGGCCGACGCGTGCCTCACTGCCATCGGCGTTGACACCGACGCTGGCGCGGTGGCCCGCCACTACGGCGCACGCGACCGGGGAGGTCTCCTCGACGCGTGGCTCGTCGGCGAGGAAGACACCGCCCTGGTCGACGGACTCGTCGGCATGGGCATCAGCGCGCGGGCTGTTCCCTTGTGGATGCGCGATCTCGACACGTCGGCCGCACTCGCCACGGCAGCACTCGCTACGGCACTGGAACACCGCCGAGCCTGACGTAACACCACCCGGGGTGACACGCCTCGGCGATCGTCGCACGCGTCGGCGACGGCGAGAAGGTCTAGAGCGCGTCGAGCGCGGCGCGGGTGCGGTGCCCGAGGGTCAACGCGCCGAGATCGTGCAGCCGCTGCAACTGAAGCAACTCGTCGAGCGTGTCGACGTCTCGGCGCACTGCAGCCGAGGTCGACAGCGCGAGCTCGCGGTAGCCCGCCGCGCGATGTCGTGTGGATGAGTTCGGTCCGAATCTGAGGTCATGGGGAACTCCTGGCGCAGCGATGACGAACGTTGTGCCCGACCCGAGCGAGTCGGGCACAAAGGCGCGAGCGGCCGCCGAATCGCGGTATTCACCGGTGCCCGCGAAGACTTGGAGCGCGGTATCGATCGTGGCGTCGAGATCGTCGGCACCGAGCGCCGGAACATCGCCGAGCAACACCGCGCGCGCGGTTGCGAGCGCCGGGTCGACCTCGGCGAGACCGGCCTCGATGGCCGCAACGAGTCCGGCGCCAGGATCATCGATCACGCGGACACTCGCGCGCAGCCCGCGCCGCCTCGACCGTGTCGAGTGCGATTGCCGCGGCGAGCGCCTCGCGCTGCGCAGGAGTCACCGTCGAGTTGTGCGTCACGAGCCGACTCTTGGCGCTCGAAGGCTCGCGAACGGGAATGACGAGCGAGACCGAATGCGGGTGGGTCACGCCATCACACTACGGTCGGGGTTGCCGATCGAGCAGCGACAGCGGCACGACCCGGGCCGCTGCGCGTCGCCACCACGGCGAACGACGGCGCAGGGCGGCGAGCAACGCGCCGACTTCGCCGCGGCTCGCCGACGCCGAGGGTCCGCTCTGCGTCGCCCCGTATGACCGAGCCTCGAGAGCGACGAGCACCGCAGTCGCCTCACCGACCGCCCACGACTCGACGAGTTCGCGCGGTGTGCGAGTGTCGTCGGAGGCGAGGCCGAGATCTCGCGCGGTGTCGCGCGCTTCTCGCCAATGCCGAACCGGGTCACTCGAGCGAAGACGTCGGGTTCGGCGAACGGCACGCCAGAGAGCCGGGAAGGCCAGTATGAGCAGCAGGGCAGCGAAGGCCGTGACCGAGCCGATAGTACGAGCATCCATGCCGCCCTCGTTACCGACACCGGGAGTGAGCGCTCCTGATTCGGTCGGGCCTGGCGTCGGGTTCGCGGCGGTTGGAGACGGAGTCGGAGGCGAAGCGGTCGCCGTGGGCACCGTCGGCTCGATGGATTCGAGAGGTTCGGGCTCAACCTCCTCAGGCAAGGCCGTCTGTTGAGCCCACTCGGGCACCTCGCCGCGCGACGGCGTCGGCTCGAAGCGCACCCAGCCGATGCCGTCGAAGTGCAGTTCGGGCCACGCGTGCAAGTCGTCGGTCGTCACGACCCAGTTCTCGGCACCGTCGATGCCCGGGTCGTCGTCGTTCGGGCGCCCCGGCACGAAGCCCACCGCGATGCGGGCCGGAATACCCTCGACGCGCGCCATCATCGTCATCGCAGAAGCGAAGTGCACGCAGTAGCCAGCGCGCACCTGCAGAAACTCGGCGATGAGCTCGGTGCCGGTACCGTCAAAGTCTTGGTCAACAGGAGCAAACTCGCTGTAGACGAAGTCACCGCTGCGAAAGAAACGCTCCAGTGCGAGCGCGCGCTCGTACGGTGTCGTCGCCTGGAGGGTGGCCTGGCGCGAGAACTCGCGAATCGACGCAGGCAGGTCAGCGGGCAGAGCGCGATAGCGATCGAGTCCTTTGGCCTCGACGCCCGCGGCCTGCAGTTGCTCCGTTGTCGGAGCAGCGATGAGACTCTCGACTCGGTAGTCAGCACTCCGCACGCTGCCGGTCGTCGTGCTCACCGAGACGCCGGCAGGGTCGACGAGCCACTGCCCCTCGAGGCCGTCCGTCGACACCGGTGCACTCGGTAGCGGCAACCAGCGAGTGCGCACAAGCTCGAGCGAGATCGACGTCGTCGATCTCGTCGTCTCGATCGAAGCACCGAGCCACGGCGGAGGTCCGAGCTCGTCTGCCATTGCCACAGTGCCCTCGAGCACGGGTTCGACAGTCTGCGGGCCGATGTCGGCGAGGTGCGCAAGCGTCAAGTAGTGACCAGTCGGCGCGTCCGTCGTGTAGCTCACGGCGAGTACGGGGTTGGTGCGTCGCAGGTCATTGCCGAGCTGGAGCGAGGGGTCGACCCCCGCGACGAGAGGCGCTGGCCCCGACGACGACGGAGCAGAGCCGGGAGTCACCGGCGGCAACAGCACCGGAAGCACGAGTGCGCTCGCGAGGGCCGCAGCAACAACCGCGACAGTGCGTGCCGCCGAGCGGGCGCGCGGCGACACCGATCGCACCGGACCGCCGCGCTGCGAAGCGCGAGTCGACGCCACGACCGGTTCGGGCCTCGCGACGACGAGCACGACCAGTGCAGCAGCAGCCACGGCGAGCAGCGTCGACACGGGAACCTCGCCGGGGGCGATGATGATCGTGGGAGCCAAGAGTGCCAGCGCCGGCAGCAAGGCGAGGGCGGGTCGGCGACCATGATGCGCGAGGGTGTCGACGATGATCGCGACGAGCGAGACACCGGCGGCGAGCATGAACGTGATGCCAGCGTCGGCCTCGGCTGGCCGGGCCTGCTCGACGATCGACCGCTGCCCCTCGACGATGAGTTCAGCGACGCGCGTGAGCGTCCCGCTCGTCGGCACGATGCCAGCGATCGTCGTTCCCGCACCGAACACCGCGATGAACACGGGCAACAGCGCCGCAAGCGCGGCGAGCATCGCCCACAAGGCCCGCCAACCGGCGAGCGCGCGCCGAGCCACCGCGGCGGCAGCGAGTGCCACGACGACGCAACCGAGAACCACCGCCAGCCACGAGCCGGGCTGTAGAAGCACGAAGAACGCGCTCAGCGCGGCGACCACGAGAAGCAGTACTGAGATCGATATGGCCACCGAACGCACGAGGGGTGGGCGGGCGCCTGATGCGACCGCGGGATGCTCACGCATCGTCTGCCGCCCTTCCCAGCAGCTCGGCGA
>Ga0209066_10004225_pt1 | contig 15822 bp, 12 predicted proteins | sample All_14_2_FD_187198 | JGI IMG/M metagenome (GOLD analysis project Ga0209066, IMG submission 187198) | Freshwater microbial communities in response to fracking from Pennsylvania, USA - Allegheny Zone_MetaG_DW_15 (SPAdes) (version 2) ...
CATGGCGTGCAGCGGCGCCATTTCAGGGGGAACTGCCGCGCCGGTTTTGAGGGGCGTGCCGGCCAGGTAAACTTCCTGCGCGGTCATCTTGTTCTGGGTCAGCGTCCCTGTCTTGTCCGAGCAGATATGCGTGACCGACCCGAGCGTTTCCACCGCCAGGAGTTTTCGTATCAGGGCGTTCTGTTTGACCAGCTTGGCCGCCCCAAGCGCCAGGGCTATGCTCATCACGGCGGGCAGGGCCTCGGGGATGGCCGCCACGGCCAGCGAAACCGAGGTCAAAAACATCAGCGCCGCTTTCTCCCCGCGCGCCAGCCCGGCGAAAAAGACTATGGCGCAGATGCCGAGGATAGCCCAGGCCAGCTTCTTGCCGAACACGGTCAGCCGCGCCTGCAGCGGGGTCTGAACCTCTTCCTCTTCCTGCAGCATGCCGGCTATCTTGCCCAGTTCCGTGGCCATGCCGGTGGCGGTCACTACGCCCTTGCCGCGGCCGTAGGAGACCGCGGTGCCGCTGAAGGCCATGTTGCGCCGGTCGCCCAGCGCCAGGCCGTCCTGCGGTATGGGCAGGGCGTGCTTTTCCACCGAGAGGGACTCGCCGGTGAGGGCCGCCTCTTCGGCCTTGAGCGAGGCGCATTCTATGAGGCGTAGGTCGGCTGGCACCACGCTGCCGGCCTCCAGCAGCACCAGGTCCCCGGGCACCAGGTCGCAGGCCTTTATGCTGGCGGGCGCCCCGCCGCGCAATACCGAGGCCGCGGGCGCGGCCATCTTCTTGAGCGCCTCCATGGCTTTCTGCGCCCGGTATTCCTGTATGAAACCCATCACCGCGTTGAGGAGCACTATGGCGAGGATGATTACGGTGTCGAGCGCTTCGCCTATGGCGCCGGAAACCGCGGCCGCGCCTATCAGCACCAGGATCATGAAATCCCGGAACTGGTCCAGGAACATGGCCAGGGGGGAGCGCTTCGGTTTTTCTTTGAGGGAGTTGGGGCCGTATTTCGCCAGGCGCGCCGCGGCCTCCGCGGCGGTAAGGCCGGCGGCCGAGGTGCCGAGCTCTTTAAAAAGCCCGGCCGTATCCTGCTTGTACCAAGCGGCAGCTTCAGCGGTTTCCGTAGGCGCCCTCCCCACCGATACTATACAAAAAAAGGCCCCGGTCGCCCGGGGCCTTTTTTGCGCGGCCCGGCGGTTATTCGGCCTTGGCCGCCTTTACCTCGGTCTTGATGATTACCGACAGTATCATAGACAGCGCCAGGAGGGCCAGCACCACGCCCAGCGAGATGAGCGGGTCAATTTTGTAATAGCCGGAGATGGTCATCTTGACGCCCACATAGAACAGGATGATGGCGATGCCGTACTTTAGGTAGCGGAACAGGTCCATCACCGAGGCCAGCAGGAAGTACAGCGAGCGCAGGCCCACCACGGCGAAGACGTTGGAGGTATAGACTATGAACGGCTCCCGGGAGATGGCGAGCACCGCCGGGATGGAATCCACCGCGAAGACCAGGTCCGTGGTCTCGATGACAAGGAGGGTCGCGAACAACGGGGTGGCGTGCCAGACCTCCTTCTTTACGAAGAATTCCCCGCCGGAAGCCTCTTTATCTATGGGCATGAATTTGCCCAGGAGCCTGAGCAGCGGGTTCTTGCCGGGGTCCACGTCGCCGTCCTTGTGCAGCAGCATCTTGACCGCCGTGAGGATGAGGACGGCGCCGAAGACGTAGATGAGCCAGTGGAACCTGTTGATGAGGCCCACGCCGGCGAAGATGAGCACCAGGCGCATGGCGACGGCGCCCAGGATGCCCCAGGTCAGGATCTTCGGCTGGTACTTTTTGGGCACGCCGAAATACGAGAAGAGCATGATGAACACGAACATGTTGTCCATCGAGAGGGAATATTCTATGACGTAGGCCGTGAAAAACTCCACCATGCGGTCCATGCCCAGCATGTAGCCGGTCAGCACGCCGAAGACGGAGGCCACCAGGATCCAGAAGGCGCAGAGGAGCATGGCCTCTTTGCGGGTTATCTCATGGGCCCGGCCGGCCGAAAGCTTTATGTCGGCCACGAAAAGGGCAGTGGCGGTAACGGCGAAGATGATCCACATAATCTGGAGGTTTGTCATGTTAGGGGAAATTATATAAAAAAGAGCGGTTTACTTTTTTGCCTATATTGTCTAGAATTTAAACACCATACCAGTTAGGAGGAAATGATGAGCGAAACTTTCGACATAGTGCTGCTGATGGCCCTCCCGGCCTCCGGCAAATCCGAAGTGCGGCGCTTCCTGGCCAACGTGGAGCCCGAGCGCCTGCAGAAAGACTTCCACATAGGCGCCAACCTGCAGCTGGACGACTTTCCCTATGTCCACATGATGCGCCGCGCCGACGACGAACTGGCCAAGCTGGGCAAGGACCGCGTGTTCTTCAAGTCCGGCGACAAGCCGTTCATCGACCCCAAGGACTGGGGCACGCTGATCCACCTCCTGAACGAAGACTACCGCGACCTGATGACGAAGAACGTGGTCAAGGCCGATTCCGCCGCGGACCTGCTGATGAAGCGCATCGACAAGGCCGGCGAGAAGGCCAAGATAGCGCCCCGCCTGGCGAAGCTGGATAAAGACACCTGGGCCAAGGTCGCCAGGGAGCTGGAGAAAGAGGCCCGGGCCATGCTCGACGAGAAGCACGCCGCCTATCCCGCTTCCTTCGAGGGCAAGACCATAGTGGTGGAAGCCGCCCGCGGCGGCCCCCACGGCTCCTCCATGCCGCTGCCGGCCCCGTTCGGCTACCAGTACTCCCTGGGCGAGTTCGACCCCGAGATCCTCAAGCGCGCCGTGCTGCTCTACGTCTGGGTGACCCCCGAGGAGAGCCGCCGTAAGAACACCGCCCGCACCGACCCGAACGACCCCGGCTCCATCCTGCACCACGGCGTGCCGATGGACGTGATGATGAACGATTACGGCTGCGACGACATGGACTACCTGGAGAAGATCTCCGAGGTGCCCGGGACCATCACGATAACCTCCCAGGGGCAGAAGTTCCACATCCCCGTGGGCCGCTTCGACAACCGCGTGGACAAGACCTCCTTCCTGCGCGTGGATAAGAAGGACTGGGACCCCAAGATGGTGGCCGACGTCACCAACGCCATCAAGGCCGCCACGGACAAGCTGTACTCCATGTCCGCCGGCGCCAAGAAGTAAGCCGTACGGCGTAAAAGAAGCAGCCGCGGGCCTCAGGACCCGCGGCTGTTTTTTTATAGGCGCGTTTTTTGTATTATATCGCTTTCCCGCCGTGCGGGACTCTGGGGAGGAACGCTTTAACTATGACTCTGGAAAACAAAGAAGCCTGGGGCTCGCGGGTAGGCCTGGTGCTGGCCATGGCCGGCAACGCCGTCGGGCTCGGGAACTTCCTGCGCTTCCCGGCGCAAGCCATACAGAACGGCGGCGGGGCGTTCATCATCCCCTACCTGGTCTGTTTCCTGCTGATGGGCCTGCCCATGCTCTACGTGGAATGGGCCACCGGCCGCTTCGGCGGCAAGACCGGCAACCACAGCACCCCTTACATCTTCGGCTCGCTGGACAAGCGCGCCGCCTGGAAATATCTGGGCGTGCTGGGGCTGTTCACCAATTTAGGCATCTGCGCCTACTATACCTATATAGAGGCGTGGACCATGTCCTGGGCCTGGCACAGCGCCGCCGGGCATTTCATGGGCATGAACGCGGAGCAGGTGGCCGCCTTCTTTACCTCTTATATCAACCTTGAGACTTCCGAGCCCATACTGATGTGGGTGGCCTGCGTGGCCGTCAATACCTATATCCTTTCGCGCGGCCTGCAGAAGGGCGTGGAAATGGCCGCCAAGATCGGCATGCCGCTGCTGCTGCTGTTCGGAGTGATCCTGGCCATCCGCGGCGTCACCATGACGGCGGGGGAACAGGGCGCCTCCTTCAGCGGGGTGCTGGGCCTCAACTTCCTGTGGACTCCGGACTTCAGCACTATCTGGACGCCCAAGGTGTGGCTCAGCGCGGCCGGGCAGATCTTCTTCACGCTGTCGCTGGGCATGGGCAGCATACACTGCTACGCTTCCTACGTTAAACCCAAGGACGATATCGCCCTCAACGCCATGAGCGCCGGCTGGATGAACGAGTTCGTGGAAGTGGTGCTGGGCTCGGCAATCATCATCCCTATAGCGGTCGGTTACCTGGGCATAGACAAAGTGGCGCAGATGACCGCCGCCGGCAGCGGCCTGAGCCTGGGCTTCCAGACCCTGCCCTACCTGTTCACGCAGTGGGGGCCGTTCCTGTCGGCCGCGGCGGGCATCATGTGGTTCGGCCTGCTGTTCTTCGCCGGCATCACCTCTTCGCTGGCCATGGGCACCCCCGGCCTGGCCTTCCTGGAAGACCGCTTCGGCTGGGACCGCCGCTGGGCGGCCTTCGCCTTCGGCGGGGCCGTGCTGCTGCTGGGCATCCCCTGCGTTCTGTCGCAGGAGGCCTTCGGCGAATTCGACTATTGGGCCGGCACCATCTCGCTGGTGGTCTTCTCGCTGGCCGAGGTGATACTGTTCGCCTGGGTGTTCGGCATGGAGAAGGGCTGGGCCGAGATCAACGCCGGCGCCGACATGAAGGTGCCTATCGTGTTCAAATATGTCATCAAGTACGTGACGCCGGTCATCCTGCTGGTGGTCTTCGTCGGCAGCCTGCCCTCTATCTGGGACACCATCACCAAGGAGATGACCTTCTCTGTGGCCCTGGCCCGCGGCCTGATGCTGGGGATGTTCCTCGGCCTGCTGGCGCTGGTACATTTCGCTGATAAAAGGAAGGTGACGCCATGAGCAACAGCGCCTTGACCATGATGCTGTGCGCGCAGGTCACGGTGACCGTTATCACCCTGTACCTCTTCTGGAAAGTGGTCTCCACCCCGCCCAAGGCGGAGCCGGACTCCTACCTCGAGAACGACGACGTGCCCCGCGACGCGCGCCGCTAGGCGGCGCCGCGGCTTTATGACCACCGAGAAAAAAACAGGCTATCTCCTGCTCGCCTGCGGCCTGGCCCTGCTGGCCGCGGCGCCGGTATTGCTCTGGGGTATGTTCTACGGCTTCCTGCCGCCGCCGCAGGCTTTCCTGTCCGAGAGCCTGGTGACGGTGAACATGCCCACCGGCATGGCGTTCAACGTGCCCATGCCGCCCCACGTCAACCGCCTCGGCAACCTCGGCCTGGGCGCGCTGCTTGCGTTCATTGTCGCCTTCGCAGGCGGCAAGATAGGGGGGCTGGGCGTGCAGCTCCTGACCCGGCCCCCGGGGACCTCCCCGGTCCCTCCGCGGGTTTAGACGCGCCGGAGCGCTCCATGATATACTTAAATGACCAGCCGGTTCCCTTGCCCAAGGGAGGGACGCTGCTGGCGCTGCTCAAGATGGCGGGCCTGGACCCCGCGCTGACGGCCGTGACGGTGGACGGCAAATTTGTGCCGCAGTCGGAATATAAAAAGCTGGTGCTGCCCGACGAGGCCCGCGTGAAGGCCCGGGCGTTCATGGAGGGAGGCTGATCATGGATAAGCATTTGAAAGTCCTGCACATAGACGCCGCTTCTTCTTTTTACCGGGTAGAGCGCTTTCCCGTGGGGCCCTTCTGGGGACCGGTAGACCTGGGCCTGCACCTGACCGGGCGCGAGGCGGGCCGCCAGGGCGTGCTGAACTTCGGCACCGGGCTGCTGTCGGGCTCCATCTTCCCCGGTTCCAACCGGCTTATATTCACCGGCCACTCTCCGTGCTGGGGGGGCTTCTACGTGTCCGCCATGGGCGGCGCTGGGCTCATCTTCGACGACCTGGGCATCAACATGGTGTCGCTGCACGGCAAGGCCCCGTCGCCCTCGGTGCTGGTGCTCAACCGCGAGCACGGCGAGGAGGTGCAGGTCCAGCTGGTGCCGGTAGACGTAAAAAGCGTCTGGGACAAGGGCGGCGTTTACGCCCTGATGGATATGGTCTTCGCCCGCTGGGCGGGGGACTTCAAGCAGACGCCGCGCGTGCTGGCCGTGGGGCCCGCCGCCGCCGAGACGGATTTCGGCGCTATCGCTTCCGCGCCTTACCAGGACGGGCGCAGCACCCACGCCGACTGCTGGGCGGGCCGCGGCGGCTTCGGCAGCAAGCTCTACAGGGAGCACGGCATCTGCGCCGTCATCTACGGAGGCACCTGCCTCGACGAGGATTTCCGCGACCGCACCGTGGCCGACGAGTGGTTCAAGGCGCGCTACGAGAAGCAGCTGGCGGCCAAGGACTTCGAAGCCACCGCCAAGTACCGCTTCGACCCCAAGTTCAACACCGGCGGCACCTTCGGCGTGAACTATTCCACGCTGCAAGGGAGGCTTATGGCCTTCAACTACCGCAGCGTGCTGTGGGGCGAGGAACAGCGCACCGCGCTAAATAAGACCTGCGTCACCGAGCATTACCTGAAGCAGTTCAACGAGGAGACCATCGCCAAGAAGCAGCAGCGCACCTGCGGCGAGCCCTGCGCGGCCGTCTGCAAGAAGCTCAACGGCAAGTTCAAGAAGGACTACGAGCCCTACCAGACCATGGGCCCGCTGTGCGGCGTGTTCGACCAGCGCGCCGCCGAGCGCCTCAACCACGCCGCCGACAGCGCCGGCTTCGACGCTATTTCTGTCGGGGGCGTTCTGGGCTGGCTGATGGAATGCCTGCACGAGGGGCTGCTCAAGCCCGAGGACCTGGGCGTCAGCGCCGCGCCGCGCTGGAACGCCGAGAAGTTCGACGTGGTTGGCGACTCCGCCCATAACGCCGACCTGGGCATAGCGCTGGTAGAGTCCATCCTGCTGCGCCGCGGCCTGCTGGACCTGTCGCTGGGCGCGCGCAAGCTGGCCCGCCGCCTCTCCCGCGAGAAGAACCGCGCCATCGGCGATAAATTCGTATTCCTGGCCAACGCGCGCAACGGCTGGATGGTGCCCAACCAGTACTGGAACGCCGGGGCCATGAGCCCCATGCCCGTCATGGGCAAGTACTACATGTACTACGGCTTCGACTTCGTGCCGCCGCGCGAGCTGGGCCGCCTCAACGCCAACCGCATGATACAGGAGATCATGATAGACGACCTGGGCTTCTGCCGCTTCCACCGCGGCTGGGCCGAGGAGATGGCCCCCGAGATAGTAGAGCGGGTGTGGGGGAACTCCGCCCGCTTCCTGGAGGTGGTAAAGGCCACCGCCGGGCGCATAAACAGCCGCAACGTGGCCGTGTTCTGGGAGTCCGAGCGGAACCTGGACTACGTGCTGGGCTTCCTGAAGCGCAAGCGCGACGTCGAGGGGGACAAGAACCCGGAGCTGGACAGGTGGATAAAGGCCTTCGAGGCCGACAAGCGGAGCGCCGCGCTGGATTTCTGGTTCGAGATCCGCAAGGGCATCTCCGAAACCCTGACCACGCTGGCCTAGGCGGCCGTATGCGTTTTTACCCTTTTGAGCTGCGCAGGCACTCCGTCCTGCGCGTGGTGCTGATAGCGGCCGTTGCGCTGGGGCTGGCGCTCTACGCGCTGGTTTCGGCCCCGGGCCTGCTGGCCGAAGGGCGGGCGGAAATGCCGCCCATGTTCGCTCGCCTGCTGCGCCTGCTGGAGTTCCTGCTCCCCTAGCCGCCCTTTATTAAGAAGATGCGCACATTTATAGAACTGACGCTGCTGCTGCTCCTGCTGGCCGCCGGGGCCTGGGAGTGGCACGCTAACAAGCCGCAGTACCGCGCCGCGCTGCGCACCGCCAATTACAAACTGTTTCCCTGCTCGTCCCCCGTCACCTATTCCCTCGGGGGCATAGACCCCCTCTTTAATATCCGGCCCGCTGAGTTCGCCGCCTACATCAAAGAGGCCGAGGACGTCTGGGAGCGCGCCTTCGGCAAAGACTATTTTCAGCATGTGCCGGCGGGCGGCGACGTGACCGTCAGCCTGGTCTACGACCAGCGCCAGGCCGCCATGGACAAGCTGAAGGGCCTGGGCTTCAAGACCGACCAGAGCCTGGCCGCGTATAAGGAACTGAAGGCCCGCTACGACGAGCGCCTGGCGCTGGTGGGCCGCCGCCAGGCCGCAGCGGCGGCCCGGATGGCGTCCTACAAGCGCGGCGAGGGCGCCTACAACGCCATGATAGCCTCTTATAACCAGCGCGGCTCCGCCCCGCGCGAGCAGGTCCGCTACATGGATTCCGCCAGGCGGGCGCTGGCGCGCGAGTTCGACGCGGTCAAAAAACTGGAGCAGGCCGTCAACGCCGACATCGACGTGCTCAACGCCCTGGCTACCACGCTCAACCAGCTCATAGTGGAGCTGAACCTGAACGTGGACCAGTATAACCGGGAAGGGGCGTCGCTGGGCGTGTTCGAAGAGGGCCTCTACACGGTAGAGGGGGGCGTGCGCGCCATAGCCATCTACAAATACTCCGACCGCCGCCAGCTGGTGCGCCTGCTGGCCCACGAACTGGGCCACGCGCTGGGCCTGGACCACGTGGAAAACCCGGACGCCATGATGTACCCGGTGAACCGCGGGGAGTCGCTCTCCATCCTCCCCGACGACAGCGCCGAACTCGCCCGCGCCTGCGCCCCGTTCTACCGCAGGAAACCCCGCCTCCCCGAAAGCCTGCAGGCCGGCGGCTGAAAAACCTCCTCCGCGCTGTCAGGCCTTTGGCGGTTCCGGGCTAAAAAAGCCGGTGTTTGGCCGCTGTACAGCGGGCGCTTTGAATTTCCTTTAAAATTACTATATAATTATCATTACAGTTGCCGAGGTAGCTCAATCGGTAGAGCGTTCGCTTCGTAAGCGACAGGTTGTGGGTTCAAGTCCCATCCTCGGCTGACAATTTTGCGGTGACAGGGGTTTGCGCCGTTTCCGCCCGCGGTTCCTCAGCTGAATCATGTCAAAAAAAACTAACCTCCCGGTTTCAGAGTTGGACGGTATAAATTTCGCGCCCGGGGTCAGCTTCGCCAGGAAAGCCATCTGGTGGTGGCTGCCCGTGCTCTACCTGCTGATCTCCGACACCTTCTACCTGCGCACCTACGACTCCGCTCAGGTCAAGATAACCCTGCTGCAGATGGGCGGCTTCGGCCTGCTGGGCATGTGGCTGTCGCTGCTGGTGCTGGAGGGCCGCAAGGCCTTCCGCAGCGAGGACTTCGTCTTCCTGGCGCCGTTCTTCGCCTACCTGGTCTACGTGGTGGTCTCTTTCCTCAGCGCGCCCTACCGGGGGCCCAGCGTTGACGACTTCGTGCGCTACCTGCTGTACATGTCGGTTACGCTTATCGTCATCAGGGAATTCACGGCCGCCGCCGTGGACCGCCTGACCAAGATCCTGATGATCACGGCCTACATCACCATCCTTTACGGCGTGGTGCAGTTCCTCGACACCCGCATGTTCCCGTCCAAGGACGTGGGGCCCGGGCTGGACCCCTTCGTGTGGCGGTGGGCCTTCGGCACGCGCGTGTTCTCCACCTACGGCAACCCCAACTTCTTCGGCAACTTCCTGGTGCTTATCCTGCCCATCATCGTGACGCAGTGGATGAAGAACAAGTCCATCCTGCTGCTGCCGCTGATCTTCATGAACCTGCTGTGCCTGTACGCCTCGGGCACCAAGGGCGCCTTCCTGGGCTTCGGCATCTCGGCCTTCCTCTTCGCCGTGTTCTACGGCTACTTCTTCATGCGCGAGCGGCTTAAAGTCAGCCGCGGGGTCTTCCTGGGGCTGGCCTCCATCATCCCCGTTTCGGCGTTCTTCGTCATCTACCTGCTGGGCAACCCGGTCTCCTACAGCTTCCGCATAAACACCTGGCTTTCCACCTGGGAGATGATAGAGACGCACCCGCTGGCGGGCGTCGGCGTGGGCAGCTTCAAGGTGGTGTATCCCGCTTTCCGCCGCCCGGAGATCTTCCACATAGAGGGCAAGCACAACACCGAGACCGACCACGCCGAGAACGAGCACATAGAGCAGTGGATGGACAACGGCCTCATCGGCTTCGGGCTCTACCTGTGGATGATAATTTTCGTGACCACGGTGGGCCTGCGCGGCCTGAGCGCGCACACCTCCGGCCTCAAGGGCGCCCGCCCGCCGCCCGTGGCCTACGACCTGCTGGGCTACCTGACGGCGCTGCTGGGAATGCTCGCCCATAACTTTACCGACGTGAGCATGCGCTTCGTTTCCTCGGGCGTGTACCTGGGGCTGCTGCCGGGCGTGATCATAGTCCTGGCGCGCGGCCACGCGCTGTGGGAACTGCATTACAAAGAAGAGGCCCAGCCCACCAAGGCCGAGGCCGACAAGCAGGCCGGGCCCGACGGGGCCTATATCTGGGCCGTCTGGGTGGCCCGCGCCGCCGGCCTGACGGCGGTGCTCTACGCCGCCTACCTGGTCCTGAGCGAGTTCTCCGGCCTGCAGGGGCCCCTGCGCAACTACGTGGCCAGGGGCGAGATCCTGCAGTGGCATATCTCCTGGGCCCTGATGCTGCTCTGCGTGGGCTACGCGGTAGTGTCCTTCTGCGGCGTCATCCTCAAGGGCGTCTCCGCCGCCGTGCCGGTGGTGATCATGCTCACCCTGTTCCCGATGTATTATTTCTGGGGCTGGTTCAAGGGCGACGTGTACCACAACATGGCCATCTTCTTCTCCAAGCAGGGCAAGTGGGAAGACGCCATCAGCTACTACAAGAAGGTCAACAAGCTCAACCAGTTCTTCATCATGCCCTACTACTTCACGGGCAACGTCTTCAACGACCGCTTCAACATGGAGAAGGCCTACCGCCCGGAGTGGGGGGACACGGACAGCCAGCCCCGCGACGACTACGACCGCGCCATGGACGCCTACGAGCACGTGCGCGCCATAGCGCCCAACTACGTGCAGATGCACCACCAGGTGGGCACCTTGTACCTGAAGATGCACGACCACCTGATGCGCCAGGGCAAGGCCAAAGAGGCCCAGGAGTACCTGGACAAGGCCCTGGCCCGCTACACCCTCTACGAGAACCTGGACCCCGTCTACTCCCCGAACTATTACCGCAAGGCGCAGATCTACATCATGCGCCAGGACCTCAAGGGAGCCGAGCGCGAATACCAGAACAACGTGAGCGCCTGGAAGTGCTTCAAGAAGGACCACGAACACGGCAGCGCCGAAGGCTACACCCTGCTGGCCAACGTGCAGTACGCGCAGGGCAAGTACCGCGAGGCCGCCGAGAACTACAAGAAGGCGCTGGCGCTGGACCCCAACTACGCCCAGGCCCGCCAGAACCTGGCGGTGACGCAGAGCCACCTGGGCAACGTGCGGATAGTGGGAGTGGACAAGTAGCGCCCGCGTGCTTAGATGGCAAACACGGACAATAACCTGGCCGTACCACGGGCCCCGCTGATCCTCCTGCTGGTCACGGCTTTCTTCGTGTCGCCGCTGCTGTTCTTCACCGGCCTCACGCGCAACCCTTATTACCTGCAGATAGTGCTGCTCAACGCCGCCATCCTTGGCGGCGTGGCGCTCTTCGCCTGGGCCTCGGCCCGGCGCGGCGCGTGGCTGCTGCCGGCCACGCCGCTGGACAGGCCCCTCATGGCGCTGACCCTGGTCTACCTGGCCTCCTTCGCGGTCGCCTGGTTCTGGCACGCGCCCTTTTTCCGCCCGTCCATAACCGCCGAGGGGATCCGGGCATTCCTGTTCTTCCTGGTCAACTGCGTCGGCGTCTTCTACCTGGCGCTGGCCGTGCCTTACGGCGGGCGCGGCGAGGAAGCGCCGGCCGGCAAGTGGCTGGCCTTCGTGCTGGGCTGGGGCGCGCTTTGGTTCCTCTTCCCGTTCCTGCGGATCCCGGCCGCCGGCGACGGGCTCTTCGACCGCCTGTTCGACCCGTACGGCTTCCTGCTCTGGGTAGCGGGCTTCACAGCCGTGTGGCTGCTCGTGCGCCGCTGCCGCCAGGAGGACTTCCTGCACCTGGCCCTGGCCGTCGGGGCGGTAGCGTCGCTCTACGGCGTGCTGCAGTACTTCCGCGTCGAGCTGGTCTGGGCCAAGCTCCTCACGCCCTACGGCAACCGCTCGGTCTCCACCTTCGGAAACCCCAACTTCGTCTCCACCTACGTGGTCATCCTGCTGCCGCTGGCCGCGTCCCTGCTGATGAAGGCCGATACCGCGGCCAAGCGCGCCTTCTACGGGCTGGTCTTCCTCTCCTACGGCGGCATGCTGATGGCCAGCCTGACCCGCTCGTCGTGGATAGGCGCGGGCGCGGCGCTGGGCTTCCTTTTCGCCTTCGGCTCGCACCGGGCCCAGCTGAAGGCCAACAAAAAGTTCCTCTACCCGTTCTTCGCCGGGACGCTGCTGCTGTTCCTGCTGTGGCCTTCCGATTCGCTCAAGCCCTTCAGCTCGGGCCTGGCCGACCGCGTCGGCGAGGCCGTGGCGGGGGTGAAAAATTCGGAGTCGCCCACCCTGGGCGGCGAGGACAGGCGGGTGTACGCCTCTTTCCACCAGCGCCTGCTCATCTGGACCAGCGCCTGGCAGATGGGCCTGGAGAACCCGCTGCTGGGCAAAGGCTGGGGGCAGTTCGAGCTCTTTTACCCTTTCTACCAGGGCCGGCTCCTCGTGAATTTCCCGCTGGTGCGAGGCCTGCGCACGCACGCCAACAACGCGCACAACGAGATCCTGGAGCAATGGTCCCAGGCCGGGCTGGCCGGCCTGGGGGCCTACCTGTGGTTCTTCGCCGCGCTCTTCTACGGCTTCTGGCGCTTCTACCGCTCCGCCGGCGAGGAGGCCCGCTATTCCGCAGTGCCGCTCGCCGCGGGCCTGGCCGGGGCGCTCGCCGATAACATGCTCAACGTTTCGCTGCATTTCGCCGTGCCGGCGCTGGCTTTCTGGTGGGTGGCCGGGGCGCTGGCGCTCAAGACCGCCGGCACCGCGCCCCGCCCGCCGTGGCGCAGGCCCGCCGCCGGGCGCGCGCTGGCCTGGGCGCTGATCCTGTGCTGCGCCGGGGGCGCCTGGTTCTGGCAGCGGCAGTTCCTGCGCGAGTACTATTTCTTCAAAGGCTTCCGCGCCATGCGCGCCAACGCCGTGCCCGCGGCGGTGGAATTCCTCAAGACCGCCTGGCGGGCCCACCCGCGCGAGGTGAACGCCAACTACGAATACGGCAACGCTTTCGTGCGCGCCGGCGACCTGGAGAAAGGCGCCTGGGCTTACGGCGAGGCCCTTAAAGCCAACGCCGGCTACGACGAGATCTACTTCAACCTGGCCATCATCCTCAAGCGCCTGGGCCGCAACGAGGAGGCGCTAAACTACCTGCTGGTTTCCTCGGTGATAAACCCGCTGAACCATACCACCTGGCAGGCCCTGGCCGAGGTCTACCTCTCCGCCCCGGACCGGGCTGCGGTGGCGGCCCGCGCGGTCTCCGATTTCGGCGAAGCCGTGAAGGTCTTCCCGGCCGACCCGGGCATGTGGAATACCCTGGGCTATTTTTATACCCTGCTGCGCAAATACCCGGAGGCCCGGGAGGCTTACGCCGGGGGCGCGAAGGCCGACCCCTCCAACCGGATGCTCGCGGAAAACCTGGCAGGGGTTTCGCGGCAGCTGGGCGTCAAGAACGATCCCGACCTGGCCTGGCTGGAAAGCTACAGGCGCCTGGAAGCCGCTTCCGGCGGGCCGTCGGTGAGCGAGGCCGACATCCGGGCCGCGGCGGACCTGCTGGCCCAGGCCCCGCACTCGCCCAAGGCGCGGCTGCTGCTGGCCAAGCTGTACTACAAGGCCGGGCGCCTGGCCGAAGCCAAGGCCGTCCTGGAGCGCATCCTGCGCGAGAACGACCTGGACAACCAGGCCCGCTACGGCCTGGCTGCCATCTACGAAAAAGAGGGGAACAAGCCCCTGGCCCGGGCCGCCTGGGAGCGCTTCCTGCAGATCGAGCCCGGCAACGCGGCGGCGGCCCAGCGCCTGCGGGCCCTGCAGTAGCCGGCGGCGCCCCATCACAGTTTCGTAACAATCCTGTAATATTTAGGCAAACAGGAAAAGGTTAAATATAGCGCAGGCACAATCAGTTTTTGCTGGAACGCGCCATGAAAACAAACGCTTTAAAATTTACTCTGCCCGGGATGCTGGCCCTGCTGTTCGCCGCCTCCATGCCCCTCTCGCCGGACCTTTCCGCGCAGGCCGCCAAGAGCGGCGTCAGCCGCTCCATGGAGCAGGCCATCCGCCTGTACCACGAGGGGGAGGACACCGAGGCGATGGACCGCTTCATGGACATACTCGTCAAGGGCAGCCCTTCCGAGAAGGCCCTGGCCAACGAGTATATCACCAAGATCACGCTGCGCATGAACACCGGCGTCAACACCGTGCAGGACCGCAGCGCCGAGCCCACCACGCTGACCGAGGTCTCCCAGCCGAGGACCACCCCGGTCCGGCGCGAGTCCCCGCTGGGCATCCAGACCCGTCAGCTCGACGAGGAAGAGCTGGACCAGGCCAAGCGCGAGGACGAGGACTCCCAGCGCGCCCGCGTGGCGGACAAGATCTCCGAGAAGATAGCGCAGATGCGCCGCGACCTGCTGCTGGAGCTCAGCCGGACCACCCAGGTGAAGGTTTACATGGGGGGGGACGGCCTGCCCAAGGCCCTCACCCTGGATCCCAATTACTTTTTCGCCACCGAGACCGCTTTCCGCGCCGGCACCGAGAAAACGCTGGCCAGCCTGTCGGGCCTGCTGTTCACCCTGGGCAAGGCCAATATCCTGCTCCTGCCCGAGGGTTCCGCCGAGGGCGACGTGAAGATCAAGAGCATCCGCCGCGCCCTGGCCCTCAATTCCTATTTCGAATCGCGCGGCGTCTCCAAATCGCGCCTGGAAGTCAACCTGACCGGCACGGACATCCGCTTTCCCAAGGAGCTCAGCAGCATAAGCGGTATCATTATCATCTTTGATTATGAGAAGCAGCCGCGCCTGAAGGACCTCGAGGACCTGCAGACCAAGGGCCCAAAGGTTTCGCTCGGCATCTATCCCACCGCCATCGCCGTGCACCAGAACGAGGGCGCCATCGTGGAGTTCTCGGCCTTCGAATCCCCCATAGGCCAGCCCAGCTGGAAGTTCCAGATCTTCCAGGTGCAGGACGACGGCAGCAGGCTGCTGCTGCAGGAGATCTCCGGCTCCGGCCCCCAGTACAACCAGAGCTTCTGGAACGGCCGCAAAAAATTCTTCGGGGCCTCTTATCCCGCCGGGAAATACATGTTCACCGTGACCGCGGCGGACGTGGAGGGCCGCGAGACCTCGCTGACCCGGCTGCTGCTGGTGCGCCCTTCCCCGCAGGAGGAGAAGGCCCAGCAGGCCAAGGCCGCCGCCCAGAAAACGGCCGCCAAGGAAAAGATCGCCCCTTCGGGCCTGAGGTCGCGCACCCTCCCCGGCAAGGCCGCGCTGAAAGGCCCCAAGGGCGGCAGCGCCGGCAAGACGCTGAAGTCAAAAAAAGGCTCGTCGACGAGGAAGGCGCCGGCCAAGAAAGCGGCGCCCGCCAGGAAGGCCGAGCCTGAAGCCGAGGCGGAGGCGGGGGACGCCCCGGCCGAAAGCGCCCCTCCGGGCGAGCTGTCCGGCCAGGTGAGCTACAAGATCTATTTCACGGAGCAGAACGCGCTGACCAACGCCAGCGAAAAGCGGCTGGCCCAGGTGGCCGAGACCATGCGCTACTACCCCATGGCCAATATCCAGCTGACCGGTTTCGCCTATTCAGGCGAGCCCAACGCCGACACCCTGGCCGAGAACCGCGTCAACGCGGTGGCGGCCAGGCTGGAGTCCAAATATAAAGTGGACCGCTCCCGCATGGAGATGGTCTCCAAGGTCACGGAGGCCAACAAGGCCGTGGTGGAGATCAAGCTGACTGGTAACGAGTAATTATTGTTAAACGCGCCTTTAATA
>Ga0209066_10004226_pt1 | contig 15821 bp, 14 predicted proteins | sample All_14_2_FD_187198 | JGI IMG/M metagenome (GOLD analysis project Ga0209066, IMG submission 187198) | Freshwater microbial communities in response to fracking from Pennsylvania, USA - Allegheny Zone_MetaG_DW_15 (SPAdes) (version 2) ...
CGCCTCTCTTCGGAATCCGAAGCAGGCCCGTACAGTACGTAGTAGTTGTATTAATGAAGTACGTACTACCGCGCAGGTACAAGCGCAGGCGCGTGCGCTAGGCGACCTGCAATGGCCCAAACGCTTCGCGGAACTGAAGGCGGAACAACAGGCAGGCGTCAAGGTGGCATTGCAGCAGGTCGATGCAGCGCTGAGGCAGGCCGTGCTGGACGAATGGGCCACTCGATGCAGCAGCCATGGCATCCGCAATCCTGCGGGGTATCTGTTCGGCATCATCCAGCGGGCCATCCATGGCGAGTTCAACGCCTGGGCCAAGAAAGACGCGCCATCGGCACCCGTGCTGCCGAATGAGCGGCCACCACCGGCACCACCGCCATCTCAGCCACAGGGCAAGCCTGTGCCGCCGGAAGTCGCCAAGCAGCACATCGAACGGCTGCGCAACCTGCTTGCCAGCAAGTGAGCGGGCCTGCATGGCGGTGTAGTGGATGCCGGTGGCTTCCAGTAGAGCTATCCCCTGGGGATAGTTCCACTAACGGCTACGACATCGAACCGCTGCACGCCAGGCCTCGATCGCCTGCCGCGGGATCGGCCTTGTCCGCGCTGATCCGGGCGTGCAGCGTTCCTTGGCGCTCCATGGAGCTATCCCCTGGGGATAGCTCACGCCGCATGCACCCGCCGCGCCTTGAACCGGGGACTGGCGGGTTTCGGTTTGTTGACTGACTGCCTTCCGCTTCCTGCCGAAGCTGGCCGCTCTTTTCCAACAACGAGCGGACACCATGGCAACCACCAACGAACCCCTGCAACTGAATCTCGGCTCCTTGCGCAGCGCGATGTCGCTGACGCTGCACACGCACCACGCCTCGCGCATCTGGCACGGCCGCGCCGCCGCCGAGGGGCGACCGGGCATCGTCGGCCTGAACGGCTACATCGCCCAGATGAACAAGATGCGGCGCGGCTCGGAGCAGGACGATCCGTACAGCGATTTCTGGATGCTGCGCATCGAGGACAAGCTCGACCAAACGAAGGCCACGCTGCAATCGCTGCGCGAACAGGTGGACCAGGCGCTGGCGAGCGTGCCGCCGGCACTCACCTTGGGCGAAAACCTCAATGTTCAGCCCGTCAAACTGCCGCTGTTCGTCAATGCGCAGCTCGGCTTTGCCGCCGTGTATCTGCTGGCCGACTACGACGACGTCGCCCGCAAGCTGATCCTCGCGCACCACACCGCGCTCATCGACCGCAGCACCTTGGAGCGCTGGCTCAACGAAGGCGCCCATGCACTGCGCAGCTTGTTCTCGCTGGCACAGCAATACCGCTACTCGGGCTGCACCCGCGACGACTTCGCCGCGAAGAATGCCGCAGCACGGGCAGCGCTGGAGAAGTTCGGCGAGCTGCCGCAGGACGTGCTGGAAGGCACGCGCCGCTCGAAGTTCGCGCCGCCCATCGTGCGCCGTAGCCTGCAGCAGCCCGGTGATGGTCCCGCCCCAGCACCTTCCCCCAGCGACGAGGCCGCAGCCACCGCGGCGCACGAAGCGACGGCCGGCGAGGACGCGCGGGCATGATCGACCCGAACCGCGACACCCGCTACTTCCGTCCCCTGCAACAGACAGCCTTCATGAAGCTGGAACACGCAGGCTCTCAAAAAGGCCTTTTAAAGCCCTTTAAAGGTAAAGGGGACTTGGAGGCCTGGGCCAGCCAGTGCTTCGCCATGCGCGACGAATTGATGGACTTGGCGCAGCGACAGGTGCTGCAACAGGCAGTCGGGCATCCCTTCCATCTGCTACCCATCGAACTGGCCCAGCAGACCACTGGCGCAGGCACAGCGTTTCTTCGCTGGCGCAAGCACGACAGGTCAGCCATGGGCGTGGCCCTGTGGCAGGAGCTGATGGCGAGTACCAGCACGCCGGTCAACCTCCTGGCCGACCTGCACGCCATCGAGCTTCAGCGCATCACGCTGAACATGCAGATCAGCCTGTTGCACACCTTGGGCAGGCAGGCCCAGGAGTGCGCCAGCAAGGCCGCCGAGGCGGAAGACGCCTACCTGCGCCGGCTCAAGTCCACGCCACCCGCCATGCGTGATCGGTGATCGCGCCAGGCACCCCAGCACGCGCCCGCCGCCGACCAGGTGCGGGTATTTCAACCACCACGGAGATTGCAACATGAGCACGCATTTTTCTGGCGAGGGCAACATCGGTTCGCCCCCCGAGTACCGGGAGTTCCCCAACGGCAACGACGAGCCCAGCCGCCTTCTGCGCCTGAACGTCTATTTCGACAACCCCATTCCCAAGAAGGATGGCACCTTCGAGGACCGCGGCGGCTTCTGGGCGCCGGTGGAAATCTGGCACCGCGACGCCGCGCACTGGAAGGAGCTGTACCAGAAAGGCATGCGCGTGCTGGTCGTCGGCCGCATGGAGCGCGAACCCTGGACGGACAACGAGGATCAGCCGCGCGAGACCTGGCAGATCAACGCACGCAGCGTCGGCATCCTGCCCTTCCGCATCGAGTCCGTGACCCTCAGCCCCAGGCAGCAGGAGACCGCGCAGGACGCGCAGCCGAAATCCCAAGCCGCCCAGGAACCGACCGCGCCGAAGGAGCCGAAGCGCAGGAAGTGATGCGGCATGGGGCGGCGGCAGTCGTTCGTCGCCCCATGCCCTTGTGAGCTATCCCCGGGGATAGCTCCATCAACGTCCACCGGCTGCCACGCGCTCCCGAAAATCGCGGCTCCCGGCCCGCACATCCCCGGCCGCACGCCACTCCCGTCCCCGCCATTCCATCCCGTGAAAGTGGTCGCCACCGCATGCGGCTTGTTTGCTGCTGCCCCTGGTGGTGCTCGGCATCCTCGATTCCAGCAACTCGATGAACCACGGGAATCGGATGGACGGACATGCGGCTGTTTTTGTGCGAGAAGCCCTCCCAGGGCAAGGATATTGGCCGGATTCTCGGCGCGACGCAGCGCGGTGAAGGCTGTCTCAGCGGCTCCGGCGTCACCGTCACCTGGTGCATCGGCCATCTTGTAGAAGCGGCAGCTCCCGAGGTCTATGACGCAGCGCTCAAGCGCTGGTCGCTGGAGCAGTTGCCCATCATTCCCCAGCAGTGGCAGGTCGAGGTCAAGCCCAAGACCGCCCCGCAATTCAAGGTCGTCAAGGCGCTTCTGGCGAAGGCGACCCACCTCGTTATCGCCACCGATGCCGACCGCGAGGGCGAGCTGATCGCCCGCGAGATCATCGACCTGTGCGGCTACCGCGGCTCCATCGAGCGGCTATGGCTGTCGGCGCTCAACGATGCGTCGATCCGCACCGCGCTCGGCAAGCTGCGACCTTCATCCGACACGCTGCCGATGTACTACTCGGCGCTGGCGCGCTCGCGCGCCGACTGGCTCGTGGGCATGAACCTAAGCCGGTTGTTCACCATGCTGGGTCGGCAGGCCGGCTACGACGGCGTGTTGTCGGTCGGGCGCGTACAGACGCCGACTCTCAAACTGGTCGTGGACCGCGACCGCGAAATCGCGGCCTTCAAGTCGGTGCCGTTCTGGACCATCGACGTGTCCCTTTCCGCAGGTGGACAGGCTTTCAGCGCGCAGTGGGTTGCGCCCAATGGCTGCACTGACGACGCTGGCCGCTGCCTGCAGCAGCCGGTCGCCCAGCAGGCCGAGCAGCAGATCCGCGCTGCAGGCAGTGCCCAGGTGGTATCAGTCGAGACCGAGCGCGTGCGCGAAGGTCCGCCGCTGCTGTTCGACCTGGGCACGCTTCAGGAGGTTTGTTCCAAGCAGCTTGGGCTGGACGTGCAGGAGACTCTGGAGATCGCTCAGGCCCTGTACGAAACGCACAAAGCCACCACGTACCCGCGTTCGGATTCCGGCTATCTGCCTGAAAGCATGTTTGCCGAGGTGCCCACGGTTCTGGACAGCCTGCTCAAGACCGACCCGTCGCTGCATCCCATCATGGGCCAGCTCGACCGCTCCCAGCGCTCACGCGCATGGAACGACGGCAAAGTGACCGCCCACCACGGCATCATCCCGACGCTCGAACCCGCGAACCTCTCTGCCATGAGCGAGAAGGAACTGGCGGTGTACCGGCTGATCCGCGCGCACTACCTCGCGCAGTTCCTCCCTCACCACGAGTTCGACCGCACCGTGGCTCAGCTTTCCAGCGGCCAGCAGAAGCTGGTGGCCACCGGAAAGCAGGTGATCGCCCAGGATTGGCGTCTGGTGCTGGCCGAGCCGCAAGCGGACGAGGACGGCGACGCCGCCGTGCGCAGCCAGGTGCTGCCCGCGCTGCGCGAAGGCATGGCGTGCCAGGTGGCCGAGGCCGAGATCAAGGCGCTGAAGACGACGCCGCCCAAGCCCTACACGCAGGGCGAACTGGTCAAGTCGATGAAAGGCGTGGCGCGCTTCGTAACCGACCCGCGCTTAAAACAGAAGTTGAAGGACACGACGGGCATCGGCACCGAAGCCACGCGCGCCAACATCATCACCGGCCTGCTGACGCGGGGCTATCTCGTGAAGAAAGGACGCTCCATTCGCGCATCGGATGCGGCGTTCACGCTGATCGACGCCGTGCCCGCGGCGATTGCAGACCCCGGAACCACCGCTGTGTGGGAGCAGGCACTCGACATGATCGAGGCCGGACAGCTCACCCTGAACGTGTTCATCGGCAAGCAGGCTGCATGGATTTCGCAACTGATCGCGCAGTACGGCAGCACCTCGCTGTCCATCAAGGTTCCCCAGGGACCCGCTTGCCCGCAGTGCGGCGCACCGACGCGCCAGCGCACTGGCAAGACCGGCCCCTTCTGGTCATGCAGTCGCTACCCCGACTGCAAAGGCACGCTGCCGGTCGAAACCGGCGCGTCCAAGCGCGGTGCCTCGCGCCCACGCAGTAGCGGCCGCAAGGGCTTCTGACCGACCCCACTCCCCGAGAGCCGTGCCCGCCATCGGCGGTACGGCCTGTGTCCCGCACGCCCTGCGGGACGCCCAGCGCGCAACGCCTTCTCTTGTCCGTGTGCGCGTCCCGCCCAGCCGTCCCCGGCTGCGGGGCCTGAAGGTAGCTTCTCCGCGAACCATGTCCGGGGTTTCCCGGCGCGTTCTGCTGATCTGCATTTTTCCGCCTCTGCGAAGGGTCCCCCGATGGCTTGCCAGGCTGCGCGAGCCACCCGGAGACCCTTCGTGGTCAGCGGTATTCAATGCCGTGCCCAACGGCGAAAAACTGGGCTCCTTTTGTGCGCGGATGTGCGCCAGAAGATGCCGGCGCCAACCACGACATGCGCCGGGTGCGATTGCTGACAGCAGACGGTTCTAGCGACGACCGGGCCTGCCAATCAGCCCACGGGTGGTTCCGTCCTCCCGAGCCGAAGGCCGCAGGGCCTTCGGCGCCTTTCTCCCGCCGATCAACATTCTGGCCCGATAGCGGGCCACACCAACAGGAAACCGACGTATGCAACAACCGGAGCAAGTACGAGCCGCGTTCGAGCGCGACATTGGCAACAAGGTGCTGTTCATCAAGGACGGCAAACTGCTGTTCATCAATGGCATCAGGCTCAAAGCCATCGCCGACCGCAAGGTGTACTTCGCTTCACTGCGCGCCCGGCAGGCCCAGCCCATCGTCATCCTCGCCGAGCTTCCGCCGGAGCAGGCATTCGACCTGTGGAAGCAGCATGTCCTGGGCGACAAGCCCAACTGACCCAACGCCGACACGCCATCCTGGCAGCCCCGCACTCGTGCGGGGTTTCTTTTTCCTGCGTCCATCAATCGGGGCTGGGCCGGATGCCATTTTCCAACTGACGCAGCGCGGCCGTCGCAGGAAGCTGCCCGCATGTTCGCTGATTCGTCAGCACATGCCAGCAGCCAGGGTTCCAGGCTGCCGCGGGTCTCTCCCGCGTTGCCCACCAGTCCGCATCGCATCAATTCCGCAGACGCGCGTCCCCATGACGCTGATGCTTTTTTTCAACCGCGTGCGGGAGCTGCCATCCCGTGAGGGACAAGGCCCCGCTTATCGAAGGAGCCCTTCCATGTCCCAGCAAGCCTCTTTCGGCCAAGCCTTCGGGCAATTGGCCTCGACCTACTGCGGCAAGTTCCTGCCGCTCGAAGTCCTGCAAAGCGCCGCTGGCCACTACATCGGCACGCGCGATACCGAAGGCCCCGTTTCGCGGGAATCCCGCGAGTACTTCCGCAGCTATGCCGCGGCTCAACGCGCCCTCGAAAGAGGCGGCTGGTCCCAGCTCGCCATTCCCTGATCCAACTGGAGGAATCACGTCATGAACCAGCTTTTGCCACAGGAAGTCGTCGATCAGATCATGCGGGAAGAGCAGCATTTCGCTGCCGCGCCCCAAGCCTTTTTCGAGGCATGGAAGCGCGGCGTCGAGATCGCTGGTCCCGAGTGGTTCGGGGACGGCACCCGTGAAGCTCTGAACCAGGCCAAGAGCAAGTGGGATCTGCGTCCCAACATGCTGCGGCTCAACGATGCCCTCGGCGTCCTGAGCAGCGGGGAACGCATGTTCCTGTCCGCCATGGTGAGCTTCTACAACGCACGCGAGGGCGGTGCCATGCTCAAGCGCTGCCACTTCCACGGGCTGTCGGACTTCGACGGTCTGGACCTGCAACGCCGCAAGGTCATCGCCGACCTGCTCATGAACTACGACGGCTGGTGAGCCGGTCTCCGGCACACCACCGCGTTTTCGTTCACTCCCCAAGAGGGACATGCGCCCACGAGGCCATGTCCCTCAATTTGTTTCCCGGCGTCCAGCGCAATGCTGACAGCGCCAAGGTCAGCGTTGCCCTGACGCATTTTTCATTCTCAACCCACTGGGTCCAATTCCCGGTGGTGGGAATTGGCTCCATTATTCAATCCGGAGAGTTCCCATGTCCCAGAAACCTAATCCCTTTCTTCGCGGCTACTGGAATCTGAAAATCGTCCGCACGCTGCCCATCAGCTACGAGGACGGAAGCCCGCATGTCTGGCGAAACATCCACGCGAGCCAGCAACACTTTTCCGACGAGGAACTGGTTTCATCCTCCTGCATCGTCACCAACGGTTTCGCCGTGGTCAGCTATGGCCCCGAACCCGTGAGCGCCGAGGTACTGGCCGAATGCGATGCCGGTGAAGGCGTCAGAGGCGAAGGCGTGATCGGCGCCGTGGTCTATGCCATCCGTGGCGACGACTTCGACGGCCGCCCGGTCCACGTCGGTGACACCTATTCGGCCGAGGCCGCCCGGGAAGTCGTGCAGCGGCTGAGCTTCGAGACCGGCTACTACAGCCGGTGCTGGGAAATCAGTCGTGAGCACATCACCGTCGATTCCTGGCACTACCTCGCCAACCTGGCAGACCTTGCCACGCCGGAGGCCTTCCTGTTCATCGCGTTCCGGGTTCCATACAGCCCGGCGATCGGCATCAAGCTGATCTCCACCCCCTGGACGGACGAGAACCTGGAACATGCCGAAGGCATCAGCGCGGCGCAGCTTCGGCAGGAGCACCGGGGAAAGGGTATGCCGGACGACTTGGCGAACATCCTTGAACTGGCTGGCCAGGCCGATGTGCGCATCCTGATCCTCGATGCCGACGCACCCGCGCTGCTGGGCCTGCCGCTGGACGAGTCCTAGCAGCCGCGCTACACGCCGTGTTTCCTCTTCGTTCTCCCCATGCCAGCCCGTCTCCTGCCCGGAGCCGGGCCGGTCCAATTTCATAGGAGCACCCTCATGTTCCCCGACCTCATCTCGCCCGTAAGCGACTTCGAGCATCAGCTCGGGGCTTGCGTCAACGCTATGGGCCAGGACGACGCCATCGGCCAGGTCCTGGTATTCGAGCGCATGCGCGGCAGGCTGCACATGCGCCATATCGCCAGCGCCGACCTGGCGGACACCGACATCGACGAGTACGAAATGGTCGTCTTCGACGGTGGCAGCACCAGCGGCGACACATGGAAGCATGTCTTCTTCCCGCGTCAGCGCGAGCACTACTTCGTGTACGAAGCCTGACCCAACCAGCCCCTTTCGAGGGGCTTTTTCGTTTGGCCGGCCGTTCATCGGCAATCCTGACCTTGTCGAGCGACTGCGCGGCAACCAGCCATTGGCGGCTGCTGACAGCAGCGTCTATTACGGCGGCGGCGCCAACGGGTACACGGATTTCCCCACTTTTTCCGGCTGATCATTTTCGGAATTCCCGAAATACAGAACCCGGATAAATGGGAACTCGGGTGGCGGTAACTGTAGCGGTAACCAGAAACCATCACGGTTTGCTGGCACAGCCAGCTGCCGCCCGCGTTTGTACGCTGCCGGCGAGAGAAGCAGACACGCATACCAAGCAGATAAGCCGTTGAGCGCGAATCTTCCTCTTGAGAAGCGGCTGCTGCTGTCCGGGAAGCGTCCCTGGCATTGCGCAGCAAGCGCTCTATTAATAGCTTTTAACTGTCATCATCAACTTGCCCGATGATTGTAGACGACCGGTCTAGTTTCAGGGTAAGATACAAACCATGACTAATGCCACGAACGACGTCCGCCAACATATCCTCGATACCGCCCGGATCATTATCGCGGGAAAGGGCTTCAGCGCCGTGGGCCTGAACGAGGTTCTCCAGGCTTCCGGCGTGCCGAAGGGTTCCTTCTACCATTACTTCGGCTCCAAGGAGGCCTTTGGCGAAGCGCTGCTGGAGGATTACTTCGCCGATTACCTGGCTTCGCTCGATAATCTGCTGAGTCGTCCTGATCTTTCCGCAGCACAGCGACTGATCGCCTATTTCGAGTACTGGCTGGAGACCCAGGCAGCCTGTGACCCGAAGGGCAAGTGTCTGGCGGTCAAGCTGGCTGCGGAGGTCAGCGACCTCTCCGAGGCGATGCGTTTAGTTCTTGAACAGGGCACCACGCGAGTGATCGCGCGTTTGGCCAGCGCCATCGAGGATGGCGCCAGCGACGGCTCGCTTCCGGTTGAGCTGGATGCCAGCACAACGGCGAACACGTTGTACCAGTTGTGGCTGGGCGCGAGCCTGTGCGCCAAGCTCACGCGCGACCGTGTACCCATGGAGGCCGCGCTGGCTGCTACGCAGGGCCTGCTAGGCCTGTCTTCTCATCTTCGACGCTGCGCCTGACAGACAGAAAAAAGTCCTCGTAGCTTTTTTTTTGTCCAAACTGTATACGACCGGTCTAATTCAATCAGATGACAAACTTTGCTTCCACGCACGCACATGAGTCCGTTTCGGCCGTCCTTTTCAGGAGTCAGCGATGACCACTGCGATCCTGCAAACCCGCATCGTACTTGCCTCACGCCCCTCGGGTGAGCCGACGCCAGACGACTTCCGGCTGGAACAGGAATCGCTGCCTGAGCCAGGCAAGGGCCAGCTCCTGCTGCGCACGCTGTACCTCTCGCTCGACCCGTATATGCGGGGGCGAATGAGCGATGCTCCGTCCTATGCTCCACCCGTAGCGCTAGGCGAGGTGATGACCGGCGGCGCGGTGAGCCGGGTGGAGGTTTCGCACGACCCGGCATTCAAGGTTGGCGACCTGGTCGTCGGCGACACGGGTTGGCAGAGCCATACGCTTTCCGACGGTCGTGGACTGGTCGTGCTCGATTCCCGGACCACGAATCCTTCGCTGGCGCTGAGCGTGCTGGGCATGCCGGGGTTCACCGCCTACCACGGCCTGCTGAACATCGGCCGGCCGCAAGCGGGCGAGACCGTGGTCGTCGCCTCGGCCACCGGCGCGGTCGGCTCGGTGGTCGGGCAGCTTGCCAGGCTCAAGGGTGCGCGCGCCATCGGCATCGCCGGCGGGGAGGAGAAATGCCGCTACGCGGTGGAAGCGCTGGGCTTTGACGTCTGCCTCGACCACCGTGCGCCTGACTTCGCCGAGCAACTGGCGGCCGCCACGCCGCAGGGCATCGACGTCTACTACGAGAACGTCGGTGGTACAGTGCTCGACGCCGTGCTGCCGCGACTCAACGTCGGCGCCCGCGTGCCGGTGTGCGGGCTGATCGCGCATTACAACGACACCGGCCTGCCGCCCAGCCCGGACCGTATGCCGCAGCTGCTGGGCCTGGTGCTGCGCAAGCGCCTGCTGCTCCAGGGCTTCATCATCAGCGATCACTACGCCGACGGCTTCACAGCCTTCCAGTGCGACATGGGCGGCTGGGTCGCCGCGGGCAAGGTCAAGCTCCGCGAGGACTTCGTCGAGGGGTTGGAGCGCGCGCCGCAGGCGCTGATCGACCTGCTGGCCGGTAAGCACTTCGGCAAGGTCGTGGTGCGCGTGGCCGGCGCCTGAATCTTTCCATCTTCATCATTCCAAGGAGAACTTCCACATGGCAAACATTCTCGTCGTCCTCACCTCTCACGACCAGCTCGGCGACACCGGCAGGAAGACCGGTTTCTGGCTGGAGGAACTGGCCGCACCCTACTACGCCTTCCACGATGCCGGCGCGACCCTGACACTGGCCTCGCCCAGGGGCGGCCAGCCGCCTCTCGACCCCAAGAGCGACGAACCCGACGCCCAGACTGAGGCCACCCGCCGCTTCCAGTCCGACGCCGACGCGATGAAGGCGCTGGCCAACACCCGCAAGCTGTCCGAAGTCGCCATCGGCGAATTCGATGCGGTGTTCTACCCCGGCGGCCACGGCCCGCTCTGGGATCTGGCCGAAGACCCCGCCTCGATCGGCCTGATCGAGGCGGCGGTCAGGGCCGGCAAGCCGGTCGGTGCGGTCTGCCACGCGCCGGGCGTGCTGCGCCACGCCGAGGGCGTCGACGGCAAGCCGCTGGTCGCCGGCAAGCGGGTGACCGGCTTCAGCAACAGCGAGGAGGAAGCGGTCGGCCTGACCGAGGTGGTGCCGTTCCTGGTCGAAGACGTGCTCAAGGCCAATGGCGGCCACTACAGCCAGGGCGCCGACTGGGCCTCGCATGTGCAGACCGACGGCCTGCTGGTCACCGGCCAGAACCCGGCCTCGTCCGCCGACGCCGCCAAGGCCCTGCTTTCCCTTCTGTGAGGAGTCTGAACATGTCCGCTTATGTGGTTTTCCTGCGAGAACGCACCCTCGACGCCGGCGAACTTGACACCTACGCCAAGGAAGCTCCAGCCGCGCGCGAAGGGCACGACCTGACGCCGTTGGCGTTCTATGACGATTTCGAAGTGCTGGAAGGCCCGACGATCGAGGGCGGCGTGATCCTGCGCTTTCCCGATATGCAGGCCGCGCGCGCCTGGTATCACAGCCCCGCCTACCAGGCGGCACGAGCGCACCGGTTCAAGGGCGCGGAATACCGCGTGGTCCTGCTCGACGGTATCGATGCGCCGCCTGCGGCCTGAGTCGACGCTCCCACACACGCACAGGAATCTGGCATGACATCCCAACAAATTGATCCCGCCACTGCGTGGCAGGCCCGCTACGGGGAGGTTGCCACCCGACCGTTGCCGCCCGTTCCCGCCGTCCTGGCGGCGCTGCTGGCGCACCGCTCGGTGCGCGCCTACACCGATCAGCCGGTCGACGACGAGGCGCTTGAACTCGCCATCGCCGCCGCGCAATCGGCCTCCAGTTCGTCCAACCTGCAGCCATGGAGCGTGATCGCCGTGCGCGACCCCGCGCGGCGGGCGCGGCTGGCCGAGCTGGCAGGCGGCCAGCGGCACGTGGCCGAGGCCCCGCTGTTCCTGGCCTGGGTCGCCGACTGGTCGCGGCTGCGCCGGCTCGGTGCCGCGCAAGGCGTGGCGACCGACGGTATCGACTACCTGGAGAGCTACACCGTCGGTGTGGTCGACACCGCGCTGGCCGCGCAGAACGCCGTGGTCGCCTTCGAGGCCCAGGGGCTGGGCATCGTCTATATCGGCGGCATGCGCAACCAGCCGGAGGCGGCCGCCGCCGAACTGGGCCTGCCGCAGGACAGCTTCGTGGTGTTCGGCATGTGCGTGGGCCATCCCGATCAGGCCCGCCCGGCCGAGATCAAGCCGCGCCTGGCGCAGGCGGCGGTGCTGCACCGCGAGCACTACGACGCCGCGGGCGAGGCGGTCGCGGTGGGGCATTACGACCCGCTGATGCGCCGCTTCCAGCAGGACCAGCAACGCGACGACCGGCCCTGGTCGCAGACGTCATTGCAGCGCGTCGGCAGTGCCGAAGCGTTGATGGGCCGCCACCGCCTGCGCGAGGCCCTGAACGCGCTCGGCTTCGCCCTGCGCTGAAACCCACCGCGTCCGGCTCGTGTCGAGCCGAACGCAACTTGTTCGTTCACTGCTGCAAGGAGTCATAGCTATGGCCTACGCCACCACCAACCCCTACACCGGCGAAGTCGTCAAGACCTTCCCCGACGCTACCGACGCCGAAGTCTCCCAGGCCATCGGCGCCGCCCATGAAGCCTTCCTGGCCTGGCGCGAGCGCTCGTTCGAAGAGCGCGGTGCGATCCTGCAGCGCGCCGCCGACCTGCTGCGCGAGAATGCCGAGGCGCATGCGGGGCTGCTGACCCTGGAGATGGGCAAGATCACCGCCGAAGCGCTGGCCGAGGTCGAGCTGTCCGCGCGCATCTTTGAGTACTACGTGAAGCACGCCGAAGCCCTGCTGGCACCGGAGAAATTGCCGGTGGCCGATCCGGCCGAAGGCGACGCGCTGCTGGTGCACGAGCCGCTGGGCGTGATCCTGGCGATCGAGCCGTGGAATTTCCCCTACTACCAGATCGCCCGCATCCTGGCTCCGCAGCTGGCCGCTGGCAATACCTTGTTGCTCAAGCACGCCGCCAACGTGCCGCAGAGCGCGGACGCCTTCGAGAAACTGATGCTCGACGCGGGCTTGCCGCAAGGCGCCTTCAAGAACCTCTACGCCACGCGCCAGCAGATCGAGACCATCATCAACGATCCGCGCGTGCACGGCGTGGCCTTGACCGGCTCGGAGGGTGCCGGCGCAGTGGTCGCCGCCCAGGCCGGCAAGGCGCTGAAGAAGTCGACGCTGGAACTGGGGGGCGCCGACGCCTTCGTGGTACTGGCCGACGCCGAACTGGACAAGACCGTGAAGTGGGCGGTGTTCGGTCGCCACTGGAATGCCGGCCAGGTCTGCGTGTCCTCCAAGCGCATCATCCTGGTCGAGGCCATCTACGACGAGTTCCTGCGCCGCTACACCGAGGGCGTGGCCGCGCTCAAGGCGGGCGACCCCTTCGATGCGGCAACCACCCTGGCGCCATTGTCCTCGCAGAAAGCCGCCGACGACATCAAGGAGCAGATTCGTCAAGCTGTCGCCCACGGCGCTACCGCCACTGAGGTCGGACCCAAGGTGCCGACCCAAGGCGCCTTCGTGCAGCCGACCATCCTCACCGGCGTGACCCCGGACAACCCAGCCTACTACTGGGAGTTCTTCGGGCCGGTGTCGCTGATCTACCGCGCCGCCGATGAGGAAGAGGCGATCGCCATCGCCAACGACTCGCCGTTCGGCCTGGGTGGCTCGGTGTTCACCGCCGACGCCAAACATGGCGCGGAAGTCGCCAAGCGCATCTCCACCGGCATGGTGTTCGTCAACCACCCGACCATGGCCAAGGCCGACCTGCCGTTCGGCGGAGTGCGCCGCTCCGGCTACGGCCGCGAGCTGCTAGGCCTGGGCCTGAAGGAGTTCGTCAACCACAAGCTGATCGACGTGGTCGATATCGACGCGCCGTTCTGATGCGGGCCGGCCGGCGGCCAGTCGCTCCCGCTCTCATCGCGGGAACGATTGGCGGCGCCCAACCCCGTTCTGCTCACAACATGAAGGAAAACATCTTGAGCAACCGAAGCCTTTTCCGGCCCTTGCAACTCGGCAGCTACACACTGAAGAATCGTATCGTGCTGCCGCCGTTGACCCGGCAACGCAGCACCCAGCCCGGCAATGCCGCCAATGAGCTGATGGCCACTTATTACCAGCAGCGCGCCGGTGCCGGCCTGCTGATCAGCGAGGGCACCCAGATCGAGCCGCGCGGCGAGGGCTATGCCTGGACCCCGGGCATCTACAGCCCGGCCCAGGTCGAGGGCTGGCGCAAGGTCACCGAGGCCGTACACGCCGAAGGCGGGATCATCTTCGCCCAGCTCTGGCACGTCGGTCGCGTCTCCCACAGCGCGCTGCAGCCGGGGGGCGCGGCCCCCGTCGCTCCCTCTGCGATCCCGGCCGACCGGGTCAGCGTGTTCATAGAGACTGCCCCCGGCGCCGGTACCCTGGTGCCGCCGTCAGTGCCGCGCGCCCTGAGCACCGCCGAAGTCAAGGAGCTGGTGCAGCTCTATGCCCAGGCTGCCCGCAACGCGCTGGACGCCGGCTTCGACGGCGTGGAGATCCACGCCGCCAATGGCTACCTAGTTAACCAGTTCATCTCCGCCCGTACCAACCAGCGCGACGACGAGTATGGTGGCTCGCTGGACAACCGCCTGCGTTTTCTGCGCGAGGTGGTCCAGGCGGTGGCCGGCGTGGTCGGCCCGCAGCGCCTGGGCGTGCGCTTCTCGCCGCTGTTCACCACGACCGATGAGGATCGCGTCTACCTGGGCCTGGTCGAGGACGATCCGCACGCGACCTACATCGCTGCCGCCAGGGTGCTGGAGGAGGCGGGAATCGGCTATGTCTCGATCGCCGAGGCCGACTGGGACAACGCCCCGGAACTGCCCGAGGACTTTCGTCGCGACCTGCGCCAGACGTTCAGCGGACGCATCATCGTCGCCGGTCGCTACACCGCCGAGCGCGGCGAGCGCCTGCTTGAGGCGGGGCTGGCCGATCTGATCGCCTTTGGTCGCCCGTTCATCGCCAACCCTGATCTGCCGGCGCGCATCGCGCACGGCTGGCCGCTCAATGCGCTGAACCCCGCCACCATGTATGGCGGCGGTACGGCAGGCTACACGGATTATCCGGTCCACGCCGGCTAGCCGGCGCGCGTCGCATCACCCACCGGGCAGCCATGGCCGCCCTCACCACAGAGGACATCGCGATGGAATACAAGACGCTGGGGAACACCGGCTTGCTGGTCTCTTCGCTGTGCCTGGGCACGATGACTTTCGGCGACGGCCAGGGCATCTTCCGGCACATCGGCAGCGCCGGCCAGGACGAGGCCGACGCGATAGTCAAGGCTGCCGTCGACGGCGGGATCAACTTCTTCGACACCGCCGATGCCTATTCGGCCGGCAGCAGCGAGCAGGTGCTTGGCCAGTCGCTGCGCAACCTCGGCATCGCCCGCAAGGATGTGGTGCTGGCGACCAAGGGCTATACCCGCACCGGCCCCGGGCGCAACGATGTGGGCGCTTCGCGCGGCCACATCCTCGATGCGGTGGAGGCCAGCCTGCGGCGCCTGCAGACCGATCACATCGACCTTTACCAGATCCATGCCAACGATCCGGTCACGCCTATCGAGGAAACCCTGCGCGCGCTCGATGACCTGGTGCGCCAGGGCAAGGTCCGCTACGTCGGCGTCTCCAACTGGCAGGCGTGGAAGATCGCCCGCGCGCTGGGCGTCTCCGAAGCGCGCAACCTGGCCCGCTTCGATACCCTGCAGGCGTACTACTCGATTGCCGGGCGCGACATCGAACGCGAACTCGTACCGCTGCTGCAGGCCGAGAAGATCGGGCTGCTGGTGTGGAGTCCACTGGCCGGCGGGCTGCTCTCGGGCAAGTTCGACCGCGAGCACCAGAAGCCGGAAGGCGCGCGTCGCTCGGAGTTCGACTTCCCGTTCGTCGACAAGGAACGGGCCTGGAACGTCGTCGAGGCGATGAAACCGATAGCTGCGGCGCACGGCTGCAGTGTCGCCCGCGTCGCGCTGGCCTGGCTGCTGTCGCGGCCGGTGGTGACCTCGGTGATCGTCGGCGCCCGGCGCCTGGAGCAGTTGCACGACAATCTTGCCGCCGTCGAACTGGCGCTGAGCGAGGTGGAGCTGACCGCGCT
>Ga0209066_10004227_pt1 | contig 15819 bp, 16 predicted proteins | sample All_14_2_FD_187198 | JGI IMG/M metagenome (GOLD analysis project Ga0209066, IMG submission 187198) | Freshwater microbial communities in response to fracking from Pennsylvania, USA - Allegheny Zone_MetaG_DW_15 (SPAdes) (version 2) ...
TATACTTTGAATTCGATTTAATTTTGGAATATATTTTTTTGTATTCCATAAACAGATAAAGGATGTGATTAATACAATAATGGCAGATGTATATCCAATATTACGATATGAATCTGGATTTAATTGTCCATGTGGATATTCTATCGTTGGTTGAAAGAATAGATATAATCCAGCAACAGACACAAAAGCTAATCCTAGTAAAAAGAAGATTGTTTTAATACTTTGAATGGATGTTCTTTCATGATAATCACTCGATAGTTCTGCCCCAAGCGCTGTATAAGGTGTGACATAAATGGTAATAAATGTTTTGAATAAGATGATATCTATAAACAATAAGATAAATTTTATATTCGTATTCAAACTAGATGGAATAATCCACATTAAAGTTAATGTAACGGCCACACCAAGTGATCCTATGATTAAATACAAATGTCTTCGACCAAATCGTTTTGATTTTGTTATATCTGATATATATCCCATTACAGGATCTGTAATCGCATCCCAAAACACACTAAATCCTACGGCTAACCCAACTAGATAACCAGGTATTCCAAGAATAACAGTAGAAAAGAAGACAAGATAAGTGCCTACAACTTGCATTGCGACTCCGACACTTAAATTACCTATTCCGTATCCTACTTTGTCAATAATTGGAATATTCTCATTCCGTTGTTGTGACATAAATTCCCCTTTATTAGGATTTAATAATTGATAATGCTTTTTCGTAATCTATCTTATGAACATAAACATAATATATGTAATTATAAGCTTGATTTAATCCATAACTACCACTTCTGGCTCTATCTGATCCCATCATTGTTGAACTACTTTGGTTTACTGTTTTTACTTTATACTTAATTCCACTTGATGAAAGTTTAAATCTTACATCACTAAATTCTTTCATCGAATAACCCATGAATACTTCTTTTTGATTTAAGAAAAATATCATATAATTACCCCCTATAATCATTTTAACATTTATATTTAATGCATTTGTAATATATCCAATAAAAAAGGAGCTTCAACTCCTTATTCAATAGAAACTAGATTAATGACTTCCACACCCTGAACAACCACCACAAGAATCTTGACTTACGGTTTTGTCATCTACAAATAATTGCCCATTTTGTACAATAATGGTGACTTCTTCAGCACGCTTAAGTGCGACTAAGTCTATGATAACTGGTACATTATCAATCGTCATAATGGTGTCATCTTCTTCTTTCATCGCTAAGGCAAATGATAATGATTCACCGCAACATGAATTCTCTATTTGAACATATAAAGCATCCGCATTGTTTGCCTTAATGGACTCATTTAATAATACTTGTGCTTCTTCTGTAATTCTCATGTTATCTCCTCACACTGTGATACTCAATGTGTTTATTTTAAATCGATAGTTAAATTTATTCAATAGAATTATTCATCCTTACGATATTCTATAATATCTCCAGGTTGACAATCGAGTGCTTTACAAATCGCATCTAAAGTAGAAAAACGAATTGCCTTGGCTTTACCATTCTTTAAAATTGATAGATTTGCGATCGTAATTCCAACTTTCTCAGTCAACTCTGTTACACTCATTTTACGTTTTGCCAACATAACATCTATATTAATGATTAACATAATTCCTCCTACACCGTTAAATCATTTTCTGATTTAATCTGAATCGCTTCATGTAGAAGTTTTTCAAGTAATGCCGCAAAAACAGAAATCACAAGGGGAATAAATACAATTGCGGCTGCTAATATGATAATCCCTGGCGCATCATCCATATCACCAACCGTATAGGCAACTGGCATAAAAGATATAAGTAATAATGTAATACTTAGTGCACTTATTTTAATATTCTTTAACGCATTTACGGATAAATCTGAAAACGCATTATTATGATCAATGTAATTTAACAATCTAAACCCTTGATATAAAGCAAAGAAATATAGAAATGAAGCGATATATAGGATTGCCAGATATGGGTAACGCATAAAGGCATATTGTGGTAATATTTCAGACCCTCTTAATGTTACAACGGGATAAACATAAATACATGCCGCAAGAACAGGTAATCCTAGAATAAATATTACAATTCTTAAAAACAAGGTAGAACTAGGTTTCATATAATCTCCTTTAATATCTATATTTTATCATATGTTTATCGTTTATCAATAAATATTTATTGAATAAAAAAGAAGCTTTCGCTTCTTAATTATCTAACATACTTAGGGCAACTTTATTTCTTTCTAAGTCTATCTCTATAACTTTAACACTCACAATATCCCCAACCGCAACTTTTTCATACGGTGAAGAGATACGATCTTTACTTAATTTAGAAATATGGACTAAACCATCATTCTTTAATCCAATATCGACAAATGCCCCAAAATCAGTCACATTTCGAACGGTACCTTCAAGTGTTATTCCTACTTTTAAATCTTCAATTTTAACGATATCACTATGCAATAATGGTCCATCAAAACGTTCACGATAGTCTCTGAATGGAGTTAATAAAATACTTAAAATATCTTTTACCGTATAGATATCTGAATTCAATCGATTCGCTATCGATTCTGGATTTGCGGTACTTAATGCGATAGTACGATTTTCATCATGAAGTGATTTGATTCCGAGTTCACGCATAATACTACGTGCTAAGTCATAGGATTCTGGGTGTATACCTGTTGAATCTAGTTCATCTTTAGCCTCAGGAATGCGCAAGAATCCTGCAGCTTGTTGGTAAGCCTTTGCGCCTAATCCTTTAACCTTATTGAGTTGAGCTCGACTCTTAAATAAACCATTCTCATTTCTAAAGGATACGATGGATTTTGCGACATTCTTATTCAAGCCCGCAATATGTCTTAGTAACTCTTCGCTGGCTGTATTCACATCTGCCCCAACTCGGTTAACGGATTTCACAACGGCGAAATCTAAACGCTCTTGTAGACGTGCTGGAGCTAAATCATGTTGGTACTGACCTACTCCAATACTCTTAGGATCTATCTTAATGAGTTCAGAAAGTGGATCCAGTAAGCGACGTGCAATGGATACCGCTGATCTTTCTTCGACATGTAAATCTGGGAACTCCTCACGCGCTAAATCTCCTGCACTATAAACTGAAGCACCTGCTTCAGACACAATCGCATATCGTGCTTGAATATCTGAATTAGTTTGTAGAATCTCTGCCACAAATGCTTCAGACTCGCGACTTGCCGTCCCATTTCCTATCGCAATAATATTAACGTTGTATTTCTTTAATAATGTGATTAATTTGATTGTCGCATCTGCTTTTTTATTGACAGGTGGATGAGGGAATATGACATCAATATGAAGTAATTTACCAGTATGATCTATCACAGCCAACTTACAACCTGTACGATACGCAGGATCGAGTCCTAAGATAATAGATCCTTTCATTGGTGCTTGTGATAATAATCGTTCTAAGTTAGATGAGAATACATCAATAGACTTCTCTTGTGCCATATCCGTTAAATTAGATCGTATTTCACGCTCAATTGAAGGATAAACTAATCGCTTTAATCCATCTCGAATCGCTTCATCAATCAAAGTCCCAACAATCGTTTCTTTCCCATTCGTTAACATGGTGTACTGATATTTTGCGAATCGCTCACGATTATAATCCATTGAAACATCTAGAATCTTTTCTCTTTCACCACGATTAATTGCCATAATTCGATGAGGTGCTAAAGTCGAGCATTTCTCAGAATAACTGTAATAAACACGATAGGTCTTTTCTTCATCTACCGCATCTTTCTTTAGCTTAACCATAATTTTCGCTTCAGAATTGATATACTCACGGATACGTTTACGTAAATCTGCTTCATCACTGACCATTTCCGCAATAATATCTTTTGCGCCTTGAATCGCATCTTCAATCGATTCAACTTTATCATTAAGATACTTATTAGCTTCTTCGTTTATATCTCCACTAGTAGGACAAGTAAGAATCCACTCCGCTAAAGGTTTTAAACCTTTCGCAATCGCATCTGTTGCACGTGTTTTACGTTTTTGTTGGTAAGGTCGATAAATATCATCCACTAAAGATAACGTTTCACACGCATCGATTTGTTCAGATAATTCTGGTGTTAATTTCCCTTGTGTTTCAATTAATCGTTTAACATCTTCTTTACGTTTCGCAAGATTCTTTTGGTATTGGTATTGTTCATCTATATATCGAATTTGTTCCTCATCAAGATCCTTAGTCACTTCTTTTCGATAACGCGCAATAAAAGGAATTGTATTTCCATCAGCTAAAAGTTCTAATGTATTCTTGACTTGTGATACCGAAATATTGAGTGTTTTCGCTATCGGAAGTATGAGTTTTTCCATTATTTTTTCCTCTTTTTAGATAATAAAAGGCACAGTCCTTGGACTCTGCCTTGTCCTAACAAATCGTAACTGATTTCAAGTTTTAAATCAAGATTGAATTTTAATAATTACGTAAATTGCAATGAGAAGTCGTCCACTTTGAATTAAGAAGTCACCAAGGAACCGTTTGTACCTTGAATTTGATTAAAGTGGAATAAGATGGATTCAGTCGGTGTTTGATAATTGAGTATTTTACGAGGCAAGTGATTCATCCAATGCATCATTTGTTTGATCTGTTGGACCGTATAATCTTTAAGGGATTTCCCCTTAGGAATGAAGCGTCTTAAAATTCCATTGTGTTTCTCATTGGCTCCTCTTTCCCAAGAGGCATAGGGATGAGCGAAATATACATCACTTAATCCAGATAGCGTTTCGGATAGCCCTGCAAATTCAGATCCATTATCACTCGTAATGGATTTAAAGAGATGGGGGAAATGGGGATTGTCTTGAGAGAGTGAGCGAATCGTTTCATTCACCGCTGCTTCATGTTTACCCTGAATCTTAATCACGAGGGTATAACGCGTTAAACGCTCGGTCATCGTTAATAAGACGGGTTGATCCTTGGTCTTTTTACCAACGATGGTATCAATCTCCCAATGGCCAAATGTTGTACGATCATTGATTTCAGAAGGACGTTCTTCAATGGACTTTCCTAAGTTACGTTTATTCTCACGCACCCGCTTAGGCTTAGTGTTACGTTGAAGTTTAAGCCATAAATCCATATTATTGAGTTCTATTAAGCCTGCGTCAATATACGCATAGAGCGTCTTAGCACAGACCCGTTCATGGGCATCAAATAATCCATCTTTAATAACCCGTCCTACAATAATGTCTGGGGACCACTTATGGTCCTTAATCTGCTCTTTAGCGTATTGGATGAATCGATCTACTTTTAACAGTTTAAACTTCGGCAAACACGCTTGTCGTGAGCGTTCATACACCAGTTGTCCTGTTTCTGCATAATAGTCTTCTGAATAAATGGTTTGACCGTTTAGGATCTTCTTCTGTCGTGCCCATCCGCGTTTAATCTCATCGTTAATCGTACTGTGACTTCGATTCAGCTCTTTGGCGATTCTTCGATTCGAGAGACCTTGACGTTTAAGTGTTTGAATTTCAATTCGCTCAGTAAGGGCTAGGTGTTGTCCTTTGTGTAAAGTCGTTGTATCATTTAAGGGCATCATTTAATGATCCTTTCTCATGTGTTTCGCAACTCTATGATACTCGGTTTCTTTAAATGGTGCTTTTCTTTTATTCTATTGGGTGGACGACTTCATTTTACAATTTGCCATTTTAATAATTATAAAAAAGTTCATCAATATTTTTATTCATTTTTGTACTTGAATACTTGACAAGCTAAACCACATTTTTATAATAATAATTGTTAGCACTCATTGTGATGGAGTGCTAGATAAAGGAGGACTGTATGATAAAACCATTATTAGATCGTGTTTTACTTGAAAAAGTTGAACAAGAAAAGAAAACTTCGAGTGGCATTATTTTAAGTGATGCTAGCCAAGAAAAATCGAATTTGGCGAAAGTGATTGCGGTCGGCCCAGGAAAGGTTGAAGATGGAAAGCTTATCGATCTTGGAATTAAAGAAAACGATATTGTAATCTTTAAGCAATACTCTACAACTGAAGTTAAGTTCGACCAAAAAACATATTACTTAATTGATTCAAAGGATATTTTAGCAATTGTTGAATAGGAGAATTGTATGTCAAAAGTTATATATTTTTCAAAAGATGCTCGTAATCAAATGAAACTAGGAATAGATACCCTAGCGAATACTGTGAAAATTACTTTAGGCCCGAAAGGTCGAAATGTTGTATTAGAGAAAAGTTATGGTTCACCCTTAATTACAAATGATGGGGTTACAATTGCACGTGAAATTGAGTTAGAAGATAAATTTCAGGATATGGGTGCAAAACTTGTACTAGAAGTTGCAAACAAAACAAATGATATCGCTGGTGATGGTACAACGACAGCAACGGTATTAGCTCAAGCGATTATTCATAAAGGTTTATCTGCAATCGATAAAGGAACAAACCCCGTTTTAATGAGACGAGGAATTGAGAAAGCAGCAAAAGCAATCAGTGATCATCTCTTATCTAAATCAAAAAAAATTGAACGTTATGAGGATATAGCAGATGTTGCTGGGTTATCTGCAGGTTCTTCTGAAATTGGACAAATTATCGCACAAGCTATGGAGAAAGTTGGAAAAGAAGGTGTTATTACTGTTGATAAATCGAATACCTTTGAAACCGAACTTGAAGTTGTGGAAGGCTTACAGTATAACAAGGGTTATGTTTCTCCATATATGGTCTCTAATCGTGAAAAAATGGAACTTATAATGGAAGATCCTTATATCTTGGTTACAGACCAAAAAATAAGTACAATTCAAGAAATACTACCTCTTTTAGAAAAGATCGTACAAAGCAATAAATCTCTACTTATAATTGCGGACGATTTAGATAATGAAGTCACAACAACATTAGTAGTCAATAAACTAAGGGGTACATTTAATGTTGCGGCGACTAAAGCTCCAAGTTTTGGTGATCATCAGAAAGCACTACTAGAAGATATCGCTATTGTAACTGGCGCAAAATTTATATCAAAAGATTTAAATATGGATCTTAAAGAGGTTTCATTAGAAGATTGTGGTCGTGCACAAAAAATTATTATTAAAAAAGATGACACCACTATCATAAACGGTCTCGGTGATAAATCTAACATTGATCATCGTTCGAATGAAATTCGTAAGCAATTAGAAAATTCAAATTCTGAATATGATAAAAAGAACTTAAATGAACGTTTAGCAAAACTTGCATCTGGAGTTGCGATAGTAAAAGTAGGTGCTGCTACTGAGTCCGAAATGCAAGAAAAGAAACTTCGTATCGAAGATGCACTAAATGCAACAAAAGCTGCTGTAGAAGAAGGAGTTGTATTAGGTGGAGGTGCTGCTTTTGTTGATTGTTATAAAACACTCAAAGGTCATATCAAAGCAGATAACCTAGATGAACAAAAAGGAATAAGCGCAGTATTTGAAGCTATTCTTACACCAATTTGGCAAATTGCTGAAAACGCTGGCTATGATGGCAACGAAATTATTGACCAACAAATACACGCAAAAGACTCAATAGGATTTGATGCTAAAAATGGTCAATGGGTTAATCTCTACGAAGCAGGTATTGTTGATCCTACAAAAGTAACACGAAGTGCAATTCTAAACGCATCGAGTATTGCTGCCCTTTTCTTAACAACCGAAGCAGCTGTCGCTTCATTACCTGAAAAAACAAAAGTTCCTTCTCTACCTGAAGGCGGTTTATACTAATCAAAAGAGACTGTATCAAGCAGTCTCTTTTTAATCCCAAAATAACGGTAATTTCTCTAAGTAAATAATATCACTTCTATTTGCCGCATCCCCTTCAGCTAAGATAGCAGCTCTACCAACAATTTTACCTCCTGCTTGTTTTACTAGTCTTTCCAACGCATCAAGTGATGCGCCAGTACTAATGACATCGTCAACACATAAAATTCTTTTACCTTTTATTCTTTCTGCATCTATTTCATCGAGTGCTAATACCTGAGGTACTTGTGTTGTGATGGATAATACTTCATCTACAACTGCAGTTCCCATATACGGTTTCACACTCTTACGTGCAATCACATATCGTTCTTTGTTTAAAATACGTGATAGTTCTTGTACAAGAGGAATACCTTTAGCCTCAGCTCCTACAATCAAATCAAACTCAGGTAATCGATCAATTAGACACTTAGCTGATTCTACAACCAACTCTGTATCTCCTAATAACACAAAACTCGCAATTGAAAGATTCTCACTTAATCGTAGAATTGGTAATACTCTAGTTAAACCTGCCACATGAAGGGTATAGCTTATTTTCATCGATATTAATTATTCCTTTTTATGATTATATCTAAAATTTATAAAATATAAAGCTGAAATTAATAATGCAGGTAAACTTATAATAAATACGGCTGGATTCATGATTCCACCTTCATTATTCATATTTGAACTAACAAGGAAAAAGAAGAATAAACTAATTCCAATAAATCCAACTCCCCCTATTAAATCATTATTCCAGGCAAAGAATGTAATAATAGCCATCCCAAATACAGGTAGATTATGCATGATAAATCCTATTAACATTTCAGGTATCGTAGAATTCCCATCAAATACATCAAAGGAAAACATCATAATAAACAAGCAGAATAATATCGATAATATCCTAGGACTATAATGAAGAATTTGTTTCATATGAACTATTCTCCTTTCTAAGTCCATTAAAGCACTTTATAAATTGATATGCAAAAAATGATTAATTTCTTAATCATTATGATTATTAGGTACCTTCCATCTCCAAATCAACATCCATATTATTAACAACATGTAATGTATCATTTTCATTAAACCAGATATTGAAATTAGAATATAAGAATGGGCCTTGATTAGAAAATAAAGCAACAAAATACGCAATATTTACACCTAAGAATAATAACCAAATAATCCATAATTTTTTATGTAAAGACTTATTTAAATTCTGATAATTGATCCACATCATGATAATGATATTAGGACTCAGGAATACCAACATTCCTTCATATGAAATCATAAATTGGTTTGATAGTACTATTCCAATTCCTTGAAATAATGAGTATAATACAACGCTTCTTATTGCGTAATTCTGTAAATTGGTTTGAACTTTACTATCATTCGTTAAATAAGAATAAGCGATTAAGAGTGCATTAATACTAAGTACAGTTAATGTCATATAAAGTAATTCAATCCAATTTGTGAAGGTACAATACTCATTTCCAACACATTTTAAATAATATCCAAACGTTTGATAACTTAAACCTGCTAGAAATGCACCAAGTCCCCAAAGTATAAAATTGATTCCTAACCATAGACTAAATTGATTATTCTTATACTTAATATAATACATCCCTAACCCACTGTAATGATGGCTAAAAGAAGGATAAAGAACGTTGAAGTGGGTTGTTGGATGATTAGATTATTTAATTTGATATATGGGTATTGGTTTAAAAATGAAAAAGAATCTAACTTTGGTCTATAAATGATTAATTGTATTTTGCTAAATAAACTAAATAGAATAAAGTTGATAAATGTTATAAATAATACAACGAATCCTTTTTTGTGGTTTGACATATTTATCCTCTTTGATTTGATTTATTATTCTATTATGGCATTATGTTGTTATGAAGAATATTTATTTTAATAATAATCACGATACATTTTAAAATGATAAGATTTAATCAATAAAAAGGGACATTAATGATGGGTAAAACACAATTTTATAATCAATTAAGTCGATACGATGTAATCGTAATTGGATCAGGATTTGCAGGATTAAGTGCTGCCATTGAATGTAAGATGAATGGTGGCAATGTCATTATATGCGAGAAGATGAAAGCGATTGGGGGTAATTCTGTTATCAGTGATGGTGGAATTGCGGCGCCTAATACCCCTGAACAAATATCATTTGGAATTGAAGATTCCATTGAATTAATGTTTGAAGATATGATGAAATCAGGTGAAGGTTTAAATGATCCAGCTATCACAAAACTAGTATGTGAACATGCACTTGAAGCTTTTCAATGGTCTAAAGATGTTTTAGGGATTAAGTATATTCCTAGAGTGGATATTTTTGGTGGTCATCGTGTACCACGTTGTTATTCACCAGATCCCCTTTCAGGATATACCATCATTCAAAAGATGAAACAAAAATGTGATGAGTTAGGGATTGAAATTGAATTGCAGGCTTATGTTGAGTCATTTATCTTAGATAAAAATAGAGTCATTGGTGTTAAAATTGATTCAAATTATTCACTGGATCCTTCTCATCCTAAGAAAATGATCGATTTATATGCTAAAAAAGGGATTATCATCGCAACAGGTGGATATGCAGCTGATTCAAAGTTTATCCAAAAACACAACAGTTCCTTCCCGTCTTCATTTCTAACGACCAATAAGAAAACAACGAGTGCAGAAGTCCTAGTATCGTGTATCGATATGAACTGTGCGACCGCTCATTTAGATTTAATTCAATGGATGCCATGGACAACCCAAAATGAAAGTGGGTATGGCATTGGAGGATTGTTTGGAGATTATATTGTTTCCTCAAATGGGATTTTAATCGATTGTAAGAGTGGTTTAAGATTCGTGAATGAATGTGGAAATCGAAAACAAGTAACGCAAGAAATTCTCAGAGTAAAGGATGTTATTGGTTTAGTTGATTCTGTGAGTGTTAAAGCATCTGGTTGGAATTTAGAACATGCTTTAAAACAAAAAATCGTTCAATCGTTTGATTCAATCGAAGAACTCGCTCATACATTTAATATACCAACAACTACTCTAATTAGTACCTTAAACTCTTATAACTCTCTATTAATCTCCAATCATAATGATCCGTTTGGGAAACGATTTGAACCTTGGATGACGCCTATTCAAACACCACCTTTTTACGCAATGAATATCACACCTAAAACACATTACACATTAGGAGGATTAGTCACAGATCGTAACACAAATGTTCTTGATATGAATCACCAACCCATTCCTGGTTTATATGCCGTGGGTGAAGTCACTGGTTTAACCCATGGGGCAAATCGATTAGGAAATTGTTCAGTTACTGAATGTCTCGTGATGGGACGAATTGCCGGAAAAGTTATACTTGAAAAACAATCAAATATCGAGTAAGTTATATATTCAATACGAAGGAGACTCTCTTGAAACATATTGTAATTGTCGGTGGTGGTCCATCGGGTTGTATGGCCGCTATTTCCTGTAAAACTCATCATCCTGAAGTTAAAGTAACCCTCATTGAAGGTAATGATCGATTAGGAGTTAAATTACGTCTTACAGGTGGAGGACGTTGTAATCTAACTGCTAATGTGTCATCTGATGAAATCATTAAACATACACCTCGAAATGGGCGATTTTTATACAGTAGTTTAGATCAATTTAATGTACATGATATTATGGATTTCTTTACTAGTCGTGGATTGAGTTTAAAAGAAGAAGATCATCATCGTATATTCCCAAAGAGTGATAAAGCAGATGATGTTGTATTAGTACTCGAAAATGAACTTAAAAAGCTAGATGTTAATATTAAGTATAAGACTCGAGTAATTTCAGTTAATAGTGAAGATAAAAAACTAATTACAGATCATTCTGAAATATCATTTGATCACTTAATTCTCGCAATGGGTGGATGTACCTATCCTCAAACAGGTTCCGATAAACATGGTTTTGAACTTATTGAATCATTAGGACATACAATATCAGAACTCAAACCAGCAGAAGTTCCACTTGTTAGTAATGCGTCTATTATTCAATCAAAAGAACTCCAAGGATTATCGTTTAAAGATGTATCCATTACGAGTTATATCAATGACAAGAAGATTGTGTCTGTGACACATGATTTATTGTTTACTCATTTTGGATTATCGGGTCCAGGTGCTTTACAAACCAGTAGTTTTTTAACCGATGCTTTTAAAGATGATAATAAAGTTCATTTGGTGATCGATTTCTTACCAAAGGTTAAACAAGATGAGATACCTATCAAAGATAGTGAAGCACTCATACAATCCTATGGTATTCCAAAACGATTGATACAAGTGTTTAAGACACAATTCCCACAAAATGATTTAATCCAATTGATCAAACAATTTAAAATAGAACTTCATGGCACACGTGGTTTCACAACCGCATTTGTAACATCGGGTGGTGTTAATTTAAAAGAGATTGATCCAAAGACCCTTAAATCCAAAAAACATCCATGGCTCTCTATTTGCGGAGAATCCTTGGATGTTAATTCACTAACCGGTGGATATAATATGACAGTTGCCTTCACAACAGGCTATTCTGCAGGAAAGAACATAGATGACTAATAGGTCATCTTTTTTTAATATCTGAATCTAATATTGAATAGATATGACTTCCAAACCATTGATGATTAAACTGTCTTACACCTCTTAAAGTACCTTCTTTATGCATTCCAATACTAATCATTACTCTTTCAGATCGATGATTATGTTCATGACATAAAGCTTGTATACGATGTGCATTTAATTCTTTAAATGCGAAATAGATCATAACCTTAGCAGCTTCAGATGCATAACCATTATTCCAATAATCTGGATGAATAATCCATCCCATTTCCCATTCACGAATAGAATCATCAATTTTCCACAAAACAACTCTACCTACTGGAATTAATGTCTCCTTATTTACAATTATAAGACTGTATTTCTCTCTTAAATTATCATTCATTAATTCAAATATTTGCTTAATAATATCATCTAATGTCTTTTGATCAGGGATATTTTCATGTTCAAACTCCAAACTTTTTGGATGTGTTTCAAGCTCATTATAAAAGTTGATATCATCTGGTGTAAAATCTCTTAATATCAGTCTTTCTGTTTTTATTTCCATCGTTTTTGACCCTTTATATCTTTATCTTATATCACTCATATGAAAGATTAAATAAATATTTTATACCTTAATGATAAATTAACATATTAAGGATTATGATGTGCGTAGGAGGATACTGCCATGAAATTTAGAAAGATCATTATTCTTACTTTGTTCATATTATTAATAAGTGCTTGTTCATCCTTTTCATCACCTAAAGAAGAAGGTTCAACCGATAATAGTGGTGCCGTAACAGAAGATAGTGAAGGAATGATTCCCTCTTTTAACAACGATCAAGTGGATCAATCCAAAAATATCAGTGAAACACCTAATGAGAAATTAATACAAAATATTGGCTTAGAGATTGAAACAAAACAATACACTACGACAGTAAGTGAAATTGAAGCTCTAGTAAGATCCTTGAATGGATATATTCAAAACTCATATATTCCAAGACCTAAGTCAGATAATGAGTTTAGTAATCTTCAGGCAAGCCTTACTGTCATGATTCCTACCGTTAGTATTGATGATTTTATAATTAAGGCTGGTAAAACTTCAAATATCGTGAGTGAACGAAGAGAAGTCTATAACGTAACCGATAGTTATCGAGATACAGAGTCTCGTATCAACACATTAAAGGCAAAAGAACTCAGACTTCTTGAACTAATAAAACAATCTGGTTCATTATCTGATCTTCTTACGATTGAGAATGAATTATCCAATACACGCTATGAAATTGAACGCTTAGAATCCACCATACTTGATTATGATAAACGAATTCAATATACTCAGTTTAATCTAACCATTCGTGAAGTCTATGAATACTCTCCTTCCGAACAAGCTAGTTTATGGGAAAGAATCGTAGAAGGATTTACAAACAATGCACAAAGTTTTATTCGTACGCTTGAAAATGGATTTGTGTTTATCGTCACAACTCTTCCATTTATATTGATTCAAATCATACTTTGGTGCTTACCTATTATTATTGTTTACTTCATTTATCGTAAAGTTTCAAAGAAAAAATTTCTTCCTTGGTTTATACAAAAAATAATTAATGAAGAAAAACATGATGATCATAAAGAATAAAGATGGATCATTTAACAACAAAAAGAGTTCAAGTATTGTGAACTCTTTTATTTACAACGATGAATTACCATAATTCATACAATTCGTTTACTTAATCCATAAAAGATAAAAAAAATTGTATTTCAAAAAAATTTTAGTAGAGTAATAGTTTATCAATTGTTTATAATTAAATAGTCGTAAGGAGATAATTTAATGGCTAAAAGAATAATGATAATAATGTTAGTCTTGTTTACCTTATTGGGTTGTCAAGCACCCGTTGAAGAAGAGGTTGTTGAAGAGGAAGAAGTTGTAGTACCAGAAGTTCCAGTTATTCGTAATCAGTTTGATGGTTCTCCGTTAGAAGAAGGAGAAACACAAACGTATAAGGCCGTTGCGGTACTTGTTAATAATTCAGCTGTAGCTCGTCCTCATTATGGTTTAAGTAAAGCAGATGTCGTGTATGAAGTCATAAAGGAAGAATACTTAGAAACTCGTTTTATGGCAATCTTTGAAGGTGAGTTTCCTGAGAAGGTTGGACCATTAAGATCCATTCGTGTTCCATTTGTAAGAATCTTCAATGAATGGCAAACAGCTTTAGTTCACTATGGTGGAGCTGGTTCTGTTGCCCAAAATGGTTCAAAGAATCCTGATTCTGTTAATGCATTGGCACTATTACAAAAGAGTTATGTTCCTTATCGTTTCGATGCAGTTGCAGGTATCAATGATTCTTATTTCTTCAGAACAACCGATAAACCTGCACCTCATAATGCTTATATCAAATTAGAAGAAGCATCCCAAGATTTCCCAGATGTTTGGGTTAAAGATCACTTTACTTTCGATGAAGAAGATTTCAGTACAAGCAGTGATCCTGCCACAACCATTGAAATCGACTATCCAACAGAAACTGCTAATAAAGTGACATATGAGTTTGATTCAACTAAAAAAGTCTATAATCGATTCATTAATGAAAAAGAACATGTCGATGCATTATATGATACACAAATAACCGCAACGAATGTCATCGTTCAATACTTGGAACATACTGAAGTAAATGGTTATGTACTTGTGGAATTAAAGTATCAAGGTGATGCGGATTACTTTGTGAATGGTAAACATATCACAGGTTATTGGGTTAAAGACTTTGAAGGTGATGTGACACATTGGTTTACCGATGATGATCAACCATTTGTGATGTTACCTGGTACAACTTTTATACAAATTGTTCCTATTGATTTTGAGATTAGTTGGAATTAATTAAAAAAACAGAAATCATTATGGATTTCTGTTTTTATTTATCATATCTCAAACAAGTAAATTGATTGTGAGATAGTCTAAGATTTGATAGAATCAACCCAATGGAGAATCCTATGAAAAAATTATTTCATCTAAGTATTGATCGTATTCCTCTTTGGTTTGGAATAGCTACTACCCTACTATTCATCTTCTTTATCGTAAGCATATTACCAAGTCAAAGTAACTTAGCAGAAAGTTTTGGATTAACAGAAAGTATCGATACATCATGGTTTTATAATTCCAGTGAACTTTATCGTATTGCGGAGAGTTATGGAACAATAGGAAGACAGTTCTACATCCAACAACGTTGGACTTTTGACTTAATATGGCCGCTCGTATACTTTTCATTCATTTTCTCAACAAGTGCTTTATTATACAAATCCATTGGTTTATCTCATCTTAATCGTTGGATCTTATCCTTCACATGGTTTGCGATCCTATTTGATTATCTAGAGAACATTATGGTTTCTATTGTGATGTTTCGATATCCTTCTCAAACAATCATTATCGCGGATTTTGCGGGTACAGCCACGAGTCTTAAATGGATATTCCTTGGACTTGGGTTCTTTGTATTAACTTTATTAATTATTGTTAAACTTCTTCAAATAGGATTAAAACTATTT
>Ga0209066_10004228_pt1 | contig 15816 bp, 13 predicted proteins | sample All_14_2_FD_187198 | JGI IMG/M metagenome (GOLD analysis project Ga0209066, IMG submission 187198) | Freshwater microbial communities in response to fracking from Pennsylvania, USA - Allegheny Zone_MetaG_DW_15 (SPAdes) (version 2) ...
AAACATCTGCAGATTCATCCGCACCGTGGAGAGCGGATTTCTCACCTCATGGGCAAGAGCGGCGGCCTGCTGGGCAAGCGCCTTGAGTTTCTCCGTCTGCCTGGTGCGTTTTTCCAGTTCCACCCGCTCGCTGATGTCACGGCAGATCCCGATATCGGCCGGCTGGTTTCCGAACATGGTTCTCTTCACCATGATTTCGGTCGGCAGTTTGCTCCCATCCCTGCACAGACGCAAGAGCTCATACCTGGTCGGTACGTTGCCGTCTTTAAGGCCCGACTCGTAAGCCCCTTGAACGACGTCCCGGTGTTCTTCGGCGATGAAATTCAGATAACTCTTCTGCAGTACCTGCTCATGCTCATAGCCGTACATGCGGGCGAAGGAACGATTGGCAAAAACTATGCGGCCTTCAGCCAGAACGAAGAAACCGTCGTTGATATCTTCGACCAGGGTTTTGTATTTCTGCCTGGAATCGGCGAGCTCACGCGTCCGGGCTTCAATCTCCCGTTCGAGGATGTTGTTATGGTTACGCAGGAAATTTTCGTGGATGCCCTGGAAGTATTCGGAAAATTGGGTGATGGCGAAAACCATGCATTCCTGCAGCTTCAAGAGGATTGGTTCCAATTTCCCGATTTCGAGATCGGCGAACAGGAGCGGGATGAGGGTCTGCCGGTAGAGCTCGAAGGCCTTCTGCACCTCCGATACCGTGAATCCCTGGTTAAACCTCTTTTCGGCTATTTGTGTAATGAACTCTTTCAGATAGACCCAGTCGTCATGAAGCATCACCTGGCGGAAGGCCTTAGCCGCACGGTTCAGGCGGGCCCGGAGATCATGAGCCGGCTCGCGATGATAGCGGGAGGAGCGGTCGTTGGAGAGCGACCGGAACCATGAATCCACGAGCTGTTCATGGCGCTGATGGAAGAACTCCGTTGTATCCATTTCGGGCTCCATAATTGAACGTCTTAACAGGGCCTGGGTGAGCTGTGGAAGATTCGTTCAGGGAAAGAGAGAGATGAGGGAGAAATCCCCGACTGGCGGCTCGATTGTTCGCGCTCAAGAAGGATACAATACACTTCCATTCTCCGCCCGACAACAACATAGCTTGATTGAAGTATATTTTCTCATCATAGTGAAAAAATGTTTCAAATGTAACTGACATGAAAAAGATAATATCCTGACAAAACAAGAAATATTGTTGTGGCATGAAATTTGCTTTTCTCCATTGACGAAAGAGTCGGCCAACACAATTCCACAACAGATCCGGATGAACCCGGAATATGCGGCCACTTGTCACCTATCACCATCACCAATTCCGCAAATGCAGGAGATGCCGTGAAATTAGCAATCGCAGTCATAGACATGTTAGTCGACAATCTGAAGACAGGAAAACATGCTGCTGTCGAACGTGAGGGGATGGCGATCGTGCCGGCGCTGATGGCACTGTTGCGTCAATGCCGCGCAGCCGGCATACCCGTCATCTTCGCCAACGATAGCTTTCTGCCCGGAGACGCAATTTTTGAGAGCCGATTGCAGCCACATTCTCTACGCGGTACTCCCGGGGCATCGGTGATTCCCGAATTGACCCCCCATCCCGGGGACCACATCCTGCCCAAGCGGCGTTTTTCAGCTTTCTATAAAACCGATTTGGACCAGACTCTCCGTACGCTCGGCGTCGACACGCTGGCCGTTACCGGCATCACGACCAATTTTTGTGTCCTCTCCACCGTATTGGATGCCTTGCAACATGATTTTAACACTGTCATCGTGGAAGATGTCTGCGCCGCGCCGGTGCCCGAGGTTCATCGATCCTGCCTTGAGTTGTACCGCAGGACGGCGCTGTGGCCCCGGCTGCGGGTAGCAACCGCCGAGGCGTTGCAAAATGCCTGGGAGCAAGGATCTTGGGGGCCTTCCGGCGGTTGAACCCGACGACACGACTGACCCATGGATAAAAATCCTGACTCCATTCACAGATGGGGGTCAGGGGGAAAACAAACCTCTACAACACCGAAGGGAGCAGAAGATGAAATTTGCCGTACTGGGAACCGGAATCATGGGCAGGGGGTGGATCACGCAATTCGCCATGAATGGCCATGATGTGCACTGTTTCGACGCCAACACCATGGGGCTCACCGGGGTGATCCCCGGTTGCGAGAAGATGGCCGCCTCCGTCGCCAAGAAATTCAAGAACGACGATCCCGCCTTCATCGCCAACACCACTTCGCACATCACCATCCACGAGGACATAGATGCGTTCATTGCGGCGGTCAATGATTGTGACGTCTTCCTGGAGGCGATATTCGAGGATCTGAAGCTCAAGTGCTCGGTTCTGGCTGATTTCATGCCGCAGCTTTCAGAAAAGGTGGTCCTATGGTCCAATACCAGCAGTCTGGACATCGACCCGATGGCGGACGCTTGCGGAAGGCCCGACCGCGCGATCGTTACCCATGGCATGAATCCCGTGCCGCTCATGCCGGGCGTGGAGGTGGTGCCGGGAGCAAAAACCAGCGCTGCAACGGTGGAGTTCACCCGTCAGACCCTGCTCGATATGAAGAAGTCCCCCTTCCTCGCGCCCAACATCCCCGGGTTCTGGGTCAACCGGCTCCTGATGCCGCAGATGCTGGATGCCGTCAGGTTGCTTGAACAAGGCAAAATCAAGGTGGAAGACGGCGACATCGGCCTCAACACCAGCCTCGGACACCCGCAGGGCACCTTCAAACTCCACGATTTCGTGACAGCTCCGACCATGCTCCGCGTTGCGCTCCAGATGTATCAAGCCTCCAACGACCCGCGGCTCTACCCGCCGCTGACGCTCATGAGGATGGTCCAAAACGGCGAACACGGAGCCAGCACAGGCAAGGGCTTTTACGATTGGAGTGATCCAAGGAACCCCAAAGCCAGAGATGTCTCGCACTATGTGGTTGACACTGTTGAGGACATGCTGGAACACATAAAATAAAGGCCTTCTTGCCGGCCAGACCGCGTTGGTTATCGTCTTGACAACCGATGAAGCGCCGGCAGGCCAGCCACCCTTTTTTTTGCTTTGATGTACGGGGGCGGGGACCAAGGGGTTTTTAACCCGGCCCCGCCCCGGTACTTTCTTCGCATCTGCGTGTCGGGTGCTTGGCGCATCACACGTCTACTGTAAAACGGATTATTCTGTCTTCGAATTTCTAAGCAATTTCAATCGTGGACATCTGCTCGGATCGCGTAACGAGCAGTAGTCCGGCGTCTTGCGGTCCACCAAAGTACCTTCCATCCAGTCCTGGCTCAACTCCTTCGATACCTTCTATTCCCTGTCCGGCACGATTTCGCCTGCGACCGGTTTGCATCTGCCTTTCATATCTCCCGGCGTCCTTGAACCGGGAAATTGAATCGGCGATCGAATGCCATACTCGACAAGGCCATCATTCACTGTAATTACAGAATATCTTCAACGGCTATTGAAAGAAATTTTCAAAATATCCAGTCCGCAATAGTATAACATTTTGATAATACATGTGAATATTAATGGCATACAAATTGCTTTCTCTTCTTTCAATAGCGTCGAACATTATCGACAACAATTTTTATGGAATGGGCAAAATGACTCAACATCTGTTTTTGAATGTATTTCGTGATCCCCGAGTCGGAAGGATCACTCGTCGTTTCTTAGGCTCTACATGAAGGCGTTACGAGGCAGGAGTGCGCATCTGAACAAATGTGAACAAGGTCGGAGTGCGCATATAACCACATTCAACGTTCTTCACCGGCTTCCGGTGGAGGCAATGAAAGGAGAAAGGTATGGAAGGTTTCGTTCCCTGGCCGTCTGAATTCGCTCAACGTTACCGTAAGGAAGGGTATTGGCTGGATAAAACCATCAGCGAAGTCATGGATGACTGCTTCGAGCGTTATGCATCCAACACACTGCTGGTCTCGGCGAAAGATGGTCGAACCTACAGTTACCGGGAATTCGGCAAACTGGTAACCCGGCTGGCCCTGCATCTCAATGCCCTCGGGCTCAAGCTCTATGATCGGGTGATTCTGCAGATCCCCAATCAGCCGGAAGTGCTGCTGACCTATTTCGCCATCATCAAGGCCGGTGGTATCCCCATCATGGCCCTTCCCCCGCACCAGGAGGCCGAGATCGGCTTTTTTGCCAGACATGCCGAGGCGAAAGGCATGGCCATCTCATCTGTATACCACAGAACAGATAAGCAGCAGATGGCGGAAAACATCATGCGTGAAGCCCCCTCACTCGATCTGGTGCTGGTAACCGGCGGTGAGCCAAGGCCGGGTTTCCACTCCCTGGATAAGCTGCTGGCAGACCCCATAGAGGAACATATCGATGCCGGGATCCTGCCCCGCCCCGATCCCGACGAGCCGGCGGTACTCCAGCTGTCGGGCGGGACTACCGGCATACCGAAGCTCATACCGAGAACCCACAACGATTACGCGTATAACTTCCTGTGCAATGCGGAAATCTGCGACCTGAACGAAAGAACCGTCATGCTGATGGCCGTTCCCCAGCAGCACAACTTCGCCATTGCCTGCCCCGGATTCATGGGACTGGCCTCGCGTGGCGGTTGTGAAATATTGAGTGACTCACCTTCCCCACAGTCCGCCTTGGAGTTGATCTCCAGGTATAAGGTCACCCACTGGACCGCGGTTCCGGCCTTGATTATCGCTCTGCTCAACTACCCGGAGCGAAACGGTCACGATGTCGGGTCGCTGCAAATGATCCTCACCGGCGGCCAGAAGCTCAACCCCGAAGTTGCCATGCGCATCCGGCCGGAGCTTGACTGCGATGTCCAGCAGGTCCTCGGTATGGCGGAGGGACCTCTCCTCTGGACCCGCCTCGACGATTCCGATGAAGTGCGCTTTACGACCCAGGGGCGTCCGCAATCGCCAGCCGACGAATTCAGAATCGTGGACCCGATTTACGAGGAGGATGTGAAGCCCGGAGAGATGGGCGAGCTCTGGTGCCGGGGACCCCACACCATCCGGGGCTATTATCGTTCTCCCGAGCACAACGCAAAATCCTTCAGCGTCGACGGGTTCTACAAGTCCGGCGATCTGGTCCGGCTGCATCCCAGCGGCAATGTGATCGTGGCGGGCAGACTGAAGGATTGCATCAACCGAGGCGGGGAAAAGATCAGCGCGGAAGAGGTGGAAAACCACATACTCGCTGCCTCCCAGGTGGATATCTGCGCCTGCGTGGCCATGCCGGACCCGGTGTTGGGGGAGAAGATGTGTGCCTTCGTCGTGCTCAAGCCAGGCAAAGAACTGACCTTGGCCGAATTGAATCGCTTCCTCCTGGAAGAGCGACGGATCGCCAAGTTCAAGCTGCCCGAGCGCCTTGAACTGCTCGAGGCCATGCCGTTGACCAATGTCGGTAAATTGAACAAGGTGGCCCTGAGGGAAATGATCTCGGAAAAACTCAAGGTGCATTGAAGACGGGGGAGAGGCAATCTAATCGGCCCGGCCCGGCCGGGCCATGAAGCAGGAACATGAGAAGGGGGAACAAGGATGACAATGCAGCCGACAGACCAAACAAAAAGGAAGCAGAGCGGACCTTCGACCACCATCATCCAATGGTGTGACGAATTGAGATTGAATCGATTTCATGCCCTTATCTTTACGTTAGCCGGTTTTGTTCTGATCTTCGACGGCTATGACTCGCAGATAATTGCCTACATCATGCCGCATCTGATGAAAGAGTGGAATCTGACGCCCGTGACGGCTGGCTCGATCGCCTCGTATGGTTTCCTTGGCCTGATGATAGGGGCCGCCGGCTTCGGCATGATCGCCGACAAGATCGGTCGGAAGGTGGGGCTGCTTATCTGCCTCACCATTTTTACGATCTTCAGCGGTGCCGCCTATTGGGCTCCCAATTTCAAGATCTTCTGTATCCTCCGTTTCCTCGCCGGCCTGGGAATGGGTGGCGCCATGCCCCTGACCATAACCCTGGTCTCCGAGTTTGCCCCTGCCAGGATTCGGGCAAAGGCCGTGACGGCGATGTTCGGAGGCTTCACCTTCGGCTGGGCCATAGCGGGGCTGACCGCCATGCTGGTAATCCCCACGTATGGCTGGCGCCTGCCTTTGCTCTTCGGGCTCCTGCCGATCCTCTTTGTTCCCGTTTTAGTTTTCTACCTGCCTGAATCGATCCGCTTTCTCGTCTCCAAAGGGAAGCTCGAATCGGCCGTCAAAGAAATCCGCAGGATGGAGAATGCAGCAGGAATAGAGCCTCGGGAGTGGAAAACGGCGGATTTGGCCCTGCCTGCAACCCCGCCCGCCGGTAGTTTCAAGGAACTCTTCAGCCCCCGTCTGGCTGTGATGACCATCCTGATCTGGGCCACCTATTTCTGCAACCTGCTGGTCGTCTACGGTCTTGCCACCTGGCTCCCTTCACTGCTGGTCAAGTCCGGGTTTTCGATGGTCAAGAGTTATAGCTTTGGCTTTGTTCAGGCCCTGGGGGCATCTGCAGGAGGATTTCTGCTCGGTTACCTGATGGACCGTTTCGGCCGAAAATCGGGCCTTATCGTGGCCTATCTGGCAGGCGGAGTCGCCATCTGGCTGTTTGGAATCGTCACCGGCAACATCAGCCTGTATCTCGTCGGTGCGGCAACAGGAGTGTTCGTCATCGGAGCGCAGATTGCCCAGCACGTGGTGAGCGGGGAAGTATACCCCACCCATGTCCGTTCCACCGGCGTGGGCTGGGCTCTCACGGTCGGCCGGCTGGGGTCGATAGTCGGTCCGCTCCTGGGCGGCTACATGCAGATGTGGGGCCTGACATTCAGTCAATACTTCGTTGTCTTCGCTATCCCCAGCTTCCTGTGCGCCGCTCTGGTCATCATGTACCAGGTCAACGTGAAGCGGGAAGGTCTCGAGATCATTCACGTGAAGTTGATGAGCAAGGAAGCCTGATTGCCATCAGGAGGCCCCCCGGTTCTGCCGGGGGGCAACCACAGTTTGACGGTTGCTGCAGTATTTTCTACACTTTGAAACAGGATGTTACGTTAAAAACACAGTGATGGAGATCTGTGTTTTTAACATTGCTGGCGCCTCAAAAGGGCCAGCAACGGTCACCCGGCGCTGGTATCCTCAGCGGCGGCCGAGTTATCCAGAATCGCCATGGTAACCCTTGACACACAGACGAGTCGATCCTGCTGATCGGTGATCATGACCTGCCAGATCTGGGTCATACGGCCAATATGCAGTGGGGTGGCGACCCCGACGACATAGCCTTCCCGTACCGACCTGACATGGTTGGCATTGATCTCCAGGCCGACACAGTGCTGCCGGCTGCGATCCAGGGTAAAGGCGGCGCCACAGGAGGCCAGCGATTCGGCGAGGACCACCGAAGCCCCGCCGTGAAGGAGCCCTGCCGGCTGGCGGGTTCGCTCGTCGACCGGCATCCGGGCCTTGAGAAAATCGTCGCCAGCCTCGACCATCTCGATCCCCAGATGACTGATGGCACAATTCTTCCAGCGGCTTGAGGCGAATTCTATCGGGGAAACGTCAAACCAGATCGGGTTTCCGTGCATAATGTACCTCGCTGAAGGCATCGGGTGGGGCCATGGACCGGTGGGGAGGGGATTTACCGGGTCCGGCTATTTGTCGACCTTGATGCCCTTCTCGGCCACCAGTGGACCATCTTTTCGCCATGCCCAGCAGGAATCGACGAGGTGGCGACCTGTTTGCGGATCGGGCTGGCGAGCTTCTTTCTGCTGCCAGGAAATATTTATCCACGAGCCCTGTACAGCTGCCGGCGCCATGGTCAGCAGCAGGGTGTTCAAATGGGCACAGCCTTTGTTGCCACCCACCATCTTTCTGATTTTGGAGGTAAAACCGCGGGTAATATCCATGCCTTTGATCTGATCGAGGCTGGTCGCCATCGCCGGACAGTCACCGCGTGGGACCTGGGGCAGATACACGGCCACATCCTTGATCGTCTTGGTCCTGGCGTCGATCAGCAGCTCGATTTTCATATGGTGATAGATGCCTGGGGCGATCTGTTCGCCAAAATTGTTGATAAAGCCGACATATCGCTGCTCCTTCAGTTCACCAACCACCAGGACATGGTCGGCATCCCAGGCATAGGTCGATATGTCGATGTTACGGTTGTGAATTTTCTCTTTGCGGCATTGATCCAGAAAGCTCATCTTGTCGTACCCGGTATCGAAAAATTATACAAAGTCCATCGATTCATGGCGTCTACGCTATCGAACATGTTCAGAGTTGTCAATATCGGAGCCCCGTCGGCAAACAACTCCGTTGAACCGAGCCGCCGGCAATTGGAAGAGAAATTCATTGGTGAAGAGGGATGGGCAGTTGGCAGTGATGAATGTATAATATATTGAATTAATAGAAGTTTAAGACATTTTCTGGAAGATTTATGTCTTCACTGAACCAGGATCGGAAAAATTGTCATCCAACTCACCGACAAGGTATGATGGTTGCTGGGGCGGGGCCGGAGAAAGTCTGTTTTCCAATCTGGACCAGTGCCTGACGGCGCCGTTGGCCGAATAGGAGGAGAGGTTGGTGTCGATCCTGGGGCATCAGATCGATTCGCCATAAACGTCGTTCGGTTTTTTGCTCTCCAGGCTGAATCAAAACTGCGGCTAGGGTATGACCATGAACAGATTCTCCTCAAAAAGTCTCAATAGATTGATATCAAAGAGATAAATATCGCAAAATGGAGTATCATGTGCAAGAAATAGTCGATATCCCCCTCAAAAGGCTTGCACATGATTCGATACACGAGTGAACGTCAGATGCCTCTGGAAGGATTGACCCTGCCGTTTGGCGGGATACTGAATCCTGAAAATCGCTGGGTCAAACTGAGCAGAAGAATACCCCGGGATGAACTCGCCAAAGGGTATCACAGACGGCTTACCGCCGACCGTGGCCGGCCGGCGAAGAATGCCCGGATGGTGATCGGCGCGGTGATCATCAAGCACAAACTGACCCTGAGTGACGAGGAAACGGTACTGCAGATCCAATAGAATCCCTATCTGCAGTACTTCATCAGGCCATCGAGGTTTCAGGAGGAACCAGCCTACGCCCCGAGCCTGTTTGTCGAGATCCGGCGGCGGATGGGCAGGAAGATTTTTGCCGCCTTTGAACAAGCGATCCTGACGGAGATGGAGAAATCGCGGAAGAAACAGCAGTCAGACAAGGAAAAATAAGGAGTCGCCCAGCCATAAGAGCAGGCTGGTCATCGATGCGACCGTGGTCGAACAGGCCATCCGCTATCCGACTGATCTGGGATTGCTCAACGAATCAAGAGAGATATCCGAGCATCTGATCGACAAACTGGCCAAAGCACGCGGCGTCAGGAAACCGAGGATCTATCGGGAGCAGGCAAAGAAACGGTATCTGGCCATTGCGAAAAACAAGAAGCCCGGCCGAAAGATGATTCGCCAGGGGATCAGGCAGCAACTGCAGTTTCTCCGGCGCAACCTGTCACACATCGATCGCCTGCTCGATGCATATGGAGCATTTCCCCTGTCACCGAGAAAACAGAATGTATTGGGTCATCCAGCAGGTGTACAACCAGCAGTTGAGCATGTACCGGAACAGATCATGCCGCTGTGATGATCGGATTGTCAGCATCCACCAGCCCCACGTCCGGCCGATCATCCGCGGCAAAGCGAAAAACAGGACGGAGTTCGGCGCCAAGATCAGCGTCAGTTTTGTGGATGGCATCGCCATGGTTGACCACCTCGGCTGGGATGCCTTCAACGAGAGCCAGGACCTGCAGCGACCTCCAAAGCCTGGATCAGGGCCATCTTCCTGGTGATGAACCTGATGGTTCTGCCCAGGTGTTGGTGCGTTGTTTTTTTTACTGCGATGAAGACCAGAATCCCACAGTTTTGGGTCGATCAAATTGCGTGGATACGGTTTGGATTGGATATAGTCCTGGACAACGGTCGTATTCAGCTCACACCAAATCGCGGTTGTCAACGGCAACGAGGGTGAGCATGCATGGAAAGTGGAATCAAGAGTAGTCTCGTTCCTTGCGCTTTGTTAGAGTATCCTGTTTTCGAGACAGTGTTTGGCGTATGATTTCAAAGTGTTTCATAGCTGTCATAAGACATTTGTTAAATAGGAGGATACGATGAGAGTGTTTCAAGTCGAAGATAACTGGTCTATGGAGAATGCGCGTATAAGCTCACGGCCAGCTCCGCTGCCTTGTCCAGGAGAAGTACGAATAAAAATGAAAGCATCGGCTTTGAATTACCGAGACCTCATTGTTCCTGAGCGTGGTTATGGGTCGAGGATGAAGTCACTGCCGTTGATCATGCTGAGCGATGGTGTTGGTATAGTTGAATCCCTGGGGGAGGGGGTTAAACAGCTCAGAGTCGGAGACCGAGTTTGCCCGCTTTTCTTTCAAAGTTGGATGGGGGGAGGAGGGCCCGACAAGAAGAACCTCTCGCTGAGCTTGGGCTGTGAACTGGATGGAACGATGGCAGAGTTTATGGTGCTCCCCGAAGGAGGTGTAGCACTTGCTCCGGTCCATTTAGATGACATGGAAGCGGCTTCTCTTCCCACGGCAGCAGTGACCGCCTGGCGAGCGTTAGTCACCGAGGGGAACGTCAGACCTGGTGATAAGGTGTTAGTCCAGGGTACGGGCGGCGTTTCACTCTTTGCCTTGCAGTTCGCGAAAATGCTTGGAGCGCATGTGATCATAATTTCGTCCAGTGACGATAAGTTGTTAAAAGTGCGTGCAATGGGCGCTGATGAAACCATCAACTATCGAAGTTTCCCGGAATGGGGCAAACGAGTTCGCGAAATTGCGGGTGGAGATGGCGTTGACCACATTGTCGAGGTCGGTGGACAGGGTACGTTGCCTCAATCCCTTCGAGCTATTCGAACTGGCGGTACGATAAGTTTGATCGGCGTGCTTGCTGGGGGAAAGATGGACATTCCTCTCGGACCTATTGTTACTCGACATGTTCGAATGCAAGGAATCACTGTCGGCAGTCGTAAAGATTTCAACAATATGGTGAGAGCAATTACACAGAACAGGCTTCACCCCGTAATCGATCGAATTTTTGCATTCAATGAAATTCGCCTTGCGCTAGAATACCTTTCTAGTGGTCAGCATTTTGGCAAAATTACGATCAGACATTGAACAGTCCGGATAGAATCACAACCAGCTGAATCGTCGGTGGCTCTGCTGAATTACGCCGGCAAACTGCTCTTCCAGTCGGCGCTATGACATCAGCACGGAAGTTACAGGGATGGGAATCGGATGGCCTACAGATAAATCGTATCCGTCAGCCTTCGTATCGCCACTTCTGCTCAAATGTGCATCCAAAATGCAGAACGATAGTCCGCCGGCGCAGAACGTGGCACCAAGGCCCACTGGGCTGAGAGCGACCATCGCCTTGGGGAGCAGTGCAAAAGCCACAGCGGCAATGAGGATTCCGCCGCCGAAGGCGATGATACCGTGGGTTACCTCACGCCTTGCATCTGTGTTTCTACCTACTGTGGCCCAAGCTATAACGCCACCACCGAAGGCTGCTAAACCCGCAAGCCAGGAGGCGATAATAATGATCGTCAACTGACTCATATTTCCTTACGCCCAACAAGTAATTCTGCTATTCATCATTTCCGCCATCAACATTTTTCCTTCAGTCGTTCCCTCGTTACCGCCTCTGCTTCTTTTCCTGATCGGGGCGCTTGTACCAGAACCCGCAGAGCCGGGGCGATCGTATGGCAAACGGCACGAACACCATGAAGAGGATCCAGCCGACAATCTGCAGATCCGAATACCAGCGCAATTTCCGGGCCGACGTGACGACGGGCGGGTCGGTGATGATGGTAAACCTCTGCCCTCGGGCGCGGCCCCATTTTCTCAGTTCCCGTGACAGCAGCACCTCTTCGGCGGCATAGACCCTGAGGTCAAAACCGCCGACCGCCTGGAAGGCTTCGCGGCGGCAGAAGAAAAAACTGCCGGCCGCTGTGCGGGTAAAAAGGGAGATCCGCTTCCAGAGACCGATGGCCAGGCGGCCTACCGCACTGGTTTCGCCTTCGAAACGGACCACGGCGCCGCCGCCGACGCAGCGTCCGTCGCGAAGCAGGTGCAGTGCCGTGGTCAGCAGCGCCGCCTCGATCCGGGTATCGGCATCGACAAAGACCAGATACTCAGCCACGGTGGCAGCGGCCCCGGCATTGCGGGCCCGGGCAATCTGATTGACCGGCTCGAATACCACCCGGTCGGCTCCGCCGGCTCTGGCCACCGCGGCGGTATCGTCGCTTGAATGATTGTCCACCACGATGCACTCGCCGGGGAGATCCTGCGCCGCCATGGCCCGGCGCACTGCCCCCAGGGTGACGGGCAGTTCCTCCGCCTCGTTGTAGGCGGGAATGATAATCGCATAGACGGGCGAGGCTGCTGGCATGTATCCCCCGTGCGGTGAAGGGCTGAAGCGACGAGAACGTCGATCACGGACAGGGCGGCCACAGGATGGGCAGCAGTACCACCGAAACGAGCAAGGCCAGGTGCTCGATGAGGTGGTGAGGCGATGGTGATAAATTTCTTTTTTCCTGGATTCCGAAAAAAGCCCCTTCCAACGAAGGGCCGACCAATCCAATGCCGTAAAGCTACGCTTTCAAGACAGGTTTGGCAATAATTTTGATTTCCTACTACTGTATGGACAGAGTTTCGAAAATCTTTGTCAATTTTAAGGTTACCAAATCGAATGTCTTTACAAAACTTCACGCGGCCAACACAGCAACCCAAATTCGGTGACAAGAGCGAGGAAGCAGATGGCACTGAAACAGATGGAGACCCAGCTGAACGACGTTTTACAGTGCCAGAAACTGAGAGCGTCGGCCACGGTAAGCGACACATCTGAACCGTATGTCAGCCTGGTGGCCTTTGCCGCTGTCGAGGGCCTTGGCCGCCTGTCTTTCCTCACCAGCCGTTCGACCCCGAAGTTCCGCAACATGCTGTCCTGCGGTCGGGTTTCGATGCCCGTTGACAACCGGACCAACCAGGCCTCTGATTTTGACAATGCCCTGGCCGTAACCGTCATCGGTCGTGCAGCTGAACAGGAGGGACCGGAAAAAGCCGATCTTCCCTGAATATTTCTCGACCAACACCCCGAACTCAAAACCTTTGCCCTTGAGCCATCCTCCGCCCTGATGGCAATTGTGGTCGAGCGCTACCTTCTCGCCAGCCAATTCCGGGAAGTGCAGCAACTCGAACTGCCGGCAACTCAGGATTGATGATGACAACGGTGCCTTTCCTGACGCCTGCTCCATACCCGGGCAGTTCCATAAGAGTCCGACAAGATGCTGTGAACAAACTATCTTGCTTTTCCCATTTTTCCGATACTACAATAGGCTTATGATCGATATTTAAGGATTTTCCGTCATACAGGAGACAGCCGAACCGGCACTATCCGCTCCGCCGGTGATTTTTTAGCACAGGAGACACGCTCATGAATGCTGCATTCTGGCTGAAGCTCTACCTGCTGACCGTTCCGGTTTTTTTCCTGATCGATATGATCTGGCTTGGTTACGTAGCCAGAAATTTCTACAAGGAGCAACTTCACTCTCTCTTGAGCCCCCAGGTCAACTGGACCGCCGCCTTGCTCTTCTATTTCATCTACATCGCCGGTATCCTGTTCTTTGCGGTGCGACCGGGTCTTGAGGCAGGCTCTCTTGCCCGGGCCTGTCTTTCCGGTGCCCTTTTCGGTTTTTTCACCTACGCCACCTACGACCTCACCAACCTGGCCACCCTTCGGGATTGGCCGGTACTGGTCAGCGTGGTCGATATCGGCTGGGGCACCCTGCTCTGCACCCTGGTGGGCAGTGCCAGCTACCTGATCGGTTCCTGGCTCAGATGAGGGGCATCTCCATGACTGCGATTTTCGGCGTTGCAGCGCTTATTCTTCTCGTCTACATGACCTGTATGTACCTGATCGGTCTCAAGGCCAGGGACAACAGCCTTATCGATATCGCTTATGGCCCCGCTTTCATCGCGGCCTGCTGGGGCGCCTGGCTTCTGGGTCCGGAGACAAGCCGCCATCCGCGCGCGATACTGCTCCTTATCCTGGTCGGCCTCTGGGGGCTGCGTCTCGGTCTGCACATCGGCCTGCGCCACCGCGGCCGGGGCGAGGACTTCCGCTATCGCAAATTTCGTGAGGACTGGGGTGACACCATTCTCTGGCGCAGTTTTCTGCAGATATATATGCTCCAGGGCGCGGTGGTGTGGCTGGTTTCTCTGCCGGTCCTTGTGGTGCTGGACAATCCCGGCGAGATGCTCGGCTGGATAGATCTGCTCGGATTCCTGGTTTTTGCCCTGGGATTCTTTTTCGAGGCGGTCAGTGACTGGCAACTTGTCCGCTTCAAAAGCCATCCCGGCAGCAGCGGCAGGATCATCACCCACGGACTGTGGCGCCTCAGCCGCCATCCCAATTATTTCGGCGAGGCAATTCTCTGGTGGGGTATCTTCCTCATCGGATTCGGCTCACCCGCCGGGGTCTTCGGCCTGATCAGTCCCCTGACCATCAACTTCCTCCTCCTCAAGGTTTCAGGCATCCCCATGCTCGAGGAGAAATACCGGGGCAATCCCGAGTTCGAGGCCTACAAGGCCAGAACCAATGCCTTTTTCCCCTGGTTTCCGCGCCGGAGCCAGCAACAGCCTGCCAGAAATTCGGAGAGAGAATGACAGACACAGCGGAGGCATACAGGAAGCATGCAGCGGTGATTGGCGGGGGCGTGGCCGGCATAGTGGCCGCCCATCTCCTCCAGAAAACCCGCCGGGTCAGCCTTTTCGAGCAGGGTGACTACCTCGGCGGCCACACCCATACCATCCCCATCCCCGACGGCCCGGACGCCGGCACTCCGGTCGATACCGGCTTCATCGTCTTCAATGAAGCCACCTACCCGCACTTCATCCGATTTCTCGACGAGTTGCAGGTTCCATCGCGGCTTTCAGAGATGACCTTTGGCTTCCACTGCCAGAAGACCGGTTTTGTTTACGCCGGCAATGACCTCAACGGCCTGTTCGCCCAGCGCACCAATCTCGTCAGACCCCGGTTCTATCGTTTTCTCTTTGAGATCGCCCGTTTTTCCAAACAGGCCCTTGCCGACCTGCAAAAGGATGAACAACTCGGCAGCCTGCGGCAATATGTCCTCCGCCACCAGTACATGCCCTTCATGGTAGACAATTATCTCAAACCGATGGCCGCCGCCATCTGGTCGGCCCCCACCGGCCGGGTCATGGACTTTCCGGCCCGATCCTTCCTGCTGTTTTTCAAAAATCACGGACTGCTCTCCCTCTTCAACCGTCCGGCCTGGAGAACGGTTACCGGCGGCAGCAGCAGTTACGTCAAGGCCTTTGCCGACCGGTTCACCGGCGCTATCCATCTTCGCTCGCCGATCCGGAAGATTACCCGCCTCCCGGGCGGCATCCGCCTGGAATTCGCCGACCGGCGCATCGAGCATTTCGACGAGGTGGTAATCGCCGTCCATGCCGATCAGGCTTTCAGGCTGCTGGCAGACCCGACGCCGGATGAAAAACGGCTTCTGGCCCCCTGGAGGTATGAGGCGAACAGCACCGTACTCCACACCGACATCTCGGTGCTGCCGCCGATGCGTCGGGCCTGGGCCTGCTGGAACTTCAAGCGCGACGGCAACGCCGGCCCGGAGCAGCCGGCTTTCGTCACCTACTCGATGAACCTGCTCCAGGGCCTGACAACTCAGCGCCACTATCTCGTGACCCTCAACCGGCCGAGCGCATACGACGAACAGCAGGTTATCGCCCGGATGATCTATCATCATCCCGTCTACAGCGAGCGTTCGATGGCCACCCAGGCGGCC
>Ga0209066_10004229_pt1 | contig 15815 bp, 16 predicted proteins | sample All_14_2_FD_187198 | JGI IMG/M metagenome (GOLD analysis project Ga0209066, IMG submission 187198) | Freshwater microbial communities in response to fracking from Pennsylvania, USA - Allegheny Zone_MetaG_DW_15 (SPAdes) (version 2) ...
ATCAAAATATCTCTCCCAGGCTTTTATCCTTCCGTGTTCACAGCGCGCTGTGCGTCTTCTCTCGGACCAGCCAGCAAGTGCTGCGGAACCCTAGATGACTTATTATTAGTATGCTTTCGAGCAAAAGACAGTAGAACAGTACACTTACGAGTATATCGATTTTAGGGCTGTTTGACAATCCCGTTTATAGGGAATAAACTAAAAATAGACGGTGTATAAAAGTTGGTACTAAATTTGAGGAGGCATTATGGACATTAAAGAGAAAATCGAAGAAATCGTATCGAAGGTTCAAAATAATGAAGGCTTTGCTGACGACTTTAAGAAGAACCCAGTTAAGGCCATAGAATCCATCATCGGCATCAACCTCCCAGACGATCAAATCAATGCCATCGTAGAAGGCGTTAAAGCGAAGGTTTCACTCGAAAAAGCGGGTGATGTTTTAGATTCGCTGAAGAAGCTGTTCTAAAGGGTGTCAATACATTTAGCGGTGATTTTTAAGAGTGACTCTTACGAGAGCCACTCTTTTTTTCGTTAAGACTTTTTCCTGAACAGCGTATAGATGGTGACATCGCCGATGGTCTTCTCGCCGGTGAGCGTGTATCCGAAGCGCTGATAGTAGGCGATGTTTGCTGCATTTTCGGTATCTAGTCCAATCCCCACGCTGTGCACATCCGAATCGACGATGCGATGGATTTCGTTTAATAGCTGTGTTCCATACCCTTTGCCCTGCGCCTCAGGATGGACGCCGATAAAGACCAGGTAATGGTGTCTTTCCTTCGGCCGAACAGAGGTGGTGAACCTCATGTACTGGTTAAAAAATCGAAAAGCCGCTGGTGACATGAACCTTTGCATGTTAAGCACCTCTTTAAGGAAGGGCCACCGGAGCTGATTAAGCACCCGTTTAAAGGCATGCCCCGAATCGACCTCATAGCTGGCGGCGGCCTGGATGACGCCTTTGTCTAAAGTGATGACGAGGCTATGCTCACCTAACGTCAGGGATTTTCTTATGAGGAACTTAGAGAACAGGTACTTTTCAGTAGGGGATTTCAGATGGTGTGCATAAAGGGGATCCTGCTCGAAGGCAGCGGCGATAACGGCTGCACACGCTTCGGTGTTCGATTCGCTAAAGGACGTGAGGTTCATGCTTACCTCCTGATAAACCGACTTGTGTGCTTTCGTGATTCACGCTGAAGCTAAAGACCACCTTGATAACGAAGAAGAGATTCGCCGTCAGGAGCACGATGTCGTCGTTTTGTGTGAGTGCTAGCACTAAAAATACCCCGATTCCCATAAAAAACGCACCAACCACGCGCTGAAAGGATCTTCCGCTCAGTAGGTTCGTGATACTGGCTGAGACGATGACGGTGATCCAAATGACGAAGGCCTCCATGAGACTGGACTTCAGGAGCCAGGCCAGAAGCAGGGGCTGCACGTGAATCGCGATGAAAATCCATCGGTTTAACGGGCGCTGCGCATAGAAATCGTTCGTACCTTTCGTGAAATTCGCGATGGCACCAGCGATGATGTCGGCGATCAGCAGAAAGGCGATGCCCCCTTTAAAAAGCCCAGCTTCAGCGAAAGTCTCAGAAGACCTCAGCAGTAAGGCGGCCATGATAAAGACCGTGAGTAAGGCGATGAGCAGGATGTTAAGTAGCGTCGTCTCCTCACCGAGGACGTCATGTAGCATTTTCGGCACTTTTAGTGTCTTCATAGTGGGTTCTCCTTTTTTGATTTAAAGACCGACCGAGCGGTCAAATAGTCGGGGTAAAGAGGAGCTTTACCTAAGTAAAGCCCTAATGATTAGCGATTAAACAAATATTGCTCCCAGAGGGTGATTTGAACCTCCCACACCTGACGTAAAGCGTCCTGATTCGGACGGAGCATGTGATGGAGGCCGAGACCGTCCATAAAGGCGAGGATGCCGTGTGAGACGACCTTGATTCTTTCTTTCGTGTAAGTGTCGGTCAGCTGGGCACGGTCACAGAAATAGGTCAGCTGGTCCTCGATAAGCTGGATCATGGTGGCGGTGCTGGTGCTGAGACGGTCTTGGAAGAGTGTCGTGAAAAGCCCTTCATTGTAAAAAGCGAAGAAGGCTTTATAGATTTTCGTCTCCTCAGAGGGCACGAAAAGGGCATCGCCCAGGGTGCCGAGAAAGGTTTTAAAGTCCGATTCCACTAAAGTGAAGGACTGCTTAAAGGCCTCGAAAATATAGTCGTGGACGCCGAGTAGAATCGCTTCCCTGGTTTTAAAATGGTGGAAAACGTTACTTTTACTGGTACCGATAGAGGCGGCGATCTTAGCGGCGGAGACGTGCATGATGCCTTCATTACAGATGATTTCGATGGCGTGCTCCATTATGGCGCGCTTCATTTGTTCGCCCTTGAGCAGGCGTTTATCCATGTGCTGAGTTAAATGTTGATCGTCCAATTAAGTCACCTTCCTTAACACCAGCATAACACTGTCCGCTCGATCAGTCAATAACATTTTTCATGACATCCCTGTGTATCGGATAAAAAAAATGTTATAATTTTGCGCCGTGTGAGTTGGAAGTAAAAGGGTATATTAGCAGTATTAGACTAATCCTAAGGAGGAACCCTATGAAAAGCATGGCATTTATCGCGCTATTAGCGCTCAGCGTATTTTTACTCACGGCCTGTGGCGAGGAGACAGTGGCCACAGTAACCACTGAAACTACCGCAGCCACAGAAGCGTCTTCTGCAGAGGCCACTGAAACCACCGCAGCCACAGAAGCTTACGAGGTGATTATGGAGATTGCATCATCTGATGGGCCTATGAAAGCACCCTATGGTATCGCTATCAACTCGATGGAACAAGTCTACGTCAGCGATGCCGGTAATAACCGGGTGCTGATTTTCGACACATCGGGCAACCTTCTGGGAAAATGGGATGCGCAAGGCAGCGGTGAAGGGCAGTTTAACACCTTGGGATTTGGTGGTCTCGCCATCGATGCCAGCGATCATGTCTTCGTCGTGGACAATGCCAACCATCGCATCCAAAAGTTCGATAAGGAGGGACAGTTCATCACTCAGTGGGGTACTGAGGGCACCGAAAATGGACAGTTCGTCAGGGCCATCGGCATCGCCGTGGATCTGGAAGGAAACGTGTATGTCACCGATGATGGTAACCCCTATGTTCAGAAGTTCGATAATGACGGTAACTTCCTCATGCGTTTCGGGGGTCCCGGTGTGGGAAACGGCCTTTTCAGACACGCCACTGGCATCGCAGTGAATCTAGAGGGCCACATCTTCGTGGCGGATTATGAAACGAAGCTGGTACAGAAGTTTGATGCTACCGGCACCTTCATCACCAGCTGGAAGCTAGGGGAGGACGTCGGCATCTCAGGAACCCCAGAAGGCATCGCTGTCGGCGCTGACCAGAACCTCTACATCACCGACTACGACTACGGTAGAATCCAGGTGTTTAGCCCAGACGGCGAATTCCTATGGGCCATAGGCGACAAATCTCCGAGCGCGAACCCGTTCAAACGCCCAACGGCCATCGCCTTTGACGCGGATGGCCAGCTCTACGTGGTAAACCAGTCCACCGGTAAGGTTTCTGTCATCATCCCGCCAGAGAAATAAGCGGTCTTATATGAGATTTTCGATTTGACAGCATACCCCCACGGGGTATATAATCGAAGTATCTTAATTAGGAGGACCCTTATGGTAAAGGTATGCGATTGCTGCTCAGGAATCACAGCGGCAGAATTAAAAGAAGTTGGATTAGAAACGGTTGAATCAGGATGTATCGATCACTGTGCTGGCTTTGATGGTAAAGTATTCGGCTTGATTGAAGGCGAGCTCGTGGTCGTGGAATCAAAAGAAGCGTTTTTAGAGCAGGTTAAAAAGTAAAGAACTAGCAATCAAATGTGCACGGTTTCCAGTGGTTTGGAAGCCGTGTTTTTTTATGCTTCAATCAATTAAAAAACAGCTAAATAATTTACTAAATAGTTTTATTGACATTAGGTAAAAGATTTAGTAAAATCATATCATCAAAACCAAACACACATTGAAGGGAGTTTCTTTATGAAGAAGTTATGTTTGTTATTGGTGTTAATCCTCGCATTTGGTTTAATGGGATGTGCCAAAGAGGAAGAAAATGTCATTCGATTTGCAACTTGGGACTCAGAAGATACACTTGAGGTTCAAAAGGCCATTGCGAAGCGATTTGAGGAATTAAATCCAGGCGTGAAGGTTCAGGTTGAAGGCTACGGAGATGGCTACGACCAAAAGATCGCCGCAGGCTTTGGTGCGAAAAATGCACCAGACGTCATGTACATGTGGGATTTCCCGACGTATCAAGCGTCACTTGAGCCACTGAACAGCTACATGGATTCAGATGAGTCGTTTAAAACACTTATGGACGACCTGTATCCAGGTATTTTGAATTACAGTACCATGAACGATAATGTTCTGGGGATGCCAGTTGGTTATACCTCACATGTCATCTACTATAACAAAGCCTTATTTGATCAAGCAGGCGTTTCTTATCCGGAAGAAGGCTGGACTTGGGATGATTTAAGAGAAAAGGCCGTGGCACTCTCTGCGTTAGGCGATGACGTATACGGTTTCGCATTTGCGACGAGTCCAGACCCTTATGATTTTGAGCAGTATTACTGGAGCTTTGGTTCATCTTATTTATCAGATGACGGAAAGACCATGGAGGGGTATTTTAACAGTGAAGATGCCGTCGCCATGATGCAGATGTTCTCTGATATGGTGAAGGAAGGTTCTGCACTAGGTGCACAGGACAGTATCAGCAATGCCTTTAGAGGCGGGAACGTGGCGATGCAGGAAAGTGGAATTTGGCCACTGGAGCGTCATATCGAAAGCATCGGTGAAGAGAACCTCGGAATCGTTTCACTTCCAGTAGCAAAAGAAGCGTCCAGCGTCATCAACTCATCGGCCATTTGTATGGCGAAGGATTCGAAAAATAAAGAGCTGGCATGGGAGTTCATTAAATTCTATACATCGCCAGAAGCGGTAAAAATGAGAGCTAAAATCGACCTTCCAGTGCTTAAGAGTGTCGCTGCCGAGCTCAACTACACAAACGATCCTTTCTATAAGCCTTTCTACGATATGCTTGAAACAGCAGACGCGCATACACCTGCATTTTTACTGAACCCAGAGTACAGTAAAATTTCTGAGAAAATTCTATTTGCGATTGAAAAAATCTTTGTCGATTCTGTCAATGGCGAACCCGTCGATGTGAAGGCGATTTTAGATCAAGCGGTAACCGATTCAGCGCAGTTTTTTGAATAATCAAATGACAAGGTAGCTGTAATGACGACAGCTACCTTGTTTAAAAAGGGAGAGTACAATGGCAAAAGCAAGCGCTAAATTTAGAATACGTAAGGAAATGGTCCCTTATCTTTTTATCATGCCATGGATCATCGGATTTTTGATTTTTACGTTAGGACCATTACTGTTTTCACTGGCCATCAGCTTCTTTGATTGGCCGATCGTAGGTGAGCCAGCGTTCGTAGGACTTGGCAATTACATCCGGATGTTCACTAAAGATGAAATGTTTACACATAGCTTAATGGTAACTGTAAAGTTCGCCATTATATTCGTGCCACTTTATATGATTATTGCACTTGGATTGGCACTACTGCTAAACCAAAAAATTAAGGGTCAGTCCTTTTTCAAGACTGTGTTTTATCTCCCGTCCGTTATCTCGGGTGTCGCGCTATCGATGATTTGGATCTGGATTTTCGACTTTAAGTACGGCGTTATTAACTACTTGCTATCCCTGATCGGCGTAGTGGGTCCCAACTGGTTGGGAGACCCGAAGTGGTCCTTGGTGGCGATGGTTATCGCCAGTCTCTGGGGTCAAGGAACGATGGTCCTGATATTTTTAGGCGCACTTAGAGAAATTCCGAAAGAGTATTATGAAGCATCGATGATCGATGGTGCCGGTCCAGTACACCGTTTTTTTAATATAACCCTTCCGTTAATCACACCCGCATTATTATTCAACCTGATCATGACGATTATTTCGGCGTTCCAACAGCTGACACTGGCACTCTTAATGACGAAGGGTGGTCCGTCGAATTCAACATATTTTTACGCGATGTACGTCTATAACAATGCCTTTAAACACTTTGAAATGGGATACGCATCCGCCAATGCATGGATCATGTTTTTGATCATTTTAGCCTTGTCACTTCTCGTTTTAAAATCATCATCGATGTGGGTTTACTATGAATCAGAAGTGAAGAAATAAGGAGAGACGACCATGAGTAAAGCTTTATTAAGAAAACTACCTGTCTATGCACTACTGATTTTTTTCGCGGTGTTGTTCCTGTTTCCATTCTTTTGGACCGTGACCTCCGCTTTTAAAGCAGAGGCTGAGCTACATGCTTATCCGCCAGTATGGATTCCCTCATCGTTTCGACTGGATAATTTTATCGAAGCATGGTTATCTCAGCCATTTACCCAGTATTTCTTCAACTCGTCCTTAGTGGTGATCGGTACGACGATCGGACAGCTTATCTCTTGTTCTTTAGTGGCGTATGGGTTTGCCCGGTTTAGCTTTAAGGGGAGAGATGTTCTATTTATCATCCTGCTGGCGACGATGATGGTTCCATGGGACGTAACGATGATCCCCATGTACATGGAGTTTAATGCTTTTGGGTGGATCAATACACTTAAACCGTTGATTATCCCAGCGTGGTTTGGATCCCCCTTTTATATTTTCCTCTTAAGACAATTTTTATTGAATATTCCGAAAGAGCTGGAAGAAGCGGCATTGCTCGATGGGGCGAACCACTTCCAGATTTATTCGAAAATCTATATGCCGCTGGTTAAGCCCACACTAGTTTTAATCGCCGTGTTCAATTCGCTCTCAGTATGGAATGACTACTTAGGACCATTGATTTTCCTTAATGACCAGTCAAAATACACACTTACGCTGGGTTTAGCACAGTTTAAAGGCGTAGGCGATGTGAACATGTCTGCGATTATGGCGATTACGTCGATTATCTGTATTCCGCCATTAATCGGATTCTTCTTCGCGCAAAAACAAATAATTGAAGGTATTTCTAGTACGGGTATCAAGTAGGGAGTGAGGATAATGACAGAATTAAACCTGATGAAAAACCGTGTACCCTCAAGGGCATATTTCGAAAGTGCGCTTGAAAGCTGCGTGTCCTTGGATGGTATATGGCGATTTAAATATTATGATGCACCTGCTAGGATCCCAGAGGTTATCGAGGCATGGGATGAACTGGAAGTGCCTTCCTGCTGGCAGCTAAAGGGCTATGACCAAATGCATTATACGGATCTCTACTATCAGTTTCCGCTACTGCCGCCATATGTTCCCGCAAAGAATCCCACAGGGGTCTATGAGCGCGAGATTCATGTGGAAGCGGCGGAGCAGTTAGAGGGCCATGAACACCGCTTTAGGTTTCACGGTGTGGATAGCCAGTTTTCGCTCTGGGTGAATGGCTACTATATCGGAGAGAGTACGGGGTCACGTTATACGTCTGAATTTGATGTAACAGCCTATTTGAAAAAGGGCGTTAACACGATCAGAGTGATCGTTTCAAAGTGGAGTGTGGGTACTTTTTTAGAAGATCAGGACATGTGGTGGCTGAGCGGTATCTTTAGAAGTGTCCAGTGGCTCACCCTCCCGAAAAAGCGCATCGAAAATTACCGATACGAAACGAAGTTCCGTGAGAATTACACGAAGGCTCACGTGACCTTCCACTTGGATTTTTCAGATGCATCCTGTACTGCAGAGGCATTTGAGTTGGCGATCCAGCTGACGGACGCTACAGGTCGTGAGGTCGCCATTAAGCAGGAAACCGTTTCTTTGAAAAATAAACTTCCCGTTCATGACCTGGAGCTGGAGCTGGAAGCGCCCTTATTATGGACGGCGGAAACGCCCCATTTATACGACCTCTCCATCGTCCTGTCCCATGAAGGTAAAGCGCTTCACCATCTTAAAGACCGCATCGGTTTTAGAGAGGTGCGTGTGCTGGGCCAGGAAATTCAGGTGAACGGCAAGCAAATTCGCTTTAAAGGGGTCAACCGTCACGACTTTAACTGTGACACGGGTAGAACCGTATCGCTTTCGGACATGCGCTATGATCTCGAGCTGATGAAAAAAAGCAACATGAACGCAGTGCGTACGGCCCACTATCCAAATTCTCCTGAATTTTATGCCTTATGTGATGAAATCGGCCTTTACGTCATTAGCGAAGCCGATCTCGAATGTCATGGCTTTGAGTTGATCAGCCGCTATGACTGGCTTTCAGATGATGCCATGTGGACACAGGCTTACGTCGATCGCGCCGAGAGACTGGTTTTAAGAGACATCAACCGCCCTTCCATCATCATGTGGTCATTAGGCAACGAGTCGGAGTTCGGAAGAAACTTTATCGCCATGGCGGAGACCGTGCGCCGTCTCGATTCATCACGTCTGATCCACTATGAGGGAGATCGCGATGTCGAGGTGACAGATGTTTACAGCACGATGTATACTAGATTTGAAAGACTCGAGGAAATCGGAAGATCAACCGATGGCACGAAACCGCACCTTCTGTGTGAATACGCCCATGCCATGGGAAATGGTCCAGGAGGACTCTTAGACTATCAAAGGCTGTTCAGAAAATATCCGAGGCTGCATGGTGGTTTCATATGGGAGTGGATTGACCATGGCATCCGCGCATATGATGCGGCCGGCAGGGTCTTCTATAAGTATGGTGGCGACTATGGCGATGCACCACATAACAGCAACTTTAACTGCGACGGTTTACTGTTTCCTGACAGGACCCCTTCACCTGCGCTCAACGAGGTAAAGAAAGTGTTTGCGCCGATTTGGATTGAAGATGGCCCTTTGCCATCATCGTTTCAGCTTACTAACGATTATGATCATCTTTCGCTAGATCACGTGGTGCTTACCTGCGAAACCGGAGATAAACGGTCATCATATAAAATCCTCGGTCTTGAGCCGCGCGCACACCTCACTTTAAAGTGGGAAAATAATCAGCTGACGGTTTTAGATGAACGGGTGACGATGGTCGCGCTTGAGGAGAAAACCGTGACTTCTTCTGCAGAAGGGTTCATCCTAACAGCTGTTGATACGAGAACAGGTCACGAACTCATGAAGCACCAGCTCTTCATCCTGCCAGCAATCAATAAGGGTGAATCGGTGGTATCCTCTATGATTCATGAGGGTGCACCGCTAATCGTACGTGAAACGCAGGACCTGCTCATCATCGAAACATCTGCTAAAGAAAGGCAGCTTGTATTCGATAAAGTGGAAGGTCAGCTAATATCGGTTGATTTCGAAGGAACCAAAGTGGTTAAAGAGGGCCCTAAAATGAACTTTTGGCGTGCGCCCATCGATAACGATATGTATGTCCTAAAAGAATGGAAAGAAAAATATGCCCTTCATCTCGGTGCCTTATATCCTGAAACCTTTAGCTGGGAACAGACAGAAGACCAGAAAGCGGTCATCATAAAGACCAAAGCCTTGTTCGGTGCACCGAATCAGACATGGCATTATATCCTAGAGCAAACCATCACGGTAAGCGGTGATGGCAGTGTGGCATTTCACTTTACCGGTCGATTCAAAGACCCTAAACGCTTCTATCAAGCATCACTCCCGAAAATCGGGTCGATGGTACAGCTCTCAGGAACACCTGTGAGTATCGATTATTATGGGCTAGGTCCCTTTGAGAATTATCCGGATAGCCAGTATGCAGCCCTACTGTCGGCACATGAAGCAACACCTGCCGATTTGTTTACCCACTATCCCTATCCGCAGGATAACGGCAACCGTGGTCAGGTAACCCATATGGCGCTTCATTATGAAGACTACACATGGCAGATCACATTTGAAAAGCCATCCAACTTCTCATATAGGCCGTATAGCGATCAGATGCTTGAAAAGGCTGGTCATATGAACGATTTAATCCCAGAGGGTAACTTTCTACACCTCGATTATAAGGTAAATGGGCTTGGCAGTAACAGCTGCGGTCCAGAACAGACACCTGAGCATAAACTAAAGCCTATCGATTTCGACTATGGCTATAAATGGACGTTTATCAGAAAATAGTTTAAGAGGAGGGCACCGATGCCTACGATCGATTTAATCAAAATCCCATTTAGCTTTAGAGGTGCCTTCTCCGTCTTTTCGATAAAAAGGGTCGCTGGGGAAAGGGCGCTATACTTTAGAGATGTTCGAGGTGGCGATTTAGATCCCGGACTGATTTTTAGGTTCGCCTTTTTCGACCGGTACGAGGAACCGATCCCTATCGGTGACCTCACTGTAGAAGCGACGCCCAGCTTGTTAACGCTCACACATGATGATAAGAAGATCCTATCGATAACCTATGAGAATCAGGACACGGTACGCATCAGAACATGGGCGTCTCATATCAGTACGCGGTTGATACCCGTGGAGCACAAATATGATACCATCGCTGAAATCGGCAGTAAGCTCTGGGAGTTTTCCAGTTATTTTAAAGAAGTGAAATTCGGGATAAGCTGTCTAAGTGGCGATGGCCGTATCACCTATGAGTGGACGGGGATCGGTAATAAAAACATACAGATCGATTTAGGCGGAAACAGCGAATGGCGGTTCGAGTCCTATATCGTGACGCCTCATGCGTTCTCGTCCATCAGTGACACGTTTGAAGACTGTGAAAAGCGTGTCAGAAGAGATTTTGAAGCTTGGTCGACGCGATTTAAACCGAAAGAACATCGCTTCAGCGGATCACTTCAACCTGACATGCTCGAGATTTTACATGAGAAGGCGATGGCATCTGCGCATATTTTATGGCAGAATTTCGTCCAGGCAGGTGGGAAGCTCGACTATGAAGCGCTTTATATGACGAAGAATCTTATGACCAACATCTGGAGCTGGGATAATTTTTTCAGTGCCATGGGGCTTTATAAAGCATCTCCTAAGGCGGCATATGAGCAGCTGGTTATCTTCGAAAGCCTCCAGTCTGAAGCGGGTGCATTTCCTGACTATGCAAACGATCGCTATGCCTCGTATAGCTGTAATAAACCGCCACTATTAGGCTGGTGCTACGAGTGGCTTATGAAGCGCGATGCCTTCTTCGAGGCACCAGAGCGTCTTGAACGCATCATGGCGATGGCGGATAAGCAGGTCACTTACTGGCTACAAAACCGCATGAGTGGTATCGGTTTACCCTTCTATACGCATGGAAATGATTCCGGGTGGGATAATGGAACCTTTTTTAGTGAAGGCGTTCCTGTGATTACACCAGATTTAACGACGTTTTTATTACTGCAAATCGCATTCCTCATAAAGCATGGAGAAGACCCGATTAAAAAGCAGCACCATCAAGAGGTTTTTAATGAACTATTGACTACGCTGATCAACCAACTGTGGGACGGGCAGGAGTTTTACGCCATTAAAATGCCTGAGATGAAAACCATTCGCCGCGAGGGGACTCTTCAAAGACTGCTGCCATTACTACTTGCGCCGTACCTTCCAGCTGAAATAATTCAAAAGCTGAAGCGGGATTTAGCGACGTTTGAAACGCCTTATGGCTTTTCTACAGAGCATAAAGACAGTGACTATTATCAGTACGACGGGTACTGGCGTGGGCCGATTTGGGCACCGACGACGTATCTGTTCATCGATGCGCTCTACACATGTGGTGAGGCTACTTGGTCGCAGAGAATCTCTGATAAATTCATACAGATGATTATTAAAAGCGATTTTGCCGAGAACTTCGATCCGTTTACAGGAGAAGGACTTGTGGACACGGGCTTCGCATGGACTGCTTCGGTATTTACGGTGCTTACGACATCAGACACTCCTTAAAATAGATATTGATAAAGACGTTGATTGATCTCCCCAAGTTCTTCAGCGTCTTTTTCAATAATTTATGCGATTGCGAATATGTTTGTGATATAATGATAAAAAATTTACTAAACTTCAAGCAGGTGAAATATGGTTACGATAAAAGAAATTGCACAAAAGGCTGGCGTGTCGCCAGCGACGGTTTCTAGGGTACTTAATGGCGATAAAAACATCAGTGTTCGAGAAGAGACACGTGTAAAAATATATGAGGCTGCAGAGGAACTTGAATATATTCCTTTGATACAGAAATATTCAAACCGCCTCAGCATGAACCAAACCGATTTAAAGATTCTGGTCATCTGCGCATTTACCAGTCAGATCGAGATCGAAGACCCCTATTATCTGGCAATCCGTTATGGAATCGACGAGGAATGTAAAAAGCGAGGCATCAGCCTACACAGGATTTACAGTAACGATTTTGTTCAGGAGCTACCTACATCAGATGTCTATAACGGCGTCATCGCAGTGGGCACGTTCACGAAGACCATGGTGGACCACATCGCGAAGCACTTTGATCACATCGTCTTCGTCGACAGTGATCCCGATGATGAACGATTTGATGCAGTGACGGTAAACCTCGATTTAGGGATGAAAAAAATCCTGAGGTTCATCTTTGAACAAGGGATTGAAAAGATAGGGTATATTGGCGGCAGAGATTTTAATGAAGAACTGAAGCATATACAGGATCAGCGGGAAACGACCTTTATCGCAGAGATGCGCAAAAAGGGTTTTTTAAACGAAGATTGGATCTGGATCGGCGAGTTTTCAGCCGATTCCGCTTATGCCATGGTCAAACGGCTATTCGTGAAGGCTCAGTCACCCACCTGTTTCGTCGTGGCGAACGACTCTATGGCAGTGGGCGTGCTGCGCGCGTTATATGAGCTAAACGTCAAGGTCCCTAACGACGTCTCCATCATCAGCTTTAATGACATCCCTCAGGCTAAGTTCACCACGCCAGCCCTCTCCACATTAAAAATCCATTCAGAGCAAATGGGCGTACTGGCAATCAAGACCATCATCGACCGCATTTCAAACGAACGAGAGGTTGCCTGTCGAATCTCCATCGCCACCCAGCTGGTGATCAGGGATAGTTTTAAGAAAAATTAATAATGCAGTTCAAACGTATTGAAGCACGAAGTCCACGGATTAGGACCTCGTGCTTATTATTTTCTGCCGGACATGGGCCTTAATGATGATTCAAAAAACGCAATTCTTAGAATTTCATTAAACTTTGCTGACAAACCGACAGAATCCGCTATTTAACTAGTGGACGCCTTCAATTTGTGCTACGATAGAAGAAATGGTAAATCATGTCAAACCCTTTCACAAACATATTTAGGAGGTCCACATGGCGATAATTAATGACCGATCGCTTGAGCGGCGATTAAAGGATTTTGCACGAGCTGGATTCCTCATCGGCCTCGTGATGATGATTTTCCTGTTAGTGAATGCCTTCTTCACGGGAGAAGTGGGTGTCACCTATGGCGGTAAAACGCTGTCCACCATCTGGGGAATCGTCGTCATCACCGTTTTTCTTCCCCTGTCCACGACCCTGACAGGACTGCTTCTCGGCCTGATCAATTACGCAGTGACGACACTCATCAGGAGCATCCTACCCAAACGTTCGGAGTAACCCCATGAAACGCAACCGGACCATCGGCCTGCTCCTGCTCATCATCCTAACCGCAGCGATTACATATTATCTCGTAGAGATTCCGATTCCTAAAATCCTTCCCGAGAAGGTAACCATGGTCACGCTCCCATCTCCTCCCATGGCGAAGGTAATCACGGATCCAGAAACCATTCAAACTTTGTTTACCCTCATCGAAGAAACGACGCGCAAACCAGACCTCAGAAGTATGCTTGTCTCTGAAAAAGGTTACCAGCTTCGGATAATCTATTCGGGTGGAGAAGTGACATTATTAGGCGACCGTATGGCATTTAAGGGTCGTCATTTTGTCGTGGACAGCAACCTGCTTCAGAATCTTACGGAGCTTTATCATCAGTCCACAGCTGAGGAGAAGCCGTGGTTACCCTAGTTTCCACCATGAATTCGTTAAATAAGGAGCTCCCATATGTTAAACAACCGTATCTTCGGTACTCAAAAACCTGATAAGCACTATATCAAACGACCCGGTGTCTATGGCGTAGCGCTTAATCAGCAAAATGATGAACCACAAAAGGTCGCAGTGGTGAAAGTCCCTTTTGGATATCACTTACCAGGCGGCGGCATCGAAGCGGACGAAGACCATGAAGCATGCTTGAAACGAGAGTTTTTAGAGGAAACCGGCTGTGAAATCGAAATTCACCATTCAGTTTGTGTCAGTCATCAGTTCGCCTATTCACCCCGCTCTAAAAACTATTATGAGCTCATCGGAACCTTCTATGCGGTAACCATTACGGGGCAAATCGCGACGCCTCTCGAAACCGATCACCAGCTCGAATGGCTTCCCGTACATGAGGCCATCCGAAAACTGAGTTTGGAATACCAAAAGGATGCCGTGAAACGGGCAGCTTTGAACCCTTAAACCCGTATGTATACGTGCCGACTTGGGCGTTTATAAATGCTAAAATGAAGTGATAACCTGCTAGCTTCATGATATAATACTTCCAATAAATGGAAATTAATTCCAGTAGGTGGAGGTATTATGGAAATCACGCATGTGAATAACGAACTTAGGGTGACCATTCCCTATGATGAAGCGGCGATTACGGCACTTAGAGCGATCGGAAGTGGTCGCTGGAACCCTAATTTAAAATGCTGGGTATTCCCAGAGGACAAGTTTAATGCGTTAATAGCATTTAAACGTGAGTACACTGAAAAATATCCTGAGAAGCACACTGCTAAGACCTACTACGGACACAAGTTTAAGCAGCCCCTGTCATATGTCCCGAGAAGTCCGGAGTCTAGGTCGCCTAAAAACATCCCCTACTATAAAGAAGCACTGGCACCTCAAGTGGAGGATTATTCAAAAAAGCTTTCTGATCGACTGGTGCTCAAAGGCTATAGCCCTAAAACCATCTCAGGCTATGTCGCTCACCTAAAACGTTTTCTTTACCATATGGAACTGAGCTGGGAATCCACTGATGTGAACCGGTACCTTTTGTATCTGCTTGAGGAGAAAGGCTGTAGCCACACCTATGTAAATCAAGCGGTTAACGCTATAAAACACCACCTAAAGAACGAAGGACTATATAGAGAAAGTGAAGTTATCCAGATTCAGCGCCCTAAACGGGAAAAGAAACTCCCTAAGGTACTGGGAAAAAACGAAATCACTAAAATCATTCAGATGACCGATAACCTGAAGCATAAAACTGAGCTGATGGTAGGATATTCCTGTGGTCTTCGTGTCAGTGAAGTCGCCAGCCTTAAGCTCGTCGATATGGACTTTGACCGTAAAGTCATCATCATTAGGCAAAGTAAGGGGCGTAAGGACCGGCTCGTTCCGCTGTCCCAAACCTTAGAAGCCCAGTTGAAAAGCTATTTATCCCACTATAGACCGAACCTTTATGTCTTCGAGAACCCGGAGAGAACGGGTCCTACCGCTGAGCGTACGCTACAGCAGGTGTTCAAGGATAGCTGTGCGAAGGCAGGCATCCGTAAAGAAATCTCGTTTCACAGCTTAAGGCATTCATTTGCCACCCATCTCCTGGAATCAGGTGTGGACCTGCGCTATATCCAGGAGCTGCTAGGGCACGCGCATTCAAAAACCACCGAGATCTACACCCATGTATCAAACAAATCCCTCATGGCAATCGTCAATCCACTTGATCAACTCACGCTATAAAGGGATCAAAATAAACCCTTTAGAAAGGACTCACACCATGGATACCAATTTCACTTTTATTTTCCAGCTCGTTAACACCGCACTACTGCTCTTTCTCGTCATCGGCGTACCGTATTTCGTCATCCGCCTGATCTTTAAGACGAAGAAGCTTGAGCAGCG
>Ga0209066_10004230_pt1 | contig 15815 bp, 15 predicted proteins | sample All_14_2_FD_187198 | JGI IMG/M metagenome (GOLD analysis project Ga0209066, IMG submission 187198) | Freshwater microbial communities in response to fracking from Pennsylvania, USA - Allegheny Zone_MetaG_DW_15 (SPAdes) (version 2) ...
GAGTGGCACAGGCCGGCGGCCTCGATACGGATCAGCAGCTCACCGTCACCTGGATCATCGAGGTGCAGGTCCGAGACCGCCAGCGGTTTGGACGTCGCATACGGCCGGGACGCTCCGATGGTTTCCAGCACCGCACCGCGGATCTTCATGGTTCCAGCCTGACATGCTGGCCGGCATGGAGTACACGAGCGCGGACTTCCCGCTGCACTGGCCGGTGCAGACGCGGTGGACGGACAACGACATGTTCGGCCATCTGAACAACGCGATCTACTACCAGTTGTTCGACACCGCGATCAACGCCTGGATCGACACCCGGGTCGGCGTGGACCCAATGACCGCGCCGTGGCTGGGCGTGGTCGCCGAATCGAGCTGCCGGTATCTGGCCGAGTTGAAGTTCCCGTCCGATCTGGTGGTCGGGCTGGCGGTGACCCGGTTGGGCACCAGCAGCGTCACCTACCGCACCGGGTTGTGGGCCGAGGGCGGCCCGGTCGCCGCGGTCGGCACCTGGGTGCACGTCTACGTCGACCGGGAGAACCGCAAGTCGATGCCCATCCCCGGTGCGATCCGGGAGCTGTTGGCCACCATCACGTTGGAGTGAGCTCCGGCGATATGCTCGCCCGATGCCTGTTGTCAGCAAGACCGTCGAGGTCACCGCGCCCGCTGCCACCATCATGGGAATCGTCGCCGACTTCGAGGCGTACCCGCAATGGAATGAAGAGGTCACCGGCGCCTGGGTGCTCGCCCGCTACGACGACGGCCGGCCCAGTCAGCTCCGACTGGACACGTCGGTCCAGGGCATGCAGGGCACCTATATCCAGGCCGTCTACTACCCGGGTGACAACCAGATCCAGACCGTGATGCAGCAGGGCAACCTGTTCTCCAAGCAGGAGCAGTTGTTCGCCGTCGTCGACATGGGGCCGGTCAGCCTGCTCACCGTCGACATGGACGTCGAGGTGTCGATGGCCGGCGTGCCCTCGATGATGGTGAAGAAGGTCGTCAACGACGCCCTGGAACATCTGGCCGGCAACCTCAAGACCCGCGCCGAGCAGCTGGCGCAGAACTAGGTCCACAGCCCCAGGTCGTCGAGCAGGCTGGTCAGCCGTCGCGCACCGTCGTCGAATTGGCTGCGGGTCAGCCGCACCACCTCGTCGACGTCGCGCTGCCGCAGCGCCACCACCAGCTGGCGGTGATTGGCCACCGCCTCCACTCCCCAGCTCGGATCGGAGGCGTAGATGTGCGGCGGCAGATAGCGCGCGGCGTTCAGCAGGAACCAGGCCAGCTTCATCCGGTTGGTGATGTGGTTGAACCTGCGGTGGAAGTTGAATTCGGCATGCGCGATCGAGTCGATATCGCCGCCCTGTACCGCATCGTCGAGAGCGTCGGTCAGCCGTTCCAGCTCGTCGATATCGGCGTCGTCGGCACGCTGGGCCGCGGTCGAGGCGAGTTCGGCGGCGATCGCCCCCTGTAGCCAGAAGATATCGGCGATGTCATCGCGGGTGAAGGGGGCCACCACATGTCCGCGGTGTGGCTCCAGCTGCACCAGCCCTTCACCGCGCAGGGTGCGCAGCGCCTCGCGCACCGGGGTGATGCTCACGCCGAGCTGTGCGGCCGTCTCGTCGAGGCGCACGAACGTCCCGGGCCGCAGGGACCCGGACATGATCGCGACGCGCAGATGGCCGGCGACCTCATCGGAGAGCTGCTCGCGGCGTCGCGATTTCACGGGTGCGATCACAGGGCCTCTTCTAGGAGTGGGCTTGTTCGAGTGGCTGCAGTCGTCATAGTGTGACCGCGACGACACAAGATTTGATCAAATATCAACATCGCGCAAGCCCGGTTGCGCATCCCCTGGACGAAAGAGCCTTCGCGTTGACTGCTCAGAGCACCGAACAGCCCTATCTCGCCCGTCAGCAGAACTGGTCCAACCAGCTGACCCGACACGCCTTGATGCAGCCGGACAAGACGGCACTGCGCTTTCTCGGCCACACCACCACGTGGGGCGAACTCGACGAGCGGGTCACCAAGCTGGCCGGGGCGCTGCAGCGTCGCGGCGTCGGACCGGGGGACCGGGTGCTCATCCTCATGCTGAACCGCACGGAGTTCATCGAGTCGTTCCTGGCCGCCAACCGGCTCGGTGCCATCGCGGTCCCGGTGAACTTCCGGATGACCCCGCCGGAGATCGCCTTCCTGGTCGCCGACTGCGCCGCCGCGGTGGTCATCACCGAAGCAGTGCTGGCACCGGTGGCCACCGCTGTGCGTGCGCTGGACGCGACCCTGTCGACGGTGATCGTCGCCGGGACCACCGGCGATGACGATGTCCTGGGCTATGACGACCTGCTGGCCGAACCCGGTCCGGCACCCGCCCCTGTCGACATCCCGAACGATTCACCGGCGCTGATCATGTACACCTCGGGCACCACGGGCCGGCCCAAGGGCGCGGTGCTCACCCACACCAACATCACCGGACAGGCGCTGACCTTCCTGTTCACCAACGGTGCCGACCTGAACCACGATGTGGGCTTCATCGGCGTTCCGCTGTTCCACATCGCCGGTATCGGCAACATGATCCCGGGCCTGCTGCTGGGCCGCCCGACTGTGCTCTATCCGCTCGGCGCCTTCGACCCCGGCGCCCTGCTCGACGTGCTGGCCGCCGAGGAGGTGACGGGCATTTTCCTGGTCCCCGCGCAGTGGCAGGCGGTCTGTGCGGCCCAGCGGGCCCAGCCGCGCAACCTCCGGCTGCGGGTGCTGTCCTGGGGCGCCGCCCCGGCGTCGGACACGTTGCTGAAGGAGATGGCCGAGACCTTCCCGGGCGCCAATATCCTCGCCGCGTTCGGTCAGACCGAGATGTCCCCGGTGACTTGTATGTTGTTGGGGGAAGATGCAATCCGCAAGCTGGGCTCGGTCGGACGGGTCATCCCCACGGTGTCGGCGCGCATCGTCGACGAGGACATGAACGATGTCCCGGTCGGGCAGGTGGGCGAGATCGTCTACCGGGCCCCGACCCTGATGTCGGGCTACTGGAACAACCCGAAGGCCACCGCCGAGTCGTTCGCGGGCGGCTGGTTTCACTCCGGGGACCTCGTTCGCCAGGATGAGGAGGGTTACATCTGGGTCGTCGATCGTAAGAAGGACATGATCATCTCCGGTGGCGAGAACATCTACTGCGCGGAGGTGGAGAACGTTCTGGCCGCTCACCCGGCCATTGCCGAGGTCGCGGTGATCGGCCGCCCGCACCCGAAATGGGGCGAGGTTCCGGTCGCTGTTATAGCTTTGTCCGCGACGGGCCTCACGCTCGCCGAACTCGACGACTTCCTCACCGAGAGGTTAGCCAGATACAAGCACCCCAAGGCGCTGGAGATCGTCGACGCACTGCCCCGAAATCCATCGGGCAAGGTCCTCAAAACAGAGCTGCGCTCGGCCTTCGGTGCGGAGGAATCCATTGACGCCAGCGAAAGTTCCACTGCGGCAAGGGTTTCTGAAACGGCCTCGGAGAGGTAACCGGACGGGATGTCTTTGCTAACAGTTGCGGTGTGAATAAACCCGATGTGCGACACCGCCGGTAGCGGATCGGGTACAGTGCTGTGGTCTGCCTTACTACCAACCGGTAGGTAGACCAAAATCACAGGCCAACGGACGCGGGTTCCGAGTAAGTCAAGGAGGGGGCGTGCGACAGGTGATGCCGCCACGCTGTGAACTCGGTTCCGAGGTGCGCCGGTGACGGCGGGCAACGGTCTGGTCGACTACGTCAAGGATCAGCTCGACAAACCGCTGTCCATGATCGGCGGCTTCTTCAAGATGAGCGTACTGACGGGGAAGGCGCTGCTCACCCGGCCCTTCCAGTTCAAGGAATTTGTGCTGCAGAGCTGGTTCCTGATCCGGGTGGCGTTCCTGCCGACGCTGGCGGTGTCCATCCCGCTGACCGTGCTCATCATCTTCACACTCAACATCCTGCTGGCCGAGTTCGGCGCGGCCGACGTCTCCGGCGCCGGCGCCGCGCTCGGCGCCGTCACCCAACTCGGGCCGCTGGTCACGGTGCTCGTGGTCGCCGGCGCGGGATCCACGGCGATCTGCGCCGACCTCGGGGCCCGCACCGTCCGCGAAGAGATCGATGCGATGGAGGTGCTCGGCATCGATCCCATCGAACGCCTCGTGGCACCCCGCGTCGTCGCCGCGACCTTCGTGGCCTTCCTGCTCAACGGCGCGGTGATCACCATCGGCCTCGTCGGCGGCTACTTCTTCGGTGTCTACATCCAGAACGTCAACGCCGGCGCCTACGTCTCCACGCTGACACTGCTCACCGGTTTCCCCGAGGTGATGATTTCGGTCATCAAGGCCACCCTGTTCGGACTCATTGCCGGGCTGGTCGGCTGCTACCGGGGCCTGACCGTCGCCGGTGGATCGAAGGGGGTCGGGACCGCGGTGAACGAAACCCTGGTGCTCTGCGTGGTCGCGCTGTTCGCGGTGAACGTGGTGCTGACGACCATCGGCGTCCGCTTCGGAACGGGAGGGTGACGTGAGCGAAGCTTGCGAGCGAACCATCGACACTGAATCCGGCCGCCGAGCCTGCGAGGCGGACGCATGAGTACCGCTGCAGTCCTGCGGACCCGCTTCCCCCGCGCGTTCGACCGCACCCGCGGCTTCGCCGGCGGGCCCGCCCGATTCCTCGACAGCATCGGCCATGTCGCCTGGTTCGTGGTGCAGGCGGTCGGTTCACTTCCGCACGCGTTCAAGAACTACCGCCGCGAGGCGCTGCGCCTGGTCGCCGAGATCGGCATGGGCACCGGCGCGATGGCCGTCATCGGCGGCACCGTGGCCATCATCGGCTTCGTCACCCTCTCGGCGGGCTCCCTGATCGCCATCCAGGGCTTCGCCTCCCTGGGCAATATCGGTGTCGAGGCCTTCACCGGATTCTTCGCCGCCCTGGCCAACATCCGGGTGGTCGCGCCCGTCGTCACCGGCCAGGCGATGGCCGCCACCGTCGGCGCCGGTGCGACCGCCGAACTCGGCGCCATGCGCATCAGCGAGGAGATCGACGCACTGGAAGTGATGGGCATCAAGTCGATCTCGTATCTGGTGTCCACTCGGCTGATGGCCGGCGCCATCGTCATCGTCCCGCTCTACGCGATGGCGATCCTGCTGTCCTTCCTGTCCGCTCAGCTGGTCACCACGGTGTTCTATTCACAGTCGGTCGGTACCTACGAGCACTACTTCCACACATTCCTGCGCGTCGACGATGTCATGTGGTCGTTCCTGGAGGTCATCATCATGTCGATCATCATCATGTTGAACCACTGCTACTTCGGCTACTTCGCCAGTGGCGGCGCGGTGGGTGTGGGCGAGGCGGTGGGTCGCTCGATGCGGACCTCGCTGATCGCCATCGTGTTGGTGGTGCTGTTGGCCTCGTTGGCGCTGTATGGCACCGACCCGAACTTCAACCTCACGGTGTAGCGCCATGACGACTTCGCGGGCACCTCTGAACAAGCCCAAGACCCCGCCCTACAAACTGGCCGGTCTGGTGCTGTTGCTGATCAGTGCGCTCATCCTGAGCCTGACCTGGCTGCAGTTCCGCGGCTCCTTCGAGAAGCGGGTCCAGTTGACGGTGATGGCCGAACGTGCCGGTCTGGCAATGGACCCGGGTTCCAAGGTCACCTTCAACGGCGTCCCGATCGGGCGGCTGACCGAGGCCGGGGTGGTCACGGTCGGTGAGGTTCCCAAAGCCAAGCTCACCCTCGACGTGGACCCGAAGTACCTGTCGCTCATCCCGTCCAACGTGGAGGCCGAACTGCGGGCCACCACGGTGTTCGGCAACAAGTACATCTCCTTCCTGTCCCCGGACAACCCGGCAGCCACCCGGCTGGCGAGCGGGGCCACCATCGAGGCCTCCGGCACCACCACCGAGTTCAACACCCTGTTCGAGACGATCATGAAGATCGCCGAGCAGATCGACCCGGTGAAGCTGAACCAGACCCTGACCGCCGCCGCCCAGGCGCTGGACGGGCTCGGCGACAAGTTCGGTCAGTCGATCGTGGACGGCAATGACATTCTCGGCGAACTGAATCCGCGGATGCCGCAGATCCGCCGCGATATCGCCGGCCTGGCCGATCTGGGCGAGGTGTACTCCGATGCGGCGCCGGATCTGTTCGACGGCCTGAGCAATGCGGTGATCACCGCGCAGGCGCTCAACGACGAGCAGGGCAATATCGATCAGGCCCTGATGGCGGCCGTCGGCTTCGGCAACACCGGCGCCGATATCTTCGAGCGCGGCGGGCCGTACCTGGTGCGCGGCGCGCAGGACCTGCTGCCCACCTCGAAACTGCTGGACTACTACAGTCCGCAGCTGTTCTGCACCATCCGCAACTTCCACGACGTGGCGCCCAAACTCGCCGCGGCACTGGGCGGTAACGGCTATTCCCTGTTGACGCGGTCCTCGGTGCTCGGTGCCGGAAATCCGTACGTGTTCCCGGACAACCTGCCCCGCGTCAACGCCAAGGGCGGCCCCGGCGGGCGGCCCGGCTGCTGGCAGCCGATCACCCGCGACCTGTGGCCGATGCCGTACCTGGTGATGGACACCGGCGCGAGCCTCGCCCCGTACAACCACTTCGAACTCGGCCAGCCGATCATGCAGGAATATGTCTGGGGCCGCCAAGTGGGGGAGAACACGATCAACCCATGAGCATCAAAGGGACTCTCTTCAAGCTCGGTGCGATATCGGCGGTGCTGCTCACCTTCACCGCGATCATCTTCGTGGTGTTCGCCCAGCTCCGATTCGACCGCACCACCGGCTATTCGGCGGTATTCGAGAACGCCAGCGGTCTGCGTGCCGGACAGTTCGTGCGCGCCTACGGCGTCGAGGTCGGCAAGGTCGAGGACGTCGTCCTCATCGACGGCGGCAATCAGGTCCGGGTCGACTTCGCGGTGGAGCGCAATCTCCAGCTGTTCCAGGAGACCACCGCCGCGATCCGTTACCTCGATCTGATCGGGAACCGCTACGTGGAACTGCGGCGCGGCGACAGCGATGCGGTGCTGCCCGGTGGCAGCACCATCCCGGTGGAACGCACCGAACCCGCGCTCGACCTCGACGCGCTGGTCGGCGGATTCCGTCCGCTGTTCAAATCCCTTGACGCGGACAAGGTCAACAACATCGCAACCTCCATCATCACCATCTTCCAAGGCCAGGGCGGGACGATCAACAACGTCCTGGACCAGACGGCCGAACTCACGACCGCGCTGGCCGACCGCGACCAGGCCATCGGCGAGGTCATCACCAACCTCAACACGGTCCTAGACACCACCGTCAAGCACCAGAAGCAGTTCGATGACACCTTGAAGAACTTCGAGACCCTGATCACCGGGCTGAAGGACCGCGCCGATCCGATAGGTGCCTCGGTGGCCGACATCAGCAACGCCGCCGGGTCGCTGTCGGATCTGCTGGCCGACAACCGGCCGTTGCTGCGCGACACGCTAGGGTACCTGGAGACCATCCAGCAGCCGTTGGTCGATCAGCTCGATCAGGTCAACGACATCGTCGCGCAGGTCCCGGCCGCGCTGCGGATCATCGGTCGTTCCGGAGGCATCTATGGTGACTTCTTCAACTTCTACGCCTGCGACCTCTCGCTGCGGCTTAATGGCCTTCAGCCGGGCGGACCGGTCCGCACGGTCAAGTTGACCGGCCAACCCACGGGGAGGTGCACCCCGCAATGAGGACAATCCAGGGTTCGGACCGCACCCGTAAGGGTGTGATGGGCGTGCTGACGGTGGCACTGGTCATCGGCGTCGGTTCCAGCATCACGACCGTGCCGATGTTGTTTGCGGTGCCGACCTACTACGCACAGTTCAATGACACCGGCGGCCTGAACATCGCGGACAAGGTGCGCATCGCCGGCGTCGACGTCGGCACCGTGCAGAGCATGGAGATCAAGGGCGACAAGGTCGAGATCGGCTACACCCTCGGCGGCCGCCAGATCGGCACCGAGAGCCGCGCCGCCATCCGCACCGATACCGTGCTGGGCCGCAAGAACATCGAGGTTGAACCCCGCGGTGACACGCTGCTGAAACCGCGCGGCTTCCTGCCGGTGGAGCAGACCCAGACGCCGTATCAGATCTACGACGCGTTCATGGACGTCACCGACGCGGCGTCCGGCTGGGACACCCAGGCCATCAAGCAGTCGCTGAATGTGTTGTCGGAGACCGTCGATCAGACCTCGCCGCACCTGCAGTCGGCGCTGGAAGGGCTGCAGCGGTTCTCCGACACGCTCGGGCAGCGTGACGACGAGCTCAAGGATCTGCTGGCCAACGCCAACAAGATCGCCACCGTCCTCGGTGACCGCAGCGGACAGGTGAACGCGCTGCTGGTCAACGCGCAAACCCTGCTGGCCACGGTGAACGAGCGCAGCCAGGCGGTCAACCTGCTGCTGGAACGCATCTCCGGGGTGTCCGAGCAGATCAACGGTCTGATCGACGACAACCCGAATCTCAACAAGGTGTTGACCCAGCTCAACACCGTCAGTGACACGCTGGTGGAGCGCAAGCAGGACCTCGCCGACTCCTTGAGCATAATAGGGAGGTTCGTCACCTCGCTCGCCGAGGCTATGGCGACCGGCCCATACTTCAAGGTGATGCTGGTGAACCTGCTGCCGCCCACACTGCTGCAGCCCTTCGTCGATGCGGCGTTCAAGAAGCGCGGCATCAACCCGGAGGAGTTCTGGCGCAACGCCGGCCTGCCCGCGTTCCAGTTCCCCGACCCGAACGGCGCCCGCTTCGAGAACGGCGCACCGCCGCCGGCGCCGAGGGTGCTCGAAGGGACGCCGGAGTTCCCCGGCCCCGCGGTGCCACCCGGGTCACCGTGCTCCTACACCCCGCCGGCCGATGGCCTGCCGCGGCCCGGAAACCCGCTGCCCTGTGCGGATCTCACGGTCGGCCCGTATGGCGACAACCCGTACGGCCCGAACTATCAGGGTCCGGTGGGTGTGCAGACCTCCGATCCGAACGCGCACGGCCTCGGCCCGACACCGGGCGTCCCGAGCGCCGGAATCCCCGGACAGTTGCCGCCCAACGTGCCCGGCACCCCGGTGCCGCTGGTGCCCGGTCCGCCGGGGGCACGCACCGTGCCGGTCGGTCCGCCCGGGGTTCCGGCACCGCCGGGACCCATCCCGAGCCGCGCGCCGCTGCCACCACCGGTGCCGGGACCGCCGCCACCGCCAGGGCCGGGTCAGCAGCTGTCGCCGGCGGACACCGAGCCGCTTCCCGGCAACCCGCCGTTCCTTCCGCCCGGATCACAGGGATAGGGCCGAGTAGATGTCGACGATCTTCAACATCCGCAACATCCAGTTGCCGCGCTTCTCGAAGGCGGCCGTCATCATGGGCGCCATCGTGCTGGTGGTGGCAGTGGGCGCCGCTGCCGTGGGCTGGACCGTCTACAAGAAGTTGACCACCACCACGGTCACCGCCTACTTCCCCCAGGCGCTGGCGCTGTACCCCGGCGACAAGGTGCAGATCATGGGCGTCCGGGTCGGTTCGATCGATTCGATCGAGCCCGAAGGTGACCGGATGAAGATCGTCATGCACTGGGACAGCAAGTACAAGGTCCCCGAGAACGCCAGCGCCTCGATCCTCAACCCGTCCCTGGTGTCCTCCCGGGTCATCCAGCTCTCACCGCCCTACACAGGCGGTCCCGCGATGCAGGACGGCGCGGTGATCGAGGAGGACCGCACCCAGATCCCGATCGAATACGACGAACTGCGCGATCAGGTCACCCGCCTGCTGGCCGATCTCGGGCCGACACCGGAGCAGCCGAAGGGCCCGTTCGGTGACATCGTCGAATCGTTCGCCGACGGCTTCGAGGGCAAGGGCGAGCAGTTCAACAAGACGCTCAAGGGTCTCTCGGACGCGGTGACCGCGCTCAACGAGGGTCGCGGTGACTTCGTCGGAATCGTCAAGAGTCTGGCAGTGTTCGTCAACGCGCTGCACAAGAGCGACCAGCAGTTCGTGGCGCTGAACGACGATCTGGCGCAGTTCACCAACTCGTTCACCAACACCGACCGCGAGGTCGCCACGGCGCTGGACGATCTGAACTCGGTGCTGGCGACTACCCGCAAGTTCCTCGACGAGAACGCCACACCGCTCACCAACGACGTCAACAACCTGGCAGAGGTGACGAACACGATCCTGCAGCCAGAGCCTCTCAACGGACTGGAGACCGGTCTGCACGCGTTCCCCAATTTGGTCGCCAACGTGCTCAACATAGCGTCGCCGAACCAGGGTGGCATCGTCAACGTGCCGGTATTGCCCGGCGTCACCAACTTCTCCAACCCGCTGAACTTCATCTGCAGCTCAATCCAGGCCGGCAGCCGCCTCGGCTATCAGGAGTCTGCGGAATTGTGCGCACAGTACCTGGCGCCGGTGATGGATGCGATGAAGTTCAACTTTCTACCGTTCGGGGTGAACCTGGCCGCCGGTGCGATGACGCTGCCCAAGCAGATCGCGTACTCCGAGCCGCGGCTACGTCCGCCCCCGGGGTACAAGGACACCACCGTGCCGGGCATCTTCTCCCGCGACACCCTGTTCTCGCACGGCAACCACGAGCCGGGCTGGATCGTCGCGCCCGGTATGCAGGGCGTCGAGGTGCAGCCGTTCACCGCGAACATGCTGACCCCGGATTCGTTGGCCGCGTTGCTCGGTGGGCCCGATATCGTGCCGCCGCCGGCGCCGCCGGCCTTCGGTGTGCCCCCGGGCGGCAACTTGCCCGGACCGCCGAACGCGTACAGCGAGAACACCCCGCTGCCGCCGCCGTGGTACCCGCAGCCCGGGCCGCCGCCCGTCCCGGCTCCCGGAGTGATCCCCGGTGATCCGCCGCCGGCCGCGGCGGTGGCCGTGCCCGCAGCACCCGCAGCACCCGCAGCACCCGCTGCGCCGGCTCCGCCCGGGCCTCCGCTGCCCGCTGAGGCAGGTGGCGCGTGATGAGCCGTAACTGGAAGAAGCTGGGTACCCGCACGGTCGCGCTGGCCGCGGCCGGGTTGTTGCTCAGCGGCTGTGGGCAGTGGCGCGGTATCGCCAACGTGCCGTTGCCCGGCGGTCCGGGCACCCAGTCCGGGCACTCGACGATCTACATCCAGATGCCGGAGACGTTGGCGCTCAACGCCAACAGCCGGGTCCGGGTCGCCGATGTGTTCGTCGGCCGAGTGCGCAAGATCGAGCTGAAGAACTGGACGCCGCTGCTGACGGTGGACCTGGAGCCCGGTGTCGAGCTGCCGCAGAACGCGGTGGCGCGCATCGGCCAGACCTCGCTGCTGGGTTCCCAGCACGTGGAACTGGACGAGCCGGAGGACGAGGATCCGTCGCCGGAGCCGCTGCGCAACGGGGACACCATCCCGCTGGAGCGGTCGTCGGCGTTCCCGACCATCGAGCGGACGCTGGCCAGTATCTCCGGCATCCTCACCGGCGGTGGCATCCCGAACATCGAGGTCATCACGAGCGAGGTCAACGCGATCCTGACCGGGCGCTCCGGCGAGATCCGGGAGTTCCTCAACCGGCTCGACACCTTCACCTTTGAGCTGAACCAGCAGCGCCAGGACATCGTCCGGGCCATCGATTCGACCGACCGGCTGCTATCCATCGTCGCCGACCGCAACGACACGCTGGACCGGGTGCTCACCGAGTTCCCGCCGCTGATCCAGCATTTCGCGGACACCCGGGATCTGTTCGCCGATGCGGTGACCGCGCTGGGCAGGCTCAGTGCGACCGCGGATGAGACGCTGAGCAACACCAACGCCAACCTGAACACCAACCTAAAGAACCTGCAGCGCCCGCTGCGGGAGCTGGGGAAGGCCACGCCGTACCTGGTGGGTGCGCTGAAGCTGCTGCTGACGGTGCCGTTCAACGTCGATAACGTCCCGAAGGCCATCCGCGGTGACTACATCAACGTGTCGGTCAACATCGACCTTACCCTGAGCACCATTGACAACGGGTTCCTGTCGGGTACCGGTATCTCGGGGATGCTGCGGGCACTGGAACAGGCCTGGGGCCGCGACCCTGCGACGATGATCCCGGACGTGCGCTTCACGCCGAACCCGAACAATGCGCCCGGCGGTCCGCTGATCGAAAGGTCGGAGTAAGCGATGTTGCTGACCCGAATGATCAAGACCCAGTTGCTCATCTTCGTCGCACTGACGGTGGTGGCGCTGGTGGTGCTGTCGCTGGGCTACCTGCGGTTGCCCAGCTACGCCGGCATCGGGATGTACCGCCTCTACGCGAACCTGCCCAACTCGGCCGGTCTGTACGAGACGGCCAACGTCACCTTCCGCGGCACCACCGTCGGCAAGGTGACGGCGGTGGAGCCCACCGAACAGGGTGCCCGGGTCACGATGAACATCGAGGACAGCACCAAGGTGCCCGTCGACACCGTCGCCAATGTGCACTCGGTGTCGGCGGTCGGTGAACAGTTCCTCGATCTGGTCTCCACCCAGAACACCGGGCAGTACTTCGAGGGCGGCGACACCATCACCAAGGGCCGGGTGCCGGCCGAGGTCGGTCCGGCGCTCGACGCGGCACAACGCGGCCTGGCGGCGCTGCCGGCGGAGAAGATCAGCGTCCTGCTCGACGAGACGGCCAAGGCGGTCGGCGGCCTCGGGCCGTCACTGCAACGACTCGTCGACGGCACCCAGGCGCTGGCCGGTGACTTCCGGGACAACCTGACCTCGGTCACCGACATCGTCGAGAACTCCGGGCCTATCATCGACTCCCAGGTGAACTCCGGTGACGCGATTTCCCGGTGGGCCGCCAACCTGAACACCATCACCGCGCAGACCGCGGAGAAGGACGCCGCGCTGCGCAGTGGGCTGCAGCAGGCCGCACCCACCGCCGATCAGCTCAACGCGGTGTTCGGCGATGTGCGGGAGTCGTTGCCGCAGACGCTGGCCAACCTTGAGGTCGTCATCGACATGCTCAAGCGGTACAACAAGAACGTCGAGCAGGTGGTCGTCGCGCTTCCGCAGGGTGCGGCGCTCGCGCAGACCGCAACGATCTTCGCCCCGGAGGGCCTGCTGCACTTCGCACTTGGTATCAACACCCCGCCGCCCTGCCTGACTGGCTTCCTGCCCGCCTCGCAATGGCGCTCCCCGGCGGACACCAAGACCGAACCGGTGCCATCGGGCCTGTACTGCAAGATCCCCAAGGACGCGCCCAACGTTGTGCGCGGCGCGCGTAACTACCCGTGCGCCGACGTACCGGGTAAGCGGGCCGCCACGCCGCGGGAGTGCCGCAGCGAGGAGCCGTACGTCCCGCTGGGCACCAACCCCTGGTACGGCGACCCGAACCAGATCGTCGACTGCCCTGCCGCGGGCGCGCGCTGCACCCAGCCGGTCAACCCCGGTCAGGTGATCCCGGCGCCGTCGATCAACAACGGGGTGAACCCGCTGCCGGCCAGCCAGCTGCCACCCCCCGAGGCGACGCTGCCGACCAGCGATCCGTTGACCCCGCCTGGCCAGGGCACCGTCACGTGCAGTGGACAGCAACCCAACCCCTGCATCTACACTCCGGCAGCAGGTCCATCGGCGGTCTACAACCCGTCCAGCGGTGAGGTGGTCGGACCCGATGGGGTCACGTACTCCGTCACCAACTCGAACAACTCAGGAGATAGCGGATGGAAGGAGATGCTGGCACCAGCCGGCTGAACCCCACCGACAACGAGCACGACGCCGCTGCCGATGAGGCGGCGGAGGAATCGACAACGGACTCCGGCGAGGATCTCGCAGAACGGGAATCCACCGAGGAATCGAATCACGGGCGATTCGGCCAGGGCTGGCTTGTCAGCATCTGCCTGGTGCTCTTCCTGGCGGCCGCGGCGCTGTCCGCGGGCGGCTATCTGCTGCTGCGGTCCAACGCGCAGAGCGAGCAGATCGCCCGCGATGACGCGGTCGCGCTGCAGGCGGCCAAGGACTGTGTGACGGCCACCCAGGCGCCCGACACCGCCTCGATGGGTGCCGCGCAGGCCAGGATCGTCGACTGTGCGACGGGTGATTTCGGTGCCCAGGCGGTGTTCTACAGCTCGATGATGATGGAGGCCTATCAGGCCGCCAACGTCCAGGTCGAGGTGGCGGACCTGCGTGCCGCCGTGGAACGCCACCATGACGACGGCTCCGTCGACGTGCTGGTGGCGGTCCGCACCAAGGTGACCAATTCCGAGACCGCCGATCAGGAGCAGGGCTACCGGCTGCGGGTCACCATGCAACGCGCCGACGGCACCTACAAGATCGCCAACCTCGTCCAGGTCACCACGTGACGGACGTGCTCGAGGAGACCGAGACCACCGAAGCGGTCGCGCCGGCGGTACCCGCGTCCTGGGGTGCCCGCGCCGGCGCGTTCGGGATCGACGTGCTCTTCGGTGCGGCGCTGATCGTGACGCTGGCGCTGCTGGCCTGGACCGCACCGCTGATGGGCTGGCTGTGGTGGGTCTATGTCGGGGTGGCCGTCCTGGTCGGCCTGGCGATGATGGTCAATCGCTGGGTGCTGCCGTCCCGGACCGGCTGGACCGTGGGCCGTGCCGTGACCGGCATCCGGGTGGTGCGGAGCAGCGACGGCGCGCCCGCGGGCACCGGGCGGCTGCTGATCCGCGATATCGCTCACCTGCTGGACACCGCGGCCGTGTTCCTGGGCTGGCTGTGGCCGCTGTGGGACCGGCGGCACCGGACCCTCGCCGACCTGTTGCTGCGCACCGAGGTGCACCGGGTCGGTGAACCGACTCGTGACCCGCGCCGCCCGGTGGCGATCGGGCTGGTGGTCGCCACGCTGCTGTGTGCGGCCGCGACCGCCGCCGGCTATCTGGTGGTCTACCGCCAGGAACGCGCCCTGGACGCCGCGCGCAACGAGATCGCCGCCCAGGGCGCCCGCATCGTGGAACAGGTGCTGAGCTACGCCCCGGACACCGCCAAGGACGATTTCGCCCGCGCACAGTCGCTGGCCAGTGACATCTACCGGCCGCAGTTACTCGAGCAGCAGGAGGCGCTGCAGAAGGCCCCGCTGGTGTCCAACGAGTACTGGGCGGTCAACAGCGTGGTGCTGGAGCAGCCCGCCCCGACCACCACCACCGCATCCATGTTGTTGGCGATGCAGGGGCAGCGCGGCAGCGACCCGAACGCCATGCGGTTCATCACCGCCACGGTGCGCGCGGACTTCGTGAAGACCGGCGATCAGTGGCAGGTGCAGAATCTGTCCGTGCTGACCAAGCCGTATGCGGGGGGCGGCCGATGAGCCCGCGCCGCGTCGTCGACTCGCAGGCACCCGAGTACTTCCACGCGCCGGTCGACCCGCCCACCCGCTGGGGCTTGCCGCTGGTCGCCGGGATCTGCGCGCTGCTGACCGCGGTGACGCTGGGCCTGGCCACGTTCATGACGGTCGTGCACGAGGCCGACCGGCGAACCCAGGTGCGCGATGCCGACGCGTTGGGCTATGTGCGCGCCTTCATGCGGGCGTACACGACGCTGGATCCCTTCAACGCCAACGATTACGCCGACCGGATCCTGGCACAGGGCACCGGGGAGTTCGAGAAGACGTTCACCGAGAAGCAGAACGAGATCGTGCTGCAGGTGGCCCGCAATGAGCCCACCAACGGCGAGGTGCTGGAGGCGGGTGTGCAACGGTGGAATGACGACGGCAGCGCCGACGTGCTGGTCGCCACCAAGATGACCACCACCACCCCGGACGGCAAGCAGACCATCGAGACCGGAAGTCGTTGGGTGGCAACGGCGATCAAGGAGGGACAGCAGTGGAAGATCAGCCGGCTGATTCAGGTGATCTGACCTCCGAGGCGGACGCCGAGACCAAGG
>Ga0209066_10004231_pt1 | contig 15809 bp, 13 predicted proteins | sample All_14_2_FD_187198 | JGI IMG/M metagenome (GOLD analysis project Ga0209066, IMG submission 187198) | Freshwater microbial communities in response to fracking from Pennsylvania, USA - Allegheny Zone_MetaG_DW_15 (SPAdes) (version 2) ...
CGGTAAGCCATCAACGCTGGCGACACGCCCAGGTGATTGATCGCACCATGCTTGATGCTGCTGCAGTCTTGCTCGTCGAGCTTGCAGATCTCTGCACGCTGTTGTCAACTCTCTAGCAATGTCAACTGCGCGCCTGAAACCTGTCTCTGCGCATTACCACGATGCATGAATAGGAGTGATCGCAATCCGGCACGCCAAGGGCATTCACGTTGAAAACTCGAACGGCAGCAACCGCTGCACTGCCGGCGCTGGGCCAGAAATTCTGAGCGGCTCTTGAGGGTCGTCCTGCGTCGATCAGGGTGGCGCTGGGCCTCCTACTTCAACGACTCAGAGCGTGCTCGAATTGAGCCTTATTACGTACAAAACTGTTAGTCTTGATTCTTGTTGAAGAATCAACGACTAAATACCTACTAACAGTTAGGGTCATTCAGAAACAACGACGGCTGCGCCATTGCACGCTCCAACGAGGCCAAGGCCCTCGGCATCAAGATGGGTGAGCCCTGGTTCAAGATCCGCCACCTTGAGGAACAGGCCGGATTGGTCGCCTTGTCGGCCAACTTCACGCTCTATGGCGACATGAGCGACCGGATGATGAGCCTAGCTGCAGGACTGGGTCCCACCCAGGAGATCTACAGCATCGACGAGAGCTTCATCGGTTTGCATGGCGTGCGAGGTGACCTGGTCGAGCGAGCCTGGAGAATCCGCGCCCGTATCAACCAGTGGATCGGCATCCCCTGCGGCATCGGGATCGCCCCCACGAAGACTTTGGCAAAGCTGGCCAACCACATCGCCAAGACAGCCGAGCGCAAGCCCGGTAGCTACCCTGATGAACTCGCCACGGTGTGCGACCTTTCCGGACTCGGAGCAGACCAACTGCGGGACCTCATGACCTCCACCGACGTCAGCGAGGTGTGGGGCATCGGCCGCCAGATCAGCACGCAACTCAAAGAGTGTGGGGTCACGTCCGTGCAGGATTTCGTCGATCTGCCCAGCTCGGTTGTGAGAGGTACTTGGGGAGTGGTGCTGGAGCGCACCTGGCGTGAGCTGAGAGGCGAGCCTTGCATTGAACTGTCCGACGTACCCACCCCCAAGAAGCAGATCGCCTGCACACGCAGCTTCGGCCAACCCGTCACAGGGCTGACCGAACTGCGGGAGGCTATCAGTGAGTTCACGTCACGAGCCGCTGAGAAGCTGCGCAAGCAACGGCACCTGGCAGGGCAGGTTCTGGTGTTTGCGAGGACTTCACCGTTCAGGGACGGGCCACGGTTCTCCAAGAGCGTGGTCGTGCCGCTGGTGCGCCCTAGTGCCGACACCGCTGAGTTGGCCAACGCGGCAGTGATGGGCTTGCGCAGCATCTATGCGCCCGGATTCCAGCTGGCCAAGGCCGGGGTCATGCTGCTGGACCTCGTTCCGGACACTTTCGTGCAAGGCGAACTGAACTGGGAGGATCCGTTGACCTTGCAACGAGATCACACCAAGCTGATGCATGCGATGGACCAGGTCAACGAGCGATTTGGCAAGAGAACGCTGTTGCTGGGTAGTGCAGGTTTGACGCAAGGTGCGGACAGCTGGGGAATGCGTCAGGGCAGACGGACTCCGAACTACACGACTCGCTTGAGTGAAGCCCCCATTGCGAAAGCATGAATCCATAGCCGAAAATACTAATTCAGTTTTACCCAATGCTCTCGACCCGCACACTGGCAAGCCATTTAACGAAAACCATAAATCACCACCGATGCAATGCATGAAGAGTTATGAAAAAAATATCAGAGGCTGATACGCACAAACACATAGATCTCGAAGAGCTACTGATCATCATGACGGTCGCAGGTGGAAATGACAGCCTACCCTCTCAGTTCATGAACATCATCACTCTGGCAGAGATCGCAGTAAAAAAAGCTGAAAAGAAACACCCGAAATTAGTCACACAAGGATGGCGGGATCTGGAATCCATCACGATGGATAGCACCCTGGATAGGCGCGCTATAAACCTACTCCGTTACAGAAAAAACAAAGAAGCATTGCTACCCATCTTGTACTTTAATCTCTTGGCTGAAATCAGGCGACTAAGAGATATAACCATGTATGCTGCTCACCTCACAGAGGAGCCAGCAACGCCCTTCAATCTCAAAGAATTTTTAGAAACACGCCTCACACCCACCGCTTGGCCCAACATGGCAATGCTTAATGCAATCACCCCCTGCATATTCAGCATATTCATGCTCGCAACCAGACTCATTGGCAACATAGATAACCGCACAGCTGTAACCGACCTCGTCACGGTAGCCACACGAACCCAAAATGGAGGCCACGCCAGCAACTACGGCAAAGATGTTTTATTGAGATACTTCTCAGGCATCATGAAGGATTTCCCAAACGAGGAAAAATGGACAAGCCTAAGCGCAATGTTCAAAGAAAAATTCAATCTATTCGAAGATAAGTTAATCGCCTTCCAGGCAAGCAGATCTCTTTCGAGCGAAAACAAGCCTGTCACAGCAGGATCAAATTTAAAGCCAGATGGCCTTTACAACGCTTTTAGAAATTGGGCCAGAAAGGATGATGATTTTCTAGAAGCACTGAGGGAGAGAGTTCCCTCATTTAGAAAATGAACCAATGCTAGAGCAGTGGTTCATTCTTGCTTACCGGCGACAGCTATGCGTCATCAAAATGGCGCCCTGCCATCACAGACTCAATGCGGGTCGAGGCGCATGCGGCAAGATCACCGTGGCACCCCCTTTGCGGACGACAGAGATCAAGGCGCAACGCTGCAAATGCTGAAGGGCAGGCTCAAGATGGCACTTCTTACGCACCGCCTCTGGCCCTGACCTCAGCACCTCGGACTGTCGGATCCCATAGGGCGACGTTCGCGTGAGCCACTCATAGAGGATGTTGGCGTGGTGGCCCGCCAGAATGTCTGGCGGCACCACACCGAATGCACGCTTCGCCTCCTGCAGGTGCCACAGCACGACAGCAATGGCAGCGTCAACAGCCGTGAAGGTGACCTGCAAGTCACCCGAATCGAAGTACTCGAAAACCGCCGCCAAGCGGACCACGTTCTCGATGGCCTTGGATCCGAATGCAGGTATGTCACACAGGTCACCGCCAGGGCCAAGTTGGCGCTCAACATCCCGCTCAAAGCGCCAAACATGATCACGGGCTTCCTGCGTCAACTGAATGACCTCCCGCTCAGTATCCCCCGCCCCTTGCTTCTCTGCATACTTGCTCAAAAGTGCCCGCAACCGATGCGAGAACTCTTGCTCCTGCACAGGAAGGCCTGCGCTCATCGCATAGCTGTTCCGGAGGCCCTGAAGAGACGGCGGCATGGCAAACAAAGTTCGGGGCATAAAGCCCGATGTAAGCAGGTCCTCACCATGACGTTTCATGATCTTCTTGAAGACCTGCTCCTGCACAGAGACACACATGGCTGCCCGTTTACCCCGCAACAGAATAGGCCCGCCCGTTCGTGTGTTGTGACGCACGACATCGCCATCCCAGCGCTTGCACCATGCGGGAATGCTCAGGGACTTGAAGAACGTATGCCCTTCATCCAAGGCTGCGTAGATCGAGTTCGCCCCATCAGACTGGAGATCAATGACCCCCTGCTCGGTGGCCTGCCCCACGAGCATCTGATGGGCCACGAATCGCCCCTCACCCTTGCTCATTGCCGAGCACCCCAGCGCGCCCTCCTCAAACGCCAGAAATGGAGCGTTGATCTTGCGCATCACGTGTGTCACCCGGTCACCACTGTGCGGAGTGACCAAGCAGAACAGACTCGTTGGAATGACACCACCGAAGGGTGACTGCACATCCGCAACGCCTTGGACCCCAGCTGAAGCAGCGGTAACCACCAGCGGACCAGCCAGTTCCGGGGGAACCTGCACGAACGCACACAGGTGATGGACATACGACCGCAGTGTGGGTGGCAGTGAATGCGTCGGGTATGGCGACGATGAAAAAATGATTTCGGCGTTCATTGGAGCCCCTTTTTCAACGACTTAGCGCCAAAGCGGCGGCCGGTTGCACGGCCACGCTGACCACGGACGGTGGCGAAGTCGTAGTCAGGCATCTGGTAGCTACGTGTTGGCCCTTTCTTAGGCTTAGATCCCTGATTCAGCTTGGTGCACCCGAACGAGCGCATGCCTTTCGGGAGCCGCAGCTTCAAGTTGTAGTCAACCTTGGTCAGGTAATCGGCGTAGAGCCCAAAGAACTGGCTAGCCTGCGAGTCGGCGTAATGGAGCACGCACAGCCCCATACGTTCCTTGCCAGACATCGCATTGATGTTGTGGGTATGACTCCCGCCCTTGAACAGCACCTCGTCCCAGTGCTTCGCAATGTGGTACGGCACATTGATGCGGTCCTGGTACTTGCTGCCATTGAGGCCGATGAGCCAGTGGATGTGAAACCCCTTCTGCACGCCCCATTCGATCTTCCAGGCGTAAAACAGCAAATCACCTTTGAATTGGAGATTCAGGTGTTGGACCATCTTGTCCCTGGCATCCGCCACCCGGGCGGCAGCCACATCGAAATCAGCCTGAGACAAGTCCTCGATGGGCAAGGTCAGATCCAGGGCCTTCTCTGACCAGTCAAGGCGGATGAGCAGGATTTTCCGGTTCCACTCATGGCACGCACGAATGACATGCATCAGGTGGTTGTAGTTGCGGGTGGCATTGCGGCGGAAAGACTTCACGCGCTCACCCATGCCCGCTTCACGCAAGGCCTGGCGCATCTTCAGCGCCAGCTCGTTGTACTCTGCCACGACATCGTCAATACACGCATCGTCAGAGCACAGACCGGCGAGGTACTTCAGGTCATAGGGAGGGTATTTGGGCTTGAAGTCTTTAGCCTCCTTCAAGAAGGCCTCTGTGGTTGGTGTGAAGCGATGGTGGGAATATGCCTTAGCAAACTGAACCATATCATTTTCCAAAAAGGAAATAAGACTATTGCCCAGGCTGTTGATATGCAGCTTGGGAAGCTTGAACCTGTAACGCTTCTCGAACGGAAGACTGAACTCATGACTGCTCAGCAGCATGGCCAGTTGGTCAGCACGGATGAGAAGGCCCAGGTTATCGAAGTCCTCACCAAGGATGTGACAGTCAGGAATATCCTTAGATAACATTGCAAAATAGGTTGGATCGATATCCCTTGGGGAATATCGATTATCACCCTTTACTTCGACACACTGCGTGTGCGACAAGACAGTTTCCTCAGTCATAGTTTAACTCCTATTACTAATTACCCACTTCACAGCAAGAAATGACAAGCAAGCAAACCCGCTCAGAACGTGGAAAGACCCGAAACGGGAACAATAAAAACCTCAAATTCGCCGTCATGGCCTGACGGCACATTTACGCCCCCTTTAAACGCGATCCAAAGAATCGATGTACGCCATAACCTCACCCATCTTCCAGCCAACGGATTTCGGGCCGATACGAACAGCTTTGGGAAAGCGCGCATCGAAATACGTCGAACGGGGGTTCGACTTCAGATAGCTAGTGGAGCGGGAAATACCCAGCATCTTGCAAAGCGTGGGGCGACGAATCAGCTGCACGCGCATGCCATTGATATGCCCCTCATCGGGGGCATGGACAGTCGTTTTCATCTCGAACCTCTTGGTTGTCCATGGTCAGTAGCGCCATGTGCAGCCATGATCACCAGTGAGATGAAATCAGTCACTCGACACGCTAAAGCACTTCTCAAAGCAGTTAAGCGTCACCCTTGCCAAGATGCTTGAATTGGTATATGGGCGACCAGCCCAGCCAAGTGTGAGTGCAGAGATGCCAGCTCGGAAAACGCGACGACTATCCCGCAGAGACATGAAGTGCCTTCGGCACCAGCGCTGGACGCCTGATGACTGCAGATGTGCCCCAACTGTCACTGCCGATTTTTTTTTTGCCCCCTCCTAGCATATGGAGGTGCGAACGTCGGGCTCCGATGTGACTGAGTTCAGGAGAATGAAGCGCAGGTCAGCCCCACACACAACCTCCAGGCGCGGGCATGTGAAGTCAGAGATATGGCTACGTCGCCGTCCGCCGCGATATCGCATTTCGGACGCTTCGTGCTTTTAACCAAGGTCAGATGCTTCCGCGCAGGAGCGCGGCCTGACACTGGGCTACCGATTGGGCTGTCCGAGGGAGCAAAAACGCACCTTTAGATGCATTTTCAAGCACCTGAGCCAATGGTAGAAGCAATGGTGTAAAGCATAAAAAAAGCGGCCCGGAGGCCGCTTTTTTGCTTACTTAATGGCGGAGAGGGCGGGATTCGAACCCGCGGTAGGGATTAACCTACACACGCTTTCCAGGCGTGCGACTTAAACCGCTCATCCACCTCTCCGAAGCCCTCAACTATAGCAAGTTTTTCGCAGCCACATTCAGTTGATAGCGACTTTCTTGCCATCTTTGTAGACGTACAGCGTCATGGCCGGGTTCTTCAGGTCGCCTTGCGGCTCGAACGCCACCTTGGCCGTCACACCCTGGTAGTTGGTGGCCGCCAGCTTCGGCCCGTAGACCTTGGGGTCGACGGAATTGGCGCGCTTCATGGCGTCCACCAGCACCATCGTCGCGTCGTAGGTGTAGGGCGAATAGACCTGGAACTGCTTGGGGAACTTGGCGTCGTAACGCGCACGCCAGTCCTTGCCATTGGGCATCTTGTCGATGGCCGCCCCGCCCACCGCGCACACCACGTTGTTCAAGGTGCGCGCGCCGCTGGCCAGGTCCTTCAACTTGTCGGTGCAAATGCCATCGCCGCCGAACAAATAGGCCTTGCTCAGACCCAGCTGCTGCATCTGGCGCAGCATGGGGCCGGCTTGCGGGTCCATGCCACCAAAGAAGATGCCATCGGGCTTGCGGCTCTTGATGGCCGTCAGAATGGCCATGAAGTCCACGGCCTTGTCGTTCGTGTATTGCTGACTGACCACCTCGATGCCCAGGCTCTTGGCCGTCTTGGCAAACACGTCGGCCACACCCTTGCCGTAGGCGGTGCGGTCGTCAATGATGGCCACCTTCTTGACCTTCAGAACCTGAGACGCGTGTTGCGCCAGGCCCGCGCCCAGGGCGTTGTCGTTGGCCAGCAGGCGGTACACGTTCTTGTAGCCCAGCTGGGTCAGTTCGGGGTTCGTGGCCGATGGCGTCACCATGGGCAGGCCGCACTGGCTGTACACCTTGGCGGCCGGAATGGTGGTGCCCGAGTTCAGGTGTCCGACCACGCCATTGACCTTGGCGTCGCAGAGCTTTTGCGCTGCAGCCGTGCCCTGCTTCGGATCGGCGGCATCGTCTTCGGCGATCAGCTCGAAGCGCACCTTCTTGCCGGCAATCGTGACCCCTTGCGCGTTGAGCTCTTCCACGGCCATGCGGGCGCCGTTCTCGTTGTCACGCCCGTAGTGCGCCTGGGGGCCCGACACCGGCCCGACGTGACCGATGCGCACCACCGTTTGCGCCTGCGCCGAATGAGACAGCACCGCTGCCATCACGGCAGACACCGCCAGAACCGCACGACTCACCTGGGGGAAACACGCCATGGAGAACTCCTTGAGAAGGGAATAACAGTCAGAAGAACAATGCGAGCAACAGCTCAACGCGGGCGCAACTTGGCCAGCTCTTGCGCCACCGAACGGGTCACGACGTCACGCATGGTGAGGCTCAGCTCATCGCGCATGTCGCGGATCAGTGCCTCGGTGTGACGCGCCAGAATGGGCGTCAAGGCCTCGCGCAGCCGGAACTCCAGCATGCTGTCGACACGACGCTGCACATCCACCATCACGCGCTGGACCAGTTGCTCGTGGGTCAATTCGGCAGGCTGCGCCGGCATCGACGCCACGACTTCGGACGTCAGCACCGGGTCGCTCAGCAAAGGCACGTCGCTGAGATCGACCGGCGGCTGCCCGAGCTCAGACGCTGGCGCCTCTCCGTCCGGATGGGTCGGCAAGACCAGGGTCTTGAGGGGCACCCAGTTCGGCGTGCCACCTTTCTTCTCCGGCAGATTGCGCGTCACGATCAGGTGAGGCGGCTCGTCAGCGGAAGCGGGTGCCGTATCCGGTGCGGCGTCGGTGTCCAGGTGCAGGGGCTCGATGACTTCGGTCAGGGTCGGCACATGCGGCAGATGGGGGCGATCAGTCTCGTTCATTCTTTGACCTCGTGAGGGTTCACCTGCCAGCCCTTGGCAGCGTAAGATTTCCAGCGCAGGCGGCCTTGCTGGCGGTCGTTGGCCTCGTTGGAGACGATCTCGAACAGGCGCGCAAAACGTTCACAGCCCGCCGGCAGCGTCTGCCCGATGTTCACCAGCACGCCCCGCTCACCGGGGGCCGTGGCCGGGTCAACGGTCAACCAGATGGGCGTGCTGTGCTGTCGCACCGGCAAGGACCCTTCGGACTGTGCCAGCACATGCGGCACGAAGTCCCGGTCTTCAAACACCCACAGCTGCCGATCGAGGGCCTTCAGCGCCGCGGCATCGCCCGTCACCACCACCTGGGCGCCCGCACGGTAGGCCTTGCGCAGCAGACGGCAGGCATAGGCCAGCTTGTCGGAGACGCCGTGGTGAAACTCGACGATGCTCATGTCCGCTCGCCCTCCATGCTCAAGCGCGCCCTGCTGCCGGCCGGCGCGCCGACTTGGCCGCGACTTTCTTGACCGCCGGCTGGGTCACCGCCTTCGTGGCCACCTTCTTCGTGGCCACTTTCTTGGCGGGCTTGGCCGGCAAAGGCTGGATGGCGGCCGCGCCAGCGCTGGCCTGGTTCAGGATGAACTGCGTCAGCAGCCCGACCGGACGGCCCGTGCCGCCCTTGGCCGCACCCGACTTCCAGGCCGAGCCGGCGATGTCCAGGTGCGCCCAGCGGTAGGCCTGGGTGAACTTGCTCAGGAAGACGGCAGCCGTGATCGCCCCCCCCTCGCGCCCACCGACATTGCCCAGGTCGGCAAAGTTGCTCTTGAGCGACTCGCCATACTCTTCGTCCAGGGGCATGCGCCAGGCGGTGTCCAGGGCTTGTTGACCGGCGCCCAGCAGGGCCTGGGCCAGTTCGTCGTCCGCCGAGAACAGGCCGCTGTGCTGGTGTCCCAGGGCGATCACACACGCACCCGTCAGCGTGGCGATGTCCACCACAGCGGCGGGCTTGAAACGCTCGGCATAGGTCAGCGCATCGCACAGAATCAGGCGGCCTTCGGCGTCGGTGTTGAGCACCTCGATGGTCTGGCCCGACATGCTGGTGACCACGTCACCGGGCTTGGTGGCAGTGCCGCTGGGCATGTTCTCGCAGGTGGGGATCAGGCCCACCAGGTTGACCTTGGGCCGCAGCTCGGCAATGGTGCGGAAGGTGCCCAGCACGCTGGCAGCGCCGCCCATGTCGTACTTCATCTCGTCCATGCCCGCGCCGGGCTTGAGCGAGATGCCGCCCGTGTCAAAGGTGATGCCCTTGCCCACCAGCACCAGCGGTGCGTGCGACGCTGCAGCACCTTGGTAGCGCAAGACGATGAACTTGGGCGGCTGGGCCGACCCGTTGGTCACCGACAGGAAAGAGCCCATCTTGAGCTTTTCCAGCGCGGGGCGCTCCAGCACCTCAACCTTGATGTGCTTGTGGGTCTTGGCCAGTTGACGCGCTTCGTGCGCCAGGTGAGACGGCGTGCAGTAATTGCCCGGCAGATTGCCCAGCTCGCGCGCCAGGGTCACGCCATGGGCCAGTGCCTCGCCTTGTGCCAGGCCTTGTTTGACGGCGGCCTGCTCAGACACGGCACACAGCAGGGACACCTTCTTGAGCGCACCGGCCTTGGGCGCGCTGGGCTTGGTGTGGCGGAACACATAGGTGGCATCGGCCACAGCCAGTGCCAGCGCCTGGGCGTGCGCCGTGGTGAGGGCCAGACCTTGCGCGGCGGCCACCGCGGTGTGGGCAGCACCCAGGTCCTTGACCGCCGCCAGACCCTTGGCCACGGCGGCCTTGAAGGCTTTCGGCTCGGCATTGGCGGCCGCGCTCAACACCAGGCGCGACGCTTTCACGCCTGCGGGTCGGTGCACGTACAGCATCTTGCCGGCCTTGAGGGCGAAGTCTTGCGCCTTCACGGCGTCGTCAATCAGGCGGTCGAGGGCGGCGTCGCCCGTGTGGGCCAGATCAGGCGTGAGCACCACCACGAGGGCGTCGGCATTCACCTGAGACAAAGCGGGCCCTTGGGCCGAGATAGCGCGGTAGTCCATGCTGTGCAAGTCCATAATGGACAGTTGAAATCAGATCCGAACAATGTTATTCGATTCCTCCGTACGCCGAGAACTCTGGCGCAGCTTTATCGGCACCTTGGTCGTGCTGCTCACCGTGGTGCTGACCATGTTGCTCATCCGCATCCTGAGTCAGGCGACGCGGGGCGCTTTTGCGCCTGCCGACCTGAGCCTGGTGCTGAGCTACACCCTCATCGGCCAGTTGCCCGTCATGGTGGCCCTGGCCTTGTTCGTGGCGGTGGTCACGGTGCTCAGCCGGCTGTGGCGCGACAGTGAAATGGTCGTGTGGCAGGTCAGCGGGGCCAGCCAGTTCGCCTTCATCAAGCCGCTGCTGAAAATGGCCTGGCCGGCCATCGTGCTGGTGGCGCTGTGCACCCTGGTGGCCCGCCCCTGGGCCCAGAACCAGACCGAGGTGCTCAAGCAGCGCTACGAGCAACGCTCCGACATGGCCCGGGTGGCACCCGGTCAGTTCCAGACCTCGGCCGACGGCAAACGTGTCTTCTTCATCGACAGCCACAGCGACGGACAGCAAACCGCCCGCAACGTCTTCATGGTGATGACGGACAAGGGCCAGGAGTCGGTGGTCACGGCGCGCGAAGGCCTGCTGCAGATCGACCAGGGCCTGCGCTACCTGGTGCTGGCACAGGGCGAACGCACCCAGACCGACCTCACCACAGGTGAAAAGACCCTCTCGCACTTCAGCACCGCCCGCATCGCAGTTGGCGACGCGCCCGATGTGGCGCTGAAGGTGCCCGAGCCGCGCAGCATGTCCACACTGGACTTGCTGGCGATCCCGACGCGCCAGGCGCAAGCCGAACTCACCTGGCGGATCGGGCTGATCTGGGCCACCTTCAACATGGTGCTGGCCGGCCTGAGCCTGGCGGCGGGCAATGCACGGCGCAACAGCAACTGGAACCTGGTCTACGCCTTGCTGGTTTTCGTGGTGTATTTCAACCTGCTGAGCCTGAGTCAGTCCTGGGTGAGCAAGGGCAAGCTGGAGTGGATTTCGGGCTTGCTGCTCATCCATGGCGGCTTGACGCTGGGCGCTTTGTTCATGATCTGGTGGCGTGATGGCGCCGTGTTGCCTGGGCGCCATGTGTCCCGGCGCGCCTGGGCGGCCAGTCAAGCGGAGGGCATGTGATGCACACCGTTCGCAAGCTGATCTACAGCTCGGTCATCAAGCACGTGTTTGGCGTGACACTGGCCTTTTCGGCCCTGTTCTTCTTCATTGATTTCGTCGACGAGATCCGCAAGTACAGCGCGACCGATTCGCTGATCACCTGCCTGTACATGCAGGGGCAACACTTTTACGACATCTTCCCGATCGGCCTGCTGATCGGTGCGATCCTGGCGCTGGCCGGCATGGCCCGCACCAGCGAGTTCACCATCTTGCGCACTGGGGGCCTCGGCCCTGGACGCGCGCTGAGCCTGCTGGGCGTGCTCGGTCTATCGGCAGCCGTGCTGATGGTGGTGGTGGGCAACTCGGTGGTGCCCTGGGCAGAGCAGCAGTTGACCCTGCACAAGGCCCAGGTCAGTCAACGTGGCCTGCTGAAAGCCGGGGGCAGTGGCACCTGGTTACGCGAGCGTCGTGAAGCACCGGGCGATGCGTCTCGCACCATCACCGTCAACGTAGGCTCGGCAGTCAGCGATGTCGAGTTTGGCGCCGTGCGCATTTTCGAGTTCGACGGGCAAGGCCGGCTACAGCGCCGCCTGTTTGCGCAGGAAGCGCGCATTCGGCCGCTGGGCAGTGAAGCCTCGGCGCAAGGCTCGATCTGGCAGCTCAAGGGCGTGCAGGAAACGGTCTGGCTGTCGCATGAGCAGCAGATTGACGAGCAGACCGTGCGCGCGGGGGCACGTCTGGTGCGCGAGTCGCAACTGGCGTCGCTCGACTGGCAAAGCAGCCTCACGCCCTTGGTGGTGTCGGCCTCGGTGCTGCCGCCCGAGACCATGTCGACCTTGGCCCTGTGGCGCTACACCGAGCACCTGGCCAGCAATGCCCAGGCAGCCCAGCGCTACGAGATCGAGTTCTGGAAGAAGAGCTTTTACCCCCTGGTGTGCCTGGTGATGGTGGCACTGGCCCTGCCCTATGCCTACCTGCACGCCCGCAGCGGCGGCATGAGCCTGAAGATCTTTGGCGGGGTGATGGTGGGCATCAGCTTTGTGCTGGCCAACCACATCTCCAGCCATCTGGGCCTGCTGAACAACTGGGAGCCCTGGCTGGCAGCTGCGGCGCCCAGTGTGCTCTACCTCCTGCTGTCCATGAGCGCCTTTGCGTGGCTCGTTCGCTACCGGTGATCCCTATGACCAAAGATGGCATCTTGTTGTTTGCCCATGGCGCCCGTGACCCTGCCTGGGCCCAACCCTTCGAGGCGACCGAGCGTGCCTTGCGCGCCCGTGCGCAAGCGCAAGGCGCCGACGTGGCGCTGGCCTTTCTGGAGTTCATGAGCCCCACCCTGCTGGAGGCCGGTGCGCAACTGGCGGCCCAGGGCTGCACGCAGGTGACCGTGGTGCCGCTCTTTCTGGGTGCAGGTGGACATGTCCGCAAGGATTTGCCGCGTCTGATGGCCGAGATGGCGGAACAGCACCCTCAGGTCCAATGGCGCCTGAGTGCCGCCGTGGGCGAGACCGACATCCTGATCCAGGCCCTGTCCGAGGCTGCCTGGTCCCTGGCCCACCCCGCCTGAGTCACCATGAACCTGCACCAGTTCAAGTTCGTCCACGAGGCAGCGCGCCGCAACCTCAACCTGACGGAAACCGCCAAGGCGCTGCACACCTCGCAACCCGGCATCTCCAAGGCCATTCTGGAGTTGGAGGAAGAGCTGGGCGTGGACATCTTCGTGCGGCACGGCAAGCGCCTCAAGCGGGTGACCGAGCCGGGCCAGCAGGTGCTCAAGTCCATCGACGTGATCCTGCGCGAGCTGGGCAACCTCAAGCGCATTGGCGAGGAGTACGCCATGCAGGACGCAGGCACCTTGTCGATTGCGACCACGCACACGCAAGCGCGCTACGTGCTGCCCGAACCGGTGGCCGCCCTGCGCAAGAAGTACCCCAAGGTGTCGGTGAGCCTGCACCAGGGCACGCCCGAGCAGGTGGCGCAGATGGTGCTCGACGAGGTGGCCGACATCGGGCTGGCCACCGAGTCGCTCAATGATTTTTCCGAGCTGGTCACCCTGCCCTGCTACGAGTGGCAGCACGTGGCCGTGATGCCGGCCAGCCACCCGCTGGCCTCGGTGCCCCGCCTGACGCTGGAGCACCTGGCGGCCGAGCCGCTGATTTCGTATCACCCGTCCTTCACCGGACGCCGTCGCATCGACCTGGCCTTTGCCCAGCGTGGGCTCAAGCCCAATGTGGTGCTGGACGCCATCGACGCGGACGTGATCAAGACCTACACCCGTCTGGGCCTGGGCATTGGCCTGGTGGCCGAGATGGCGGTGAAAGACGACCCGGCCATGAACGCACCAGGCAGCGAGCTGGTTTCACGCCCGGTGGGTCATCTGTTCGGGCCCAATGTGGCGCGCCTGGCGTTCAAGCGCGGCGCCTACATGCGGCAGTTCGTGCTGGCCTTTGCCGAGCTGATTTCGGACCGGCTGACCCGCGCCTTGATCATGCAGGCGATCTCGCCGCAAGCCGGCCAGACCCCCAGCGTCGATTACGGTTTGTGAGCGCTGCCGCGCAGATCGACGTCCGGCTCTGACAGGTCGGGCAGGTCGATGTGCTCGACATCCTGCTCATTGGCGGCCACGCCCTTGCCCGACACCGTCACGTCACCGTAAGACGAGCGCGGTTTGTCTGGCGGGGGCAGGTCATCGAGTTGCAGATCCAGGCTGAGCGTGGGCTGCACGGCGACGACGGCCTTGATCGGCCGCGTGGCCATCAACGGCTCCACGGCGTCCTCGTGCGCCGACAGATCGAAGGGAACGGTGTCGGTGTGGCTGCGCGGTTCGCTGGCCAGCAGATCGACACGCGGCCGCTCACCCAGCTCACGCTCAGACAGATCGCGGGCCACAGCGTAGAGGAACAGCAGTTCACGGTAAGCCGGCAGCTCGAAGGTATCGGCTTCGTTTTCCGGGTGGGTCAGTGACTTTTCCAGAACGTCCATCGCCTTGGCAGGCACCGGCCACAGGGTCTGCAAACGCTCGACCACCCCGGGGTAGTCAACCAGTTCATGCCCATGCTGCAGGTCAGCATCCCAGGCGGGCGCGTGGGCGTTGAAACGCTGGTTGAAGACCGCTTGAACGCGCTCGTAATCCGCCCGCTTGCCCAGGCGCTGGTAGATCTCGAGCAGTTTCAGAAAAGGCAAGGGGCTGGCCGACACCGAGTGAACGTGAGACTCCAGCAGGTCCAGCGCCGCGTCGTCCTGGCCGAGCACCACGAAGAAGTCAGCCTGCTGCTCCAGGTCGATCAGCTCTTCCACCGAGACTTCGCGCGTCGCTTCATGCGGAGCCTGACGCGCCGGGATCACGGGCGCAGCCGCCGGGGTCACGGCCGCCTTGGCTTGGCGCGAAGACACCGCAGCGGCGGGACCGGGCGTTGCCACACGCGTCGATGCACGCTCGATGTCCGACTTCGGGGATTCGGGTTGCGTCTGCTGGGGCGGAACAGGCACCGCAGCGACCGGGGCCACTGGGGGTGCGGCTGTGGGTGTGGCTGTAGGTGTGGCTGTAGGTGTGACAGTAGGGGCCGCAGGCGGCGCCACCACGTCAGCGCCTTCGCCTTGAGGCTCTTGCATCTGCGATTGCCACCAGGCCGCTTCTTCCTGCTGACGGCGGCGCAGCTTCATGAACAGCGCCACGCACAGACCCAATCCCAGCAGGGCCAGTGCCCCCACAAGGTACAGCAAGCCCGAGCCCTCAGCTTGCGCGCCCGCATCGGCACGCTGTGCGGGCGAGGCGGGATCGGTGCCGCGAGGCTGGGAAGCCTGCTGCTGCAGTTGCGCGAGCATCTGCTCCTGCGCGAGCAGCTTTTGACGGTCACGCGCGATGTCCTCGGGCGAGAGGTTCATGGCCTGCCACAGTGCAGCCGCCGCCGCGCGACGCGCTTGCACTTCCGGCGAGCCTGTCTCGTCGATGGCGCCCAGGGTGCCCAGCGAGCCAGACATGCGCAAATCGGGGTGTGCTGCCGCGTCGGTCTCAACCGGGTCCAGCACCAGGCGCTCGGCTGCCGGCACAACGGCTGCGGCCGCCTTCGGGGTCAGGGAGAGGCTGGTGCGAGGCGACGCCGCCGCGTCGGCCGGGGCAACCTGGCGCACCACAGGCGCCTGCGCGACGCTCCGCGGGGTCTGAGTCGAACGGGCCGTGCGAGACGAGCGGGACGTGCGCTTGGCAGGCTCGCGGCTGGAACGGCTCGAAGTCGCTGCGGCGCCCTCTTGTGAGGATGGATCGGCCGCCGCGCGCGCACCGCCTTCCGGCATGGAGGTGGGCGAGTTGCCGATCAGGGGGGTGACAACGGGGGGGGTAACGGGGCTCACAGGCCGTGTCATGCCCGGCGGATCAGCCAGGGCCACGAACTGACGGCTGATCTTGGCCTGACAGCCCGCCGTCAGCTCATAGGTGACGATGGGCTCGTTGATGGGGGTCGTGGTGCGCACCTGCACCGTGGCCTCGCGGCCGTTGCCGCCC
>Ga0209066_10004233_pt1 | contig 15807 bp, 15 predicted proteins | sample All_14_2_FD_187198 | JGI IMG/M metagenome (GOLD analysis project Ga0209066, IMG submission 187198) | Freshwater microbial communities in response to fracking from Pennsylvania, USA - Allegheny Zone_MetaG_DW_15 (SPAdes) (version 2) ...
ATATGCGGCTCTGAAAATATGCGGCTCTGGGGGCGTTATTCGCCGCCGAAGATTTCTTCAAAGCTGGCGCGCAGGGCCATGTCGACTTCCGCCATGCTGACAAGCTGGCCGAGATCGTGAAGGCTCGTGACGCCATGCCGGCTGATGCCGCAGGGCACGATGCCGGTGAAATGGTCGAGGTCGGGGTCCACATTCAGGCTGACGCCATGATAGGTGACCCATTTGCGGATGCGCACGCCGATGGCGGCAATCTTGTCCTCGGCATTCGGGCCGCGATCGGGCCGCGCCACCCAGACACCGACGCGACCGTCGCGGATTTCGCCCTTCACGTTGAAGCGGGCGAGCGTGGCGATGAGCCATGATTCAAGCCGGGCGACATAGGCGCGGACATCGGGCCCGCGGCGCTTGAGGTCGAGCATGACATAGGCGACGCGCTGGCCGGGGCCGTGATAGGTGTACTGGCCGCCGCGCCCGGTCTTGTGGACCGGGAAACGATCCGGTGCGATCAGGTCTTTTTCCTCGGCGCTGGTGCCCGCCGTATAGAGCGCGGGATGCTCCAGCAGCCAGACAAGCTCGCAGGCTTCGCCCGCCGCGATGGCAGCGGCACGCGCTTCCATTTCGGCGACCGCGACCTCATAGGGCACGGGCGCATCGGAAAGGCGCCATTCCACGCCTTGGGGGACGACGCCTTGGGGGGCGATGCCCTCAGGGGCGGTGAGCGGGGCAGCCGGGGCGGTGACGGAATTAACCATGGGGTAACTCTAGCATGGCAATCTCGGCGGCAGGAATGTTCGTGCGTCAGCCTGCCGGAGAGCCAAGTGAATTCGCTCAACAATGTCTATGTCGAGATTTCTGTCGTGCTTGGCAAGTCCGTCCTGCCGATCCATCAGCTTTTGAGGATGGGTCGTGGCGCGGTGATCGAACTCGACAGCTATCTGGATGACGATGTGCTGGTGCTGGCGAACAATGTGCCGATCGCGCACGGGACGCTTGTGGTCCAGGGCGACAAGATCGCCGTGTCGATCACCTCGACGATGAAGAGCTTTCAGGCAGACGCGGCTTGAGACGGGTCTGACTGTCAAGACATTACGGTAAATTCAAAAGTCTTGTTTCGCCGATGAAGCTCTCGAAGGTGAGCAGATGCGGCCTGACCGCCTCCGGATAGGCACTGTGTAACCCCGCCGGGGCAACAAGCCGGATACCGGCCTCGCGCATCTCCCTGAACTGGGCCTCCGACACACCCTCCTGGAGGGTGAGCAAATCAAAAGTTTTGCTATACGATCTATCGCATGAGCGATATCGATCCAACAGGCACAGATTGGTCAGAAGCAGAAATCCAAATTGTGATTTCTCAGTACTTCTCGATGCTTGCCCATGAGATTGCGAACGAGCCTTACATCAAGGCGCAGCATAATCGCTTTGTACAAGAAGCAACGGGTCGGTCGAAGGGTTCTATTGAATTCAAATTCCAGAACATAAGCGCCGTTCTTAATAAATTGTCATTTCCTTGGATAGCTGGCTACAAGCCTATGTCGAACTATCAAGGTGCGCTTTTGGGTGCGATTGAAAGTGCGTTTAAGAACCAACGCGGCTTGTTGGGAATATTTGAAACGCAAATTCAGCGCGGCTTTTCGGAAGAGAAAGCGTTGTATATTGAAGCGCCACCACAAGCTCAGCATACGGATGTTATTAAAAATGAGGCGCTGGAGCGCCTCGTTAAGAAGTTTGATCCCGCTGCAAGAGATGCCAGAAATCGGGCTCTCGGTCGCAAAGGTGAAGAACTCGTTTATCAATATGAGTGCGCACGGCTTGGATCGGAACGACCAGACCTTGCAAGAAAAGTTAGATGGGTTTCCGAAGAGGATGGCGATGGCGCCGGTTACGATATTCTGTCTTTTGATTTGGCGGGGAAAGAACGCCTCATTGAGGTCAAGACAACAATTGGGCATCAAACGACCCCGTTCTATATCAGCTCGAATGAGTTTGAGCTTTCTCAAGAAAGGCCAGATCAATTTTGCCTGATGCGCGTCTTCGATTTTCTCAAGTTGCCAAGAGCCTTTGAGCTTCAACCGCCACTTTCTGAATCGCTCATCCTAAGACCGCAGAGCTACAGAGCGGCATTTCAATAGGCTTCTGCGTTGCTGCTTTTGTAAGTGAACCAGCCTGTTTCATTTACCTTGGCTATTAGGCGAATGAAATCACGTTTGTTCATGAAAGCGTCCTCAGCTTGCTTTGGTTCAAACGAAACGAACTCGTGCAGACTGTGATCGTCGTCGTTTCTTTTTTCTGGGACGAGAGAATCCAAGCCGATCAGTGATGGTCGAAAATATTCGCCGTGTAAGAGATGTGGCCGGATGTCAGCGAGCGAAACAATCCCGGCAATTTGGAATAACCCATAAAACTTGTAGTTTCCTCCGTCGCGGTACATGTACTCAATCTGCGTCGTGTCGATCAGGCGCGGGGGGTATCCGTCTTTAGCTGATGAGATCATCCGATTCACCGTGAAGGCTAAGTGTTTTGCTTGTGGTTTCTTGAGAGCAACACGCGGAACAAGAGTAGAACAAAGTGCGGATATTCCGCACCAGAATTTTGCCTTATTCCACCAAATAACTGTGAATTAATATATATTACGTCCCGATATTGAATTATTCGGGGCGTTCGCTTATTTCTGGGGGGAGTGGAAGAACCCTCGTGAGGGAGGCGGCATGTTTCCTGTTCTGCTCGATGTGTCGCAACTGCATGTGGTGCTGATTGGCGAGGGCGAAGAGGCCGAAAAGCGGCTGGCCCTGCTTGACGCTGCCGGGGCGGCGCATCTGCGCCTCTATAGCGGCTCACCCCACGCGGCGCTGGCGGCGGCGGCAGGTGCGCGCCTCGCTGGCGAGCGCCCCTCGGACGAGGCTCTGAAGGCCGCTGGCGTGGTGTTTATCGCCGGGCTCGACGAGGCGGAGGCCGAGGCGCTGGCGGAACGGGCGCGCGGCTTCGGACGGCTGGTGAATACGGAAGACCGGAAGGCGCTTTGCGACTTTCATGTGCCTTCGATGATGCGACGGGGTGACCTGTTGCTGACGGTTTCGACAGGGGGTAAATCCCCCGGACTGGCGCGGGCCTTGCGCCTGCGACTGGAAGCGCTGTTTGGACCCGAATGGGCCGGGCGGCTGGAAGAATTATCGCGCCAGCGTGATGTGTGGCGCGCGGAAGGGATCGGCCTTGGCGAACTTGCGCGACGGGCCGATGCCTATATCGATGAGAAAGGATGGCTGTCTTGACCGTCATACAGCTCAGACCCGGCGAGGGCCGCGCCTCGGCCATGGATTCCTGGACAGTCGCCTCGCCGCAGCTTGCCGAATTGCGCGCCTCCTATGAGGGGCTGACGGGTTCAGCGCTGCTTGAAGCGATGATCAAGCGCAAGTTTGCCGGACGTATCGCCGTTGTGTCGTCGTTTGGCGCGGAATCGGCTGTGCTGCTGCATATGGTGGCGGAAATCGACCCCTCGACGCCGGTGATCTTTCTCAATACGGGCAAGCTCTTTGGCGAGACGCTGCGCTATCGCGACCGGTTGCAGGAAAAGCTCGGCCTGACCGATCTGCGCTCGATTGCGCCTCATCCGGATGATCTCAAGGCCAAGGACCCGAAGGGGGGGTTGTGGAATGTGGACCCTGACCAGTGCTGCTTCGTGCGCAAGGTGCTGCCGCTGGAGCGGGCGCTTGCCGGCTTTGAGGCCTCGATCACGGGCCGCAAGCGGTTTCAGACATCGGCGCGCTCGGTGATGGATCCGATCGAGGAAGAACGCATCCGCCCGCTGCTCGGCGAGGGGCAGCGCCAGGGCACCCGCTTCAAGATCAATCCGCTGGCTTTCTGGGGCGAGGAAGAACTCGACCGCTATGTGGAGGGCCACAAGCTGCCCAGGCATCCGCTGGTGAAAGACGGCTATCTGTCGATTGGCTGCATGCCCTGCACGGAAAAGGTGCCGGAAGGCGGTTCCTATCGCGATGGCCGCTGGGTGGGCCGCGACAAGGACGAATGCGGCATCCATTTGCCCGTCAATACGGATGGCGACGGCATCTGATTGCAGGTGATTTTCGGGCCGGATGGCAAAAGTGGGCCCGGCGCGCATTTGCAGCTTGAGCAGGCGGGCGGGATTTGTTACATGCAGCGCCTTACGGACATGCGCGGTCGTGGCGGAATTGGTAGACGCGCAGCGTTGAGGTCGCTGTGGGGTAACTCCCGTGGAAGTTCGAGTCTTCTCGACCGCACCATGTCCATCGAGCCGGAACCTCAAGCCGGCTGAAATGAAGAACCGGCCGGACTGCCTCAGGCAATGACGGCCGGTTTTTTCATGTCCTGTTCCGGTTTTTTCATGACCAAAAGATCAGGCATCGCGCAGCGGCAAGTGTGGCGCCGCGCCGGCAAAAAGCGCAGACTTGCGCCGACGTTTCAAAAACAGAATCACCCGGTCCCGGCGGTGCGCGCCAGCGTCTGATGAGGGGACATTTTCACGATGCATCTGCCCCAGGCGAGAAGGTGACGGTTTGACTGATCTGGCCACCAGACATGACGGACAGGACGGCATGGAAGCGGCGCTGACGCCGGGCTTTGTGCGCTCTGTGCTGGATGCGGTGGATCGGGCGGATGCTGTTGAAGTCAAACGGTTGGTGGTCGAGTTGCGCCCGGCGGACATGGCCGAGCTGCTGGAGCTTTTGCGGCAGGATGAGCGCCACGATCTCATCGACATGCTGGGGGCTGACTTTGACACCGAGGTTTTGTCGGAGCTGGACGAGTCGGTGCGCGACGACGTGCTGGAGCGGCTTGACCCGAAAGACATTGCCGCCGCGCTGACCGAAATGGATTCCGACGACGCGGTCTATCTGCTCGAAGATCTCGACGAAAAGGATCAGCGCGAAATTCTCGACCAATTGCCGGCGAGTGACCGCGCGGCGATCGAGCAGTCGCTCGACTATCCGGAATATTCAGCCGGTCGTTTGATGCAGCGCGAGCTGGTGGCTGTGCCGCCGTTCTGGGATGTCGGCCAGACGATTGATTATCTGCGCGAAGCCGAAACGCTGCCGGATGCGTTTTACGAAATATTCGTCGTTGATCCGGGCTACAAGCCGATTGGCACCGTGCCTTTGTCGCGCATCATGCGCATGAAGCGGCCGACAAAAATCTCCGAGATCATGGAGACAGAGCAGACGCTCATTCCGGTCACGATGGATCAGGAAGATGTTGCCTATCAGTTCAACAAGTATGACCTCATCTCGGCGGCTGTTGTTGACGAGAATGATCGCCTTGTCGGTGTGGTCACGGTGGACGATATCGTCGATGTCATCGCCGAAGAGGCGAGCGAAGACATCCGACTGCTGGGTGGTGTGGGCGAGGAAAGCATTTCCGACAGCATCATCCAGACAACGCGCAGCCGCTTCTCCTGGCTGTTCATCAATTTGCTGACGGCCATTCTGGCCTCGACCGTGATCGGGTTCTTTGACGCGACGATTTCGCAGATGGTGGCGCTGGCGGTCTTGATGCCGATTGTCGCCTCGATGGGCGGCAATGCCGGAACCCAGACCATGACGATTGCCGTGCGGGCGCTGGCGACGCGCGATCTCGTGCCCTTCAACGCGTCGCGCATCATCACACGCGAGGTGATGGTCGGTTTCATCAATGGCATCATGTTTGCCGTGCTGATGGGGCTCGCAGGCGGATTGTGGTTTGAGAATGCGTCACTCGGTCTGGTTTTGGCAGCCGCCATGATCATTAACATGCTGGCGGCGGGATTTGCCGGCATTCTGATCCCCATCGGCCTCGACAAGATGGGCGTTGATCCGGCAGTCTCATCGGCGGTGTTCCTGACGACGGTGACGGATGTTGTCGGGTTCTTTGCGTTTCTGGGACTTGCGGCCCTTGTGCTGGCGCATTGATTGTCAATGACGCCTGCGTTGCAGGCCATATGGGAGATGTCGATGGTTCAGCTATGGCGCAAGCGCGCGATGACGCGCCGCGTGTTGGCGGGTCTTGTTGCAGGCATCATGAGTTTGACATTTACCGGCAAACTCGAAGCAGGCGATGGCTGGCGCGAGGGCGAACCGATGATTACCGCGCGCAGCCATGCAGGCGCGGCGCTGCTCGGCGAAGATTTTTATGTGGTGGGTGGCGACAGCACATCAGGACCGCGCTCGCTCACCGAAATCTACGACATGAAGGGCAATATCTGGCGCGCCTCTGCCGCCTTGCCTGTCGGGTTGCAGCAATTCGGCATGACGGCGAGCGGTGGCAGACTTTATATTGCCGGTGGTTTTCAGGCGGGCGAGGTCGAAGGCGAAGCGGCGCGCGCGACCTACCGGTTTTGGGAATTTGATCCGCAGATTGGCGTCTGGACCAATGGTCCGCGATTGCCGGAGGCGCGGCAGGATCTTGGCCTGGTAACGGTTGATGGCAAGCTCTATGCGCTGGGCGGGCAGGGCGAGAAAAACGAACAGGTTTGGCGGTTCGATCCGGCCGTTGATAAATGGCAGGTTGTGGGAAATGCCATGCCCGTGTCACGCAGCAGTGCAGCCTATGTTGCTTCTGGCAAGCTGATTTATGCGATTGGCGGACGCATTGGTGGCGTACCCTCGGCGCGGGTTGATGTGTTTGACACGGTGAGCGGGACGTGGCGCGCGGGGGTTCCGCTGCCGGAAGCCCGCATGGGCCATGTCGCGGCGCTGGTGAATGGTGCGATCCATGTGACGGGTGGGGAAAGCTGGTCGCCGCCCAAAACCTATACCGATCATTTTGTGCTCAATGCCGATGACACATCCTGGTCGCGGCTTGCCGGGCTGCATGTGCCGCGGCATGGCGCCGTGGCGGGCGCTTATGGCAATCAGTTTGTTGTGATTGGCGGCAGTCCTGGCGCGGGTGTCTATACCGTGTTCACGCAATCCGACACGGTGGACATCTATGAGGCGGGCGGCAAGTGATCAGCGCATGAGACGCAAGCGCCGGACGACCCAAGGCACCATGAAGGTCATGTAGAAGCCGAATCGCCGCGCAACGGCAGCACCCAACCCATTTTTCGACTGGCCTTTCAGGGGCCAGCGTTGTTTTATGGCTCGCACTCTTAATGTGAGGATGTTCCATGTCAAAAATTGCTGCTGAAACCACTGCTGCCGATCCTGTTGTCATTGTTGCTGCGGCGCGCACACCGATGGGCGGTTTTCAGGGGGATCTGTCAGGCGTTTCAGCACCTGAGCTGGGGGCGATTGCCGTGAAAGCCGCAGCGGACCGCGCAGGGTTATCGACCGGCGCGGTGGATGAGATTTTCATGGGCTGTGTGCTTTCGGCGGGACTGAAACAGGCGCCGGCACGCCAGGCGGCGCTGCTCGCCGGACTTGCGGACAACACGGCGGCAACGACTGTCAACAAGATGTGCGGTTCCGGGATGCGGGCCGCGATGATGGCCTATGACTCGCTGATGCTGGGCCATAACGATGTCATCATTGCCGGTGGCATGGAGAGCATGACCAATGCGCCCTATCTGCTGACCAAGGCGCGTAGCGGCTATCGCATCGGTCATGGCGAGGTGAAGGACCATATGTATCTTGATGGCCTGGAAGATGCCTATGAAGGCCGATTGATGGGCTCCTATGCCGAGGACACGGCGAAAGCCTATCAGTTCACGCGCGAGATGCAGGATGCCTATGCGATTGAATCATTGCGCCGCGCGCAACATGCCGTGCGCGAAGGTCTGTTTGCGGATGAAATCGTGCCGGTGACCGTGAAGACGCGCAAGGGCGATGTGGAGGTGGTTCGCGATGAGCAACCGCTGAAGGGCGATGAAACAAAAATCCCGACACTGAAGCCCGCCTTTGCCAGGGACGGCACGGTGACGGCGGCGAATGCATCATCGATTTCGGATGGTGCGGCGGCGTTGGTGATGATGCGCCTGTCGGAAGCCGAGTCTCGTGGCCTTGCACCGCTTGCCGTCATCCGTGGCCATACGAGCCATGCCAATGCACCGGCCTGGTTCTCGACAGCGCCGATCCACGCCATGTCCAGGCTTTTCGACAGGACGGGCTGGAATGTTGACAATGTTGATCTTTTCGAGATCAATGAAGCCTTTGCTGTTGTCACCATGGCAGCGATGAAAGAATGCAACATTCCGCATGAGAAGCTCAATATTCATGGCGGCGCGACGGCGCTGGGCCATCCGATCGGGGCTTCTGGCGCGCGCATCATTGTGACGCTGCTGAATGCCATGAAGCAGCGGGATGCCAAGCGTGGTGTCGCTGCGATTTGCATCGGCGGGGGTGAAGCAACGGCCATGGCGCTGGAGCGGATCTGATAAACCCTTACCTCAGCAGGTCAACGAGCAGGTCAACAAGAAGGTCAAAAGGCCCATGTCATCCACGAGTAACCTCAATTTTGATTTCGGCCTTGGCGAAACGGCCGACATGATACGCGACATGGTGGCGGGCTTTGCCCAGAGCAAGGTCGCGCCGCGTGCCGATGAAATCGACAAGAGCAATCAGTTTCCGCGCGATCTCTGGCCGGTGATGGGCGAGCTTGGTCTTCTCGGCATTACCGTTGAAGAAGAGTTTGGCGGGGCGGGGCTCGGCTATCTTGAGCATGTGCTGGCGATGGAGGAAATAACGCGGGCGTCAGCGAGCGTCGGTCTTTCTTACGGTGCGCATTCCAATCTCTGCGTCAACCAACTGCGGCGCTGGGGCACGCAGGAACAAAAGAACAAATATCTGCCCAAGCTCATTTCCGGTGTGCATGTGGGGGCGCTCGCCATGTCGGAACCGGGCGCCGGATCGGATGTGGTGTCGCTGCGGCTCAAGGCCGAGAAGAAGGGCGATCATTACGTTCTCAACGGCAGCAAGATGTGGATCACGAATGGTCCCGATGCCGATGTACTGATTGTCTATGCGCGAACGGATGCAAGCGCGGGCCCCAAGGGCATAACGCCTTTTCTGATTGAAAAGGGCATGAAGGGTTTCACGCCTGGCCAAAAGCTCGACAAGCTCGGCATGCGCGGTTCGAACACGGCGGAGCTCGTTTTTCAGGATTGCGAGGTGCCGGAAGAAAATATTCTCGGCAAGCTCAATGAGGGCGTGCGCGTTCTGATGTCGGGCCTTGATTATGAGCGTACTGTTCTCTCCGGCGGGCCGCTCGGCGTCATGCAGGCCTGCATGGATGTGGTGATCCCCTATGTGCATGAGCGCAAACAGTTTGGTGTGCCGATTGGCACATTCCAGTTGATGCAGGGCAAGCTCGCCGACATGTATTCGACGATGAATGCCTGCCGCGCTTATGTTTATGCGGTGGCCAAGGCCTGTGATCGCGGCCAGACGACGCGCAAGGATGCGGCGGGCGCCATTCTCTATTCGGCGGAGAAGGCGACGTGGATGACGCTGGAAGCGATGCAAACGCTGGGCGGCAATGGCTATATCAATGATTATCCGACGGGACGATTGCTGCGCGACGCCAAACTCTATGAGATCGGCGCCGGCACGAGCGAAATCCGGCGGATGCTGATCGGGCGCGAACTCTTTAACGAGACAGCGTGACGATATGGCCATTCTCAAGAGCACGATCAATCCGCGCGACGAGAAGTTCAAGGCCAATGTAGCGGCGATGACGGAACTCGCCGAGGCGTTGCAAGCGGAACGGGCGAAAGCGGCGCTGGGCGGCGATCAACGCTCGCGCGAGCGCCACGCATCGCGCGGCAAGATGCTGCCGCGTGAGCGCGTGCACGGGTTGATCGATCCGGGATCACCGTTTCTCGAGCTCTCGCCCATGGCGGCGCATGGGCTTTATGGCGAAGACATCAATGCGGCGGGGATCATCACCGGTGTCGGGCGCGTCAACGGATTGGAGAGCGTCATTGTCTGCAATGATGCGACGATCAAGGGTGGCACTTATTATCCGGTGACCGTGAAAAAGCATCTGCGCGCGCAGGAAGTGGCGCTGGAAAACAATCTGCCATGTTTTTATCTGGTTGATAGCGGCGGGGCGAACCTGCCCAATCAGGCGGAAATCTTTCCCGACCGCGACCATTTTGGCCGCATCTTTTTCAATCAGGCGCGGATGTCCGCCAAGGGCATACCGCAGATTGCGGCTGTCATGGGTTCGTGCACGGCGGGCGGGGCCTATGTGCCTGCCATGTCGGATGAGACGATCATCGTGCGCCAGCAGGGCACGATTTTTCTCGGCGGGCCGCCGCTTGTGAAAGCGGCAACGGGTGAGATCGTGACAGCAGAAGATCTCGGCGGGGCTGATGTGCATTCGCGCAAGTCGGGTGTGACGGATCATTATGCAGTCGATGACGCGCATGCGCTGGCGATTGCACGCCAGATTGCGGGCGCGCTCAATCGTCAGAAGCGCTGCGACACGGTTTTTGCCGAGCCGCGCGACCCGCTTTATGACGTGAGCGAGATTGACGGCATCGTGCCATCGTCACTTACCATCCAGTATGATGTGCATGAGGTGATTGCGCGGCTTGTCGATGGCTCGGACTTTGACGAGTTCAAGGCGCTTTATGGCACCACCATTGTTTGCGGTTTTGCGCATATTCACGGGATACCCGTGGGCATTGTTGCCAATAACGGCATTCTGTTTTCGGAGTCGGCGCTGAAGGCGGCGCATTTCATCGAGCTTTGCTGTCAGCGCAAAATACCCTTGCTGTTCCTGCAAAATATTGCGGGTTTCATGGTGGGCCGCGAATATGAAACGCGCGGCATTGCCAAGGACGGCGCGAAGATGGTGACGGCGGTTGCTTGCGCCAATGTGCCCAAGATCACGCTGATCATTGGCGGCTCTTATGGCGCGGGCAATTATGGCATGTGCGGGCGGGCTTATTCGCCCCGGTTCCTGTTCACATGGCCCAATGCGCGCATCTCCGTGATGGGCGGTGAGCAGGCGGCAAGCGTGCTGGCGACGGTGAAGCGCGAGGGCATGGAGGCGCGTGGCGAAAACTGGAGCGCGCAGGAAGAAGCCGAGTTCAAGTCGCCCATCCGGTCACGATATGAAGAAGAGGGGCATCCCTATCACGCGACGGCGCGGCTCTGGGATGATGGCATCATTCTGCCGAGCGAGACGCGGCGCGTGCTGGCGCTGGCATTTTCGGCAACATTGAACGCGCCAATTGAGGAGACACGCTTTGGCGTGTTCCGGATGTGATGGATTTTCCTCTGCTGTTTCAACTTCATCGTCATGCCCCGCTTCAGGCGGGGCATCCACGCCTTCATTCGTATGGCGGCGTCAGAAAGTCGTGGATGGCCGGGACAGGCCGGGCCATGACGGAAAATAATGCAAGGGGATGTTGAAGATGATCTCGTCCCTTCTCATAGCCAATCGCGGCGAGATCGCCAGACGTATCATTCGCACGGCGCGCGCCATGGGTATTCGCACGATTGCGGTTTATTCCGATGCTGACGCGAATGCAGCGCATGTCTGCGAAGCCGATGAGGCGATGCATATTGGCGCCTCGCCCGCGAAAGAAAGCTATCTCGTAATTGACAAAATTATCGCGGCAGCAAAGGCGAGCGGGGCAGAAGCCATTCATCCCGGTTATGGGTTTCTCTCGGAGAATGTCGCTTTTGCCGGGGCTTGCGAAAAGGCGGGACTGATATTTGTCGGTCCGCCGGCCAGCGCCATTGCGGCAATGGGCCTGAAAGACGCCGCCAAGGCGCTGATGGAAAAGGCGGGCGTGCCGGTGGTGCCCGGCTATCACGGGCGCGAACAGGACGCGCATTTTCTCGAAGGCGAAGCACAGAAAATCGGCTATCCGGTTCTGATCAAGGCAGTGGCAGGGGGCGGTGGCAAGGGGATGCGCCGCGTTGACGGGCCACGTGATTTTGCCGAGGCCCTGGCGGGCGCGCAGCGCGAGGCGCAGAACGCCTTTGGCGATGCGCATGTGCTGATTGAAAAATATGTCGCTCGACCGCGTCATGTCGAGATTCAGGTCTTTGCCGATCGCCACGGAAACGCCGTGTCGCTGTTCGAGCGCGACTGCTCGCTGCAACGTCGCCACCAGAAAGTTGTGGAGGAAGCGCCTGCCCCCGACATGCCGCTCGACATGCGCAAGGCGATGGGCGAAGCGGCGGTGGCGGCTGCCAAGGCGATTGGTTATCGCGGTGCGGGCACGGTCGAATTCATTGCGGATGCCAGCAACGGCCTCACGGCGGATGGTTTCTGGTTCATGGAAATGAACACGCGCTTGCAGGTTGAGCATCCGGTGACGGAAGCGATCACGGGGCTTGATCTCGTGGAATGGCAATTGCGTGTGGCGGCGGGCGAAGCCTTGCCATTGACGCAGGAGCAGCTTGCGATTACGGGACATGCGATCGAGATGCGGCTTTATGCCGAAGATCCGGCGCAGCAGTTTTTGCCCTCAACGGGTAAGCTCACGCGGCTGCGCGCGCCTGACACAGCCGGTATCCGCATGGATATGGGCGTGCGCGAAGGCGATGGCGTGAGCGTTTTTTATGATCCGATGATTGGCAAGATCATCAGTCATGCACAAACAAGGACGCAGGCGCTGGCGGTGTTGGCGCGTCATCTGCGCGGCATGGAGGTGGCAGGGCCGCGCACCAATCTCGCCTTTCTCGCGGCGATTGCCGAACATCCGCAATTCATTTCCGGCGATATTGATACAGGCTTCATTGATCGGCATCTCGATGCGCTTGTGCCTGAAACAGGTGTGCCTGAAACAGGTGTGCCCGGAACAGGTTTGTCTGTGACAGTGACGGGACTGGCGGTTGTCGCGTTGATGGGTGAGCGCGCAAGGGCCGCGAGGTCCAAGCCCTTTTCGCCCTGGAACGCCACGGATGGTTTTGTGCTGGGCGGGCATCGCGCGGAGACATTGTGGCTGCTGCATGGGGACGAGACCATCGAGGCCGTGGTGACGCCGGTTGGCGCACAATGGCACATGGAATATGCCGGGGCCTCGCATGTGATTGGCGGCACACTGACTGAGGATGGCACGCTTGCCGTGCATATTGACGGACGGCAGGTGCGTGGCGGGTTTGTGCGTGATGGTGCCGGTTTCAGTGTGACGCATGACGGCGCGAGTTATGACTTCACGCAGCCTGATCCCCTCGATGTGACGCTGGGAGCGGAGGGGGCGCTTGGCGCGCTGACGGCACCAATGCCCGGCAAGATGATTCAGGTGCTGGCGATGGCAGGCGCAGAGGTGAAGCGCGGTGAGGCGCTGGCTGTGATGGAAGCCATGAAAATGGAACAGACGCTGAAGGCGGCGGCGGATGGGCGCATTGCGAGCGTGCATGTTGCCACGGGCGATCAGGTGGAAGCAGGCGCTGTTCTTGTCCGCTTTGAGGAGAAGGCGTGAGCCTGCATCTCATCAAACTCTGTGTGGGCGGGCGCGATGTCGAAGATTTGCGCGCCTGGCAGCAGTCGCGCGCCGCACCCAGGAAACGCACCAGAAATGGTGTCTTTCCGGTGCATGTGACGCGCATGAGCCCGACGCGCGTGGCCGAGCTGCTTGATGGCGGGTCGCTTTACTGGGTGATGAAGGGTTTTGTACGCTGCCGACAGCGGCTTGTCGATATTGAAACCTTCACGGATGCCGAAGGCGTCAAACGCTGCAAGCTGGTGCTTGATCCCGACATCATTGTTGTGCAGCGGCGCGCCAAGCGGCCGTTTCAGGGCTGGCGCTATTATGACGCCAGGGATGTGCCGCCGGATGCGTCAGGGGGCGCTGATGAGGCCGAAGACATGCCTGAGGACATGCGGGCCGCGCTTGAAGCCTTGGGCTTGCTTTAGGGGCTTGCTTTAGGGGTCTGCTCTAAGGGTGGAGCGGGCCGTCTGGCTGTGCCATGATGCGCGCCACAAGCGGTCAGGGTGAAGTCAGAAGAATGCAGAGCTACAACAAGATTGGTTACTGGTTTGTCGGTCTGGCACTCCTGTTTTTGATCTTTCCTGACATTGATATCTGGTTCACGGGCCTCTTTTACGAGAAGCCCGAGGGCTTCTTCTGGCGCGACGCGGCATTGCCGATGTTTTCCTATAATGCGATCCATACGATCACGAATTACCTCTCGATCTGGCTTGTGGGCAGTCTGGCGATACAGGCGGTGGTTCATTTCCAGCCGAGGCTCGAAGCCACCAAACTCAGGGAGCGCGCGCGCGCCCATGCCCAAAGGTTCAATCTGTGGCTCAACGCGCTCTGGCATTCAGGATCGGATTTTCTGCGCGAACTGGCGCTGACCAAAGCCATGGTGCAAATGCTGGCAGGCATGGCTCGGCACATTCGCGAGGCGCTGCATCTGGGCTGGCAGATGGTGTGGGCGGGGCTCAAGACGATTGCCTTCCGGGTGCCGGCGCCAAAGCTGTTATATCTGCTGCTGGCGCTCATTCTTGCGCCGGGTTTCATCGTCAATTCGGTTTTCAAGGATGAATGGGGTCGCGCGCGTCCGCATCAGACGAATGTGTTTGGCGGCGACAAGGCATTCACACCGGCCTGGATCCGCGTTCAGCAATGCCAGAGCAATTGCTCCTTCGTGTCGGGCCATGCGGCGATGGGCTTTTATGTTTTCGCCTTCGGTTTTCTGGCGCAGGGCGCGTGGCGGCGCAGGCTCTTTGTGCTGGGCTGTGTGACGGGTGGACTGGTGGGACTTGGCCGCGTCATTCAGGGCGATCACTTTTTGAGTGATGTGATCTTTTCCGGCTTCATTGTTTATTTCGTGTGCTGGCTGCTCTATCGCGGATTTGTCGCGATGGGCTGGCTTGGCGCTGAAACGCAAGGGGATGCGAGCGAGCCGGTTTAGCCTAAACGGGCATATTGTCGATCAGGCGCGTGCGGCCGAGTTTTGCCGCCACAAGAATGCGGGCGGGCGCATCAGGACGTCCACTGACAAAGGCTTCCAGCGTGGTGGCGTTGCGCACTTCCAGATAATCAATCGTGTTGAAGCCAGCGGCGAGGATGCGCTTGCGGGCATCATTCAGCGCTTCCTCAATCGGCGTGCCGGAGGCGACACGCGTGGCGGCATCGCGCAGGATGATGTTGAGTTGTCCGGCGATCTGGCGCTCAGCAGGCGAGAGGTAGACATTGCGCGAGGACATGGCGAGGCCATCGGCTTCGCGCATGATCGCGCCGCCCATGATTTCCACCGGGATGTTCAAATCCGCCACCATGCGGGTGATGACCTGCAATTGCTGCCAGTCCTTTTCGCCAAAGAGGGCCACATCCGGCATGGCTTGCAGGATGAGCTTGGCGACGATGGTGGCGACACCGGCAAAATGGGTCGGACGGAACTCGCCCTCAAGCGGCGCGGTGACGCCTGAAACGGTGACGGTGGTGGCGAAGCCCGACGGATAGATTTCCTGCGCACTGGGCGCAAAAATCAGATGCGCCTTGCCGGTGAGTTTTTCCGCGTCGGCGGCTTCGGTGCGCGGATAGGCGCTGAAATCTTCATGCGGGGCGAATTGCGACGGGTTGACGAAAATCGAGACGATAACGCGATCGGCTCTGGTCAGGCCGAGATCGACAAGCGAGAGATGTCCGGCATGGAGCGCGCCCATGGTCGGGACAAGCGCGACACGCAGACCCTGCTTGCGCCAGTCAGCGACAGCGGCACGGAGATCGGCGACGGTGCGGGCGACGGGCAGGGCATAGGATGTTGTGTCGAGCGGCATCGCGTTTACTCCTCAAAGGCGGCGGGAGGGTAACCGATGGGAGGGGGCGGGGACAAGGTTCGATGCTCATCCCTCACCCGCGCTGTGACGACGCGCGGTTCCCGACATGTCATGCCCGGACTTGATCCGGGTATCCAGTGCGGCTGGGTCGGAATTGGTGGCCCTGGATTGCCG
>Ga0209066_10004234_pt1 | contig 15806 bp, 14 predicted proteins | sample All_14_2_FD_187198 | JGI IMG/M metagenome (GOLD analysis project Ga0209066, IMG submission 187198) | Freshwater microbial communities in response to fracking from Pennsylvania, USA - Allegheny Zone_MetaG_DW_15 (SPAdes) (version 2) ...
GCCCGCGCCCTTGCAATCCCCCAACCCGCCCCGAACCGGCACGCGCCTGAACGCCGCCCTCGACCCGCCAGGTCAGGCCGTCTGCGCGGCGTGACAGGTTCAGGTCCGCACCCCTGACGACCGTGTCGATGGCGGTGGCGCCCAGGTCCGGGCCTTCCAGCCGACGCGCCGACAGGGCCCCCTCCATCTCACCGTTGAGGGCGAAGGTCTCGATCCAGCCCGACACCTGGCCCTCGAAGGTGGTGGCGACGCGGGCCTCGGTCGCGGTGGTCTCTCCCAGGGTCAGCTCAGCCCCGTCCAGGCCCAGCGACACCCGGGCCTGACCGTCCCCCCGCCGACGCGTCACGTCCGGATAGGGCAGATCACCGTCCAGTCTCAGCTGCGCGGCCGTGCCCGAAAGACCGGGGGCGGCGAACCGATCGGCTGCGACATCCAGCCGCAGAGTGACGCGGTCTCCGGTGGTCGTCAGGTCCAGGGCGCCGCCCAGGGCCCGAGCCTCGACCTCGCCGCTCTTCAAGGCGGCCTGCGGCATCCGGGCGCTCAGCCGCATCAGCCGCCCGTCTTCCATCCTGGCGTCGGCCAGGACTTGGACTGGGCCATACTCTGTGGTCAGGCGAAGGCGTCCGCGCTCGACGATTACGATCGGCGCGCCCCGATCGGGGCCGGGGGGGCGTCGGGTGAACTCCTCGAGCAGCGGGTCGAGGCTCCCTAGCGAGAGGCGACCCCCGGTCCAGGTGGCCTTCAGAACGGGGCGGATCAGTCGGATGCGGCTCGGGGTGACGCCCAGCCCCCCCTCTGCCCAGGGACCGGCTATGGCATAGTCGACCTCGGCCCGTTCGACGACGAAGTCGGGATCGCGCGGGTCGCCGATGCGGATCCGGCCGACGAAACCGGTCAGTTCGATGCGTTCGACCTCGACCTCGGCCTCAATCCCCTGGCGCTCCAGCCATCCGACCAGGGCCGCTCGCGCCGCCGCCCGGCGGTTCAGATAGAGCGCGGCCAGCAGGACGCCCGCGACGATCAGGACGATGAGCAGGGCTCGCGCCACGGCGCTTCCCCGACCCTTTCGGAGCCGTGGCGACGCTTGGACCCGAGGGCGCGATGGCGTGTTGGGGTCAGGCAAGAGCAGGGGCCTCGGATCGGAGGGAGATGCGTCCCGAACCGGGACATCCGCAGATTGAGTGATACATCCCAGAACAGACCAGGTTGGCGGCCGTTGCCGGAACGACACAATCGAGTGGCACGAAGGACACTTTCAATCTAGCGCGAGCCTGCGCTTCAATACTGGGTATCACGTGGTCGTCATCTGTCGATGAGCTCGGCCACTAGACTGTCGAAATCAGGGTTTCAGGGCCAATTCGTGGCCTCTATACCGTGTGGAGCGGCTGCGGTTAATCATTTGTAACCCCCTGGCTTCCCATGATGGCTTTGACGCGCTATAGGGCTCGTCTCGCGTTAGGGAACCTTTTCGCTCGAAAGGGTTTGGGGCGCGATCCTTGCTTTAGTGAGTGTGGCGCCGCTCGGCGTCGTTGATTGCCGAGGACCGATGGCTCAGTTCGATCCACGCCGCCAGCCGATGCGTTTGGCGCCGCACGTTTTCACCGCCGCCGCCGCCGTCTGCGTGGCCCTGCTCGCCGGGCGCGTCTATCAGCCGGCCCAGGCGAACGAAGCCCCCCTCCTGACCCCCCAGCAGATGGCCGCGCTCGAAGTCAGCGCCTTCGCCTCCGCCGGGACGCCCGCCGGTCTGACCGCTCCGGAAGCCGTCCCTGTCCAGATCCGCCGCGGCGAAACCTTCGAACAGGCCGTTCTGCGGACCGGCATCGGGGCCGATGAGGCCCGCGCCGTCGCCGCTACCATCGCCGGCGTGTTCGACCTTTCCGAACTGCGGGCCGGTCTGCGGTTCGAGACCGCCATTTCCCAGCCGCGCGGCGGCCGGGGCGATGCGCGCCTGATCGGCCTGACCATGCGGACCGGACCGGCCACCCAGCTGACCGTGTCGCGCACGTTCGACGGCGCCCTGCGGCTGCGGTCCCTCGAAGAACGCGTCACTCACGAGACCGTCGTGCTGAAGGCCGACGTCAGCGGCTCCCTCTATGCCACCGCCCAGCGGATGGGCTCGACCGCCAAGGTCACGCGCCGCGCGGTGCAGCTGTTCTCCGGGAAGTTCGACCTGGATCGCGACATCCGGGCCTCCGACGACTTCGTCCTGGTGTTCGACCGGTCGGTGACCGAAAGCGGCCGCACGGTGGAATCAGGTGAACTGCTTTATGCCGAGCTGAAGGGCCAATCCTTCTACCGCTTCAAGCCCGCAGGTGCCTCTGAAGCCCAGTATTTCGATGCATCCGGCAAGAATATGCGTTCGGCCTTCATGCGGACCCCCCTTGATCGAGGCTTCCGGGTCAGCTCCTCCTTCGGTTACCGTCGTCACCCGATCTCGGGCTACCGGCGGATGCACCAGGGGATCGATTTCGCGGCCGGAACCGGCACGCCCGTCCTGGCCCCTGCCGACGGTGTTGTGGTCGAGGCGCGTCGCTGGGGCGGCTATGGCAACTGGCTGAGGATCCGCCATTCGAATGGGCTGGAAACCGGCTATGGCCACCTGTCCCGCTATGGCTCGGGCATCCGGGCCGGACAGCGCGTCCGTCAGGGTCAGGTCGTCGCCTATGTCGGTTCGACCGGCGCCTCCACCGGTCCGCACCTGCACTATGAAATCTGGCGCGGCGGTCAGCGGATCAATCCGTCCGGCGTCCGCACCGAAGAAGGCACCATCCTGGCCGGTGCCGACCTGGCCGCCTTCCGCGCTGAAAAGTCGCGGATCGACCGGATCATCGCCTCAGGCGGGGAGCGCCGTGCCGCCCCGTCCAGCCTGCGGCCCGCCCAAGGCTGAGCGGCTTCGTCCTGGGTTGATGTCGGATTCGATGTTCAACCCGGAGCTGCATTAACGGTTTTCACATCGTGATGGGGGATGGTGTCGCCATGACCCCGTCGCTCGCCCCCGCTGATCTCCGCCCCCTGACCGCGTTGCGTTTCGTCGCCGCCGCCTGGGTCGTGCTCTATACCTTCTGGCCCAATCTGGACGTCGGCGGCCTGCCGAACTTTGCGGCCAAGGGCTATCTGGGCGTCGAGCTGTTCTTCGTCCTTTCCGGATTCATCCTCAGCCACGTCTATCTGCAGGCCGCGGGCGAGGGCGGTTTCAGGTACGGCAGTTTCCTGTGGGCCCGACTGGCGCGCGTCTATCCGCTGCATCTGGTGACCCTGCTCGGCGTCATGGCCCTGGGCCTGGCCGCGACAGCCGCCGGCATGGCGATCGACGACAGCGTGCTGAGCTGGGAATCCCTGCCGGCCAATCTGCTGCTTCTGCACGCCTGGGGCCTGGCGCCCGAGGCGGGCTGGAACCACCCGTCGTGGTCGATCTCGGCGGAATGGTTCGCCTATCTCTGCTTTCCCGCCTTCGCCTTCGTCGCCTGGCGACTGCGCGAGCGGCCGTGGCTGGCCGTTCTGGGCGCGGCGGTCCTGTTGCTGGGCCTCTATGCCGCCTTCCAGCTCATGGCGGGCTTTCCCCTGACCCAGGCCACCATCCGCTGGGGCGCGCTGCGGATCGTGCCGTGTTTCGCCCTAGGCTGCGCGCTGTACCTGGTTCACCGCAACGGCGGTGTGCCCCGCCCCGCCGTGGCAGCCGCCGTGTTCGCAGCCCTGATCGTCGCCTCATCGTCACTCATGCTGTGGGACGGCATCACCGTCCTGCTGGCCGGAGGACTGATCCTGTCGCTGGGCTCGCTGTCCAATGATCGAGCCGGTGTCCTGGCCTCGGCCCCGGCCGTCTATCTGGGGGAGATCAGCTATTCCATCTATATGATCTGCGCGCCCTGGCAGATCCTGGCGGTCAATCTGGCCGCACGGGCGACGGGCGCCGAGGACAAGAAACTTCAACTTTTCGTGTGGTTGGCCGTGGTCCTGGCGATTCCGGTGGCTGCCGCAGTCACCTATCACCTGGTCGAACGCCCAGCCCGAAAGGCTTTGCGCGACATGGCCGATCGGCGCGGCAAACGCATCGCCGCTCAGAAGTCGCAGGCACAACTCGCCTGACAGGGGTGGGAAAACCCCTCCAGCTTCGCCTATAAAGACTGATCCCCGAAACAGCGCAGAGATCGCCAGATGTCGAAACGGCTCACAGCCGCACTGGTTGCGGTGACCCTGGGATTTTCCGCCCTCGCGACGGCCCCGGTCAGAGCCAATGACGTCTATTGGGAATGCGTGACCTTCGCCCGGTTCTTTTCGGGCATCCAGATTAGGGGCGATGCCTGGACCTGGTGGAACCAGGGCGTCGAGCGTTTCCAGACCGGCAACCGACCCGCGACCCAGTCCGTCCTGGTGTTTCGTCCGCATGGACGCATGACGCGCGGCCATGTCGCGGTGGTATCCGAGGTTCTGACCGACCGCATCATCCGCGTCACCCATGCCAACTGGGGGGGCAGCCGCGGCAAGGTTGAGGAAAACGTCACCGTCGCCGACGTCTCCGAGACCGGTGACTGGAGTGCGGTCAAGGTCTGGTACGGTCCCAGCAATGCCCTGGGCACCACCGTCTATCCCACCTATGGCTTCATCTATAACGATACGCCCGCATTGACCCGCCAGGACCAGATGGCCTCGGTCGGCGGGTCTGCCTCGGGCCACTGATCCACCGCCTTTCGGAGACTGCGCCATGATCCGGGTCTATCGACGCGGTGGCGCGGCCTGCGAGGCGATCGAGACGGCGGCCGAAGCTTTCCACCTGGACCCCGACATCCTCTGGATCGACCTGGTCGCGCCATCGCGCGAAGAAGAGGCGGCGATCGAGGCCGCCCTGGGGGGCCTGCCCCTGCCGACCCGCGAGGAAATGGCCGAGCTGGAGGCCTCGAGCCGCCTGTACCGCGAGGGCGGGGCCAGTTTCCTGACCGCCGACCTGATCCATAACGGCGATGCTGAAATCCCGGCGATCGATCCGGTGACCTTCGTCCTGACGTCCGGGCCCCTGGTGACCATCCGCTATTTCGATCCGCGCCCCTTCGCCATGATGGACGGGACGCTGGACCGCGATCCCCAGCTGTGCACGACCGCGCCCATGCTGTTCCTGCATCTGATGGAGGCCGTCATCGACCGCGCCTCGGACGTGCTGTCGCGCACGGTGGTCCATGTCGAGGCGATCGCCGAACACGTCTTTTCCTCGAGGGAACAGAAGACGGTTGGCTTCGAACGCTTGATCACCAAGCTGGGCCGGGCACGGATGGCCAATGCCCGGATCGAACAGAGCCTGGCCGGCCTGACGCGGGTCTTTGCCTTCGCCGGACTGGACGATCGGATCGAAAAGGATCAGGACGCCGCCGAACACCTGCGGTCACTGGCCCGCGACGCCCGCAGCCTGACCGATCACAACCACGCCGTGGCCGCCAGTATCGATTTTCAGCTGAATGCGGCCCTGGGCCTGATCAACATCCAGCAGTCTTCGATCATCAAGATCTTCTCGGTCGCGGCCGTGGCCTTCATGCCGCCGACCCTGATCGCCTCGATCTACGGCATGAATTTCGACCATATGCCCGAACTGCCCCAGGTCTGGGGCTATCCGGCGGCCTTGATCGCCATGGTCGTCGCCGCCCTACTGCCGCTCGCCTTCTTCAAGAAGAAGGGATGGCTGTGAATTTGCCAACTTATGGTCAAGCTTGTAGGTTCAGCTTGAACGATTGACGTTCGTTGAAGGGGCTCCCTCATGACCCAGTTCGAAACTGATCCATCGGCACACATGGATGCCGTCCGGCCAAAGGCGGAGTGGGTCGCGCCTGTCCTCGAATTCGCGCTGGCCGCCGATGCCGAAGTCAATCCGTCGGCGGGCCCGGAAGCCATTTCCACGTCATAGCCAAAACGCTCGGATGTCGAAGTCCCGGCCTCAGGCCCCCGCCTTCTGCGCGAAGCTCCATGCCGCATCCGACAGCGGTCCGACCTGGGCGGCCATGCTGCGGGCGTGGGCGCTGGCGGCGGTGCCGTCGCGGACACGGCCTGCGATCCCCTGACAGATGGCCGCCAGTCGGAACAGATTGTAGGCGAACAGCCAGTCCAGATTACCCGGGACCGGCCCGCCGGTCTGTGCCGCATAGCGGGCCACCGTCTGCTCGACCGTGGGAATGCCCAGGGCCTCCAGATCCGCCCCGCCCAGGCCGTTTCGCTGGCTGGCAGGAATGACCCAGCCGATCAGCATATAGGAGAAGTCGGCCATGGGATCGCCCAGGGTCGACAGCTCCCAGTCCAGAACGGCCCGGACATCCGGCCCATCCGGGGCGACAATCATATTGTCCAGCCGGAAATCCCCATGGACGATCCGCGTCGGCCCATCGGCGGGCAGGCCGCGCGGCAGGAATTCGATCAGCCGGTCCATCGCCGGGATCGGATCGATCTCGGAGGCCCGATACTGTTTGGTCCAACGCCCGACCTGACGCTCGAAATAGTTGCCGGGCCTGCCATAGTCGGACAGGCCGATCTCGGCCGGATCGAACCGGTGCAGGGCGGCCAGAGTGTCGACCTGGGCGTCATAGACGGCGCGGCGCTGATCCGGCGTCAGGCCGGGCAGTTTCAGGTCCCAGAACACCCGCCCCTCGACCTTGTCCATCACATAGAAGATGGAGCCGATGACCGCTTCGTCCAGGCACAGGGCATGGGGCCGGGCGACGGGAAACCCCTGGGCGTGCAGGGCGGATATCACCGTATACTCCCGGTCCACCGCATGGGCCGAGGGCAGCAGGATGCCCGGCGGCTTTCGCCGCAGCACATAGGCCGCGCCCGGCGTGACCAGTTCATAGGTCGGATTGGACTGCCCCCCCTTGAACTGACGGATGGTCAGGGGCCCGGCATAGCCGTCGACGTGATCGGCCAGCCAGCGATCCAGGGAGGCGGTGTCCAGGGCATATCGGGGATCGACCTCGCGTGTGCCGGCAAAGGCGGCCTGCGGATCCTGGTTCTGGTCGATCGTCGTGGTTTCGGTCATTCGGGCGCTTCGTCCGGTTTTGCGGCAATGATGGCCGCCTTGACGGCACCGCGCCAGTCCCTCAGCACGGCCTGGCGCTGATCCTCTCCCATGCGGGGCGTCCATACGGCCGGAGCCTCTCGCGCCGTGGCCGCCAGGTCGTCGATCAGACCGACCCCCAGGGCCGCCAGCTTGGCCGCGCCCAGGGCCGTCATTTCCTGAAAGGCCGGTCGCTCGACCGTGACCTGACAGATGTCGGCGACGAACTGCATGGCGAAGTCATTGGCCGTCACGCCGCCGTCGACCTTCAGCACCTTCAACGGCGGAGCCCCGTCGCTGTAAAGGGCATCCAGCAGGTCGGCGGTCTGATAGGCCAGGCTTTCCAGCGCCGCCCGAACCATGTGGGCCGGGCCGCTGTCGCGGGTCAGGCCGACGATGGTGCCGCGGGCTTCCGGCTGCCACCACGGCGCGCCCAGGCCGGTGAAGCCCGGCACCAGATAGACCCCGCCATTGTCGCTCAACGTTCGGGCCATGGCCTCGGACTGACGCGATTCCGACAGGACCTTCAGTCCGTCCCTCAGCCACTGGATCGCCGATCCGGCCGAGAAGATGGAGCCTTCCAGGGCATAGGCGACGTCGCCTCCGACCGCATAGCCCAGGGTGCCCAGCAGCCGCCGGGTCGAGACGACAGGCACGGCGCCGACGTTGGCGACCAGAAAGGCCCCGGTGCCATAGGTGATCTTGGCGTCGCCCGCCGCCAGCGCGCCGTGCCCGACCAGGGCTGCCTGCTGATCCCCTGCCGCGCCGTGGATCGCCAGGGCCTTGCCGAACAGCGAGGGTTCGGTGTCACCGAAATGGTCCGAACAGGCGCGGATCTCGGGCAGGGCGGCCATGGGCACCTGGAACAGTTCGCACAGGTCGGGCCGCCACGACCGCTCCGCCAGGTCCATCAGCGAGGTCCGGGCGGCATTGGTCGCATCGGTAACGTGGGACGCCCCGCCCGTCAGGTTGTAGATCAGCCAGCTTTCAATCGTGCCCAGACGGACCTCGCCGCGCTCTGCCCGTGCGCGGGCACCCGGCACCGCATCCAGCAGCCAGGCGAATTTGGTGGCCGAGAAATAGGGATCCAGGATCAGGCCCGTCGCGGCCTGGACCTGCGGCTCATGTCCTTCGCTCACCAGCCGCCCCGTCACCTCGGCTGTGCGACGGTCCTGCCAGACGATGGCGCGATGCAGGGGCTGGCCGGTGTCGGCCTCCCACAGGACGGCCGTCTCGCGCTGGTTGGTGATGCCGATCGCGGCGAACCGGCCGACGCCGCCTGCCTTTCGGATGACCTCCCGACAGGTCTGGAGGGTCGCGGTCCAGATTTCGGCCGCATCATGCTCGACCCAGCCGGATCGGGGAAAATGCTGCTGCAGCTCGATCTGCGACACGGCCACGGCGCTGAACACACCCCCCTCTCCGACCTCGAAGGCGATGGCGCGGGTCGAGGTCGTGCCCTGGTCGATGGCGAGGATCAGAGGATTCATGGCAGTCTTCTTAGGGCGCTATCGCCCTTCGGGCTACTTGAGCGCGGGATGGCCCTGGCCTTGAGCCTCTGACCGGGTTCGCAAAGCGGTGCCCGGACCGGCCCTTCCAAGCGGGGCGTTGATCGGCTTATCTGCCCCGATGCACACCGCTTCCTTCGAAGGCGTCCGGGACGCCGCCAGACAGATCGCGGGCGTCGCCGTCCGGACGCCCCTGATCGAAAGCCCCGCCCTGAATGCGCGGGTCGGGGGCCGTGTCCTGTTGAAGGCCGAAAACCTGCAGCACGCCGGGGCCTTCAAATTCCGCGGAGCCTATAACCGCATCAGCCGCCTGGATGCGGCCGAGCGGGCGCGGGGGGTCGTCGCCTATTCATCCGGAAACCATGCCCAGGGGGTGGCGGCCGCCTCGGCCCTGGTCGGGACACGGGCCCTGATCGTGATGCCCGCCGACAGTCCCGCCATCAAGATCGAGGGCGTCCGGTCGTTCGGGGGCGAGGTGCGGCTGTACGATCGCTGGACCGAAAGCCGCGAGGAGATCGGCGCGGCCATTGCGGCGGAGCGCGGCTCCGTCCTGGTGCCGCCGTTCGACGATCCCTTCGTGATCGAGGGCCAGGGCACGACGGCCCTGGAACTGCTGGATCAGGCCGAGGGTGCCGCGATCGACCAGCTGCTGTGCTGCTGCTCGGGCGGCGGGCTGATGGCCGGGATCAATCTGGTCATGGAGACGCTGAGCCCCGCAACCCGCACCTGGGCGGTAGAGCCGGCGGCTTTCGACGACACGGCCCGGTCGCTGGCCGCCGGCACCCGCGTCGGACATCCGCCCGCCACGCCCTCGATCTGCGACGCCCTGCAGACCGCCATGCCGGGCGAGCTGACCTTTCCGATCAACCGGCGTGTCCTGGCCGGGGCGTTGTCGGTGACCGATCAGGAGGCGGCCGAGGCCGTGCGCTATGCCTTCCGCACCCTGAAGCTGGTGGTCGAGCCCGGTGGGGCCGCAGCCCTGGCCGCCCTTCTGGCCGGAAAGGTCGAGACCCAGGGTCGGACCACCGCCGTCATCCTGTCGGGAGGCAATGTCGACCCGGCGTTGTTTTCCGCCATCATCGAAGATCGTTTCACCGGAGCCTGATGCATGACCCAACCCAGCGAACTGGCCGCCCTGATCGGCACCGAGGTCGGCGTCTCGAAATGGTTCGAGATCGACCAGGCCCGCATCAATGCCTTCGCCGATGCCACCGAGGACTGGCAGTTCATCCATGTCGATCCGGAAGCCGCCGCTGCGACGCCCTTCGGCGGCACCATCGCCCATGGGTTCCTGACCCTCAGCCTGGCCTCGGCCATGTCCTATGACGCCGTGCCGCCTCTGGACGGGGTGGTGATGGGCGTCAACTATGGATTCGACAAGCTGCGCTTCCTGGCCCCCGTCCCCGCCGGGTCGAAGGTTCGCGGGCGGTTCAAGCTGCTGTCGGCTGAGGACAAGGGCGGCGGCCGATGGTTGATCAAGCATGAGTTGACCGTGGAAATCGACGGTGGTGAGAAGCCCGCCCTGATCGCCGAATGGCTGGGTATGCAGATGGTGGGCTGATGGCGGGACACCGCCAGACCGTCTAGACGATAGAAAGTCTCCACCAACCGGATCGTCCGATTGCATCACCACCACGGCCTTGTCTTTGTCGCCCTGTCCTATGCGGTCGCCGTCACGGCCGCATGGACGGCGCTGGACCTGTTGCAGCGGGTCAGGACACGCACCGGCACCGAACAGACCCCATGGCTGGCGACCGCGGCCCTGGCCATGGGCGGCGGCGTCTGGGCCATGCATTTCATCGCCATGCTGGGGTTCGATCCCGGCGCGCCGGTTCGATATGACGTCGAACTGACCCTGTTGTCCTTCCTTCTGGCGGTGGCCGGAACGGCCGGAGCCTTCTTTGCCGCCACCCGGTCGCGTCTGGGGCGGGGCCGTGTGCCGGCCGCCGGCATCGCCATGGGCCTGGCCATCGCCCTGATGCACTATGTCGGCATGGCCGCCATGCGGACGACCGCGACCGTGGGCTGGCGACCGGAACTGGTCCTGGTGTCCGTGCTGATCGCGATCGGGGCGTCGATGGCCGCCTTGTGGGCGGCGGGGCGAGACGTCTCGATATCCCGGCGCGCCCTGGCGGCGAGCGTCCTGGGCCTGGCCGTCGTGGGTATGCACTACACCGGGATGTCGGCCCTGAGGCTGCAACCGACCGCCATGGCGATGGGCGAGGCCGGAGCGCCGTCATTGGCGATCGCCATCGGCGTCGCATCGATGACGATCGTGATCCTGCTCACGACCCTGGCCGTGTCCATCGCCGACCAGCGCACGCGGCTGCTGGACGTGATCGAGGCGGGCGGGGTCGGCTATTGGGAGATCGGGCTGCGGGATCGGGCGGTGACCCTGTCGGCACGGGCCCAGGCGCTTCTGGGCCTCCCGCCGGGCCAGACCAGCTATGCCTTCGATTCCCCGCCCTGGCTGCGCGAGGAGGATGTTGAAACGCGCCAGAACGCCCTGACCCGCGCCCTGGCCGGTGAGGCCCCCTATGACGTGGAGTTTCCGATCGGCGACGGTAGCCGTTGGGTGCAGGCCCACGGCAGTCTGATTCACTCGCGTTCGGGCCGTCCGATCAAGTTGGCGGGTGTGGTGCGCGACATCACCGATCGCCGTCACGCCTTCGCCGACCTGGAAACCAGCGAACGCCGTCAGAAGCTGCTGATCAACGAACTGAACCACCGGGTGAAAAACACCCTGGCCACGATCCAGTCGATCGCCGCCCTGACCGCCCGCCGGGCCGATGACGTGGATGATTTCATCGTCCTGTTCGAGGCGCGGCTGATGGCCTTGTCCGAGACGCACAACCTGCTGACCGCCTCGGGCTGGGAAAAGGCGACGCTGCGCGATCTGCTGTCCAAGGAGCTGCGGCCCTATTCCAGCGAGCAAATCCGTCTGGAAGGCCCGGAGGTGTGGCTGGAGGCGCCCCAGGCCCTGGCCATGGGCATGATCGCCCACGAACTGGCCACCAATGCCGCCAAATATGGTGCCCTGAGCCTGGAGGGCGGTTGCGTGAAGATCGCATGGGCCGATGTCGATACCGAGGGCCGGGTGACGATGAACTGGAGCGAAAGCGACGGCCCGCAGGTGACGCCGCCCAGCCGCACGGGCTTCGGCTCACGCCTGATCGCCACCAGCCTGAAGGGCGATCTGGGCGGGACGGTCGACCTGGATTACCGACCCGAAGGCTTTCAGGCCCGGCTGAGGTTCAGGACCTCGCCTCGGACCGGATCACTCCCCCAGACAGCGTAGGGCGACCTCCAGGTTCCGCAGGCCGTCCTCGCCCGTCACGGCCGGTGTCTCGCCGGTGCGGATGGCGTGGGCAAAGGCCTCCAGTTCCTTCTTCAGGGGCTCGTTGGGCCAGCTCATGACCCCGCGCGTCGAATAGCTGCCGTCCGACTGCTGGCCGAAATATTCGGTTACCTGGCGGGTCATCAGATCAGCGACGACGAATTTGGTCTTGGTCGCCACTTGCAGGGTGCGGACCTTGTAGGGGGTGACCCAATTGGTGGTGATGTGGGCGATCACCCCGTTTTCCAGCCGGAATTGCAGCAGGGCCGTATCCTCGCGGTCGGCGCGGGTGCGGGCCAGTTGCGGCTGGACCTCGACGATCTCGGATCCGGTCAGGTGCCGGATGATGTCGATGTCATGGACGGCCAGATCGATCACCACCCCGACCTCCCCCATCCGCGGCGGAAAGGGACCGACGCGGGTGATCTGGATGGAGATGATGTCGTCGCCGTCCACAGCCCGCTTGACCGCCTCGACCGCCGGATTGAAGCGCTCGACCTGACCCACCATCAGGACCCGGTCATTGGCGCGGGCCGCGTCGATCATCCGCTGGGCATCGGCCACGGTCGCCGCGATCGGCTTTTCGACCAGGACATGGACCCCGGCTTCCAGCAGGGCGACCGACAGGTCCGCGTGGTGCCGGTTCGGCGTGGCGACGATGGCGGCATCCAGTCCGGCGGCCACGAAGGCCTCGGCTGTCGTGACCGGCGCGGCTCCATAGGTCTCGGCCACGCCCGTCGCCACGGCGGTGTCGGGATCGAAGATGGTGGTCAGGGCGAAATCGCGGACGTCGGTGGCCACGCGGGCGTGGTTCCGGCCCATGACGCCGGCCCCGGCGACGCCGACCTTCAGGGGGGTATGCTGGGGCATGGTCAGGCCTTGTAGCTTGCGACGGCGGCGATGATCGTGTCCTGGGTCGCCTCGTCCAGGTCCGAATGCATGGGCAGGCTGATGACCACGTCCTTCTTGGCCTCGGTGACCGGCAGCCCCCCTGCGCCCTGGGGATAGCGGGCATAGGCGGGCTGAAGGTGGCAGGGGATGGGATAATAGACCGCCGTCGGCACGCCCTGGGCCTTCAGGTGCGCGGCCAGGCTGTCGCGGTCGGGATGTTCGATCGTGTACTGGGCCCAGTTGGAGACGCCGCCCGCGATCACCTGCGGCACCGCGCTGACATGAGGGGCCAGATGTTCGTTGTAGCGGGCGGCGATGCGGTTGCGCCACTCGATCTCCTGGCCGAAGACCTTCAGCTTCTCGATCAGGACGGCGGCCTGGATCGTGTCCAGACGCGAGTTCATGCCGATCCGCATATTCAGATATTTGGGGTCGTGGTCGAAGGTGCGGCCTACCAGGTCCTTGGCCACGGCCTTGCCATGAACCCTCAGGCTGTCGATTTCCTGGGCCAGGTCGTCGTCGTCGGTCAGCACCGCCCCGCCGTCGCCGTAACAGCTCAGAGGCTTGGCCGGAAAGAAGCTGGTGGTGGTGACATCGGCCCATTTCAGGGGATGTTCGCCGTTCAGGGTGCAGCCGAACCCTTGAGCCGAATCCGCGATCAGCCTCAGCCCATGCCGGTCGCAGATGGCGCGAATGGCCGGATAGTCGGCGGGCTGGCCGAACAGATCGACGGCGATCACGACCTTGGGCATCAATCGCCCCTCGGCCTTCACCGCCGCGATCGAGGCCTCCAGATGGGCCGGGTCCATATTGTAGGTCGCCGCATCGATGTCGACGAAAACGGGGGTGCAGCCCAGCCACGGCACGATCTCGGCGGTTGCCGCGAAGGTGAAGCTGGGCACGAAGATCGCGTCGCCCGGACGCAGGCCCCAGGCCATCAGCGGCAGGATCAGGGCATCGGTGCCATTGGCACACCCCAGGGCGTGTTTCGCCTGGCCGAAGGCGGCCAGATCGGCCTCGAACTGGCGCACCTGCGGACCCATGACCCAGGCCCCGCCCGTTACCGCGTCCTGGACGGCGGCCTCGATGGCACCGTTCAGCCGCAGCCGCTGGGCCTGAAGGTCGATGAAGGCGATGCTCATGAGGCACTCTCGATTCTGACGGACGTCGCACCCTAGCGCGTCGGTCCGTCGGGCCCAAACCTGGCTTCGGGCCCAGGATCTGTAGGCCCGCCTCCTATCAACTGTGACCCGACCCGCCAAACACGACAGGGTCACTTCGCGTTGCGGTTTGCAACGCGGAGGCCTACTTCGAACCGCTTCGTCGGGCGGTCATGTCGCCGACGGCAGGGAGTTTTGTATTGAGCGCCGAGACTTCATCGACCGGGATCGCAGCCGTTTTTCTGGACCGGGACGGCGTGCTGATCGAGGACAGCGGCTATCCCCACCGTGAGGACCAGTTGGTCATGATGCCCGGGGCGGCCGAGGCGGTTCGTCGCCTGAACGGCATGGGTTATGTCGTCGTCATCGTCACCAATCAGTCGGGCGTGGCGCGCGGCCTGTTCAGCGAGAAACAAATGCATGATTTCAATGCATTGGTCGTGCGGCGCCTGGCGGCCAAGGGGGCGCGGATCCAGGCGGTCTATGCCTGTCCCTATCACAGCGAGGCCCGTGATCCGGCCTATTTCCACGCGGATCACCCCGACCGGAAGCCCAATCCGGGCATGATCCTGAGGGCCGCCGCCGATCACGATATCGACTTGAAGAGGGCCTTCATGATCGGCGACCAGCCGTCGGACATCGAGGCGGCGCGACGGGCGGGTATTCCCGGCTTCCGGTTCGAAGGCGGTGATCTGGACCGGTTCGTTCAGGACCTGTTCGGAAACTGAGGCGAGAACGATCCCGGGTGCAGTGTGGCCCTGTGGCGCTTGCGGATTGGGGCGACAATCGGGCATTCAGACATCGTCTGCTTCTGGTGCCCCCATCCCCATGGATTCGTCCTTTCTTTCCGATCTTCTGGCGAGCCCCGAGGTTCAGGCCTTTGCCAGCGGCTTTCCCGTTCTGGTCCTGCATCTGGCCGCGACCCTTCTGCTGATGGGTGGGGGTGCGGCCCTCTATGCCGTGCTGACACCCTGGAAGGAGATCGCCCTGATCCGTGACGGCAATGCCGCCGCCGCCCTGGCGTTTGCCGGGGTATTGCTGGGGCTGGCCATACCGTTGTCGGTGTCGCTGTCGGTGTCGACCTCGCTGGCAGAAATCGCCATCTGGGGCGTGGCGACCATCACATTGCAACTGCTGGCCTTTCGGATCGTGGACATGATCCTGACCGGCCTGCCGCAGCGCATTCAGGACGGCGAGATCCCGGCGGCCGTGGTTCTGGTCGGGGCCAAGCTGGCCACCGCACTGATCCTGTCCGCCGCCCTGACGGGCTGACGCCCATGGCCATGCCGCGTCCTCCGGACTGGATGATCTATGGGGCCCTGGTCGGGGCCCTGGTCATCTGGTCGATGTCCAGCCAGGAACAGGCCGACGCCCCGCCGGCACCCCCGCCGCCAGACGAGATCGAGGGGGCCCTGCTGGGGCCCATCACCCCCTTCGATCCGGCCATGACGGTCAATGCGCCCGACATCCCCTTCCAGCCCGCCTCGGGCACGGCCTTTTCCATCGCGGGCCAGGGGCGCTGGGTCACGGCTCGCCACGTTGTCGAGGGATGCCGTCGGCCGGCTCTGGTGGTCGGTGGCGGGCGGGCCGTGGCCGCCGATGTCCGCCTGGCCCCCCGCGCCGATGTCGCGGTGCTGTTCACCCAGGGGGGACCGCCCGCCCTGCCGCTGGCCGTCGATCGGCCGCTGCGGCGCGGGGGGCGAGCCTTTCATCCGGGCTATCCGCAGGGATCGGCGGGCGAGGTGACCTCTCGGCTGCTGGGGCGCGAGACCTTCAAGGTGCGTGGACGGGGCGAGCGGGACGAGCCGGTCCTGGCCTGGGCCGAGGTCGGCCGCACCGAGAGCCTGCGGGGCACCTTGTCGGGCCTGTCGGGTGCGCCC
>Ga0209066_10004237_pt1 | contig 15800 bp, 18 predicted proteins | sample All_14_2_FD_187198 | JGI IMG/M metagenome (GOLD analysis project Ga0209066, IMG submission 187198) | Freshwater microbial communities in response to fracking from Pennsylvania, USA - Allegheny Zone_MetaG_DW_15 (SPAdes) (version 2) ...
CACACGGGCTCGACCTGGCGGCCCCGCACCGGCTCGATGGTGAACCACCAGCGCCTGACCGCCGCCCTGATCGACAGCCGCGACTTCCTCGCCGCCAAGCGCCGCGCGGAGACCGAGGTGATGCTGCCCGCAGGCCCCAAGGTCGCCCTCACCGGTGGGACCGACTTCAACGATCACCGCCTGATCTGGGGCAAGCTCGACCAGGTCCGGACCAAATATCCCGACATGGTCCTTCTGCATGGTGGAAGCCCGAAGGGCGCCGAACTCATCGCCGCCAAATGGGCCGAGGCCCGGGGCGTGACACAAGTCGCCTTCAAGCCTGACTGGACCAAGCACGCCAAGGCCGCCCCCTTCAAGCGCAACGACGCCATGCTGGATGTCCTGCCCGTCGGTGTCCTCGTCTTCCCGGGCAACGGCATCCAGGAAAACCTCGCCGACAAGGCCAAGAAGCTCGGCATCCCGGTCGTGAAGTTCGAGAGGGGGGCGTGATGCGCCCCTACACTTCCGGGTCTGGTCCCAAGCTGCCTTTGGGTGACCAACGAGGGCAACGTCCGTTCGGCACGCGAAAGGACGTAATTCCTCGCCAGATTGTGTCATCGCCAAAGCCTGCGTTAGTCTTCGAGCCGGTGCCTGCAGCTTTGGGAAACAGCAAGCATAGGAGGAACGGCACAACGCACGTTCGCTGACCTCACATCGCAGCCGAAAGATCGAGGTTTCCTCGACCGCAGTGATCCGCTACTGTGATTTATGGCGTTGGAAAAACGTCTTTTCTTGGGGGAAGCGCTGTAGCGTTGCGAGGACCAGTGGAACTACTTCCAACTCAGCTCTCGGCGATGACGCGCATATTCTCGTCGGCCGTGTTTCGTGAAATGGCGAAGAAAGGTCGATCGCCACTCTTCGCCCGCCTTTTTGAGCTAACTGGCCTATCAGATCAGTTTGTCGGCGAAACCACCGTTGGGGAGGCGTTTGACTCCACCTTTGCCATCCTGAGATCGGAAGGCCGCCGTGCTGAATATGTTTACCGCTCGGCGCTCACACATAACATCCTATTGGGCAAGCACTCGCTTAATACCGCGTGTATGCTAACCGAGTTTCGTGCAGGTGCATGCAAGGCTGACGTCGCAATCTTGAACGGGACCGCGACCGTTTATGAGATTAAATCGGAGCGCGACTCGCTCTCTCGTCTCGCAAACCAGATCGAAAATTACAAGAAAGTGTTCGCGAAGGTTTATGTAATCGCGAGTGAAGGCCACGTTAAGGGCGTGCTCGACACCGTTTCAGAGGATATTGGCGTGATGATGCTCGGATCGCGTTACCGCATTGCGACGGTGCGTGAGGCCGAGGACCGGCCCGACCGTATCTGCCCGGCAACCGTATTCGAGTCGCTGCGGTCGGCGGAGGCCGTGGCGATCCTAAAGCGCCTCAAAGTTGCCATTCCCAGTGTTCCCAACACACAGCGCCATGCAGCAATGCGAGCCGTTTTCGCTCTGCTAGATCCGACCGCCGTTCATGAAGCAATGGTCACAACCCTCAAGCGCACCCGCGACCTTGCTCCGCTTGGTGACCTTGTCGAACATCTGCCACGCTCTCTGCATGCGGCCGCACTTTCGATCCAAGTCCGGCGCGCAGATCACTGTCGGATCGTCGAGGCGGTATCCACTCCGCTTTGTGCGGCAAAAGTCTGGGCCTGACTGAAGCATGTATCATCCATATTTTCGCGGCAAGCAGTTTGAGTTGATCACCATTCGCGAGATGGCGCCGCTAATGGCAGCCTCGGGCTTCGTGCCGATCATTGAGCCTGTTCGCGAGGCCCTTAAGGGACTCGAACGTGCGCTCACTGAGATCTGCAACGCTAAGGGAAATGCGATCGTCATCGTCAACCCGTTCCACGGCGACCACTCAGAAGACGGTGGAAGCATCACAGCGCTGCTCGAAAAGAGCTTTCTCGGCAAGGGCGGTATCACGGCCGGAATCCTTCTACAGAACGACATGAGCATCGAAGACGCCCTGGTGTGCTATGAGAAGCACAAGGCGCACTCCCCAAGTTTCATCCACGCCGGTTTTACAGAGGCGAAAACGCTCGCAGAAAAGCTCGGTGAAGGGCTGGCCAACACGAGCCATGTCTTTTTCGAGAAATACTGTCACAAGCTATACCGCAAGCATTTCAAAGGCGCGGCAAAACGTGTGTTGCTGCGGGACGGTTTCGAGCGGCGCCGCAATGCCGACCACCCGACCGTCGAACTCTTCTCCGATCTCCATGTAACCTATGAAGAGGAGGATATGGATGGCTTCGGCGATTTTCTGATTGTCGGCGACGATTATACTGAGGGCGGGGGTCCGGCCTATGCGGTCGCGATCCACCTGACCTTCATAGATCCCGATGCGGACGAGGTGATGTATATCTATCATTTCGTCTCGACGACGAAGGACACTCCGACGGATCCTGCGGGTAAGTTCGCGCAAGCACTAGATAAACTAGTAAAAAAACTGGACGGCGGGACCTCCCACCTCTTCGACAGCAGCGCGATCAAGGAGTTTCGTGATCTTCACAAGAAGGGCCATTTCCCTGGGCTTGGCTCAGTGAAGAAGCTGTCGATGAACCATCATATCGAGACACTGGCGAACTTCCTAGGGTGACACGATGTCTAGGTTGTGCTGCCACAACTGTTTTGGGGACCGCGGCCTTCGCCGTGATATCATCCCGACCCTCAGCGTCGGCGAAGGAAACTGCGGATATTGTGCGACTGTTGGGGTGCCACTCGTCGAGCCGATTGCACTGCGCGATGTTTTCGAACTCCTCATCAGCGTGTATGAACCCGACCCGGATGGCCAAACCCTGGTCGACTGGCTCAAGACCGATTGGGATCTCTTCAGCCATTCGGCGATGGACAACGCCCATGCCAAGGAATTGCTCAGCGAAATCCTCGACGATGGCGATATCGTCCGTACAAAGTTCTCGCCGTCGGCCGCCTATCACAGTGAGGCGCTAGCTCGCTGGGAGACGCTGCGCGACGAGTTGATGTGGAAGAACCGTTACTTTCTAGATGAAGTGCTCGATACAGATCGCTTGCGTGAACTGCTCGGACATCTCCCGGCTGACGACATGCCTACTACTTGGTATCGTGCCCGCATCCTTGATCGCGACCTGCCCTTCTCGATCGACGAGATGGGAGCGCCTCCCGCTCGCAAGGCAACCCATGGGCGGGCTAACCCTGCAGGGATCCCATACCTTTACTTGGGCTCACAGCCGCCGACGGCCATCGCTGAGGTCCGGCCGCATACTGGGGAAGTCGCATGCGTCGCCGACTTCACTGTGGCGCCCCCTCTGAATGCTGTTGACTTGCGAAACCCTCGCGGGCTGGTATCACCGTTTCTCCTCGCCGATGCTCGCGCTATCGGGCAACTCCGCGCTGACATTGCGTTTCTGGAGCGGCTTGGTGACGAGCTTACCCGCCCCGTCCTGCCGAGTGGGGCGGCGATCGACTATATCCCAAGTCAATATCTATGCGAATTCATTAAGAAAGTCGGCTATGATGGTGTCGTCTATCGCAGTTCTGTGAGTGAGGGGATAAACCTTGCTTTGTTCGACGCTGCTAAGGCCGCCCCGGGTGCCGTAGCGCTCCACAAGATTACCAAGGTCAGCGTGGAAGTCGTGGCCGTCTGATCCGTTATGGCGCCGAAGCGAGGTCGGCAACGCGATCATCGCAAAATGCATTTCAGCCGAGGCGGTCGATTTGACGATCGTTCCGACAAGTCAGCCGAGCAACTCGCCCGGCTCTTTGCCTGCATCGACATGGGCAGCAAACCAGCTCGGCTTGCGACCTCGTCCGGACCAAGTGAGGGTCGGGTTCTCCGGATGCCGGTAGATCTTCGTCGAGGGTGCCCGCTTGCGCTTCGGTTCCTCCGGGGCCGTCAGTTCGGCCAAGGTGAAGCCGAGGTCCTTGGCGAGCATCTCGACCTTTTCGCGGGCCTCCGCCTTTTGCCGGGCTTCGAATGTGGAAATCGCCTTGGTGATTGACTTCTGCAACTCCCGAAGCTCGGCGAGCGACAGGACCGCAAGGTTGAAATCAGGCATCGGTGCTCCGGTTGCTGCAATGCGTCTGGCGTACTCGTGCGGAGCCCGCGCGGCAAGAGATCAGCGGGGCAGGGGGCTCAAGTAGGGGGCGCGGTGATCCCTTTCTCCCTTTCCGGGATGGTTCCCCCTGGGCCTGACATTGCCGGATGAGATCGGTCTGAACTTGTCTGCTTGGGTTTCTCCCCCTGTGATCCGGCTGAGGCACCTTCCCTTCGACGGACAATCCCCTAAGCCCGTTCGGTTTCCTGCCCGCAACCCCAACTCCTGCCCGGGCCGTGTTGCCCTGTGCCAGGGCTGCCCGCGCCACCCCGTGCCCTCGGAGGTTTCCAGCTGGTCCATGCCCAGCCGTGCGGACGTCTCCCGACAGGCTTCTGCCGGGCCTTGTCGAAGGGATGGTCCCTTCAGCGAAATCCAGGAGAACCACCATGCAGAACATCGTCATCCTCGCCGGCAACATCGGTCAGGCCCCGGAAGCCCGCACCACCCAGGGCGGCACGAAGATCACCCACTTCACCCTCGCCACCTCGCGTCCCCGCCTCTCGGAAGGCCGCGCGGTCCGCGACGAGCACGGCTACCGCGTGATGGACACCGAATGGCACCGCATCACCTGCTTCAACGGGCTCGGCAAGTCGGTCGCCGAGAACTGCGAGAAGGGCATGAAGGTCCTGGTCCAGGGCCGCATCCACTACACGAAGTGGACCGATGCGGCGGGCGTCGACCGCTACGGCTGCGAGATCATCGCCGAGAAGATCGACTTCCTCAGCCGCCCGAAAGCGGCCGAGGGCGATGCGCCCGAACTGGTCGATCGCGACGATGAGGTCGGCTTCTGAAGCCGACCCATCCACCTGATCCGGCGGGGATACCCGCCGGGTTAGGGTTGGCCAGCCGCATAGTTTCTCGCACCTGACCAATTTCAATCCTTTGGGCTCCACTTGTCGCGGTGCTGCCGTGACGCAAAAAAGTTGAAGAACCGATATCTTGATAGCATATGCTAGCACACAGGGCCTGTAGAGCCGGGCCGAAGCATGCAGGTTTGGTTTACAGCTTTCCTCTAGTGATCGATGCGCAATTTGGGCGGTGGCCGTCGAAATGATTAAGATGCCGTCGCCAGTGCCAAGACATGCTGCACCATCCGAAAACTATAGTTCTTTGCCGCTAAGGCACAGACGCCGTACACGGCCGTGAGAGCCAAGCCATAAATGCCGGCTCGCTCAGCGTCGCCTGACGTCCACCATGCGAGGCAAGGCAAGACCAAGGTCAAGAGTGCTGTGATCGTACTGATATCGCGGGCGGCGAGGTATCTGCCGTGCGCGTCGAGAACGCCTACCTCATCGCGATGGTTTCGATAAATTCGGTAGAAGAGACGGTTCTGTTCTTCGGCATTGCTGGGCAGCGGCCCGAATTCTTGCGCCAATTGCACCATATCGACATGGCTACTCTTTGGCCCGATTTCGCTGAATGCCCGACATCCAGGTAGTGGATTGTACCATCGCCAGTGGACTAGTCGATCCCTCCACAGGGGATTGATTGCTCCAAGCAAGATGAGGGAAGCGACTACGATCAAGCCTAAAGCCGCCGTCCCCGGTGCCAATAATCCTTCAAGATGCTCAACCAATGTCGGTCCATCCATCTTTACAAGACGAAATGGCTGACCGGTGACTAGCACGAAGCCTGTCATATGACCGATCATCGCAGCGCGAATTAGCCATGCATTCTGCTCTTTGAGTGACTTTCCTTCAGCCATTAGCCGTCCTTTCTAGCCATCAAAGCAAAGAGCCGCTTCGGCGTCGTTATGAGTAGGACCGATGGCGGGGCTCGTTCTGCTGCGAGATCGGAAGCCGTCCGCCAATCAAGCGTTGACGCGCCTACATCTGCCAAGTGGCTGTGCCAAGTCCCAACGTCGAACAGGGTTCGACCGCTTGCCAAATGGCGGGCTTCAATCGCGCCTTGAAGCCCTTGGGTTCCCAATACGAACAGTTCCGCACTGCGCTTGCTGTCGGCAGGTGCGTCTAGCAAGTCGACGACGGTAACTGTCCTAAGCCTCGCGCTCGCCAAGCCGATCATTACACCGCCGGTCTCGACATGATTGTAAGCCTTTGCTTCGGCGCGGATATGATCGACTACGCGTCGCGAAAGACGCAAACTCCAGCCATCGCTTCCTTCGATCTGTACGATTTCGAACGGGGGCACCGGGTGCCGTGACCAGCGTGTTGACACCCCGTGCTGCTCACAAATGCCGGTAACGATTAACCCATCAGAGCTACCGTTCGCCACCGCAGAATCGATCTCGAGCGAGAGACCAGCGGTCATCACCGACAGCTGAGCATCCTTCATCGGCATCGTCAGAGAGCCACAGCCTTGCCCGATCTGAACGGCCGACAGCCCTTCGGCCGGGTCAAAAAGCAGATGAGTAGCGCAAGGATCGTCAAGTGTCGCATACAATTCAGCGACTAGGTCGCTGTGTGTCGGGTTGTGAGTCTTGCCATCCATCAGCAGGAACGCCCCACGCCCACGGCCAAATAGTGCAGCCTCGAAGAGGCGCGTTTTGGGCAGGCCATTTGCCGCCAAGTCAAGTGCTTCCCTCACAGCGAGTGACGCTGTGGAATTCACCGCTATGCCGGTACCCCTCGGAATGATCTGTTTTTGCTCGGCCACTAGACCGGATACCATATCCCCGCAATAGATTGTGGGAGACAAGCCGAAACCTGCAAGTTCTTGGCCAAGTGCTTCGGCCTTGTTCCTGCCGACACCTACTGGACCAAGCGCGTGCCGAGCCATGTTGTGCGGTCGAAGGCTGGATTGGTCAGATACCGAGACGATGGAATGTCCGGCCCTCGCCGCGTGGAGCCCAAGTTTCGAGCCGACACTTCCGCAGCCGAGCAATGCTATGCTTGGACCTGCCATGGTGTCCGACAGCGACCTCAACAGGGATGGAGACAAAGCTTGGTAGTGCATCGCTGGCCCCACCGGCTCGTCGTCCCCCTGGGCGAACAAAGACGTCCGGTTTGGGTTTGCGCGGATCTCGAGAACATAGGGCAACAATTCTATGTCGGACGCGGTGCCGATCAGATGCACGGGCCGACGTACGCACAACATGATGGCGATCGGGACCGGTGCATTCAGTACCAAACCAGAAAAACAACGCTCAAGATTCGAAAAGAAGGTCGTTAGCCCGCGCCCGCAGCCGAGTTCGCTTGCGCGTTTGCGCAGATCGCCCAATGTCCGAATGGACTCGGGCATGTAGGATCCGCTTACAAATGGTTTGCCATCGGGTTGCTTGTCCGGCCAGATGACTCCGATGACCGTGTTGCCCCTGGCGAAATCGCCGGTGCTTCCACGAAAGGTGAAACTCGGATCATCCGCACTTCGTATCAACGGCGTGGATTCGCCTTTGCTGGAGGCCCATACCTCAACGCCCGTTCCGATCGTTGCGCCCTCCGACCCTTGTCTGAAGAAGCGTGCCCGCCACGCGACCCAACCACCCTTCTTTGTAACCGCGCTACGGGCCAAGTCAGCGTCGCATTCGACAACATGACTGAGGGCACGCCGCAGCATTGGCTCCCAACCCTGATTGGCATCGATCAGACCCCCGACGGCCGCCTTACGCAACCATGCTGCCAACTGACCAATGAGATGGAAGATGCTGTACTCGACGAGGCCGAATTGCAGAAAGTATTCATCTTGGTCGCCATCGACTAGGCAGGGCAGTGGTCTCTCAGCAAATGGCATGAGGTGCGGGAAGTTTCTCGAAAAGTCTGTCCGCAAATAGGCGCGAGGGGACCTCCAAGGATATTCGTCCGGAATCTCCAGTTCCACCGGCTCACAAGTCCGAACACCGGTAGCGCTGACACCGTCCACCTTCATGTGGAGCGGCATCTCGACGTTTATTTCTACGCGGACACGTGATCGACCATTTAACGGCTCAAGCACGGCCCCGCCGACACACTCGGGATGAGCACGAGCGACCCGAAGTAGATGTTCGGCCGGTGAATCAGCAACCGCTCCCACCGGAATCATCCATGGGCGCGAGCGTGGGCAGCGGTGGCACCGACACCGAGAGCGGTGACGGCCGCCTTCGCCGCGGTCTTCACTGCTTTGGTCACGCCGTTAGCGGTGATGTCAAATTGCAGCGGCCGCTTTTCATCATCCCAGACGTCGGCCACGCAAATGAAGCGCTTCGAGGTGCCATCAACGATTGAGATATACTCGCGTTTTGCGCGATCACTCGGGGGATCTGCTTCGTCGGGATCGATCATCTTTGAGCTTGCGATGATAACGGCCCCCTTGCGTGTCTGCGCCAAGGCGCTTCTGGCATCCGCGCAGACCTCGGCATCTTCGCCGAGATCCGAGTAGCTGTCGTAACTCAAGCTGTGCCAGGAGCAGTGATGGGGCGCCAAGAGGATGTCATAGCTCAACCAATCAGCATGATCAGAGCTGTGCTTCTCCCAAAGCCGTTCCCAAATCGCCACTTCTGCGTCGCCGCCCATCAAGACACGACACTTGTCGAGGGCACCGCCGCCGCGAACCGAAAAACGCAAAATTACGGAGGAGCGGTTCTTTGCAAGCAGTTCGTCGAGTTCCTCGTCATCGCCTTGGGGCAGTGGCGCGAACAGGCGCGCTTCGAATGCACCCGATGCAGCGCGGTTGAGTTGGGTGATTTCGTCGTCCACCTTGACCACGATCGCTAGAATGTCGTCCGTCTTGCCGTTGTCATCCTCACCCATGATTTGGATTCGATCGCCTTCAGCCGTCGAACTGCCTTTCTCGCGATAGAGCGCAACGCGGCGGCGGGCCTCCTTGGCCCATGCCTTGGCATCGTCACACAGGGTGTGCGTCTTGCTTGCACGCCGGAATACGATCGGCGATGACCACATTTCACGGATAAGGATTTTGTCGTCGTCCTTGTTCCAGTCACCAGCCGGCCCGAGGTGGAAGTGCGTCTGAAGTCCGGCGATGTGATCTTGGTCGGGATGAGTGAGCAAGAAACCATCAACGTACAGACGGCCCTTCTCGTCGCGTTTCAGACGGCCGCGCAGATCCGCCATGACATCAGGTGTGTCGTCATCTTCGTCATCGGCAGCTTCGCGGACGTGCATGTCGATCAGCAGCGTCTGATCATTGTCGAACTTCAGCAAGGTCATGTCGCCGTTGGCGACGGGGAAGAAAGTGATTGAGGCGGTCATCATGTATCCTTCTTTGACCAAGTCTGGGTGGGCCTCCGCGTACCGGAGGATCGCGGTTGGCTAGGCTTTGGGGGTATCTCGACCGTCCGGTTCCCGCGCGACGCCTTTGAACGGCTTGCCGTCACTCTTGGCATCCATCAGTCGGCCAGTCCGCTCATCGCGCTTTTGCCAGTTGCCATCCGGACGCTGAAACTGGGTCCGGCCCGTTACAGCCCCACGGCGAAAGCCTTCTCCTGTGTTTTTTGCCACTTTGCCACCTCCTTCGGTCGCTTGCTCAAGGTTACTGGTTGATCGACTCGGCCTCTGTGTCCATATAGTATGGGAATGGACGATAGACCCGTCAAGAAAGGCGACAGATATTTTTTCTGCCGGATAGATAACTGGGAGGATCTGGTGACAGAAGACGCGAGTGACGCAGTGCGCTGGGGCGTACAGCGGCGACTGGAGTTCATTGACTTTCGGCTGTTCTGGGACGGGCGCTTTAACCGCCGTGATCTTGCCGAAACCTTTGGTATCTCGGCCCAGCAAGCCTCGGCCGACATCGCTCTGTACTCGGATAGGGCACCCGGAAACCTGGTGTACGATTCCGCACTAAAGGCATACGTGCGGGCCTCGACCTATGCGCCGAAGCTGATGCATGCGTCTGCTGAGCGCTATCTCTTGCAGTTGGTCGCAATCGAAAATCGGTGGATGCGTCAGGAAGATACTTGGTTCGACAATCCGCCGCCGATCGAGAATGTTGCCTTGCTGCGCAAACGTACCGACGCGTCGATACTCCTTCATGTCCTTGATGCCATCCATCAAAGCAGACAACTCGAAATACAGTACAAGTCGATCACGGGGTCGAACGAACCCCGACGCCTGATTGCACCACATGCGCTGTTTCATGCCCACGGTCGTTGGTATGTCAGAGCTTGGTCGGCAGAGCATAGTGACTTTCGCGATTACAATTTGTTTCGAATTGGCCAGGCCGGCACGCTTCAGCCTACTACCGCAAATCCCGCTCTCGACTTCGAGTGGCTGCACCAAGTCGATATGATTCTGGCCCCCAATCCTGAGCTTTCTCCGAGCCAGCAGGCTGCGATCGCGGCAGAGTATGAGATGGTTGACAATCAACTGGTCGTGACGATGCGACTCAGTCAGACTTTCTACCTCATGACCGAGCACAACCTCGACGTTCCAACGGGAAAGTTGCCGCCAGCCAAACAACAACTTGTGCTTCTTAACTACGACGAGGTGGTCAACGCGCGGGCCATGGCCCGAAAGTTGTCGATTGATGCAATCCAGCGCGCATCTCGTCCGGCATGATTGCATCGGATCAACCAGGCGTGTCTGCGATCCTGCTCTTTGGTAGTCGCGCACGAGAAGACAATACGCGCGGCTCGGATACCGACCTGTTGCTCATTGCGCCACCTAATGCGCCTCGACACAAATCGATAGGACACCTATCGATGTTCTTCTATCCGTGGGAACAACTTGCCGAGGACGCACAAGCTGGCGACCTATTTGTCTGTCATATTGTGCGCGAAGCCAAACCGGTTTTTGATCCACTATCTCAGCTCGAAAAGTTACGCTCACTGTTTCGTCTACGTTCGAGCTACGCCCGTGAGGTGGCGCATGCGGGCGCGTTAGGCTGGATGCTTGACCGTCATGCAGGAGAGTTGAACCCCCAAGTCGTGTCACGAAGGATGATCTGGTGTGTGCGAACCATCTTGATAGCTCGGCTTGCTGAGTGTGGCACCCCAGAGTTTGCACCAGCTGCGCTCGCCGCATTTGCACCGGAATCAGCGGCGGCTCTTCTAGGTAGCCGCCACCAGCACAGAATTGACGCCACAATGCGCCATCGATTCCGATATTTCTTGTCGCGTGAAGCAGGGAGTCCACCTTTGCCTGCCAATGCTACAGTTGAGGACTACCGTAACCTATTCGATCGTACCGGAAACCACGTTGGGCTACATACAATCGAGCTTGGAAGCAGAGACGCAGAAGAGATCGGCAACCCTTATCGCTAAACGCCAAATGCAGAAACTGCACGAGTATACAATTTGCGCCATTCGGACCGCAAAATCGCTGCTTGGGCAGCGTCGAATTACATAATCAAAATTATCGGAGCGAATACCAAGCCCCCCTCCCGGCTCCGTTCAGGCTCAGGTGGCCATCTGCCACCAGCGCGCGGAAGTGCTGCTTCAGTGTGTTGCGATTCTGGCCGGACAGGCGCTCGGCGTCGCCGATGGTCAAGCGACCGTGGTCTCGCACGAGGTCTAAGAGTTGCGCCGAAACTTCCGGGAGGCTACCCATCAAAAGTCGTTCACGCTCAATCTTTACGCGCAGACGATGCATCTGGCGCTGCAGCGCGGACAGGAAGAAGCCGAGCCAAGGTTCCCAGTCCGGACTGTCAGACCTGATCGTTCCCTGGGTCTGTCGAAGGGCCAGATAGTAGGCCTCCTTGCTTTGCTCGATCACGCTTTCGAGGGAGGAGTACGGTACATAGGCATAGCCTGCGCGCAGAAGCAGGAGGGTCGTAAGGATCCGACTGAGACGTCCGTTGCCGTCCTGGAACGGATGGATCTCGAGGAAGACCACGACGAAGACTCCGATCAGCAGCAGCGGATGCAGTTCACGGTCCCGGGTGGCGGTGTTGTACCAGTCGATCAGTTCAACCATGCGGCCGGGGGTGTCGAAGGGGGTGGCGGTCTCGAACACGACGCCAATCTGCCGCCCTGTCTCGTCGAAAGCCGCGATCGAGTTTGGCGCGGTCTTCCAGGCTCCCCTGTGGCGCTGATCCTTGCCGCTGTGCCGCAGAAGGTCCCGGTGTAATTGGCGGATATGGTTTTCGGTCACGTCCATGTCGCGCCACGAGGCGAAGACCGCATCCATGACCTGGGCGTAGCCAGCGACCTCCTCTTCGTCTCGGGTCGAGAAGGTCTGGATGTCGAGGTTGGAGAGAAGACGCTGGACCTCCTGATCTGAGAGTCGGCTTCCTTCAATGCGGGTCGAAGAGCCGATGCTTTCGATCGTAGCGACGCGGCGCAAGGCGGACAGCCGCTCGGGGGCGAGACTTCCGAGCGCGCGCCATGCGCCCTTGAACTCGTCGATTTCGGCGATGATCGAAAGAAAGTTCGGGGTGATGCGGAGCGTATGGATTTGGATCATACCCATTTAAATACCCAATAACACCCATTTTCCGCAACCCATTTCTTGACCCAATTACACCCGATTAGCGGCGGAACCACAGGTCGCGCATGGGATCCGGACATGATGTCGGTCGACTCATACGCCGGACCCGAGTGTATCAAGCCATGTCTCCGTTGCCGGTTTCGGCAAGGCGGCCCAGATGAGCGCGCGCTTCGGTCGTAATAGACCCTCCCCTGCCGATGGGCCCCCAGGCATCAAAGGGAACGGCGAGGCGCAGCTTCATCTCGCCTTCGAACTGCTCATGCCTGAAGTTAGAAGTGAGATCAGTCAAGCTATTGCTCTCTTCGCGTTCCATCATCACCACCCTCGCTGCAAGTTCACCGGAATACCCTAGCCCTTCGTTTTCATCGTGGACAACACCAACCAACAGCCTGACGCACCCTCATGAGCGATTGGCGCAGGCTCTATGGCTCATGAGGGACGACCGGCGATGACCCTGGCCGGATGAGTTGTACAATGCGGAAGGCTGCCGCCCTTCTTCGGCGATCACAGCGTCGCGTGTTGTCCTTTCGTTTCGATTCTGGTCCTGTCGTGCGGCACGAAGTTGAGCTGAGGCGGCACCAAGATGAAGACCCCACATGGCGATCTAGACCGATGGCCGGACCCGGTAAGTCCGAACGCTCGCCGCAGCATCTTCGCGCAGGACCTTATTGTCGAAGGCGATGCCACCTCCACTGGACCGATCGAGATCCAAGGCAATGTCGTTGGCTCACTGCGAGCGCCGGAGATCAGCGTGGCTGGTTCAGGTCGCGTTGAAGGTTCCGTCGCCACCCACGACCTCGTCGTGCTTGGGGCTGTCTCTGGTATGATCTCGTCGCGAAACGTTCAGCTCGCGCCGAGTGCGGTCGTGCAGGCCGACGTCATCCATGAGCGGATCGCCATTGAGGCCGGTGCCGTGTTGGAAGGCAGGCTTCAACGGAAGGCCTGACCGATCTCACACCGCAAGGTATGGCTGCGGCAACTGGCCGGACGGCCGATAGCCCCGCCGCATCTTCTGGCGGAGGGCTCGAGATGCCGCATTCTCCGCGTCTTCCAACGTGGGGAGGGTCTCGATGCTTGTCCGACCTTGCGTTCCGATCCGGCCCCAGGTCCGCACGACTGAGACGTCCCCGAACAGTGTCGGCGCGATGTCGACGCAGTAATAGCGGGCCATATTGGCATCGGGATCGATGCGGTGCAGATGTGCCAGAACCATGTGGGCCTCCCAACACAGAATCCTCCCTGCGTCGCAGCAAGTCCAATTACTTTTCTGAATCGAAACCAGCGGATCGATTCAGAAACTTCATGGCTTGCCCCCCCCGGTTCGCGCGCATTGGCCACCAAGTGGTTGCCCACGTTGCGACCTGTCATTGTCAGGTGGTCTCCTTTCCGAGCAACTGTAGGACCTCCAAAACAATGAAGCACTTCGCACGCCGCTTGTTCGCTGTGTACCAAACCGTCTTGCGCTCGCCGGTATGGCTGAACTCATAGGTGACGCCGAGGATCTTCTCGCGATGATCCGGGTCGACCATCCATTCCACAGGCCTGCCAACATCAAACTTGGCTGCCGACGTGTCGTCGTCGAGGGCATTCGATTTCTGATCAGTCATTTCTCTTCTCCCTCGGTTGTCGTGTGCAGCGGCGCCTTGTCCAAGGCGATGTCGAATGCCTCCTGGAACCGCGCGCGGAAGGCCGGGCCCATGACCCGCGCCAAACCAAGAACCCCAAGCGGATCGTGCCGGGCGGCCAGGTCGGCTGCAAAAGGCGGTCGCAGGGTCAAGGTCACGCTGGTCGGATGCTTGCCCCGTGCACCGCGAGGTTCACTGACTTCGGGCATGCCATCGCGTTCCCAGTCGTCAAAGGCCTCGTCACGCAATCCCTGCGCCACGCGACGGATCAGGAACTGGACCGAGCACCGCGCCACTGAGGCCCAGGCTTCAGCGAGATGGGCTTGCCTGGCGGTGAGCGACACCGCGACATAGACGACCTGACCCCGGGCCGTTGCGGATGGGGCAGGCACCGCATGGCGCTGCGCCAAGTGCAGTGGTGTCCGCGGTTCACCCTCCTCTTTCCGGGCTTCTTCTTGGCCGCGGATGGGCAACCCGCCATCATCATCGCGTTGGGGCATGACATGTGCGGCGGCTGTCACGATTGCCGGTTGCTCGGGCTTCGATTCTGGCCGGGAGCAGACCGGCGCCGACGGCATCGCGCTCGGTCTTTCAACCTCCGCCGGGGGCGCGACCATCCCGCCAAACCCAAGCTTCGCCGAGAACCCCGCATCCTGCCGGATGATCCGCATCTGATCTTTACGCGGTGCCATTATGCGACCTCTGCCGGTGCCGCGATCAACTGATCGATCTCGTCGAGAAGTTCGCCTGCCTCTTTCACGGCCGTCTGCAGATGCGCCGCCAGTCCTCGGTTTGGCGTTTTGTCCGCGATCGCGCCGAGGAGCCCTTCCTTGTCCATCCGGACATAGGCGCTGCGACTGGACAGCCAGGCTTCGCAGGCGGGCAGCGACCGGAAGAGTTCATCCGCCACCGCTCGCTCCGCTTCGGAGAGCCGGACCTGCACGCGGCTGAACACCACGGAGAAACCGGCCAGCTCATCCGGGTTGTCGACCCGGCCCCGGAGCTTCAGATACCAGCTGGCCGTCTCGAGCGTTTCGCTGAGATCGCCGCGCGACAGCATCATCGGGCAGATGATCCGGTGGGCGGCAACGGCCAGCACATCCTGTGCCTCTGACCCGCCGCCGAAAGTGTCGATCAAGATCAGATGCTCCTGGTCTGGCTGTTCATAGATATGGTCAATCGCCTCGACGACCCGGTGGGCATCAAGTGTGTGGATCACCTCAACATGGGGTGACCAGTTTCCGGCCTCTTGCCCCGCCTGCATCCACTTGAGGCAAGACTTCGAGGCATCCGTGTCGAAGATCGTAACCGTCTCACCGCGACTTGCTGCGGCAGAAGCAAGGGCGCGGCAGAGCGTGCTCTTGCCCGATCCGCCCTTCCTGTTCATCACCAGCACAACCCGTATTCCATAACCCATACCACTTTCCTCACTTCGCATATTAACGATCCCATTTTTCTGAATGCAGATCGCTGAAAACTTTTATCCTAAATCGCATCGCATAAATCCGAACCACGACAGCGGATATCAGAAACCATCTCGCGCAACTCCTATTGCGCAAGGCGTATCTCTTTAATCACTTGTCTGATTACTGGATGCGTATGTCTTTTATCTGATCGCGCAATGCGTGTATCATAAGGCGTAGCCCTGATCACACGTCGCCGATGCCACAAGACGCATCCCACACTTCCTTTCTCCGAACCCGCAACACTGAGCGGTTGGGTCCGTACATCAAACAAAAC
>Ga0209066_10004239_pt1 | contig 15796 bp, 10 predicted proteins | sample All_14_2_FD_187198 | JGI IMG/M metagenome (GOLD analysis project Ga0209066, IMG submission 187198) | Freshwater microbial communities in response to fracking from Pennsylvania, USA - Allegheny Zone_MetaG_DW_15 (SPAdes) (version 2) ...
GTGGGGGTCGTGGGGGTCGCGGTCGGTGCCGCGGCGCCGTCGGGCGCCTCGCCCCCCGCGGCCGGCCGGTAGTGCTCGAGGAGCGGCCACCAGGACTCGTCGACGAGGTGCTTGTCCTTCGAGTACAACTCGAACATCTCGTCCACGAGCCACTCGTTCGCACCGAATTCGCCGGCGGCTTCGCCGTCCTCGGTCACCTGGGAGTCTGGGTTCGACACCGTCGATCGCCCGCCTTCGCTGGTCGTGTGGTGGCACTGTCGCTTCAGGGGGCATGTCGTCTGCGGACATGCCGCGTATCAGGGTAGTCGGTCGTCGGCCGCGTGTCGTTCGGTTGCCGCTGGTGATCCGCGCCGAATCCAACTCTCGGGCGTGTCGCCGACGGCGCCGGGTGCGGCCGCCGCATGCCGGATGTGCGCCATGGTCGTGACGCGCCGCGTGCGTCCTCGAGGCGTCCTCGGCGGGCGGTGTTGCCTGTCACCTGGGTCCTGTCCATCATGGCTACGGGGCGATCGACCGTCGGGCGATCGGCGGCGGCGACGAGCGATGCCGGAGGGACGATGGACGACGCAGGCGGTGGCGGCGCGAGCGGCGCGCCGGATCGCCTCGACGTGTCGGCGCGCGCGTGGGCCATCGCGCGCGCCGAGCGCGATTCGGCGATGGCGCTCCCGCCGCTCTGGCTCGACCTCATCACCGACGCTCGGCAAGCCGGCGTGCTCCCGGAGGTGCGACGATCCGTTCGCGAGTCGCTCGTCTTCGCGGGCGCCGGTGTCCAGGAGGATGCCTCGATCGCGCTGCTGGTGGCCCGCGGCTACCTGCATGGCATCCGGCACACCGACGGCGTCGCGGAGGACGACGTCCGCATCGCCACGTCGGCGGCGGCGCTGGCCGGGGTCGTGGCGACGGACGAGGATCCCGTGTGGTGGGAGCTGCAGGAGCAGGAGGCGCGCCTGCGCGTGCTCCTCGGCGACGCCCGCGGCGGTCTCGCCCGGCTCCGTGAACTCCTCGCTCTCGCCGACGCGGGCGGTGGCGGCTCGCGATCGCGATCGCTGCGGTTCGCGATCGCGGAGACGAGGACCGTCCTCGGCCATCCCGACGGGCTTCCGCTCCTGCGCTCGTGGGCGGAGTCCGTGGTCGATGCCGAGGGGCCGGGATCTCCCGAGGCGGCCCAGGCGGCCATCGCGGTGGCCGAACTCGTGTCGGCAGGCGACATCCGAACGATCCGGCACGAGGAGTGGGAGCGCGCGCTGGCCGTCGCGGAGGCCAACTGCGGGATCGAGTCGCCCGAGTGGCTCTGGGCAAGCACGCGACGCGCCGAGGTGAAGATCGGCTCGTCGAGCAACGGCGAGGCGGTCGTCTCGCTCGCGGCCCTCGCCGAGGTGATCGAAGCGGACGAGCGGGCGAGCGAACGGCTCAGGATGCGCCTGCTCGACGTGCGCACGGTCGCTGCCATGAACGACGGCGCCTTCGATGACGCTCTCGCGATGCAGCGTGCCGCGCTCGCGCGCGCGGCGGCGTTGTACGGCGAGCGCTCGGCGGCGGCGTTCGACACGCGGGCCGCGATCATCGATGTCCTCGCCGCGCGCGGCGAGCTGTCCGAGGCGCGCGCCCAGGCCGAGCAACTGCTCGCGGATGCCGCGCTCGCCCGTGACGGCGGCGAGCCGAGCTGGTTCCGCGCCGCCGCCGGCCTCGTGCGCGTCTGCGGCATCACCGAGGAGCCCGACGTGCTCGCGGCGATCGCTGAGCGCTGCATCGACGACGTCCTCGAGCGCGGCGGCGCGGGCCACCGCGACGGGGTGCGGGCCGTGATCGCCGCGTGGGCGGCGGCGGCCGGCACGCGCTGGGGCGTCGACGCCGTCGGTCCCATTCTCGACCGCGAGGTGGAGATCCTTGCCGAATCGCTTCGTGAGGACGCGTCGGCGGCCGCGGCATTCGCCTCCTCATGTCTGCTCGCGGCGGGGTGGCGACTCGACGTCGGTCGACCCGAGGAGGCACTGGATCTCGCGGAGCGCGCGCGCCGTGCACTCGTGTCGGCAGAGGTCGACGACGGTCCCCTGACGATCGCCTCGCTCCTGGTGGAGGCCGACACCGAGGTCGCTCGCGCGATGCAGGCGCTCGGACGGCCGGGGGACGCCGACGCGCTGCTCGGTGCGCTGTCCGCGTCGCTGGACGATGGCGTGGACGACTCCGGGCCGGGCAGGATGGCCCGGACCCGGATGCACACGGTGCGGTCGATCGTCCTCGGTGCACTCGGGCGACATGCGGAGGCGGTCGCGGAGGCCGAGCGCGCGGCCGCGTCCGTACTGAGCGGAACGCCACGCGGACTCCAGGCCCGCGGCGATCTCGGGCTCGCGCTGCTGCGCGCAGGCCGTGACGACGACGCCCTGGCCGTCATGACCGCGCTCGACGAGGACCTCGACCGGTGCGATCCCGTCGAGGAGGACCTCGCCGCGCAGGTTCGAGGCAATCTCGGTCTGCTCGCTGCGCGGCGGGGCGACGATGAGACCGCCGTCGCGATCCTCACCGAGCTGCGCCGGTCGCGGGCGCAGCGGCTCGGCGACGCCGACGATGAGCTCGACCAGAGCGCCCGGCTGCTCGCCCTCGTCCGCGATCGGATGGGCGAGTCTGAGGCCGCGGACGCGTTGCGCACCGAGGTCCTCGACCGCAGCATCCGTCGGCACGGCCCAGACGCTGAGTCCGCCCTCGACGCGCGCCGGGAGCGCGGCATCGCCAGGGCCGCCGCCGGCGACCGGGATGGCGCGCTCGAGGATCTCCGCGCGGTGCACCGCGCCCGATGGGTCGAGGCGGGGCCGCCGACCCCGGAGGCCATCGAGTCGCTGCGCGACCTTGCGGTCGCCCTCGTCCAGGTCGGGGAGACCGGCGAGGGAGTGCCGCTCGCCGAGGAGGCAGGGGCGCTCGCGGCCGAGCACCTGCATGAGGCCGACCCGCGGCGGCTCCGCGTCGAGCACGACGTGGCGTGGGTGCTCGAGCAGACCGGCTCCTCGGATCGTGCCGCCCGTCTCCGCCGCGCCCTCGCCGATGCCTGGGAGGCGGGCGACGAGCGGGACGGCGAGGAGGCGCTGGAGGCGCTTCGGAGTCTGATCAGGACGCGCATCGCCGTCGGCGACCACGAGCTCGCGCTTGCGGAGCTGCACGAGCTGCTCGACCGCGAGCGTCGCGCCGGTGCACCGGCGAGCGCCATCGGAGCGACCCGGTCCTGGCGGGTCGAGCTGCTCCTCGAGGCGGGCCGCGCCGCCGACGCCATCGTTGAGGCGAGCGAGAACGCGACCGCGCTCGCCCTCGAGCTCGGCCCGCGCGCACCGCAGGTGCTCGACGAAGAGGTGCGCATCACCCGGGCCATCTTCGAGGCGGGGCAGGCCGCGCGCTGTCGCGACGCCTGTCTGCGCCTGCTGCCGGTGCTTCGTGACTCGCTCGGCCCTGACGCCCCTGCGACGGTGGAGACGGCCTCGCGGCTGGGACGTGCGCTCGCCATCGGGCACGCCGATCCGGCGGCGGTCGACGCCGCCCACGCGGAGGCGTCGGCCATCGCGGCGCGGATCGATCCGCTCGGTCCCTTGGCGATCTACGCGAGCCGACAGCGCGCGCTCTCGCTCGAGTTCACGGGGCGGCGGGCGGAAGCCGTCACGGAGCTCGACCGGCTGCTCGCGGCGGTCGCCGACGGGCCGCACGCGGACGCCCTGGAGCTGCTCGACGTCGGCGCCGATCGCATCCGGTTGATCCGCGATCAAGGGGGCGGTCGCGCGTCATGGCGCGAGACGCGGCTGCTGCTCGAGCGGGCGCGTCGACAGCTCGGACCCGTTCACCCGTTCGTGGCGATGCTCGAGGCGCAGGAGCGCGAGTACCGGCCGGGGATCGGACAGCTCGTCGGACTGCTCGTCGGGCTGCTCGTCGGCGTGCTCCTCGCCCTGCGTGCGGCGGGCGCCGGCTGACGAGCACGCCGCCGTCGCCCGCACCGTGCCGTTCTCCGGCTCGCGTAGCCTGGGAACATGCGCTTTCTCGACGGTCGGCCGCCGCACGACCTGACCTACTCCGACGTGTTCCTCGTGCCCTCCCGCTCCGGCGTGCGCAGCCGGCTCGACGTCTCGCTCGCCCCCGGCGATGGCACCCCGGCCACCATCCCGATCGTGTCGGCGAACATGAACTCGGTGACGGGCCCGCGCCTCGCGGCCTCCCTCGCGCGCCGCGGCGGCCTCGGCATCCTGCCCCAGGACCTGCCGCCGCAGGACCTCGACGCCGCGCTGCGCTGGGTGAAGGCGCAGCCGGTCGAGTTCGACACCGCGATCGAGCTCGGCCCCGACGACACGGTCGCCGACGCGCTGCGCCGCGTCCCGGCGGCCGAGGGCTACGGCGTCGTCGTCGTCGACGCCGACGGCGCGCTCCTCGGCGCCGTGCCGGGCGAGCGTCTCGCGAACGCGCTGCCTGGCGCCCCGCTGCTCGACCTCCTCGGCGCCCGGCTGCCCGAGCTCGACTTCGAGGAGCTCGGCTCGCCGCGCGCCGCGTTCGACCTCATGGTCGAGGCCGACCTGCACTTCGCGCCCGTCGTGCGGCACGGCCGGGTCGTCGGCACGGTGAGCCGCCGCGGCGCGCTCCGCTCGACGCTCTACGGCCCCGCGATCGACGCGGCGGGCCGGCTCGCCGTCGGCGCGGCCATCGGGATCAACGGCGACGTCGCCGGCAAGGCGCGCGCGATCGTCGAGGCGGGGGCCGACGTGCTCGTCGTCGACACGGCGCACGGCCACCAGGACGGCATGGTCCGCGCCGTCGAGACCGTCGCGGGGCTCGGCCTCGGGGTGCCGATCGCCGCGGGCAACATCGTCACGCCGGCGGCGGTCCGCGACCTCGTCGGTGCCGGCGCCACGATCCTCAAGGTCGGCGTCGGCCCCGGCGCGATGTGCACGACGCGCATGATGACCGCGGTCGGCCGGCCGCAGTTCTCGGCCGTGCTCGACACCGCCGAGGCCGCGCGCGCCGCCGGCGCGCACGTCTGGGCGGACGGCGGGGTGCGCTACCCGCGCGACGTCGCCCTCGCCCTCGCCGCCGGCGCCGCGAGCGTCATGATCGGCTCCTGGTTCGCCGGCACGATCGAGGCCCCCGGCGAGCTCGCCGCCGACGCGCAGGGCCGCGCATACAAGGAGAGCTGGGGCATGGCCTCGACGAAGGCCGTCGTCGAGCGGTTCCGCCGACTCGACGCCTACGAGCTCGCGCGCCGCATGCTCTTCGCCGAGGGCATCTCGAGCTCGAAGATCTACCTCGACCCGCTGCGGCCGTCGCTCGAGGACCTCCTCGACATGATCACCTCCGGCGTCCGCTCCTCGTTCAGCTACGCGGGCGCCGACTCGATCGCGCAGTTCCACGAGCGCGCCGTCGTCGGCATCCAGTCCGCCGCGGGCTACGAGGAGGGCAAGGCACTGCCGGTCTCGTGGTGAGCGGATGGCGCCGTCGGTGAAAACCCCGGATGCTCCCGGTAGAATCGGCGGCAATCATGGACGACGACGGTCATAGTCCCAGCAGCCCTCGGCGCGACGGCGGTGGCCGTGCCTGAGTGGCTGCTCTTCGCCATCGGGCTGGTCCTCACGATCGGCACGGGGCTCTTCGTCGCGAGCGAGTTCGCGCTCGTCAACCTCGACCGGGCCGAGCTCGAGGCCAGGCAGGCGCGCGGCGAGCGCGGCGACGGCTTCACCATCCGGGCGCTCCGCCACACCTCCACCCACCTCTCGAGCGCCCAGCTCGGCATCACGCTCACGACGCTGCTCGCCGGCTACACGCTCGAGCCGGCGCTGAGCTCGTGGCTCGCGCCGTTGTTCGCCGTGCTCGGGCTCGGCGAGACGACGACGAGGGCGCTCTCGGTCGTCGTCGCCGTCGCCCTGGCGACGCTGCTGTCGATGATCATCGGCGAGCTCGTCCCGAAGAACTTCGCGCTCGCGCTCCCGCGGGCGACCGCGCGCGTCGTCGCGCCGTTCCAGCTGCTCTTCACGACCGTCTTCCGCCCCGCCGTGTGGGTGCTCAACGGCACGGCGAACGCCGTCCTCCGCGGCATCGGCATCGAGCCGAAGGAGGAGCTCTCCGGCGCGCGGACGGCGGAGGAGCTCGCCTCCCTCGTGCGCAGGTCGGCGAGCCACGGCGGGCTCGAGGCGGACACGGCGACCCTGCTCGCGCGCACCCTCGCCTTCGCCGAGCTCACCGCGCAGGACGTCATGACCCCGCGCCCGCGGCTGGCCACCGTCGATCGCGACGAGACGGCGCAGGACGTGCTCGACCTCGCGAAGCGCACCGGCCACTCCCGATTCCCCGTGATCGACGGCAGTGCCGACGAGATCACCGGCATCGTCCACCTCAAGCAGGCCGTCGCGGTGCCGCGGACGCGCCGCGGCGAGGTGCCCGTCTCGGCGCTGCAGACCGAGGCGCTGCGCGTGCCGGAGACGATGCGCCTCGACGCGCTGCTCGCCGAGCTGCGCCAACGGGGCTACCAGATGGCCGTCGTCGTCGACGAGTACGGCGGCACCTCCGGGGTCGCCACCCTCGAGGACCTCGTCGAGGAGCTCGTCGGCGAGGTCTCCGACGAGCACGACCGCACGCGGGCCGACGTCGTGCGCGCCCGCGACTGGTTCACCTTCCCCGGGATGCTGCGTCCCGACGAGCTCCAGGAGCGCACGGGCGTCGTCGTGCCCGAGGACGGCCCGTACGAGACGGTCGCCGGCTGGATCATGAGCGAGCTCGGCCGACTGCCCGCCGTCGGCGACGAGGTCGAGGGCGATCACGGCGTCTTCCGCGTCGAGCGGCTCGACGGGCGCCGGGTCGACCGCGTGCGCTACACGCCGAATCCGGTGGAGGACGAGCAGGAGACCGTCCGCGAGGCGATCGTCGATCGCGTCGGGGGTGAGGCGCGATGAGCGACTGGTGGGGCATCGTCTGGCTCGTCGTGCTGCTCGTCGTGAACGGGTTCTTCGTCGCGGCGGAGTTCGCGGTCATCTCGGCGCGCCGCTCGCAGATCGAGCCGAGGGCCGAGGCCGGCTCCAGCGCCGCGCGCACCGCGCTCTGGGCGATGGAGCACGCGACGCTCATGCTCGCGGCCTCGCAGCTCGGCATCACCGTCTGCTCGCTGCTCATCCTCAACGTCTCCGAGCCGGCGATCCATCACCTGCTCGAGGTGCCGCTCGCGCTCACGGGATGGTCGGAGGACGTCGTCGGCGCGGTCGCGTTCACGATCGCGCTGCTCGTCGTGTCGTTCCTCCACGTCGTCTTCGGCGAGATGGTGCCGAAGAACATCTCGTTCTCGGTGCCCGACCGGGCGGTGCTCATCCTCGCGACCCCGCTCGTCTTCATCGCGAGGGTGTTCCGCCCGATCATCGTCGCGCTCAACGCCGTCGCGAACGGCATCCTGCGGCTCTTCCGGGTCGAGCCGAAGACCGAGGCGAACAGCGTGTTCACGCTCGACGAGGTGGCCACGATCGTCGCGACCTCGACGCGCGAGGGCGTGCTCGCCGACAGCGGCGGCCGGATCTCGGCCGCCTTCGAGTTCACGTCGAAGAAGGTCAGCGACGTGCAGGTGCGCCTCGCCGACCTCGTGACCCTGCCGGACGACGCGAGCCCGGCCGACGTCGAGCGCGCCGTCGCCCGCCGCGGCTTCTCGCGCTACGTGCTCGTCGACGCCGCGGGCGAGCCGACCGGGTATCTCCACGTCAAGGACGTCATCGATCTCGACGGCGAGGGATCCAACCCCGGCGAGTTCGACGAGCCGGTGCCGCCGAAGCGCATCCGTCGACTCATCTCGATCTTCGACGGCTCCGACCTCGAGGACGCGCTCGCGATGCTGCGCAGGGCCGGCGTCCACATCGCGCGGGCCTTCGACGCGAGCGGCAACACGACCGGCGTGCTCTTCCTCGAGGACATCATCGAGGAGCTCGTCGGCGAAGTGCACGACGCGACGGCGCGGTAGGGGCCGGATCGCGCGCGGCGCGGTTCCTGCGGTGCGATCCCCGCGGCGCGATCCCTGCGGCGCCCCTCAGCCGGCGAGTGCCGTGAGGAAGCCCCGCAGGCCGTCGACCCCGGTGTAGTGGTGCGCGTCGCCGACGCCCGCCGCGATGGCGCCGTCGACGTTCTCGCGCTTGTTGTCGATGAACGCGATCGACGCGATCTCGACCTCGAGCGCGGCCGCCGTGGCGACGTAGATGGCCGGGTCGGGCTTGACGAGATCGAGCTCGCCGGAGACGAACACCGGGCCGATGAGCTCCCCGAGCGGCGAGTGCCGGAACGCGCTGCCGTAGTCGGCGCCCGCGTTCGAGAGCAGCGCGGTCCGCGTGCCGCCGTCGCGCAGCTGCGCGACGAGGTCGAACACCGCGGGGTCGACGCTCGTCCACGAGCGGAAGTCGGCGACCCAGAGGCGCTGCACGGTCGCCGGGTCCCACGTCGTCCCGAGGTCGGCGGCGACGGTCGCCCAGTAGGCTGTCGGGCCGATCGTGCCGCGGTCGAGGGCGTCCCGATGGCGCCAGTACGCGGCCCAGAAGGCCGCGCCGTCGGCCGACCCGATGCCGGCGGTCGAGAGGATCGCGGCGCGGTCGTGCTCCGAGGGGCTGAACGAGATCACCTCGCCGTAGTCGAAGACGACGGTCCTGCCGGGAATCGAGATCGCCATGTCACGAGGCTACCCGCGTCGGCCGAGCGGCCGATGCCGGCGGGCGATCACCGCCGATCGGTCGGCCGGCGTGCGCGCCCGGCGTGTTCCGGCGTAGCGTGGCCCCGTGACGCAGCGGCGGTGGACGGCGGCGGATGCCGCGGCCCGCATCGTCGTGCCGCGCGCGGAGGACGACAAGTACTCCCGCGGCGTGCTCGGACTCGCCGCCGGCTCGGCGCGCTACCCGGGAGCCGCGGTGCTGGCGACGGAGGCCGCGCTGCGGACCGGGGTCGGGATGGTCCGCATGCTCGCGCCGGCGGCCGTCTCGTCGCTCGTGCTCCAGCGCCGCCCCGAGGCCGTCGTCGGCGACGGCCGCGCGCAGGCGTGGGTCGCCGGGCCGGGCATGGACGCCGGGGACGATGAGGCGCTCGCCAGGGTCGCCGCGGCGATCGCCGCCGGCACGCCGATCGTGCTCGACGCCGCGGCGGCGGCGATGGCCGGCGCCGCCGCCGGCCGCGCGATCGTCACGCCGCACGCGGGGGAGCTCGCCGGCATCCTCGGCGTCGCGCGCGAGCAGGTGCGCGCGGAACCGGACGGGGCGGCGGCCGAGGCGGCGGGGCGGCTCGGCGCGATCGTGCTCCTCAAGGGCGCGACCACGCGCATCGTCGGCGGCCGGGACACCATCCTCGTGGAGGAGGCGCCGCCGTGGCTCGCGACCGCGGGCGCTGGCGACGCCCTGGCCGGGATCCTCGGGGCGCTGCTCGCGACGGCCGCCGCGCGCGGTCCGCTCGCGCCCGACGACCTCGCCGCGATCGCCGCGACGGCGGCGTTCGTCCACGGCCGGGCGGCCGAGGCGGCCTCGGCGGGGGGACCGCTCACCGTGCTCGGGCTCTGCGGCGCCGTGCCCGGCGTCATCCGGTCGCTCCTGGCCTGAGCCGCGCGGCGCGCGCGGTGGTCAGTGCGCGCGGCCCTCAGTGCGCGCGGAAGAGCTGCATCGAGGTGCCGGCGACGACGAGCTCGCTGCCCGGCCCGTGCTCGAGCTCGCGACCGGCGAGGTCGGCCGTCGAGGAGTCCCAGAGGAGCGTGTACGACGTCACGCCCTCGTGCTCGGGCAGCGTCAGGGTCACCTCGTCCTCGAGCCCGTGGACGACGAGCAGGATGCGGTTGAACGCCTCGAACTCCGGGGTCGACGCCGCGAGGTATTGGAGGGTGCGCTCGGCCGGGGAGTCCCAGTCCTCCATCGTCATCGCGAGGCCCTGCTTGTTGTACCAGTCCATCTGCGTCGCCGACGGGACCGTCTCGCCCCAGCGTCCGTAGCGGACGGGGCGCAGCGCCGGGTTCTCGCGCCGCAGCCGGATGAGCGCGCGGCTCACGGCGAGGAGGTCCTCCTGCCACGGCTCGTGCTCCCACGGCAGCCAGGTGAGCTCGCCGTCCTGGTTGTAGGCGTTGTTGTTGCCGCGCTGGGTGCGGCCGAACTCGTCGCCCGCCGTGAGCATCGGGATGCCGGCCGAGAGCAGGAGCGTGCCGAGCAGGTCGCGCATCGCCTTGCGCCGCACCTCGAGCACCTCGGGGTCCTTCGTCGGGCCCTCGACGCCGTGGTTGAAGGCGTGGTTGTTCGTCGTCCCGTCGCGGTTGTCCTCGCCGTTGCCGAGGTTGTGCTTCTCGTTGTAGGCGGTGAGGTCGGCGAGGGTGAAGCCGTCGTGGGCGGTGACGAAGTTCACCGAGGCGAGCGGGCCGCGCTCCTGCGAGAAGACGTGCGCGCTGCCGGCGAGGCGTCGTGCGAGCGAGCCGATGCCGTTCGGCGCGGTGCCGTCGGCGCGGGCGGCGGCGATGTCGGTGAGCCAGAAGTCGCGCATCCGGTCCCGGTAGCCGTCGTTCCACTCCGACCAGCCGTCGGGGAAGTGGCCGACCTGCCAGCCGCCGAGCCCGACGTCCCAGGGCTCGGCGATCATCTTCACGCCCTGCAGCGCCGGGTCGTCGAGGATGGCCGACAGCAGCGGGTGCTCGGGGTCGAACTCGTGCTCGGCGTTGCGGCCGAGCGTCACGGCGAGGTCGAAGCGGAACCCGTCGATCTGCACCTCGTTCGCCCAGTAGCGCAGCGAGTCGAGCACGAGGCGCGCGGCGGCGGGGGTCGCCGTGTTCAGCGAGTTGCCGCATCCGGTGACGTCGACGTACTCGCCGGCGGCCGTCTGGCGGTAGTAGGCACGGTTGTCGAGGCCGCGCAGGCTCGAGGTCGGACCGCCGAGGCCCTCCTCGGAGGTGTGGTTGTAGACGACGTCGAGGATGACCTCGATGCCGGCCTCGTGGAGCAGCTTCACCATGCCCTTGAACTCGCGCAGGATCGCGCCGGTGCCGCCGAGCTGCGCCGCCCTGCTCGCGTATGCGGCGTGCGGGGTGAACCAGTTCAGCGTGTTGTAGCCCCAGTAGTTGACGAGGCCCTGCGTGATGAGCCGCTGCTCGCTGACGAACTGGTGGACCGGGAGCAGCTCGACCGCGGTGACGCCGAGGTCCTTGAGGTAGGTGATCGTCGACTCGTGCGCGAGCCCGGCGTAGGTGCCGCGGAGCTCCTCCGGCACCGCGGGGTTGAGCTTCGTCATGCCCTTGACGTGCGCCTCGTAGATGACGGTGTGGTCGAGCCCGACGTCGGGCTTCGTCGACGACCCCCAGTCGAAGGCGTCTGGCTCCTGCACGTACGAGCGCCACTCGCCGGAGGCCGACCTCGCGAGCCCGCGCGCGTAGGGGTCGAGCAGGTGCGCCCCGGGGTCGAAGACGTTGCCGGGCCCGTCCGGGCCGTCGGCGCGGATCGTGTATCGCACGCCGGGCTGCAGGAGCTTCGACTCGACCGTCCAGACGTCGCCGTCGCCCCGCGTCATCGGCAGGGTCTTGGCCACCCAGTCGGCGTCGACGCCGTCGAAGATGCACAGCTCCATCGCGGTCGCCGAGCTCGACCAGACCCCGATCCGGCCGCCCTTCTTCGCGAGGTGCACTCCGAGTCGGGAGAGGGGATCGTCGCCGGGCATGCGATCTAGAGTATCGACCGTCGCACCCCATCGCGGTCGCGGCGGCGGGAGGAGCGGATGGGCGCGTACCTGGACCACGCCGCGTCGACCCCAGCGCGCCCCGAGGCGCTCGAGGCGTGGATGCGCGTGCAGTCCGACGCGGGCAATCCCGCGTCAACGCACGGACACGGCCGCATCGTGCGGGCGACGCTCGAGGACGCGAGGGAGCGGCTCGCCGCCGCGCTCGGCGCGCACCCGACCGAGGTCGTGTTCACGGCCGGCGGCACCGAGGCGGTGAACCTCGCCGTGCACGGTCTCGCGCGCGCCGGCCGCGCCGACGGCCGCGACGCCGTGATCGTCGGCGCGGCCGAGCACCACGCGACGCTCGACGCCGCCGCGGCGCTCGCCGGGGACGGGGTCGAGGTGCTCAGCGCGCCCGTCGACGAGCTCGGCCGTGTGCGGCTCGACGCGCTCGAGCCCGCGCTCGCGGCGCGCGCCGGCCGCGTCGCGGTGCTCGCCCTGCTCCTCGCGAACAACGAGGTCGGCACGGTCGAGCGGGTCGCCGAGGTCGCGGCGCTCGCGGCCGCGACGGACGCACCGCTGCACTGGGACGCGGTCGCGGCGCTCGGCCGCGTGCCGGTCGACTTCGCCGCGTCCGGGGCGACCGCGATGAGCATCGCCGGGCACAAGATCGGCGCGCCGGCGGGCACGGGCGCGCTCCTCGTGCGCCGCGGGGCGCGGATCGAGCCGTTGCTCCACGGCGGCGGCCAGCAGCTCGCGCGATCCGGCACGGTCGACGTCGCGGGAGCGGCGGCGCTCTCGGTCGCGGCGGCGCTCGCGGTCGCCGAGCTCGACGCCCATGCGGCCGCGTTGACCGAGCTCGCCGAGCGGCTGACCGCCGGCGTGCTCGCCGCCGTGCCCGACGCGGTGCTGCGCGGTGACCCGGTCGATCGCCTCCCCGGCAGCGTGCACGTGACCATCCCCGGCGTCGACGGCGAGGCGCTCGTCCTCCTGCTCGATCGCGCCGGTGTCTCGGCGTCGATGGGCTCGGCGTGCCGGGCCGGGGTGGCCGAGACCTCGCACGTGCTCCTCGCCATGGGCGTCGACGCGCGGACGGCGCGCGGTGCGCTGCGGCTCACCCTCGGCAGGGGGTCGACCGTCGGGGACGTGGACGCCGCCGTCGCCGCGCTCGCCGCGGCCGTGCCGCTGGCCAGGGCGGCCTTCGGCTGACCGCGTCCGGTTGCGGAGCCCTGGCGCCCCGCAACCGGGCCCGCCCATGGTCCGGTCGCTACACTCGGCCACGAGCCAGCACCGGGACGCGAGGGGGATGCCGTGACGTCGAGGATCGTCGAGACGACGAGCGGACCGGTCGACGGCGTCGACGACGGCGGGGTCGCCCGCTGGCTCGGCATCCCGTATGCGGCCGCCCCGGTCGGCGCCCGCCGCTGGTGCGCGCCGGTGTCGCCGACGCCGTGGACCGAGCCGAGGCCGGCGACCGCCTACGGCGCCGCCGCGCCCCAGGTCGCGTCGCCGCTCATCGCGATGAGCCCCGGCGTCGGCTTCGACGAGGACTGCCTCACCCTGAACGTCTGGGCGTCGTCGTCGATCGGTCCTGGCGACGCGCGGCCGGTGCTGTTCTGGGTGCACGGGGGCGCCTACGTCTTCGGCTCGTCGGCGCAGACGGTCTACGACGGCCGCGCCCTCGCGGCCTCCGGCCAGGTCGTGCTCGTGACGGTGAACTACCGGCTCGGGGCGCTCGGCTTCCTCGACCTCTCGGCGTGGGATCCGGAGGCCGACGCCAATCCGGCGCTGCGCGACCTCCTGCTCGCGCTCGCCTGGGTGCGCGACAACATCGCCGGCTTCGGCGGCGACCCGTCGCAGGTGACGCTCTGGGGCGAGTCCGCCGGCGGCGGGCTCGTCTCGACGCTGCTCGCGGTGCCGAGCGCCGCCGGCCTCGCCCACCGCGCGATCGTGCACTCGTCGCCGGCGACCTCCGTCTACGGCTCGGCGCGTGCGCGGTCGGTCGCCGAGCGGCTGTTCGAGGCCGCCGGGCTCGAGACCGGCGACGTCGCCGGGCTCCGCGCGCTCCCGGCCGACCGCCTCGTCGAGCTCGGCATGCTCGTCCTCCGCGACGTGCCGACGGCGGACCCCGGCACGCTCGCCTTCGCACCGGTCGTCGACGGCGACCTCCTGCGAGAGCACCCGGTCGCGGCGATCCGTGCCGGGCGCGGCCACCCCATTCCGCTGCTCATCGGCACGAACCGCGACGAGGCGTCGATGTTCAAGCACATGAGCTCGCCGCTCATGCCCATCGATGCCGACGCGATCGAGCGGATGTTCGCCGCGATCGCCGCCGAGCACCCCGACCTCACGCTGCCGGACCGCGCGCAGGTCATGTCGGCGTACTCCGGGCTGCGCCCGTCGGCGATCGGGATGGGGATCGCCGGCGACATCGGCTTCCGGATGCCGACGATCTGGCTCGCCGAGGGGCAGGCCAGGGTCGCGCCGGTCCACCTCTACCGCTTCGACTGGGCGACGCCGATGCTGACGCTGCTCGGGATCGGGGCGACGCACGCCACCGAGCTGCCCTACGTGTTCGGCAACCTCGACGGCGGGCCGAAGGACATCACGTTCCGGCTCGGTGGCCGGCACCGCGGCTCCCGCATCGCCGACCGCATGCAGGCGCGCTGGCTCGCCTACGCCGTCGACGGCGACCCGAACGCGCCCGGCCTGCCCGAGTGGCCGGCCTACGCGCCTGAGGCGCGCGCGACGCTCGTCATCGACGCCGCCGATCGGATCGTCGACGACCTCGACCGCCAGCGCCGCGAGGCCTGGGGCGAGGCGGTCGTCAGCTTCGACTGAGCGCGCGCCGAGCCTCGGCGACGACGGCGTCGGCGATCCCGTCGAGCAGCGGCGAGCGCAGGTCCCACTGGTGCCAGTGCAGTGGCACCTCGACCGAGGCCGACCGGTCGAGGTCGACGAGGCCGCCGTCGGCGAGCGCGGCCGACGCCTGCACATCCGGGATCATCGCCCAGCCGAGGCCGAGACGCGCGGCGAGCAGGAAGTCCGCGGAGGCGGGCACGTACGACCGCGGCGGTTCGAGGGCCGCCCCCGGCGCCATCCTCGCGAGCCCGGTCGTCTGCAGGTCGTCCTTGCGGTCGAAGTCGACGAGCGGTGCCGCGGCGAGCGCGCGGGCGTCGACGCCGTCTGGGAACCATCTCGCGACGAACGCGGGGGAGGCCATCGGTCGGTAGGTCATGGCGCCGAGGGGGCGCACGATGCACCCGGCGACGGGCTCGGCCCGCGAGCCGACGGCGGCGACGACGGCGCCGGCCGCGAGCAGCTCGGCCGTGTGGTCCTGGTCGTCGCGGTGGAGCTCGACGACGACGCCGAGTCGCTCGGCCGCCGCCGCGACGGGCGGGAGCAGCCAGGTCGCGAGGGAGTCGGCGTTCACGGCGATCGGCACGAGCGGCCGCCCCGCGTGCCCCTCGATCCCCATGGCGGCGGTCGCCTCGTGCTCGAGGATCGCGACCTGCCTCGCCAGCCGCAGCAGCGCCGTCCCGTCGCCCGTGAGCGCGACGGGGCGGGAGCGCACGACGAGGACGCGCCCGAGCGAGCGCTCGAACCCGCGGACGCGCTGGCTGATCGCGGACGGCGTGACGCGGAGCTGCTCGGCCGCGGCCTCGAACGACCCCGTCGTCGCGATCGCGTCGAGCGTCGCGAGGAGCTCGCGGGGGAACTGCATGAGCGATGCTAACCCGGCATGAGCATCCTGAGCGTGACTTCATCTCGATCCCGCTCTAGCCTCACGACGTGACCGGTCAGCTCCTCGCCTCCGCGCTCGCCGGCCTCGGCCTCGGGCTCTCGCTCATCGTCGCCATCGGGGCGCAGAACGCCTTCGTGCTGCGGCAGGGCCTGCGCCGGGAGCACGTCGCGGCGGTCGTCGCCGTCTGCGCGGCCTCCGACGCCGTGCTCATCGTCGCCGGGGTCGCCGGCGCCGGCTGGCTGTTCGAGCGCGCGCCGTGGTTCGCCGAGGTGATGCGCTGGGCCGGGGCGGCCTTCCTCGTCGGCTACGGCGTGCTCGCGGCGGTCCGCGCGATCCGACCCGCGGCGCTCGCGGCGGCGCCAGGCGCCGCGCCCGCGAGCCTGCGGACGACCGTGCTCACCG
>Ga0209066_10004240_pt1 | contig 15794 bp, 17 predicted proteins | sample All_14_2_FD_187198 | JGI IMG/M metagenome (GOLD analysis project Ga0209066, IMG submission 187198) | Freshwater microbial communities in response to fracking from Pennsylvania, USA - Allegheny Zone_MetaG_DW_15 (SPAdes) (version 2) ...
GGGCGCGGCTCAGGCCCAGCAAGCGCGCTGCCTGCGACAGGTTGCCGCCCGCGCGTGCCACGGCATGGTTCAGCACCCGCGCCTCGATGTCGTCCAGCGAGCTGCCGCTGTCCAGGATGCGCGCACTCAGGTCGTCGTCGCTGGGGCTGGGCAGCTCGGTCAGCTGGCCGTGGGCGTTCAGGCTGGTTTGTTTGGCGTCCATCAGGTGCGGGAAAAGATGTTCGACTTCAATCATCCCGCCTTGGCTTGCAAGAATCACACCGCGTTCGACCAGGTTTTCCAGCTCACGCACGTTGCCCGGCCAGTCGTGCTGCTCCAGCGCTTGCAGGGCGCGTTCGGCAAAACCGCTGATGCGTTTGTCGTGTAACGCGCCAAAGCGCGTCAGCATAGCCTGCGCCAGCAGGGTGATGTCGGCCACGCGCTGGCGCAGCGGCGGCAGGCAGATCGGGTACACATTGAGCCGGTACCACAGGTCCTGGCGAAAACGGCCCTCGCGCACGGCTTTTTCCAGGTCCACGTTGGTAGCGGCAATCAGCCGCACATTGACCCGGCGCGTGACCTCGGCGCCCACCCGCTCGACCTCGCCTTCCTGCAGCACGCGCAGCAGTTTGGCTTGCGCGGGCAGGGGCATTTCGCCCACTTCGTCGAGCAGCAGGGTGCCGCCGTGGGCGCGCTCAAAACGCCCGGCACGGGCGGCGTGGGCGCCGGTGTAGGCGCCTTTTTCCACGCCAAACAGCTCGGCTTCGATCAGTTCGGCGGGCAGGGCGGCGCAGTTGACGGCCACAAAGGGCGCGCTACTGCGCGGTGACAGTTCATGCAGGGCGCGGGCAAAACGCTCTTTGCCCACGCCGGTTTCGCCGGTCAGCAGCACCGTGACCTGGGTTTTGGCGGCTTTTTCCATCAGCGTGTAGGCCTTGCGAAAGGCGCTGGACTGGCCGATCAGTTGCCCACTCTGGGGTTCGGGTGCGATGCTGGACTTGAGCGCCTCCACCTGCGACTGCAGCGCCGCCAGCTTTTCCATCAGCGAGTCGTCGGTGAAATACATGCGGTGCGCTTCGCCGTCGGGCCATTCGTCAATCGGGCGCCCGACGATGTGGCAGTGGTCATCCCCACAGGCGGCGCACAGGGTTTCCTTGAACAGGATCAGCTTGCCCATGAACGCGCTGGTGTAGCCGCTGGCATAACCCAGCAGCACCCAGCAGACCGGGTGCTCCACCTGACCAAAATGGCGCCGGTGGGCGTAGGCCTCCCAGGAGTTGTCCCAGCGGAAATCGCCATCAAACTGACCTGCCGCCACATCGATGTTGAGCTTGACTGGCGTGACACGTGCCGCGCCTTCGAGCATGTGCAGCTGCGGGCCAACCAGAAACCGGCTCTCCAGCGACTCGTTGGGCCGCTGCTTGATGGCGTATTCGGCATCACTCAGGCCGCAGGCGTAGCCCATGCGCGTCAGCAGGCGCCGGGCGTGGTCCGCCCCCACCGAGGTGATCAGGTCCTGGCGTAGCGCCGCCAAGGCCGCGGTGTGCATCAGCACCATGCGCCGGTCGCCCAGCCAAATCGTGCCGCTGTCGGGTTCAAAGCGCAACAGGCGTCGCAAATCGAGGTCGGAGGGGTATTTGACGTTCATGGGCGGATCACTGGGTCGTGGAGCAGGCATTGTCTCGATATTTCGAGATTCGCGCCGAGGCGCGTTGGCAACCCCGTCATCTTTCTCGATTTGCTCATTTGATGAATTTTAGGTACAGAGGCTTGCTTAAATCGGCAAATTCTCGGATTTGGCCGCACTTTTGACGTTCGGGTAAACCCGAACAGGGTCGAATCCATGCCAATTTTTCAGATCAAGCGATGGCCCATTTTTAGGGGTTATCCCTATAAATATCGAGATTTCAGGGGATTGTGACAAAGCTGGCAAGCTCTTTGCAAAGTGCTGAGGGTCAAACCCACCCCATCACTGCCATGCCAATCACCCATTGTTTTCAGCGCCAAGTCGGGCTTGCCGTGCCTCGGTTCTCAGGGAGCCGAGCATGAACCCGCAGACCCCGCCGGGCACGGATGAAGCCAGCGTCGAGATCCAACACAAGTTTGTTCGCATCAAGGAAGTGCGCCCCGGCGGACTGGTCTGTTTCGAGTTTTCTATTGGCTGGCCGGAGTTGTTTGTTGATTTGATGTTGCCGCAGCTTGCTTTTGACGATTTTTGTGCCCGCAACCAAGTGCAGCGCTTGAATGACTGATTCCCCTCAAAGCTTCTTTTTAAAAGGATAGTCCCCATGTCAGTTGATCTCCATACGCGTGAAATCAAACCTCTGCGCAACACCTTTTCCCACACCGCCCACTATGTCGGCCACGAGAAACCCGCGTCGCGCTACCAGGAGGCCACGCTCGACACGCAACCGACGGACAACTTCCACTACCGCCCCACCTGGGACCCCGAGCACGAGATTTTTGACAAGTCGCGCACGGCCGTGAAGCTGGCCGACTGGAACGCGTTGCGTGACCCGCGTCAGTATTACTACGCCACCTGGACCATGGCCCGCGCCCGTCAGCAAGACGCCATCGAGTCAAGCTACGAGTTTGTGCAGTCCCGCGGGCTGGTCGCCAAGATGACCGATGCCGTGCGGCGCAAGGCCTGTGAGGTGCTGATGCCGCTGCGCCATGTGGCCTGGGGCGGCAACATGAACAACAGCGCGATTGGCGCCTACGGTTATGGCACGGTGTTCACCGCCCCGGCCATGTTCCACGCCATGGACCAGCTGGGTGCGGCCCAGTTCATCACCCGCCTGGGTCTGGCGCTGGACGAACCGGCCATCCTGGACGCGGGCAAAAACGACTGGCTCCACGCCGCCTGCTGGCAGCCGCTGCGCCACTACGTGGAAGACACGCTGGTGCTGCAAGACCCGTTTGAGCTGTTCGTGGCTCAAAACCTGGCGCTCGACGGCCTGCTTTACCCGCTGATCTACGGCCACTTTGTCGATGACCACATCGCCTTGCAGGGCGGCACCGCGGTGTCGATGCTGGCGGCTTTCATGCCCGAGTGGCATACCGAGAGCGCCCGCTGGATCGATGCGGTGGTCAAGGTGGCGGCAGCTGAATCCGAGACCAACCGCCAGCTGATCTCGGGCTGGGTGAAGGCCTGGACGGACCGCGCCCAGACCGCCCTGATACCGGTGGCCGAACTGGCTCTGGGCGCCCACGGCGTCGACATCTTGCAAGAGGTGCGCGAGGCGCTCGACGCGCGCTGCAAAAAAGCCGGTCTGGTGGCCTGAGCGCGCCAAGCCCTTCATTCATTCACGAAAGACCTCAGCATGTCCAATGTTTTCATCGCCTTCCAGGACAACGAAGATTCGCGTCCCATCATCGAGGCCATCCTGGCCGACAACGCCGCAGCGCAGGCCAGCTACCCCACCGGCCTGGTCAAGATTGACGCGCCCGGCAGCCTGGTGGTGCGCCGCGCCACCATTGAAGAGTTGGTTGGTCGCTCTTTCGACTTGCAGCAAATCCACGTCAACCTGGTGACCCTCTCGGGCCACATTGACGAAGACGACGATCAGCTCACGCTGAAATGGAACAACTGAACCCGAACCCCACCGCAAGGAGCACACATGGACACCCCTGTACAAAAAAAGAAACTCAGTCTCAAAGAGCGTTATGCCGCCATGACGCGTGGACTGGCCTGGGATACCACCTACCAGCCGATGGACAAGGTTTTCCCGTATGACAAATACGAAGGCATCAAGATCCACGACTGGGACAAGTGGGAAGACCCGTTTCGCCTGACGATGGACGCCTACTGGAAATACCAGGGCGAAAAAGAGAAAAAGCTCTACGCCGTGATCGAAGCCTTTGCGCAAAACAACGGCCAGCTCGGTGTGACCGATGCACGCTACATCAACGCGCTCAAGATCTTCCTGACCGGCGTGACGCCGCTGGAGTACTACGCCTACCGGGGTTTTGCCCACGTCGGGCGCCAGTTCACCGGGGCCGGTGCCCGCGTGGCCTGCCAGATGCAGTCGATCGACGAGCTGCGCCACAACCAGACCGAAACCCACGCCCTGAGCCACTACAACAAGTACTTCAACGGCCTGCACAGCCCCAAACACATGTTTGACCGGGTGTGGTACCTGTCGGTGCCCAAGTCGTTCTTTGAAGACGCTTACACCGGCGGCCCGTTCGAGTTTTTGACCGCGGTGAGCTTCTCGTTTGAGTACGTGCTGACCAACCTGTTGTTTGTGCCCTTCATGAGCGGCGCGGCCCACAACGGCGACATGTCCACCGTCACCTTCGGTTTCAGCGCGCAGTCTGACGAATCACGCCACATGACGCTGGGCATCGAATGCATCAAGTTCATGCTGGAGCAAGACCCGGCCAACGTGCCGATCGTGCAGGGCTGGATCGACAAGTGGTTCTGGCGCGGCTACCGGCTGCTGACCATCGTGGCCATGATGCAGGACTACATGTTGCCCAAGCGGGTGATGAGCTGGCGCGAGAGCTGGGAAATGTATGTGGAAGACAACGGCGAATCACTGTTCAAGGACTTGGCGCGTTATGGCATCCGCAAACCCAAGGGTTGGATCCAGGCCTGCGAAGGCAAAGACCACATCAGCCACCAAGCCTGGGCGACCTTCTACCAGTACGGCGGCGCCGCAGCCTTCCAGACCTGGGTGCCCGAGAAAGAGGAGCTGGCCTGGCTGAGCGAGAAATACCCCGAAACCTTTGACAAATACTACCGTCCGCGTTGGGAGCACTGGGGCGAGCAGGCCGCACAGGGCAAACGCTTCTACAACATGACGCTGCCCATGCTGTGCACCACCTGCCAGGTGCCGATGCTCTTCACCGAAGAGGGTGACCCCACCAAGATCGCTTACCGCGAGAGCGACTACCTGGGTAACAAGTACCACACCTGCTCGGACCACTGCAAGGAGATCTTTGACAACGAACCCGAAAAGTACGTCCAAAGCTGGCTGCCAGTGAACCAGATCTACCAGGGCAACTGCTTCAAGGAAGGCGTGGACCCGACCGCCGAAGGCTTCGACCCGCTGATGGCCGTGCTGGACTACTACAACGTCAAGGTTGGCCGCGACAACTTCGACTTTGAAGGTTCGGAAGATCAGAAAAACTTTGCCGCATGGCGCGGTGACTCTGCAGAAGGAAGCCAGAAATGAGCGTCAAATCAATCAAACCCTACAACTTTCCGGCCAAGGACGTGCGCGAAAACTTCCCCGCGCCTCTGCTCTTCATCGGCTGGGAAGACCACCTGATGTTTTGCGCCCCCTTCGCCTTGCCACTGCCGCCCGACACACCGTTTGGCGCGCTGAGCACGGCGGTGCTGCCGACCATGTACGGTGTTCACCCCGACTTTGCCAAGATCGACTGGAACACCGTGCAGTGGTTCAAGTCGGGTGAACCCTGGCAGCCGGACCCGGCCAAGTCGCTGGCCGACAACGGCTTGCAGCACAAGGACAGCATCCGCTTCAGAACCCCAGGGCTCACCGGCCTGAACGGCTCCTGCAGCTAAGGGATGCCGCTTCAGCACCATTTGAAACCTGAACCCTCCAAAAAGACCATGAGTTATGAACTGACGATTGAACCGCTGGGCGCCACCATTGAGGTGGAAGAAGGCCAGACGCTGCTGGATGCAGCGCTGCGCCAGGGCATTTACATCCCGCACGCCTGCGGGCATGGTTTGTGCGGCACCTGCAAAGTGCAGGTCAGCGAGGGCGAGGTGGACCACGGCCACGCCAACCCTTTCGCCTTGATGGACTTCGAGCGCGATGCCGGCAAGACGCTGGCCTGCTGCGCCACGCTGCAAAGCGATGCCTGCATTGAAGCGGACATCGACGAAGAGCCCGACGCCGAGATCATTGCCGTGCGCGACTTTGACTGCACCGTGTCGCGCATCGAGGCGCTCACCCCCACCATCAAAGCCATTTTTCTCAAGCTGGGGCAGCCGCTGCACTTCCAGGCGGGGCAGTATGTGCAGGTGGTGATTCCGGGCGTCGAAGGTGGTCGCGCGTTTTCGATTGCCAACTCGCCCGCCCAGGTGCAAGCCACCGGCGAAGTGGAGCTCAATGTACGCATCATCCAGGGCGGCGCGGGCACCACCTGGCTGCATGAGCAGTTGAAGCCGGGCGACGCGTTGCGCATCTCTGGCCCGTACGGGCGGTTCTTTGTGCGCAAGTCTGCGGCCAAACCGGTGGTCTTTTTTGCCGGTGGGTCTGGCCTGTCCAGCCCACGCTCGATGATTCTGGACCTGCTTGGTGGCGGCAGCACGCTGCCCATCACCCTGGTGTATGGCCAGCGTTCGCCCGACGAGCTGTATTACGACGCCGAGTTTCGCGCGCTGGCGGCGCAGCACGCCAATTTCACCTACGTGCCGGCGCTGTCTGACACCGCCCAAGCGGCTGGCTGGCAGGGTGCGCAAGGTTTTGTGCACGAGGTGGCCAAGGCGCATTTTTCGGGCGACTTCTCCGGCACCCAGGCCTACCTGTGTGGCCCGCCGGTGATGATCGAGGCCTGCATTTCCACCCTGATGCAAGGGCGCCTGTTTGAGCGCGACATCTTCACCGAGAAGTTTCTCTCGGCGGCCGATGCCAACCAGCAGCGCAGCCCTTTGTTCAAGCGTGTCTGAGGAGCGGCCATGTTGTTTGATACCCGCCCCAAAGTGCCTGTGCACGTGGTGCAGACCGGCGAAACCTTCCCCTGCGCCCATGACGAGAGTTTGTTGCAAGCCATGTTGCGCGTGGGCCGCAAAGGCATCCCGGTGGGCTGCGTCAATGGTGGCTGTGGCGTCTGCAAGGTCCACATCGTCGAAGGGGCGTGTCAGTCGCTGGGCCCCATTAGCCGCGCCCATGTCAGCGCCGAGGAGGAGGCCGCGGGCTTCACCCTGGCCTGCCGTGTCGCCCCGGTCACCGCCGTTCGGCTGGAGGTGACAGGCAAGTTTGAGAAACCGTTTTGTAAAGGCTTTGCCAGCACGGCAAACGCCTGATTTTTTAACCACAAGGAGACAGCAATGGGCATCATGCGAATTGGTCACGTCAGCATCAAGGTGATGGACATGGCCGCGGCACTCAAGCACTATGAAAACGTGCTGGGTATGACAAAAACGATGGAGGACAAACACGGCAACGTGTACCTCAAGTGCTGGGACGAATGGGACAAGTATTCCCTGATCCTGACGCCCTCCGACCAGGCCGGCCTGAACCATGTGGCCTACAAAGTCGAAAAAGACAGCGACCTGGATGATTTGCAAAAGAAGGTCGAAGCCTACGGCGTTGCCACCACCGTCCTGGACGAAGGCACGCTGCCGTCCACCGGGCGCCTGCTGCAGTTCAAGCTGCCCAGCGGCCACGAAATGCGCTTGTACGCCATGAAAGAGTATGTGGGCACCGAAGTCGGCACCAACAACCCCGACCCGTGGCCGGACAACATCAAGGGCGCCGGAGCCCATTGGCTCGACCATTGCCTGCTGATGTGCGAGATGAACCCGGAAGCCGGTGTCAACAAGGTGGCAGAAAACACCAAATTTGTCATCGAAGCGCTGGACTTCTTCCTCACCGAGCAAGTCCTGGTCGGCCCGAACGGCGACATGCAGGCCGCCACCTGGCTGGCGCGCACCACCACGCCGCACGACATTGCCTTTGTGGCCGGTCCGCGCATGGGTCTGCACCACATCGCTTTCTTCCTGGATTCGTGGCACGACATCCTGAAGTCGGCCGACGTGATGGCCAAGACCAAGACCCGCATCGACGTGGCTCCCACCCGCCACGGCATCACCCGCGGTGAGACCATTTATTTCTTTGACCCAAGCGGCAACCGCAACGAAACCTTTGCCGGTCTGGGCTACCTGGCCCAGCGCGACCGGCCTGTGACCACCTGGGACGAATCGCATCTGGGCAGCGGCATTTTTTACCACACGGGTGAAATGGTGCCGTCCTTCACCGAGGTGTACACCTGATTCCCTGATCGGTCTCACCCCGCCGCGCCCTGGTCGGCGTGGCGGCCCATGTTTTTTGCACCCCATTTTTTGAATAACACAAGCATGAAAAAAATCGTTTTAGCCGCCCTGGCCACCGTGGCCAGCGTGTGCGCCACCGCAGGCGGGCATTACGTGCCCGGCGTTGAAGGTATCCAGGCCGCCAGCGTGCCGCCACCCGGCATGTATTACCTGGGTTACCTGGTGAACTACAGCATTGACGAGCTGCGCGCGCCCGGCAGCGAAAACAGCATTCCAGGCAACAACACCGGCACCGTCAGCGCGCTGGCCAACCGCTTTGTCTACATCACCAACACCAAGGTCTTGGGTGCCGACTACGGCGTGGAAGCCATCGTGCCGGTGATCCGCAAGTCGCTCAGCTTCAACGCAGCGAGCATCTCGGAGTCCGATTCCGGCGTGGGTGACGTCTACCTCGGCCCGCTGGTGTTGGGCTGGCATGGCGGCAACTGGGATGCGGTCGCGGCTGCGGGCTTGTGGTTTGACAACGCCAGCAGCAACGGCAAGTCTTTGCCCGGCAATGGCTACAAATCCACCATGTTGACCGGCGGCGGCACTTACTACTTTGACGCTGCCAAAAGCTGGAGTGGTTCGGCCCTGCTGCGCTACGAGATGAATTCCAAAGACGACCACGGGTTTGAGCCCGGCGACCAGGTCACCATGGAGTGGGGCATTGGCAAGACCATTGGCCCCGTGCAACTGGGTCTGGTCGGCTATGACCAATGGCAGACCAGCGACGACAAGGGCACTGGCGCCAGCAACGACCGCGCCGAGCGCCATGCCATCGGTGTGGAGGTGGTTTACCCGCTGATGAAAGAGGCCGGTGTGATGCTCAAGGCCGCTTATTACGACGAGTATTCCGCCAAGGGTGGCAGCAACCCCCAGGCCAAGGGTTCGACCCTGCGCTTCACGTTTGTCAAGGCCTTCTGAGTCATGCCACGCCCCCTGATGCGAGACGGTGCCAGGGGGCGCAGCACGGCTTTCGCTATGCAAAAGGGGTATAGCTTGGTTTCGAAAATGGTATTGGACGGTATCGCAATCCGTTTCTACGATAGCGGCAACCCAACGCTGGACACGGGTCAGCGGCTGGGGATCGCCCCACAACCAAGAGACACCATGCGCCGCCAATCGATCAGCCACCTAGACCACCGGACCGCCATCCCGGCCCTGGGCGCTACAGCGTCCGGCGTCTGAGCCATGGACCTGCGGCAACTGAAAAATTTTGTGGTGTTGGCTGAAGAGTTGAACTTCAGCCGCGCGGCCGTGCGCTTGCACATTTCGCAGCCACCCTTGAGCCGCCAGGTGCAAGCCATAGAAAGCGAGATCGGCGCGCCGCTGTTCGAGCGTCTGCCCAAAGGCTTGGCGCTGACCGCAGCCGGGCGCACCTTGCTCGACGATGCCCGGCGCATTCTGGGCATGGTGGACGCTGCTAAAGACCGCGCGGGCCAGGCCGGTCGGGGTGAAATGGGCCGCCTGGATGTGGGTATTTTTGGCTCGGCCATCTTTCACCACATTCCGCGCCTGCTGTTGCAGTTTCGCAGCCTGTACCCCCAGGTGAAGATCAGCTTGCATGAGCAAACCAAGGCCGAACAAATTCGGGCATTGCGTGAGCGGCGTCTGACCATTGGCTTCAACCGCCATGTCCGGCCCGAGCCGGACCTGGTGGTTGAACCGGTGTACCAGGAGCCGCTGCTGGTGGCGCTGCACGGTGAGCACCCGTTGGCACAGCAGGCCGCCATCAGCGTGCGCGAACTCAGTGCGCAGCCGCTCATTCTGTACCCCAACAACACGCGTGAAGGCTTTGCGGACCATGTGTTGTCTTTGTTTCGCATGGCGGGGCTGCAAGCCCAAGTGGAGCTGCAAGTGAAGGACGTTGTCACCGCGGTGGCCCTGGTCTCCAGTGGTTTTGGCCTGTGCGTGACGCCCGAGGCAGCCAGCAGCCTGCAACTGCCGGGGGTGGTGTACCGGCCGCTCGACGCCGACCCGGCGCCCACGGTGGAACTGGTGTGCCTGTACCGCCGGGATGATGCCTCGCCGGTGCTGGCCGCTTTCCTGGACACCGTGCGCCAATTCCGGCCGCAAAGCGCCAGCCTTCCACCGGTTCGCTGAACACGCACCATGCCAAGCTACACCATCCACATTGACAACGACGGCAGCAGCTACCGCTGCACCGACACCCGCAGCGTGCTCGAAGGCATGGAATCGCTGGGCAAGAAAGGGATTCCGGTGGGCTGCCGCGGCGGTGGCTGTGGCGTCTGCAAGGTGCAGATTCTCAGCGGCAGCTACACCAAGCGGGTGATGAGCCGTGCGCACATCAGTGCCGAAGAAGAAGCCAGCGGCTGCGTGCTGGCGTGTCGCATCAAACCCACCAGCGACCTGTTGTTGCGGGTGATGGGGCCGATGAAAAAAAGCGTTTGCGGGGTGGTTGAACCGGCAGGCGTCCTCTCTCCCTCAACCTGATACTGGAGACATGCAACATGGCAATGACAGGTGTTTTGCGTCCGGGCCACGCCCAGCTTCGCGTGCTCGACATGGAGGAGTCGGTCAAGTTTTATACCGACGTGATGGGCTTGCTGGAAACCGGGCGCGATGCCTCGGGCCGCGTCTACTTCAAGACCCGCGCCGAGCGTGACCACAACAGCATCGTGCTGCGCCAGGCCGACCGCGCCGGGATGGACTTCCTGGGCTACAAGGTGCTCAACCAAGCCACGCTCGATGACCTGGAAGCCAAGCTCAAGGCCCACGGTGTGGCCACCGAACGCGTGCCCGCCGGTGAGATGCTGGAGACTGGCGAGCGCGTGCGCTTCAAGATCCCGACCGGCCACACGCTGGAGCTGTACGCTGACAAAACCGACATCGGCAACGGCATGGGCTACACCGACCCCGAGGTCGACGTGATCGACGGCAAGGGCATCCGCCCGATCCGCATGGACCACGCCCTGCTGTACGGTGGCGACATCGACGGCTCGCGCCAGATTTTTGAAGACGTGTTGGGCTTTACCCTGGTGGAGCGTGTCAAGCTCGAAGACGGCGCCACCGACCTGGCCGTCTGGCTGACCTGCAGCGCCAAGGCGCACGACGTGGCCATGGTGCGCCATGCGGAAGACGACAAACTGCACCACATCTCGTTCCAGCTCGCCAGCTGGGAGCAGGTGCTGCGCGCCGCCGACATCATGAGCATCAACCGCGTCTCGATCGACATCGGCCCGACGCGCCACGGCATCACCCAGGGCACGACGATTTATTTCTTCGACCCGTCGGGCAACCGGCTGGAGACCTTCTGCGGCGGTTATGACCACTACCCCGACATGCACCCCATCACCTGGACCTGGGACGAAGTCGGCCGCGGCATTTTTTACCACGACCGCAAACTCAACAGCGCTTTCCTGAGCGTGGTGAGCTGATGCAGGTCGCAGTTGCCCAATCGGTGGTGGGCTGGGATGCCGCCGCCACAGCGGTGCGTGCTGCCGTGCAGCATGCCGACCAGCTGGGTATTCGCATCAACGTGGCGGTGGTCGACGCGGGTGGCAACCTGGCGGCGTTTTTGCGCATGCCTGGCGCGTTTTTGCACTCGATCGACATCGCCATCGACAAGGCGTACACGGCGGCCAGTTTTGGTTTGCCGACCAGCCAGTGGCACGCCGCGTTGCAAGACCATTCAGCGGCGGTGCGCGAAGGCATCGTGCGCCGACCCCGTTTTGTGGCGTTTGGTGGTGGCTTGCCCATCGTCGAGGCGGGTCAACGCGTGGGCGGCATCGGCGTCTCGGGTGGCTCCGAAGAACAAGACGAGGCCTGTGCCCAAGCGGGGTTGGCTGCGATTGGTTTGAGCAGCTGACTTTCCTGGCCCGGGTGGCAACCCTGCGGGCCATGAAAGTTATTTCACGTTAACGGCGCCAGGCTTTTGCCAACGCGCCACTTTAGGAAGAGTGGACCATGAAAGAAATCAAGAACTTCATCAACGGCCAGTACGTTACCAACGTCAGCGGCAAGACCTACGAGAAACGCAACCCGGTCGACAACAGCCTGATCGGCATGGTGTACGAAGCCGGTCAACCCGAAGTCGACGCCGCCGTGGCCGCCGCCCGTGCCGCGTTGCACGGCCCCTGGGGCAAACTCTCGGTGGTGGACCGCTGCGCCATGCTCGACGGCCTGGTGGCCGAGATCAACCACCGCTTTGACGACTTTTTGCAAGCCGAAATTGCCGACACCGGCAAACCCGCGCATCTGGCATCCCACATCGACATCCCGCGCGGTGCCGCCAACTTCAAGATCTTCACCGACACCATCAAAAACGTCTCCACCGAATCGTTCGAGATGCGCACCCCGGACGGCAAAACTGCCCGCAGCTATGGCGTGCGCACGCCACGCGGGGTGATTGCCATCATCTGCCCGTGGAACCTGCCGCTCTTGCTGATGACCTGGAAAGCCGGCCCGGCGCTGGCCTGCGGCAACACCGTGGTCGTCAAACCTTCTGAAGCCACCCCCAGCACCGCCACGCTGCTCGGTGAAGTCATGAACAAGGTTGGCGTGCCACCGGGCGTCTACAACGTGGTCAACGGCTTTGGGCAGAACTCGGCTGGCGCCTTCCTCACCGCCCACCAAGGCGTCAACGGCATCACCTTCACCGGCGAAACCAAAACCGGCACAGCCATCATGAAAGCCGGTGCCGACGGCATCCGCCCGGTGTCGCTCGAATTGGGCGGCAAGAACGCGGCGGTGGTGTTTGCCGACTGCGACTTCGAGAACGCTGTCAACACCGTCACCCGCTCGGTGTTTGAGAACTGCGGCCAGGTCTGCCTGGGCACCGAGCGTGTGTATGTGGAGCGCCCGATCTTTGACAAGTTTGTCGCCGCCCTGAAAGTCAAGGCCGAGCAGATGAAACCCGGCCGCCCGTTTGACCATGACACCAAGATCGGCCCGCTGGTCAGCAAGATTCACCAGAAAAAGGTGCTGTCGTATTACGCCAAGGCCAAGGAAGAGGGCGCGACCATCGTCTTCGGCGGCGGTGTGCCCGACATGCCGGATGATTTGAAAGACGGCTGCTGGGTCGAGCCGACCATCTGGACCGGCCTGCCCGAGACGGCCAGCGTGGTGCGCGAAGAAATCTTCGGCCCCTGCTGCCATATCCAGCCGTTTGATACCGAAGAAGAAGCCGTGCGCATGGCCAACGACACCAAGTATGGCCTGGCGACTTCCATCTACACGCAAGACATCAGCCGCGCCAGCCGCCTGGCCACGCAGATTGAAGTGGGTCTGTGCTGGATCAACAGCTGGTTCCTGCGCGACCTGCGCACACCGTTTGGCGGCTCCAAGCAGTCGGGCATCGGGCGTGAAGGCGGCGTGCACTCGCTGGAGTTCTATACCGAGCTGCGCAACGTGATGATCAAGTATTGAAAGTCCGCGCCATGACTCAAAACCCTGAAATCGGCCAATCCATTGTGGCCAACGGCATCCGTACCAATTACCACGACGTTGGCACCGGTTTTCCGCTGTTGATGATCCACGGCTCAGGCCCGGGCGTGAGCGCCTGGGCCAACTGGCGCCTGAGCATTCCGGTGCTGGCCCAAGATCGGCGGGTGATTGCGCCCGACATGGTGGGTTTTGGCTTCAGCGACCGCCCGGCCGGCATCCGGTACAACATGGCCACCTGGGTGGCGCAGGCCGTGGGTCTGCTCGACGCCCTGGACATCGAGCAGGCCGATCTGGTCGGCAACTCGTTTGGCGGCGGCCTGGCGCTGGCACTGGCCATTGCCCACCCAAAGCGTGTGCGCCGCCTGGTGCTGATGGGCGCGGCTGGCGTCTCGTTCCCGATCACGCCCGGTCTGGACGCGGTCTGGGGTTACCAGCCCTCGATTGCCAACATGCGCCAGCTGATGGATTTGTTCGCTTATGACCGCTCGCTGATGAGTGATGAGCTGGCCGAGCTGCGTTATCGGGCCAGCATCCAGCCCGGCTTTCAGGAGGCTTTCCAGTCGATGTTCCCGGCGCCGCGGCAAAACGGCGTGGATGCGCTGGCCAGCCGCGAGGAAGACATCCGCGCCCTGCCGCACGAGACCCTGGTGTTGCACGGCCGTGAAGACCGGGTGATTCCGTTGTCCAACTCGCTGACGCTGGCCGACTGGATCAACCGCTCGCAGCTGCATGTGTTTGGTCGCTGCGGCCACTGGACGCAGATCGAACACGCCGCGCGCTTTTGCCAACTGGTGGGCAATTTTCTGGCCGAGGCGGACGCCCAAGCTGCCTGACTGGCACCCACCCTGATTCACTTCAACCAACCAACCGGACACCAACTTTATGGATGCCAAACTGATCGAAACCCTGGGCGATGAGCTGTTTAACGCCATGCGCACCTGCACCGTGGTTGACCCGCTCACCAGCCGCCACCCCGACATCACCATTGAAAACGCGTACCACATCCAGCAGCGCATGCTCTCCAACCGGCTGCAAGCTGGTGAGCGCGTGGTCGGCAAAAAAATCGGCGTCACCTCGGCGGCGGTGATGAACATGCTGGGCGTCTACCAGCCTGACTTTGGCTATTTGCTGGACGGCATGATCTACAACGAAGGCCAGGCCATTGATGCCAGCACGCTGATTCAGCCCAAGGCCGAAGGCGAGATTGCCTTCATCCTCAAAAAAGACCTGATGGGCCCCGGCATCAGCAACGCCGACGTGCTGGCCGCTACCGAATGTGTCATGCCGTGTTTCGAGATCGTCGACAGCCGCATCCGCGACTGGAAGATCAAGATCCAGGACACCGTGGCCGACAACGCCAGCTGCGGCGTGTTTGTGCTGGGTGACCGCGCGGTCGACCCGCGCCGCGTCGACCTGTCCACCTGCGGCATGGTGCTGGAGAAAAACGGCGAAATCATCGGCACCGGCGCCGGGGCTGCCGCGCTGGGTTCACCGGTCAACGCCGTCACCTGGCTGGTCAACACGCTAGGGGCTTTGGGCATCGGCATGAAGGCCGGTGAAGTGATCTTGTCGGGCGCACTCGCTGCCATGTCGCCTGCCAAAGCCGGTGACAACTTCCGTGTGAGCATTGGCGGGCTGGGCAGCTGCTCGGTGCGTTTCTCCTGAACCTGCTGCCGTCGCCATGACCAACCTTGCACCTCAAGCCGCCAGCGCTGTCACCGTGCTGGTGTCGCGCCGCGTCAAACCCGGTCACGAAGCCGCTTTCGAGCAAGCCTCTGCCGCCATGACCGCTGCGGCGCGCCACTTCCCGGGTTATCTGGGCGGGCAGCTGGTGCACCCGGACCCTGAAGGCGACGCCGAGGAAAGCAACCTGTACCACACGGTGTTTGCCTTTGACACGCCCGAGCATATGCAGGCCTGGCAAACCTCACCCGAGCGCACCCAGCGCCTGGCCGCCATTGCCCCGCACACGCTGGGCAGCACCCAGCTGCGCGAGGTCAGCGGTCTGGGCCACTGGTTTGCCCCGCCCGCAGGCAGCACGCACCAGCCGCCCCCGCGCTGGAAAGTGGCGGTGGTCACCTGGCTGGGCATTTGCCCGACGGTGTACGTGTTGTTCCTGACGGTCGCGCCTTTTCTGGCCGACTGGGCACTGCTGCCGCGCGTGATGGTTATCACGATGCTGGTGGTGCTGCTCATGACCTGGGTGGTGGCGCCGCGCCTGACCACCTGGTTGAAACCCTTTTTGTATGCGCAAGCGCGCCACACAACCTGACAAGGACGTTGTATGGATTTGTTACTGCAAGGCAAACGTGCGCTGGTCACCGGCTCCACCTCCGGCATCGGCTGGGCCACCGCGCGTGAGCTGGCGTTGGAGGGCGCGCATGTCGTCCTCAAT
>Ga0209066_10004241_pt1 | contig 15793 bp, 16 predicted proteins | sample All_14_2_FD_187198 | JGI IMG/M metagenome (GOLD analysis project Ga0209066, IMG submission 187198) | Freshwater microbial communities in response to fracking from Pennsylvania, USA - Allegheny Zone_MetaG_DW_15 (SPAdes) (version 2) ...
CGCAGGTCGTGCTCGGACCTGTCTATGCCGGTCTCTTTCAGGGAAGTCAGGAAGAGGCGCCTCACGTCCGCCGGGGCCGGCCTCAGCAGCACGCGGTAGCGGTAAAGGCCCGGCAGGCCGTCCGGCCGGGGGCCGCGCGCCGCGGCGCCGGCCAGGCAGAGCGGGACGGCGCCGGACAGGCCGGCCGCGCCGGGGGGCAGCAGGGCGCAGCCCTGTCTGGCCCAGAACCGGTCTAGTTTGAAAATTATATCCTGGAAATCCACTTTATCTCCGCCGCGTCAGCCGCGCGAGTTCTTATTGTACATTTTTAGGCGGCGGCTCATTTTACGAAAGGCAGCGTGCGCAGGGTGATGTCCACCTGCCCGCTGAAAAAGCGGCTGAACAGCCCGTCGATGAAGACGGCCGCGCGCTCGTCCTCCGGCAGCTCGCGCACCGCGGGCCACGCCCCGGCGTGCAGCGTGTCCCATAGCCGGGCGTCCGGCCCGGCCGCGGTCTCCCTGAAACCGAAGCCGGCCAGGTCCAGCGCGCGCAGGGTGAAGGCGCGCCGCAGCCAGAAAGCCGTGCCGCGCGCGTCCAGGTCCTCCAGCGCGCCCAGCAGCAGGTCGTACTTCTCCGGCGACGGGCTGGCCGCCGGCGTGAGCTTGCTGACCACTTCGCAATAATGCTGCGCCAGGTAGAGGGTGTCCAGGTCCTTGCGGATATTGCCGAACACGCTCAGCGCGCTGCCGCCGGTGCAGACGGGGAAATTGGAACCCTTCTTGAGATAGAAGCGGAAGTCGCCCCAGCAGAAGGCTTCGCTGAGGGCGCGCAGCTTGCCGCGCGCCAGGCGCACGCTCTTGAAGTTGACCTCCAGCTTGCCGTGCTCGAGGGTGAAGACGGTGACGATGCGGTCGCTCTCCCTGAGGGGCCGCCGCTGCAGCACTATGCCGTAATCACAGAAGATCATCGCTCTATTCTACAAATTTGATCAGTCCGGCCGCCCGGGAGCGGGGGGGCAATATGCTAAAATCGTAATCCAGGCCGGAGTTCGGACGGCGGCCGCGCGCGACTTTTAGGAGACTATATAATGCCTGCAAAAACCATGGACTCGCTGGTAAATCTCTGCAAGAGGCGGGGTTTCATCTTTCAGAGCTCGGACATCTACGGAGGCCTGCAGGGCGTCTACGATTACGGCCCGCTGGGCGTGGAGCTCAAGAATAACCTGAAAGCCGCCTGGTGGCGGGCCATGGTCTACGAGCGCGACGACATAGAAGGGCTCGACGCCGCCATCCTAACCCACAAGTCCGTGCTCAAGCATTCCGGCCACGAGGCCACCTTCTCCGACCCGATGGTGGACTGCCGCAAGTGCAAGAGCCGCTGGCGCGCCGACCAGATCAAGGACGGCAAGTGCGAGAAGTGCGGCGCGACCGACCTCACAGAGCCCCGCCCGTTCAACCTGATGTTCAAGACCACCGTGGGCCCCGTGGCCGACGACGAGCATTACGCCTACCTGCGCCCCGAGACCGCGCAGGGCATCTTCTGCAATTTCAAGAACGTCCTGGACTCCACGTCCAACAAGTTGCCCTTCGGCATAGCGCAGATCGGCAAGTCTTTCCGCAACGAGATCACGCCCAAGAACTTCATCTTCCGCGTGCGCGAGTTCGAGCAGATGGAGTTGGAGTTCTTCGTGCTGCCCGGCACCGACGACGACTGGCACGCGAAGTGGGTGGAGAGCCGCGTAGCCTGGTGGCGGGAGCAGGGCCTGGAGAGCGACAACCTGCAGCAGTTCCACCAGCCCAAGGAAGAGCTGGCCCATTATTCCAAAGCCACCGTCGACATCCTCTACCGGTTCCCGCACGGCATGGAAGAGCTCGAAGGCGTGGCCAACCGCACCGACTTCGACCTGGGCTCGCATTCCAAGCACCCGCAGGAGCTGGGCCTGACGGCGAAGGTGGAAGAGAACGCCGACTCCGTGGTCAAGCTCACCGCGCCCGACCCGGTGACGCAGAAGCCGCTGGTGCCTTTCGTCATCGAGCCTTCGGCCGGCGTGGACCGCGGCGTGCTCGCGGTGCTGACCGAGGCCTACACCGAGGAGAAACTGGAGAACGGCACCGATCGCATCGTGCTCAAGCTCAAGCCGCACCTCTCGCCCATCAAAGTAGCCGTGATCCCGCTGGCGCGCAACAAGCCCGAGATCGTGGCCAAGGCCAAGGAAATAAAAGACGCCCTGCTGAAGCTGGGCCTGGGCCGCATCTATTACGAGAACTCCGGCAATATCGGCAAGAGCTACCGCCGGCACGACGAAGTGGGCACCCCGCTCTGCGTCACGGTGGACTTCGACACGATAGGCAAGGGGGAGACCGCGGACCTGGAAGGCACGGTCACCATACGCGACCGCGACACGATGAAACAGGTCAGGGTGCACGCGTCCAAACTGGCCGAACACATCACCGGATATTTCAGGACCGCAACGGCGTAGCGGAGGCCCCTTTGCTTTAAGGCCCGCTAATTTATATAATTAACACACTATGTTACCTACTTACAGACCTAATGTCAGCAAACGCAAAAAGCACATCGGCTTCCGCGCCAAGATGAAGACCAAGGGCGGCCGCAAGGTGCTCGCTCGCCGGCGCGCCAAGGGCCGCTGGACCCTCATACCCGATATAAAGTCTTAAGACTTTGTTCGGGGCAGAGTGAAACAGTTCGCCTTTTCAAGAGCTTCGCGCCTTCGACTTAAAAAAGAGTTCGAGGCCGTTTTCGACGCCGGGCACAGGACGGCCACCAGGGATCTGGTGGCCTGGCATTCCGAGAGCGCCGGCAAAGAGAAAAAAATCGGCCTGATGGTCTCCAAGAAGACCGGCGGGGCCGTGAAGCGGAACAGGTTAAAAAGGCTTCTAAGGGAAGCTTTCAGACTGACGAGAGAAGAGTTAAAGGAAGGCACGCGCCTTATCATTTATCCCAAAGCGGGCTGCGCCATGGAAAACCTGGCCCAGGCCCGCAAAGCGCTGGAAACCGTCCGGCAGAGGGCGCGCCTAAACAGATGACGGTAGAGACCGTTCCCGAAAATCTTAGATCGCTTGCGCTGCGCACGCTGCGCTCGGCTTACAGGACAATGCGGCCCGTGTTAGGGCCCGGAACCTGCCGGTTCCACCCGTCCTGCTCCGAGTACGCGTTCGGCGCGCTGGACAAACACGGGATTTTTAAAGGGGGGAGGCTGGCCGCAAGCCGCCTCTCCCGCTGTCATCCTTTCTCCTCCTCGCCCGGCGGGCACGACCCGGTACCCTGAAAGCACCCTGGAAGCCTCTCGCATGGCGGGAGGTTAAATGCAGAAAAATCTTATACTCGCGGTAGTCCTTTCCTCGCTGGTCTATATAGGCTGGTATTCCTTCATGGAGAAGAAGATGCCGAAGCCGGCCCCGGCCGCCCAGCAGCAGGCCGCCGCGCCCGCCGCCCAGCAGGCGCCGGCCGCGCCCGCGGCTGATAGCGCCGGCGGCCTGATGGCCGAAGCCCAGGCCCTACTGAAAGAGGCCAACGCCCTGGAAGTTTCCGCCCCGGAGAAGACCGCCAAGTACGCCGGCACCCCCGCCGAAAAACTGGTAACCTCCCTCGAAGCCGGAAAGGCCCGTTACAGTTTCTTCATCCCCAACGCCTCGCTGGCCAGCGTGGTCTACCAGGGCCCCGTCGCCCCGGCCGAGCTGATCCCCGTCACAGGCCGCGGCTACTTCCAGACCACCCTGCCCGGAGATTTCAAGCTCACCTCCAAGACCGCGTCCCGCGTGGAATTCACCGCCCAGCAGGGCCCGCTGCGCGTGACCAAGCGCTACACCTTCTCGCCCGACAACGGCCTCAACACCCTCGAGATCGAGGCCGTGAACACCTCCTCGCAGCGCCTGGCGCTGGCCCCCTGGGAACTGCGCCTCGGCCCCGGCCTCGACACCGTGGCCAGCGAGATGAAAGAGAACGCCAGCGAACTCAAGGCCGCCTACACCCACGCCGAAGCCGGCCGCAAGCACCCGGTCTTCAAGGAGATCGAAGTCGACGAACCCGCCGCCAACGACTGGGTCTGGACCGGCCTCAATAACCGCTATTTCCTGGCCGCCCTGGCCGACGCCAGCTTCAACACCACCCGCCCCGTGCGCCGCGACGAGACCGTGGGCGACAAGAAAGAGGTGCCGCTGCTGGCGGTGCCCATGCCCTCCGGCGAGCTCGCCCCCGGCGAGCGCAGGACCTGGAGCTCCAAGTTCTATATCGGCCCCAAAGACTACGAGGGCCTCAAGGCGCTGGGCTTCGGCCTGGACCGCGCGGTGGACTTCGGCTTCTTCGCGCCCATCGCCAAGCTCGCCAATTCCTCGCTGGCCTACTTCTATAAGGTCACCGGCAACTACGGCGCGGCCATCATCATCCTCAGCGTCCTGATCCAGCTGCTGCTGACCCCGCTGAGCTACAAGAGCTTCAAGGCCATGGCGGTCATGAAGAAGATTCAGCCGGAGATGCAGGCCATACAGAAGCAGTACAAGAGCGACCCGCAGCGCATGAATAAAGAGATCATGGATCTCTACAAGCGCCACGGCACCAACCCGCTCGGCGGCTGCCTGCCCATGCTGCTGCAGATCCCGGTCTTCTTCGCGCTGTTCACCGCGCTCAAAAATTCCTGGAGCCTCCACGGCGCGCCGTTCGGGCTCTGGATCAAGGACCTGTCGGCCAAGGACCCCTTCTACGTGCTGCCCCTCGTGATGGGCGGCATCATGTTCCTGCAGCAGCACCTGAGCCCGCAGACCACGGACCCGGCGCAGGCCACGATGATGAAGTGGATGCCCGTCATCTTCACCTTCATGTTCCTGACCTTCCCGTCCGGCCTGGTGCTGTACTGGCTGGTCAACAGCGTGTGGGGCTTCGCCCAGACGATGTACCTGCAGAAGAAGATGGCCTGAGAATTTGTAACTGAAAGAGAGGAGACACTCAAATGAGAGAAACCAAGACAGAAGCGAAAACAATACAGGACGCCGTTGAAAAAGGCCTTGCGGAAATGGGCCTCCGGCGCGACCAGGTTGAAGTGGTGGTCGTCAGCGAGGGGAAAAGCGGCTTCCTCGGCTTTGGCGCCAAGAAAGCCTGCGTCATACTTCGTGAAAAGCGCTGGGGCGAGAGCCGCAGCGAAGAGCCGCGGAGCGGCGGCAGGGGCGGCAGCAGCAGGGGCGGCGGCAGAAGCGGCGGACGCGGCGGAGACCGCGGCGGACGCGGCGGCCGCGGCGGCAGGGGCGGCGACAGGGGCGGACGCGGCGGCGAAAGCCGCGGCGAGCATTCCTCCTCGGCCCCCAGGCGCCCGGGCCGGTACGGCTACGAAGACGCCAGGCTTCCCCCGCAGGAGGAAAGCCGGGACAGCAGGCCCCAGCGCGAGGACCGCACCCACAGGACGGACCGCGTTTACAGCGAGGAATCGCTCGGAGCCGATTACATCTCCATGCAGCATGAGCAGGACCCGGTGGAACACGCCAAGTCCGCGCTGCTGAAGATGCTCAAGCTGATGGGTATCGAAGCCACCGTGACCGAGGCCAGGCTGGACAGCGCGGAGAACCTGCTGTTCATCCGCTTCGAGTGCCCCGAGTCCGGCGCCTTCACCGAGGAGAACGGCCGCGGCCTGCAGTCCCTGCAGTTCGTGCTGAACTCCATTGTCAGCCGCAAGCGCGAGCCGCACCTGGCCCTGCGCCTGGACACCGGCGGCTACTGGGACAATAAAGAAAAAGAGATCGCCACCCGCGTGGAAGAGGCCGTCAACGAGGCCCGCCGGGCCAACTCGCCCTTCCGCATGGAACCCATGCCGGCGTCGATGCGCAAGATCGTGCACAACCTCATAAAGACCAAGTACCCCGACATGGAAACGGTCTCCGAGGGTGAAGGCCGCTGGCGCAAAGTGGTGGTGCGCTCCATAGAGAAGCCGCAGGAGCAGCCCGCCGCCGAGCCGCAGCAGGCGGAACAGCCCGCCGAGCAGCCGGCCGCGCAGCAGGCGGAACAGCCCGCCGAGCAGGCCGCCGAGCAGCCCGCGGAACAGACCACCGAGCCGAAGTAAGCCGCTGGCAAACCCGGCGTGACGGCGGCAGCGCCGTCACGCCGTTTTCTTTAACGGGGAACGAACAGGCATGATACTGCCAGACACCGGCGACACGATAGCGGCCCAGGCCACTCCGCCCGGCGCGGGCGCGCTGGCCGTCCTCCGGATCTCCGGAAAAAACGCTTTCAAAACGGCGGCCTCCTTCCTGCGGCCGGCCGGCGGCGCGCCGCCCCACGGCGTGGCCAAACTGCTGGCCGCGAGAGACGGCGGCTCCCTGGTGGACAGGGTGGTGGCCGTCTTCTTCCGCGGTCCCGCCAGTTATACCGGCGATGACACCGTGGAAATAACCTGCCACGGCTCTCCTTATATAATACGCACGCTGCTCAACCTCGCCGTCAGAGGCGGGGCCAGGCCCGCCGGCCCCGGCGAGTTCACGCTGCGCGCCTTCCTCAACGGCAAGCTGGACCTGGCCCGGGCCGAGGCCGTAGGCCAGCTGATAGAGGCCTCTTCCGCCGCCGCGCACCGGGCGGCCGTCACCCAGGCCGAAGGCGGCCTGTCGCGCGAAGTAGCCGCCATCAGGGAAAGCCTCGTGGCCCTGCTGGCCCAGCTCGAGGCCAGGCTGGACGATTCTTACGAGGAGATACCGGCCCTGGAAATCCGCTCCTTCGCCCGCGCGGCAGAGGCCGCCCGCGCGCGGGCGCAGGGCCTCGCCGACAGCTACGCCGCCGGGCGGGGGATAAGGGACGGCGTAAAAGTGGTCATAGCGGGGGCGCCCAACTCGGGCAAGTCCTCGCTGCTCAACGCGCTGCTGGGCTACGACCGGGCCATGGTCTCCGGCGCGGCCGGCACCACGCGCGACACGCTGGAAGCCAGGCTGGAAGTGGACGGCTTCTCCGTGCAGTTCACCGACACCGCCGGCCTTAACGCCCGCGCCGCCTCGGCGCTGGAGCGGGAGGGCATGCGCCGCGCCGAGGCGGCCATCGCCGCCGCCGACGCCGTGCTGCTGGTCAAGGACGCCTCCATAGCCGAGACGGCCAGCGACCGCCGCGCCGAGCGGGAAACCAAACGCCTCGCGCTGGCGGGGGCCCGGTTGCTGCGGGTCTACAACAAATCCGACCTGCCGGCGGGGCGCCGCCCCGGCGCCGGGTTCAAGGTCTCGGCCAGGACCGGCGCCGGGCTGGGCCGGCTGAAGGCCGCGCTCATCGCCGAGCAGAAAAAAGTTTTCACCGACGGCGCCCAGGCCGTGGTCACCTCGGCGCGGCATTACGCCGCGCTCTCGGGCGCGGCGGCGGAACTGGCGGCGCTGCGGGGCGCGCTGCGCGGCAAGAACCCGCCGCTCGAACTGGCCGCCGAGCACCTGCGCGGCGCGCTGGAGGCGCTCGCCGCCCTGCTGGGAGAAACCGCGCCGGAGGAAGTGCTGGCCGGCATCTTCGGCAAGTTCTGCGTGGGGAAATAATGAAAGACTTCTTCCCGTTCAAAGTCATCTTCGAGCCGGCCAGGACCTTCGCCGGCATGGCCGCCGCCGGCTGGGGCTGGCCGCTGGCCCTTTACGCCCTCTCGATGACGGCCGCCGCCGCGCTGCTGGCCTGGCTGCCCCCGCAGTTCATCGCCGGCGCGCTGGAAGGCGCGGCCCTGCCTCCGGGCCGCGGCTTCTTCTTCTACCTGGCGGTCTCGCTGACCGGCGGGGGGATACTGACCCTTTTCTCCTGCGCGCTGCTGGCGGCCGCGGCCCGCTTTCTGTCGTCGGGCCGGCTCGCGCTGCGCCTGCCGGCCGCCGCCGCCGCGGCCGGCGCCTTCGGCATCCTTTCCGCCGCCGTCCAGGACTCGGCCGCCCTGCGGCCGGCCGGCCTGGCCGTCGCCGCCGCCGCGGCGCTCTTTGCGGCCTGGGCGGCCTGGCGCGACCGCGCGTTTTTCCCGGCGCTGCTCAAAGCCCTGCTGGCCCTGTCGGCGCTCAGCCTGGCCGGGGACCTGGCCGGAGCGCTGGCCGCGCTGGCCGGCTCCGAGCGGGCTTACGCCGGGGTGCAGTACTTTTTCGCCCTCCTCTCGCTGCTCTGGCTGGCCAAGGCGGCAGGAGCGATTTACGCCGTCTCCGGCGCCAGGGCCATGACGGCGGCCGTGCTGGCGCTGCTGGGCGCCATGGCCGCCCTGTTCCTCGCCTTCAACCTGGGCCTGCTCCACCAGGACGTCTTCCAGGTACTGCTGCTGCTATGACCGCCTTCAACTACCCCGACAGCTTCGACGTGATAGTGGTCGGCGGCGGCCACGCCGGCTGCGAGGCCGCGCTGGCGTCGGCCCGGCTGGGCGCGCGCACGCTGCTGGTCACCCAGGACCTGGACACGGTGGCGCAGATGTCCTGCAACCCGTCCATAGGCGGGGTGGGCAAGGGCCAGCTGGTGCGCGAGCTCGACGCGCTCGGCGGGCAGATGGGCCGGACCGCCGACCACTCCATGCTCAGCGGCCACATGCTCAACACCTCCAAGGGCGCGGCCGTGCGTTCGCCGCGGGCCCAGTGCGACAAGAAGATGTACCAGTTCGCGATGAAGGCCGCGCTGGAGCGGCAGCCCGGCCTGTGCCTGGTACAGGACGAGGCCGCGCAGATTCTCTCGAAGGGCGGCAGGGCCGCCGGCCTGCGCACGGTGCGCAACACCGTCTACCGCTCCAAGGCCGTGGTGCTGGCCGCCGGCACCTTCCTGCGCGGCGTCATCCACATCGGCATGCAGTCCTTCCCCGGCGGCAGGTACAACCACCCGCCTTCGGACGCGCTCGGAAAGAATTTGGCGGAGCTGGGCTTCCGGCTGGGCCGCCTCAAGACCGGCACGCCGATGCGCCTCAACGGCAGGAGCATCGACTTTTCAAAGTGCGAGCGCCAGGAACCAGACAGCCCCCCGGCGCCTTTCTCCCATTTCACCGGCGCCATCCGTAATCCGCAGCTGCCCTGCTGGCTGACGCGCACTTCGGCCCGCACGGCCGCCGTCATCCAGGGCGGCCTGCACCGCTCGCCGCTCTACAGCGGCAAGATCAAGTCCACCGGCCCGCGCTACTGTCCGTCGATAGAGGACAAGATCGTCAAGTTCCCGCACCACGGCGCCCACCACCTCTTCCTCGAGCCGGAGGGCTTCGACACGGAGGAGTATTACGTCAACGGCCTCTCCACCAGCCTGCCCGAGGAGCTGCAGCGCGAGATCGTGCGCTCCGTCCCCGGCCTGGAAAAAGCCGAGATCGTGCGAGCCGCCTACGCCATAGAATACGATTACTCCGACCCGGGCCAGCTGGACTACACGCTGGAGACGCGCCTCCTGCCCGGCCTCTACACGGCGGGCCAGGTGAACGGCACCACCGGCTACGAGGAGGCCGCCGCGCAGGGCCTGGTGGCCGGCATCAACGCCGCCTTGCAAACCTCGGGCCGCGAGCCGCTGGTGCTGAAGCGCGACGAGGCCTATATCGGCGTGATGATAGACGACCTGGTCTCCAAGGGCATAGACGAACCTTACCGCATCTTCACCTCGCGCGCCGAGTACCGCCTGCTGCTGCGGGCCGACAACGCCGACCTGCGCCTGGCCCCGGCCGGCTTCAGGCTGGGCCTGCTGGATCCCGGGCTGAAGCAGAATTTCGACGCCTACAAAGCTTCGGTGGAAGCCGCGGTGGCGGGGGAGAAGCCGCCGGCCATCCCCGAGGGCCCCTGGACGGCGGAGAGCGCGCGCGCCACTGCCGCCATAGAAAAACACTACGCCGCCTACGTGGCCCGCAACCGCCGGCAGGCCGAGAAGATGACCCGGCTCGAAAGCGTGCGCATCCCGGACTCTTTCAGCTACGCGGCCGCCAGGGCGCTGCCCAACGAGGCGCGCCACAAGCTGGAGGCGCACCGCCCGCGCACCCTGGCGCAGGCCGGGCGCATACCGGGCGTGACCCCCGCGGACGTGCAGCTGCTCTGGATACTGCTCGAGAAGCGGCGCAGGAAGGGAGAAAACCATGAATGAGACCGTAAAAACCGCGCTGGCGGCCTGGGGCCTGCAGCCGGACGAGGGCAGCCTCAACCGGCTGGAGCTTTTCGCCGCCTCTCTGCTCGAGAAGAACGCCGTGCAGAATTTAGTCTCCAGGAACGACGAGCCGCTCATCTGGGAGCGCCACATCCTGGATTCGCTGGCCGCCGCGGCCCTGCTGCGCCGGCTGCTGCCGGCCGGCTCCCTGGTCGCCGACGCCGGCTCCGGGGCGGGCTTCCCCGGCCTGGTCCTGGCGGCCGTGCTGCCCGAGTACAATTTCGAACTGCTGGATTCCAGGAACAAGCGCTGCGAGTTCCTGACCTGGGCGGCCGCCGCCATGGGCTGCAAGAACGTAAAGGTCTTCCAGCGCAGGCTGGGGGAGGGCGGGGCCGCGGCCGGCACCAAGTACGCCGCCGTGACCGAGCGGGCGATGGGACAACTTGAAAACATACTGCCCCAATGCTTAAATATACTGGATAAGGGCGGTTTCTTCCTGGCCTGGCAGAGCGCGGCGCAGGTGGCGCAGCCCAGGCCGGCCGTGGAGGACGCGCAGTCGGCGGCCCGGGCGCGGAGGCTCGAGACCTTCGCTTACAGGCTGCCGGGGGAGGCGGAGGACCGCCACATCATGATCTTCAGGAAAAGTTAAGCGGGCCAGGAGCTTATGCACATACTGAACTATTATTTCACGCCGTTCGCGGTGATACTGATCCTCTTCGCCATCTTCTTCTCCGAGCCGGAGCGCAGCGTCACGTATCTCTCGTTCGGCATCCTGGGCTCGACGTTCGCCCTCAACTACTGGCTCAACAAGAACACCTACAAGTTCATGCGCTGGACCCGGCATATCCGCGCCGTCACCGTCTGGCTGAACCTCGCCGTCAGCGCCGCGCTCTTCTACCTGCTGTCGGCCTACTGGTCGCCGATGTGGCTGCTCTTCCTCACCGCGCCGGCGGGGAGCGCGATGTACATGAAGAAGTGGCAGGTCTTCGGCGTGGCCCTCACCGCCTCGCTGGTCATGATAGCGCTCTACCTCTACAGGGGCGCGGCCTCGCTGCTGGCCGCCGACCCGGAGCTCGCCGGCCTCGGCGCCGCGCTGACGCAGGTGGCGGGCAACACCCAGCACCTGGCCATGGCGGCCACGCAGGCCGTGTTCATAATCTTCTTCTCCATGTTCGCCGCGGCGATGGCGGAGATGATACTCAAGGTAAGGGACTCGATGCGCTAGCCCGCCCGCGCGGCGGACCTTAAATGGATATTTTAGCCAAACTGCGGCTGGCGTTCTGGGGGCTCGTGATAGGCCTCTGGGGCCTCTTCATGTACCAGTACATGGATGAGGACATGTCGGCCCTCAAGCGCTTCAAGGTCGGCAAGAACCCCTTCTCCTCCAAGCCTTCCTACGACAAGCCGGTCCTGAAAAAATATCCCGCCCCCGTCTACAACCCGCCGCCGCAGGTGCCCACGGCCGCGGTTCCTCCGCAGAGCTCGCTCTCGCTGGTCAGGCCCGGCGCCGACATCAAGGACATCGCCAGCACCCCGCTCATCCCCGAGCACGCGCGCGAGGACAAGGGGATAGACATGCGGCTCGGGGAGCGCGACCAGCACCCGGCCGCGCCGCCCGGCTTCGCCATGCGGGAGACCCGCCACTTCGTCGTCTACGAGGAGGGGGAGCAAGTCACCGACGAGCTGGTCGGCACGCTCGAGGAGCTGCACGGCAACATCATGCTGGACCTGGTAGCCTTCTCGCCGTGGACCCGCGAGAAAAAGGTCTACATCTACTACGCGCAGAGCGGCGCCACCTACCGCAGCCTTACCGGGCGCCCGGAGTGGTCCGGGGGCGCGGCCTCGCTCTCCGAGCGCAAGATCTACGTCTACCGCAGCGACGAGGCCTTCGGCATCCTGGCCCACGAGCTGACGCATATCTATTTCGACAGCTTCTTCCCGGCCGGCGCCCCCAGCCCGCTGTGGCTCAGCGAGGGCGTGGCCACCTACGTGCAGTCCGAGCGCGGCCTGTCCACGCCCAACTGGCTCGACCAGAACCTCAAGCTGCTCGAGGGCGGCAGCGGCTTCAAGCTGGCCGACCTGGTGCGCATCGAGAGCATGAGCGACGCCGACGAGGATAATGTGCGCCTGTGGTACGCTCAGTCCTACAGCCTGGTGCGCTTCCTGATGAAGCTGAAAGCCGGCGAAGCCTTCTACGTTTTCTGCAAGGAGCTGCGCGACGGCAAGCCGGCCAACCAGGCGCTCTACCGCGCCTACGGCATGCCCTACAACAGGCTCTCGTCGCTGGAATACGCCTGGCGCTACGACCTCAAGACCGGCAAACTCTCCGGCATGCAGCGCTAGCGGCCCTCAAAAAAATATTCCGTTCTTATTGTTCCGCGCGGTCCGGCCGCGCGGCGCGGCGTCCTTTATATATATTCCTATATATAGCTGTTGACTGAAATCAACCCCGGTTTGCCCCCTGCCCGCGCGCCGCACAAATGGAAAATTGCGCAATAAAACAAGCTCTTTTCACCCCCGCTATTGACAAGGGGGGGGTGATGCTATATACTAATAATCCAGGTGGTGGAAAGTGGTGAATAGTGTTTTTTTGTGGTTTAAAATGTTGTATACTGGATAAACGCTAAGAACAGATTTATATAAAGACATGAGCACGCTCTACGGGGAATACGAATATGCGATGGACGCCAAAGGCCGCGTCTTCATCCCCGCGCGTTTCCGCGAGGAACTGCGAAAAGAAGACAAGAATTATTTCATGCTCAGCGTCGGGCTCGACGGCTGCCTCTTCATCTTCCTGCCTTCGAAGTGGGAAGAGCTGCTGGCCGGCAACATGCAGGTCTTCAAGGCCGAGAACAAGGAAGAGGAGCGCGCTTTCAAGCGCCACTTCTTCGGCAACGCGTGCGACGCGCAGCTGGACGAGCAGGGCAGGATCTTAGTGCCGCAGAATCAGAAAGCGTACGCTTCTCTCAAGAAGAACATCATGATACGCGGCGTGGGGAATAAGGCTGAAATATGGGATGCGCAGGCCTGGTTGAAATACAAGAGAGACGTGATAGAGCCTTCTCTCGGAAAGTTCGGCAAGATACTGGACATATGACGGAATACATACACGTCTCCGTGCTGGCAGAAGAGGTGGTCGACCTGCTGATCACCGACAAGAAGGGGACCTACGTCGACGCGACGCTGGGGATGGGCGGCCATACCGCCCGGCTGCTCGCGGCGCTCCCGCCCGAGGGCAAGGTACTCGGCATAGACTGGGACCCGGAGATGGCAGGAGTCGCCGCCAACAAGCTCAAGCCTTTCGGCGACCGCGTGAAGATCGCGCAGGGCAATTTCGCCAACATCGACGAGATCCTGGCCAGGGAGGGCATCAGTTCGCTGTCCGGCGCCCTGTTCGACCTGGGCATCTCCTCGCTGCACCTCGACAAGCCGTCGCGCGGCTTCAGCCTCAAGCACGACGGCCCGCTGGACATGCGCATCAACCCGGACAACCCGCTGACCGCCTACACGATCATCAACCAGTGGCCCTTCGAGCAGATCGAGCACCTCATCCGCGTCTGCGGCGAGCGCCACTCCCGCCGCATAGCGCGCGCCATCCTGGAGGACCGCCGGATAAAGCCGCTGGACACCACGGCCGAGCTGGCCTCGCTGATAGAGCGCGTGGCCCCGGCGAGGGGGGAGAAGATCCACCCGGCCACCAAGACCTTCCTCGCGCTGCGGGTGGCGGTCAACTACGAATTCGACAATCTCACGCGCGGCATCCAGAAAGTGCTGCCGCTGCTCAAACCGGGGGCCAGGATAGGCATCATCACCTTCCATTCCCTGGAGGACCGCATCGTCAAGGAGACGTTCCGCATCATGGCCAAGATGGGCGGGTGGGAGCTGGTCACGCGCAAGCCGGTGAAGCCCTCCGACGAGGAGATCGCCGGGAACAAAAGGGCGCGCAGCGCGAAGCTGAGGGTAATAGAGAAGCTGTAGCCATAAGGGGGACACATGTATCCTGAGAACATCCTTAAGGTGGGGGCGAAGTTCAACAAGATCCTGCACGGCAGGACCGCGAGGGCCAAGTTCAACGGCCTCAAAGCCTCGGTATGTCCGACGAAGATCTTCTACCTGTGGGAGAAGCACGGCATAAAGAGGATAGAGCTGTTCAGCATGGAGTAAAGACTTTACAACAAGGGACGCAACAATGCTTAAGAAGACTAGGAACCTGAGATTGGCGGCGCTGGGCGTGCTCTGCGCGGCGGGCTTCGTATTCGCCTGGCAGAACGTGCAGGCGGTGCGGCTGGGCTACAACATCGAGAAGCTGCGCCGCGAGATCAAGGATCTCGAGAACGCCAACACCTACCTGAAGAAAGAGATACAGGTTTCCCTGTCTCCGGAAAAACTGGAAGCCGAGGCGAGCCGCCTCGGCATGGTTTACCCGGAACCCGGCTCCATCGTCATCCTCGACGGCAAGCCGGAAGCGGAACGCGCGGGCCGGGGCTGGCTGGCCAGGCTTTTCAGGACTAACAAAGCCTCCTAGAGCAAGCCTCCGCCGGGAGTGAAAATGGCGGAAACAAAGACCTTCAGGGACTTATTCGACAGCATCCCCGTCTACGGGGACTCGGGTTTCGCCCGGGCCGCAGCCCTCCATGATAGCGCCAACTTTAAAATCAAGAATACATCTCTGCGCCGCGCTGGCCGCGCTGGCGCCCCTGGCCATCGCTGGCAGGCTGTTCTGGCTCCAGACCTTTCGCCACGAAAAGCTTTCAGCGACCGCTTCTAAGGAGTTCCAGCGCACCGTCTCCGAGATCGGCCCCCGCGGCCGCGTCTTCGGCGCCGGCGGGGAACTGCTCGCCGAATCCATCGTCACCTGGGAGGCCGGGCTGTTCAAGAAAGACCTGGAAGAGCCCGCCCGCGCCGTAGCCGAGCTCACCCGCGTGCTGCACCTGCCGCCGGGCTGGCGCAAGAAATTCCAGAAGGGCAAGAACTTCGTCCCGGTCAAGAAGGGCCTGGACCGCGAAGCCTATGAGGCCGTAAAGGCCCTCAAGCTCAAGGGCGTCACGCTGGAACCCGCGCAGAGCCGTTATTATCCGTCGGGCGACCTGGCGCGCAACATCATCGGCGTCACCCGGGCCGACCGGGGCCTGGCCGGCATAGAACTGCTCTACGACAAGGTGCTCAGCGGGCACGTCAGCAAGCGCGAGGTCATCCGCGACGCCGGCGGGCGCATCATCTTCGAGGACCGCAAAGAGAAGGAAGCGCTGCCGCGCGACATTCACCTGACCATAGACAAGAACATCCAGTACTTCGCCCAGGAGGCCGTGCGCCGGGCGGTGGAAACTAACCGCGCCGAACTGGGCATGGCCCTGGTGCAGGAGCCCGGCAGCGGGCGCATCCTGGCCATGGCCACCTGGCCCAGCGACGTAGAGAAGATACAGCCGGTGGAATGGACCTACGAGCCGGGCTCTACCTTCAAAGCCATAACCCTGGCCGCCGCGCTGGAGCGGGACGTGGTCAAGGAGAGCGACTACTTCTACTGCGAGAACGGCGCCTGGGCCTTCACGCCGCGCATCATCCTGCACGACCACGAACCGGACAAGACGCTCAGCCTCTCCGGCGTCATAGAGCGCTCCTCCAATATCGGCACCGCCAAGATCGGCCTGAAGCTGGGCCTCAAAGATTTCTACCTCTACACCAAGGCCTTCGGCTTCGGCGCCAAGTCGGGCCTGGGCTTCTACGGCGAATCGGCCGGCCTGCTGCGCCCCCTGGACCGCTTCAAGCCCATAGACCTGGCCGTGGGCTCCTA
>Ga0209066_10004242_pt1 | contig 15792 bp, 13 predicted proteins | sample All_14_2_FD_187198 | JGI IMG/M metagenome (GOLD analysis project Ga0209066, IMG submission 187198) | Freshwater microbial communities in response to fracking from Pennsylvania, USA - Allegheny Zone_MetaG_DW_15 (SPAdes) (version 2) ...
TCAGGCTCTTGAACAGCGTGGTCTTGCCCATGCCGTTGCGGCCCATGATGGCCACGGTCTCGTTCTTGTTGGCCTCGAACGAGATGCCGTGCAGCGCCTCGCTCTGGCCATAGCTGACGTACAGGTCTTTGACTTGCAACATGGTGATCCCTTCCGGTCAGTGGCCGAGGTAGACGTCAATCACCTTGGGGTCGTTCTGGACCTGGTCCATCGTCCCTTCGGCCAGAATCTTGCCCTGGTGCATCACCGTGACCTTCGAGGCGATCTGTGCCACAAAGGCCATGTCGTGTTCGATCACGATCATCGAGCGGTTCTTGCAGATGCGCTTGAGCAGCTCGGCGGTCTGCTCGCGTTCGCGGGCGCTCATCCCGGCGATGGGCTCGTCCAGCATCAGCAGCTCGGGCTCTTGCATCAGCAGCATGCCGATCTCCAGCCACTGCTTCTGGCCGTGCGACAGCAAACCCGCTTCGGTGTCGAGCTTGTCGGGCAACCCGATCTCTTCAGCCACCACCTGCACGCGGGCCTTGACTTCGTCCGTGCACTTGAAACCCAGCGCGCCCAGCACAGAGCGGCCACGAGGGAAGGACACCTCCAGGTTCTGGAAGACGCTGAGGTTCTCGTAGATGGATGGTGTCTGGAACTTGCGGCCCACGCCGGCGCGAACGATCTTGTGTTCAGGCGTTTTGGTGAGCTCTTGCTCCTTGAACTTGATGCTGCCGTGGCTGGCCTTGGTCTTGCCGCAGATCAGGTCCAGCAGGGTGGTCTTGCCGGCGCCATTGGGCCCGATGATCACGCGCAGCTCGTTCTTGTCGACATACAGGTTGAGGCTGTCGATGGCCTTGAAACCATCGAAGGACACGGTCAGGTCTTCGATGTAGAGAACGAACTCTTTGGCACTCATGTGAGGCTCCTTTCGATGTCTGTGTTCAGGTCAGGCTTGTTGGCCGCTGATGCCCGGTGGCATGCCGCTGCCTCCGCCCGGGCCGCCAGGCGGCACGTCTGGGTAGGACGCATGCGCAGCGGCGATGCGGTCGGCCTGGGCCTTGCGGTCGGCCTGGCGCTTGGCCCACCAGGGCTTGATCTTTTGCTCGACGACACCGGCCAGGCCATCAGGGAAGGCCATGGTCACGCCGATGAACAGGCCGGACATCAGGAACAGCCACAGATCAGGTGCGCTCTCGGAGAAATAGGTCTTGCCGAAGTTCACGAGCAGCGCGCCATAGATGGCCCCGACCAGGCTCATGCGGCCGCCCACTGCTGCAAAGATCACCATCTCGATGGACGGCACGATGCCCACGAAGGAGGGCGACATGAAGCCCACTTGCAGCGTGAACATGGCGCCACCCACCGCCGACAACAGGGCAGCCAGGCAGAAGGCGAAGACCTTGAACATGGCCACGTCGTAGCCCGAAAAGCGCACGCGGTCTTCCTTGTCACGCATGGCCAGCAGCAAGGTGCCCAGCTTGGAGGACTGCACCCAGCGGCACAGGAAAACCGAGGCCAGCAGCAAGCCCACGCACACGTAATACAGGATGTACTTGGCCTGGTCCGTGCGGATGTCCCAGCCCAGCATGGTCTTGAGGTCGGTGATGCCATTGACGCCGCCCGTAAAGCCTTGCTGGCCAATGATCAGCACCGTCAGGATCAGGGCCACGGCCTGCGTGATGATGGCGAAGTACACGCCGCCCACGCGCCGCTTGAACATGGCGTAGCTGATGATGAAGGCCAGCAGCGTGGGCACCACCAGCACCGCGATCAAGGCCAGAGGCAGGCTCTTGAACGGCACCCACCAGAAGGGCAGGGCGGTGAGCTGGTTCCAGTCCATGAAGTCAGGGATGCCTGGCGTGGACTGGATCTTGGTGGCGATCGGGTCAGAGGCCTCCAGCTTGAGGAACATGGCCATCATGTAGCCGCCCAAGCCGAAGAACACCCCCTGGCCCAGGCTGAGGATGCCGGCATGGCCCCACAGCATGACCAGGCCCAGCGCCACAAAGGCATAAGTCAGGTACTTGCCGATCAGGTTGAGCCGGAAGATGTCCAGCGTGAGGGGGAGGACCACGATCAACAGGATGGCCAGCAGCGCGATGCTGCCCAGCTTTTGCTGTGTGATCCAGGTTTGCACTTTGCTCATGAATAACTCCTTTCAAACCGATGGATCAGCGGCGGATCTTGGATGGGAACAGGCCTTGCGGGCGGATCATCAGGATCGTGACCACGGTCAGCAGGGTCAGCACCTTGGCGTTAGAGCCCGTCATGAAGAACTCGGTGATGGACTGCATCTGTGCGATACCGAAAGCCGATGCCACCGTGCCCAAAACGCTGCCGGCACCGCCGAAGGTCACCACCAGGAAGGAGTCGACGATGTAGAGCGAGCCACTGGTGGGGCCCGTGGAGCCAATCGTGGTGAAGGCGGCGCCCGCCACACCGGCGATGCCGCAGCCGATCGCAAAAGTGAGACGGTCGGTGCGCTTGGTGTTGATGCCAATCGCGTTGGCCATCACACGGTTGCTCACCGTGGCGCGCACACGCAGGCCCCAGCGGGCCTTGTACAGCGCCAGCATGAGCAGGCCCGTGACCAACACGGTCAGGCCCATCACGAACATGCCGTTGATGGGGATGTCCAGCCCTTCTTGCGGCGCCCAGGAGCCCATCAGCCAGTCAGGCAGCGTGGGGCTGACCTCTTTGGGGCCGATGGCGGTACGGAACACCTGCTGCAGGCCCAGGCTCAGGCCCCAGGTGGCCAGCAGGGTGTCCAGTGGTCGTTTGTACAAGTGTCTGATCAGCGCCCATTCGGTCAGCCACCCCGCCGCAAAGGCGATCATGAAGGCCACCAGGATGGACACCGGGAAGTAATAGGGCAAAAGATTGGGGGCGTATTTCTCTGTCAGCGTCGAGCCCATGTAGACCGTGTAGGCGCCAATGGTCATGAACTCGCCGTGCGCCATGTTGATCACGCCCATCTGGCCGAAGATCACCGCCAGTCCCAGGCCCATGAGCAGCAGCACGGAGAACAGGCTCAGGCCTGCAAAGCCTTGCATCAGGCCAATGTTGAGTAGTTCGTCAAAAGACATGGGACACCCCCTTCAATCCGAAAAAACCCGCGTCGCACCGGTCCTTGACTGCAACCGAAGCTGACGCAGGAAACGATCTGCCCGCCAAGCCCTTTGCCGTCGTCTGAAAGCAGGGCAAGCAGACCGCGCGCTCATTCCTTAACCTTCGCACCAAGCCTCCGACCCAGCAAACGCCGTGGATCCGGCTGAGCCGGTCCACTGGCGTTGCCCCCTGGGGGGCGGCCGTCAGGCCGTAGGGGGGGACTATTGATATCCCTTAGGGAAGGGATTCGGCTCGATCAGGTCCGTCGACTCGGCCACCACCTTGAAGGTGCCGTCCGGTTGTCCCTGTGCAATGCGGGCCTTGCTGTAGAGGTGGTGGTTGGCATGCACCTTCACATAGCCTTCCGGTGCCGTCTTCAGCTCGATGCCGGGCGATGCGGCCACGACCTTGTCCACGTCGAAGCTGCCGGCCTTCTCAACTGCAGCCTTCCACAGCCAGGGGCCGAGGTAGCCGGCTTGTGTCACGTCGCCGATCACCGACTTCGGACCGTAGGCCTTCTTGAAGGCTTCAACGAACTTCTTGTTGTTCTCGTTGGGCAGAGACTGGAAGTACTTCATCGACGAGTAGAAGCCGGCGAAGTTGTCGCCGCCCACACCCAGCATTTCGTCTTCCGTCACCGACAGGGTCAGCAGGAACTGCTTGGCGCCCGTGATGCCGGCGGCCTTGAGCTGCTTGTAGAAGGCCACATTCGAGCCGCCCACCACGGCGGCGAAGATGCAGTCCGGCTTGGCCAGCTTGATCTTGTTGATCAGCGAGTTGAAGTTGGTATTGCCCAGTGGGTAGTACTCCTCACCGACAACCGAGCCCTTCTGGAAGTTCTCGATGTGCTTGCGCGCGATCTTCATCGAGGTGCGAGGCCAGATGTAGTCGGAGCCGACCAGGAAGAACTTCTTGGCCTTCTTCTCCTTGGCGCCCCAGTCCAGGCCCCAGATGATCTGCTGCGTGGCTTCCTGGCCGGTGTAGATCACGTTCTTGGACTGCTCCAGGCCTTCGTAGAAGGTCGGGTAGTACAGCAGGCCGTTTTCTTTTTCGAAGATGGGCAGCACGGCTTTGCGCGATGCGGAAGTCCAGCAGCCGAACACGCAGGCCACCTTGTCGTTGACCAGCAGCTTCTTGGACTTTTCAGCGAAGGTGGGCCAGTCGGATGCGCCGTCTTCCTTGATGACCTTGATCTTGCGACCCAGGATGCCGCCCATGGCATTGATCTGGTCAATGGCCAGTTGTTCGGCCTGGATCGACCCTGTTTCCGAAATGGCCATGGTGCCGGTTGCGGAGTGCAACTGACCCACGATGACTTCGGTATCGGTGACCGCCAGCTTGGTGGTGTTGATGGCCGAGGTGGCGGGGGCTGCGGCCTGGCTCAGGCCTGCGACACCCATGAGGGGCACAGCACCCATGCCCTGCAGCAGGCGACGGCGTTTGGTGGACAGATCGTGTTGGTCATTCGACATGAAAGGGCTCCTTGCACAAAAACGGGTTGCCGATGCCGCGCTTTGGTGCATGGCCCTCTTTGGTGTCAAGGGTCATGTACCGCTGATCGCGACCTTGACCGCAACAGTACGGACGAGCGGGTTTTCCATGAATACGTCAATTAACGTAGTGGCCATACGCGCGGCCTGTGCAACGTGCGTGGAGCGCTTCTTGCATTCACAGGGGTCTGTTCTGTAACTCGGAGCCAGTTAGTGTCCGTAGCCCGGCAGAAGATCTTCCGCATTCGCCGTGAATACAACTCCTGGGTTGCCAACGAAACCCTGGAGGACTACGCCCTGCGTTACACCCCGCGCTCCTTCCGCAAATGGAGCGAGCTGCGGGTGGCCAACACCGCTTTTGGCGCCGTGTCATTTCTGGCGCTGGAGGCCATTGGCGGTGCCATTGCGCTCAATTACGGCTTCACCAATGCGCTGTGGGCCATCCTGGTGGTGGGCCTGATCACGTTTCTGACCGGGCTGCCGATCAGCTACTACGCCGCCAAATACGGCGTGGACATGGACCTGCTCACCCGCGGCGCCGGTTTCGGCTACCTGGGGTCGACGCTGACCTCGCTGATCTACGCCAGCTTCACGTTCATCTTCTTCGCGCTGGAGGCGGCCATCATGGCGCTCGCCATTCAGATGGTGTTCGAGTGGCCCTTGCCGGTTTGTTATGTGATCTCGTCGCTGGTGATCATCCCGCTGGTGACGCACGGCATCACCCTGATCTCGCGCTTGCAGATGTGGTCCCAGCCGATCTGGCTGGGCCTGTGGGTCTGCCCTTTCGTGTTCGTGGCCTTCAAGAACCCCGAAGCCTATGGCGCGTTCGCCAGCCTGACCGGGCGCAGCACCGGCAGCAGCGGGTTTGACCTGACGGCCTTTGGCATGGCGGCCACGGTGGCGTTTTCGCTGGTGGTGCAGATCGGTGAGCAGGTCGACTTCCTGCGCTTTTTGCCCGAGAAGACCAGGGAGAACCGGGTGCGGTGGTGGACAGCGGTGCTGGTGGCAGGCCCAGGCTGGGTCGTGCCCGGCATGCTCAAGATGCTGGCCGGGGCTTTTCTTGCCTTCCTGGCCCTGCAGCACGAGGTGTCTGTTGAAAAGGCCATCGAGCCCACACAGATGTACCTGGCCGGGTTCAGTCAGGTGTTCTCGTCACCCCAATGGGCCTTGGGTGCCACTGTGGTGTTCGTGATCGTGTCGCAGGTCAAGATCAACGTGACCAATGCCTACGCCGGCTCGCTGGCCTGGTCCAACTTCTTCGCGCGGCTCACGCACAGCCACCCGGGCCGCGTCGTGTGGCTGGTGTTCAACGTGCTGATCGCCGTGTTGCTGATGACGCTGGGCGTGTTCGGTGCGCTGGAGAAGGTGCTGGGTCTGTACAGCAACGTGGCCATTGCCTGGGTCGGGGCGCTGGTGGCCGACCTGGTCATCAACAAGCCCATGGGCTGGTCACCCAAGGGCATCGAGTTCAAGCGCGCCTACCTGTACGACCTGAATCCGGTGGGCCTGGGCGCGACCTTGCTGGCTGCCCTGGTGTCTGTGGTCGCGCACGCCGGCATGTTGGGGGACGGGGCGGTCGCCTGGTCGTCCTTCATCGCGCTGGGCATTGCCTTTGTGACGGCGCCCTTGCTCGCCTGGGGCACCAAGGGCCGTTACTACCTGGCGCGCAAGCCCCACCAGCATTGGGCGCCCGGCCAGATGGTGGCCTGCTCGGTGTGCGAGAACCACTTTGAAGCGGAGGACATGGCCACCTGTCCGGCCTATGACGCGCCCATCTGCTCCCTGTGCTGCACGCTGGAGTCGCGTTGCCACGATCGATGCAAGACAAGGTCGCGCGCAGCGGAGCAGGTGTCCGACGGCCTGATGACCATGCTGCCCTTGCAGTTGTCCAGGCGCATCAACTTTCGGGTTGGGCACTACCTGGTGGTGTTCCTGTCGATGGCGACCTTGCTGGGCCTGGTGCTGGGCGTGGTCTATTACCAGGAAAGCGTGGTGCGGCCGGCGCTCCTGGACGATGTCGGCTTGCCGCATGGCTTGCTCGACGGGCCTTTCGTCAAGGTCTATGCACTGCTGCTGGTGGCCGCGGCGGTGTGCTCGTGGTGGGTGGTGCTGGCCTCAGAGAGCCGGCGCATGGCGCAGGACGACTCCAACCGCCACAACCAGTTGCTGCAACTGGAGATTGATGCCCACCGCCGAACCGATGTCGCCTTGCAACAGGCCAAGGAGCTGGCCGAGGCCGCCAACCAGGCCAAGACACGCTATGTGGCCGGCATGACGCACGAGCTGCGCACGCCGCTCAACAGCATCATGGGCTATGCCCAGATCCTGCTCAAGGACGCGCCCCCCGTGGGCAAGAAGCGCTCGGCCCTGACCACCATCCAGCGCAGCGGCGAGCACCTCATCGGCCTGATTGACGGCCTGCTGGACCTGGCTCGCATCGAGGCTGGTCGCCTGCGACTGGAACAGGCGCCTGTGCCACTGCCCGAGTTCCTGGCCGACGTGGTGCGCATGGTGCAACCTCAGGCCGAGGCCAAAGGCCTGGGCTTCAAGCTGGCCACCAAGGGCCGCGTGCCGGCCTGGGTGCAGGCCGATGCCAAACGCCTGCGCCAGATCCTGCTGAACCTGCTGGGCAATGCCGTGCGCTTCACTGAGAAGGGCCGCATCACCTTGCTGCTGGACGCGCGCCGCGAGGTGTTGCGCTTCGAGGTGCTGGACACGGGCATCGGCATCGCGCCACAAGACCTGGAGCGCATCTTCCTGCCCTTCGAGCGCGGCAGTGGCGGGCGGCGCAGCACCGAGCCGGGCACGGGCCTGGGCCTGACCATCACCCACCTGCTGAGCGAGCTCATGGGCGGCGAGCTGAGCGTGCAAAGCGTGATGGGGCAGGGCAGTACCTTCAGCGTGCGTCTGTACCTGCGCGAAATCGCCGCGCCAGCCGGCCACTTGCCCGGGCCCAGTGGCACGCCCATCGAGCGCATGCTGCAGCGGCCCATCATGGGCTACATCGGCCCGCGCAAGACCTTGCTGGTCGTGGACGACCAGCCCATACAGCGCCAGATGCTGGCCGGCATGCTGCTGCCGCTGGGCTTTGATGTGCGCGAAGCCGCCAGTGGCAACGAAGGGCTGGAGAGCGTGCGTGAAGCCTGCCCCGACGCCGTGCTGCTGGACATCACCATGGACGACATGGATGGCTGGCGCACCGCGCGTGCCATCCGTCGAGCGGGCTTTGAGCAGGTGCCGATCATCCTGGTGTCGGCCAATGTGTTCGAGAACCGCCCCGAGAACCTGGCCGCTGCGCAATGCCAGGCCTTTGTGGGCAAGCCCGTGATGGAGTCCGAGCTGCTGGACACCCTGGCCCTGCACCTGGGTCTGGAATGGATTACTGAACAACCCAGGCCGAGTGCTGCAAGCCGCGTGACCCTGCAGGTGGTGGAGACGACACCTGCAGGCGCCACAGAGTCTGCCGCTGCGCAGGCCATCAACCCCCAGCGCATCCCTGCCGATGCCGCGTGGGAGTTGCACCGCCTGGCCCGCAAGGGCCATGTACAGGCCCTGCACGACGCCCTGGATGACTGGAGCGTGGCAGCGCCAGAACACGCTGGGCAATGGCAGGCCCTGCGGCAACTGGTTGAACAATTTGAACTGGACATCATGGCCGAACAACTCGCGCCCTATCTGACTGAGGACTCGCTCGATGAACGTCAAGCCTGAAACGAACCAGGGCACTGTCCTGGTGGTCGACGATGCCCCCGATACCTTGCGCATGCTGTGTGATGCGCTGGCTGGCGAGGGCTACACCGTGCTGGTCGCCCGCGATGGCCAGCAGGCCCTGTCCCGCCTGGACGTGATCACCCCCGATGCCATCCTGATGGACGCGGTCATGCCCGGCCTCAATGGTTTTGAAACCTGCCAGCGCATCAAGGCGCACGCAGCCTGGTCTGCCATCCCCGTGATCTTCATGACCGGCTTGTCTGAAACGGCCGACATCGTGGCGGGCTTTGATGCCGGTGGCGTCGACTATGTCGTCAAGCCCGTTCGCATTGAAGAGGTGCAGGCCCGTCTGGCCACGCACGTGCGCAACGCGCGTGCGGCGCGTCAGGCTGTGGCCGCCTTGCAATGGGGGCAGACGTCCGGGCAGGGACCCGACTGGCCCGCCCCACCGGAATCAGCCCGGCTGGACGAGGCCGCCCTCACACCACGTGAGACCGAGGTGCTGAGCTGGCTGGCCAAAGGCAAGACCAACCGCGACATTGCTGACATCCTGGGCATGAGCCACCGTACCGTGAACAAGCACCTGGAGCACATCTTTGAAAAGCTGGGTGTGGAGACACGCGCTGCCGCCGCTGCCCTGGCCAGCCGCGCCATCTCTGCCTGATCTGCGGTAGCGCACAAACCCTCGTGTGACAGGAGGGACATCTGGCGCCAGCTTCGGTTAGTCTTGCTAACGGTGTCAACAGACGCTGTTTGATGAGGCCACAGGAGCAGTACATGGCATCACCACCTCCAGTTGCGCAGCCCGCTGGTTGGATCAAGTACAGGCGGTTCAGCGAACTGATCTACGTGTCAGTGGCGGGCCACTTTGCGTTCGCTGCCATCTATGGCGTGCTCATGGGGCAGTGGGCCATCTCGGCCGCCCTGGCCTTGCCTGCCTTGCTGGTTTTGGGGCTCTTTCGGCTGTTCAAGTCGACGCTGCCAGCCAGCCGCATACGCGGTATCAGCCATCTGATCCTGCTGCTCAACCTGGCTGGGCTCATCCTGAGTCTGATGTGGATGGGCTTGAGCCCGAGCACGGCCGTCTGGTGGCTGGTGTGGTGGCCCATGTTCGTGGCCCACGTCATGGGCGTCACCGATGGCCTGATCTGGCTCGTGATTTCGCTGCTGTCGGCGGCATTGATCTGGCTGAACCATCAATATGGCTGGGTCGTGCCGCACATGCAGCATGACGACAATCCCATGTTCATGATGCAGCTGGCCTTTCTGCTCATCGGTGGCGGCGTGAGCGTGGTGGTGCGCCGGGCCTACGACCGCTTCGAAGAGGAGATCGCCACCCACCAGCGCATGATCGACACCCAGAACGAGGCGCTGGCGCGGCGCGCCTTCAAGCTCGAAGCCATGCTTCAGGCCGTGCAGCAGGCCAGCCTGGACCGCACCCGCTTGTTTGCACAGATCAGCCACGAGGTCCGCACACCGCTCAACGGCATGCTGGGCTTTGCCCAATTGATGGGGCTGACCCAGCTCACGTCGCAGCAGGCCGGTCAGCTTGAGCAGATCAACCGTTGTGGGCAGACCCTGCTGCAGATCATCAACGACGTGCTGGACTTTTCCCGCCTGGAGACACACGCCACGCCCCTGGCTGTGGCGCCCTTCGATCCCGTTCGGGTGGCCAATGAGGCGGTGGACATGGTGTCGTCCATCGCTCAGCAAAAGGGTGTGTCGCTGGTGCGCGACTTCCCTGTCGCAGAGATCGAGGCCATGGGCGACGCCTTGCGCGTCAAGCAGGTCTTGCTGAACCTGCTGGGCAATGCCCTGAAGTTCACCCCCAGCGGCGAAGTGGCCGTGCGTTGTCGCACCTTGACCTTGATGGATGGGCAGCCCGGCTTGCATGTCGAGGTGCAGGACACGGGCATCGGCATTCCCCACGAAGCCATGGCCCAGCTGTTTCAGCCCTTCAACAAGGCCAGCGACCAGACCATCCGCCAGTACGGTGGATCAGGCCTGGGCCTGGCCATCTGCAAACGCCTGGTGGACATGATGAACGGCCGCATCGGCGTGGACAGTGAGCCTGGCCAAGGCAGCCTGTTCTGGTTCGAGGTACCGATACGGGCCGCCTGAAGGGCTTGAGCGCCAGGCTTCACAGCCCGGCCGTGGGCCTTGCGCTGCTCAGCATCTCGTGCACGTCGTGTGTCATCACGGCCAGAAAGCCCAGCAGGCCGATGTAGGCCGTGGCGTAGCTCAGCCTTGTCTCGGCCGAGGCCTGGTAGTACGCAGCGTTGGCGGGGTCGTCAGCGCGGAACTTCCAGGCCTTCATGACCTGTGGCGCAGCCAGGATGGCGATCAGGATCAGCATGGGGCTGGGGTTCATCCAGAACAGGCCCAACAGCACCGGCACGCCCAGCAGCCACAACTTGGGTGACAGCACGGCCGTGATGCGCCCCCCATCCAGTGGCGACAGCGGGATGAGGTTGAACAGGTTCAGAAAGAAACCGCCATACGACACGGCCAGCAGCCAGTGCCCGCTGGCACCCATGTCGCGCGCCACAAAATAGCAAGCCAAGGCGCCCAGAGAGCCCACCAGAGGCCCGGCCAGGCCCACATAGGCCTCGGTCTCGGCGTCATGGGGCAGGTCCTTCAACTCGATCCAGGCGCCGACGAAGGGGATGAAGGTGGGGGCGCCCACATTCAGGCCGCGTTGCCTGGCCGCCATGAAGTGCCCCATCTCGTGCACGAACAGCAGGGCCACGAAACCAGCTGCATAGCGCCAGCCGTAGATGAAGGCGTACACGAACACCGACAGCAGCATGGTGCCACCCGTCAACAACACCTTGCTGAACTTGAGCCCGCTGAACACCAGAAAGAGCAGCTTGAACATCCATCAGCCCTGGTTCTTGTCTTTCTTGAAGAACTTGGTGAACACGGCCACGGCCCCCGCACCGGCCAGCAGGATCACCTTGGCGAACTTGGCGAAGAAACCGGCGGCCAGGGCGAACATGCCGAGCTTTTTGGCCGCCAGCCCGCCCACCAGCGCCGCCAGCCCGTATTCAGCCACCTTGTCGGTGGACGAGTTGAAGTCGGCGTAGCGCTTGCCCTCGTCAAAGCTCAGTGCGGCCAGCAGCGTCTGGGCATGTTGCTTGTCCTGGGCGATGTTGTTCAAGCCCGTGATCAGGTTCAGCGTGACATAGCCCTCGCGTCCCAGCGCATAGGTGTTGTAGTTGATGCTCATGGGCGCATCGGCTGGGGCGCCTTTGTGGCGCGCTGACATGGACCAGATCAGGCGGTGCGAATCAGCCGCGTAGTTGGGCTTTTCGACCCAGCCCACGATACTCAGTTCAGGGAAGCCTTGAGCACGCCGCTCTTCGTTGGCGGCCTCGGTGCCTTCCTGCAGGCTTTTGAACATGTCGTCGACATCCCAGTTCTGGGCGTCTTCATCTTTGATGTAGCCGGACGGCTCGTACTCGGCCACGATCATCCAGTTGTCGGATTCCGCTTGCGGGAAGATCAGGCCCAGCCCGCGTTCGTCGGGGTGGTTGCCCATGGCCTTCATGTACTGGCCGGCGGCCGGTTCGGGCACCCACACATAGCCCGCAGGCAGCTTGAGCGTGGCCTGGTCGCGCAGCTTGATGTCTGCCGGGCCAGGCACCTGGGCGGCCTGCATGGCCTTGACGGCACTGACCAGCGCCGCCTGCTGCGCGTCCATCTGCGTGGTGTCTGGCGCGTTGGTGGCCATCCCCGCTTGCACAAAGCCCACCAGCGCCAGGATGACGGCCATGTGTCGCCAAGCGTTCATTGCATCCACCATTTGGGTGTATTCCCTGTTTGTTCTCTGTTTACCAGGCTGTAAAGGTTAGCAGACCTTGTTTCAAACACTGGCCGGCAGGGGGTGCTTTGAATAGACTTCACGCGTCATTCAATATCAGGAGAGACCTTATGAAACGTGTTCAAACGATGCTGGGTGTGGTGCTGGCCGGTGCCATGTCCGCAGCCCATGCCGATCTGAGTTACAACTTCGACGCCGATGCCCAGGGCTTCACGGTCAATGATGTGGCAGCGGGCGATCTGAGCTGGCAAGCACCCGGCTACTTGCGTATCCGCGACGTGACCGACGTCTCCAACGTTTTCCTGGTCTTGCCTGCGGCCGACACCACCGGCAACTGGGCCCAGTACCTGGGCGGCACTTTGGCCTTCGATGCCCGCCTGGAGTTGCCCATTTCGTCGTACTGGCCTGAGTTTGGCGCCGTCACGTTGGTGTCGAGCCAGGGCTCTTTGACTGTGGACGCGGTGGCCATTGACGAACCCGGCACCGCCTGGAAGACCTACTCGGTCAGCCTGGACGCCGGCACCTGGTCGGGTGGTGATGTGGCCGGCTTCACGACCTTCCTGAGCAATTTGCAGCGTGTGGAGATCAACCTCGAAGCCGGCAATGGCGCCATCGAGGTGCTCCACATCGACAATCTCAGCGTGACAGCCGTGCCCGAAGCATCGACATGGGCCATGTCGGCCATGGGCCTGGTGCTGGTGGGTGCGCTGGCCCGTCGCCGCAAGGGGGCCTGATCAGGCGCGAAGCCTCAGTGCTGGATGAGCAACTGGGCTTCGCCTTCGGTCTGGGTGACACGGTTGTCCTGCACACGCAGGGCGCCCTCGACGAACCACCGCACGGCACGCGGGTAGATCAGGTGCTCTTGCGCCAGCACCCGCGCTGACAGGCTGGCTTCGGTGTCATCTGCCAGCACGGGCACCGCTGCCTGCGCGACGATGGGCCCATGGTCCAGCTCGGGCGTCACGAAGTGCACGGTGGCGCCGGCCAGCTTGCAGCCCGCGTCGATGGCGCGCTGGTGGGTGTTCAAGCCTGCAAAAGCGGGCAGCAGCGAAGGGTGGATATTGAGCATGCGCCCCTCGAAGTGCCGCACAAAGCCTTCGGTCAGGATGCGCATGAAGCCGGCCAGCACGACCACATCGGGTGCAAAACCGTCGATGACACGTGCCAGCTCGGCATCGAATGCCTCGCGGGTGTCAAACTGCTTGTGGTCGACCGTGGCGGTGGCGATGCCCCTGCTGGCGGCGAACTGCAGCCCGCTGGCCGTGGCCTTGTTGCTGATCACCGCGGCAATGCGTGCGGGCCATTGCTCGAGCGCGCAGCTGTCTACGATGGCTTCCATATTGGAGCCGCGGCCAGAGATCAGGATGACGATGTTTTTCATGCGGCCTAGAGTGTAGTGGCGTCTGCATGGGGCGGCCCCCTACAATTCGGCACTTTCCCCGTCCCTACAAAGTGTCAGAGCCAGCCATGACCGAACGCGTTCTCACCGGCATCACCACCACCGGCACACCCCACCTGGGCAACTACGTGGGCGCCATCCGGCCCGCCATTGCCGCCAGCCGCGAAGCCGGGGTCGAGAGCTTCTTCTTCCTGGCCGACTATCACGCGCTGATCAAGTGCGATGACCCCGAACGCATTGCGCGTTCGCGCCTGGAAATCGCCGCCTGCTGGCTGGCCGCTGGCCTGGATACCGAGCGCGTCACCTTCTACCGCCAGAGCGACATCCCCGAAACCACCGAGCTGAACTGGTTGCTGACCTGTGTCACGGCCAAGGGCCAGATGAACCGCGCCCACGCCTACAAAGCCTCGGTTGACGCCAACGAGGCTGCTGGCGAGGAGCCGGACGCCAACATCACCATGGGCCTGTTCTGCTACCCCATTCTGATGGCGGCCGACATTTTGCTGTTCAACGCCCACCGTGTGCCGGTTGGCCGTGACCAGGTCCAGCACATCGAGATGGCGCGCGACGTGGCCCTGCGCTTCAACCACACCTTTGGCCGTGGCCGCGAGCTGTTCGTGCTGCCGCAGGCTGAAATCGAAGAAAGCGTGGCGACCTTGCCCGGCCTGGATGGCCGCAAGATGTCCAAGAGCTATGACAACACCGTGCCGCTGTTCGAAGGTGGCCCCAAGGCCTTGAAGGACGCGATTGCCCGCGTCAACACCGATTCGCGTCTGCCCGGCGAGCCCAAGGACCCGGACAACGCCCACCTGGTCACCATCCACGATGCCTTTGCCGATGCGGCCACGCGCCAGGCTTTCCATGCCGACCTGCGTGGCGGGCTGGGCTGGGGCGATGCCAAGCAGCGTGTCGTGCAGTTGATCGAAGGCCATGTGGGCCCGATGCGCGAGCGTTACGCCGACCTGATGGCCCACCCGGAGCGCATTGAAGACATCCTGCAGGCCGGGGCGGCCAAAGCCCGTGCCACCGCCACGCCCTTCCTGGCCGAGTTGCGCGATGCCGTGGGCCTGCGCCGCATGCTGGCCGTGCCTCAGGCGCATACGGCCAAAGCGCCCACGGCCAAGTCAGACGTGCCGGTGTTCAAGCAATACCGCGAGGCAGACGGCCAGTTCTATTTCAAGCTGACTGCGGCAGACGGCACCTTGCTGCTGCAAAGCCAGGCTTTTGCGCAAGGCCGGGAAGCGGGCGAATGGGTCAAGCGCTTCAAGCAAGAGGGCGGGCCAGTGCTCGATGGCGCACCCGTGGCCATCGCCGAAGGCGTGGGCCGCACGGTGGTCGATGCCGCGCTGGCCGCGCTGGTCGCCGCGCAGGAATAAGCCCCGCGCATGGCCGGCATCCACATCACCGACATCGAATCGGCCTTGAACTGGTGGCGCGAACAGCGCCCCTCGCCGGACGGCATCAGCCTGTGCGATGAGGTCAAGGCGCTGGCCGAGGTCTACGCGCTCATGGTCTATTACCGCGAGAACGAGTGCGACGAAGACAGCATGCCCAAGGCTGCGCGTCAGGCCTGGATGGCCTGGTACGACACCACGCCCGACACCCCTTGCATCGCGATCTGTTCGACCAGCCAGGGCGATGACCTGTGCAAGGGCTGCGGCCGTACGTTTGACGAGGTGCAACTCTGGCCCGAAATGAGCCCGGGTGAAAAGCGTGGCACCTGGCGGCGCATCACCATGGAGTCGAGCGCCTGGCGTTTCAACCGCTACGCCGAGCGCGCTCGTGAAGGAGCGGCCGCCCCGTCCACCAAGAACGGGGATGCGGCCTAAGCGCTCAGCCCTGGCTGAGCTGAATCTGGGCCTGGCCTGAGGCCTCTGCCTTGGCGCGCTTCTTCTGGCCGAAGGCGGCTTTCCACAAGAAGGGCCAGATGAACTTCAGGAAGGCCTTCAGGTCGGCGGCGGCGATGCAGGGCAGCTCGGTGCCGCGTTGCCATGTGGGGTTGCGTTGCTCGAAGAAGGCGATGTCCGGTTCTGCGCGCATGTCGGGCGTGATGGCGGCCACGTGGTCCTTGAGGCAGTTGGCGCCGTCGCCGAAGTCCAGCAGCATGGTGTCGCGGTCCAGCTTGCCGGGGAACATGGCTTCGCAGTACTCGGTGACCAGGTCCTGCAATTGCGGCGAGCTGGAACCGCCGCGCTTGGGATAAAAGTCGGGGAAGTTCTTGGCCAGCAGCAGGTAGGTCTTGTAGCCCTTGGAGATCAGCAGCCAGTACTGTGGCG
>Ga0209066_10004245_pt1 | contig 15790 bp, 21 predicted proteins | sample All_14_2_FD_187198 | JGI IMG/M metagenome (GOLD analysis project Ga0209066, IMG submission 187198) | Freshwater microbial communities in response to fracking from Pennsylvania, USA - Allegheny Zone_MetaG_DW_15 (SPAdes) (version 2) ...
CGCAGCGCCATCATTTGCCGCAGGCGCCGCGACATTCCAGATCGACAATTAAATCATGACCCTCCGTGACGAAATCCTATCAAGGCCAGATTGCGCCGAAGCGCTTGCCGCAAGAGATTGTGGTGCGCTCGCGGCGATTCTCTCGGTCGGGCGTACCAAGATTATCAGCAAGCCCATTGGCTACGGCACAGTCCTCGCTACCCTTGGCCGTGGTGTTGGCGGTGCATTCCTCAACACGCTGGAAACGCTCGGAAATACGGTTGATCCTGACCTTAAATGGACGCTCAAGACCATCGAAAATGAATCGTTTGACCTTGGGGAACAAGCGACGCGTGACGGGATTGATGGACTAGCGCTGGCCGGTATTTTGAGTGCAGAAGGTGCAGCAGCACTCAAAGCATTGGCCGTAGTGCCAGACGTAGTAACCGCACAAGACGTACAAGCCGCGCTGGAGGGCATCTGATATGGCGACTACTAAGCAAATAGTAGGGGCGCGGACTGCGCTCACAGTGACCGGCCTTAACACACTAGCATCGGGTACTTACGTTACGTCGGCAGCTTATCCAGCTAACACAAACCAGCCGCTGGATGTGATCGTCGAAGTAGAAGTTGCCACGACCAATACACCAACGGGTAACAAGCGTTTATCAGTTTTCGTCAAGGAATCGCTTGACGGAACAAATTTCCGGTCTGGCCCTGAAAGCGGCACCACGACAACCGATGAAACGAACTTGCGCCACCTAGGTAATATCCCGATGAATAGTGTTACCGCTACGCAACGCGGCACATTCTCTATCGCTGAACGGCTTGGCTACTGCCCACACTCGTTCAAGATCGTGCTGAAAAACGACTTGGGCGTAGCACTGACTAGCGGCGCTGCATACACCAGCGAGATCAGCTCAACAGTGGCTTAATTGGGGTAGGCGATGGCATACATCATCCTCCCCAGCAAATGGACGCGGCAGCCGCAATATCCTGTTGAGATTGACTGGAATAATCCATTTGCAGAAAACTTAATTATTGCGGGCACCCCAGCCAGCAATCGCAATATCGCCAATGGTGATCTGCCAGCGATTGAATCTGAAATCTCTACAAGCTACGACGATGGCATGGCCTATGCGTCCGCATCTGGCGGCATTGGCTGGGCGGTAGCGCCTTCATCTGAATTTACGATAATTTCAATTGGCCAATATCGAATAGGAAACAACCGCGCGGGCGGTGTTTTTTCTAGCACGGCCAATCTGGGATTGTATTTTGATGAGTTCACTTCAGGGCAGTCGATAAAACTTTATAAGTACGATGGTGCGTGGCAATTATTAATTAATACATTCGTCATCCCATCAGAAGGGACTCAACTCACTCTTGCTGCAACAAGTTCTGCATCTGGTTTACAGACTTACATTAATGGCACTATTGTCGGATCAACAACAGGAGTGATTAACCTTGCGGGTATAAACCAAGCCGGCTTTATATACAGACAAGGCACGACTCATTACCCAGCAGTGATGAAGGGCCGCACAGGGTTTCTCTTATTTAATAAGGAGCTCTCTGCAAACGGTATTCAAACCATTTCTGAAAACCCCTGGCAGATACTCAAGCGGCGCAGCCGAAGGATATGGGTTGGCGGTGTGGCGGGTGGGGATGTTACCCTCGCAGCCGCCGCCACCAGCCAAGCCACCGCCAGCGCCAACCTCACCACCGCCATCCCGATCACCGCCGCCGCGCTGGGCATTGGCACAGCTACGGCATCACTCTCGACCGCCATCCCGCTATCCGGCGTCGCGGCATCGGTTGCCTCGGGCAGTGGCGCATTAACCGCACAAGTCCGCCTGAGTGCCGATGCCCTCGCGCAGGCCGTGAGTGCCGCCGCGCTATCAAGCGGCATCATCCTCACCGCTGCCGCCGTTGCCCAGGCCGCCGCTGCGGGCACGTTATCATCCGCCATCCAGCTCATCGCCAACGCCGCCGCCCAGGCCTCGGCACCTGCCAGCCTGACAGCAGGCAGCAGCGGGCTTGCCGCCAATGCCCAGGCCAGCGCCAGCGCCAGCGCCGCGCTAACCATTCAGATCCAGCTTTCCGCCGCCGCCATCGCACAAGCCGCCGCCAGCGCCAGCCTGACGGCCGCCAGCTCAGGATTAAGCGCCGCCGCCAGCGCCTCGGCCAGCGCGCAAGGCAACATCACCACGCAAATAAAATTAAGCGCCGCCGCCCTGGCCGAAGCCATCGCCGTCGGCGGGCTCACTGCACGGATCGACCTCGCTGCCAATGCCATTACCACGGCTGACGCCAGCGCCTGGATGCTCACAGCCGTCCAGCTTGCCGCTGATGCGTCCGTCATATCCACCGCCGCCGCCGCGCTCACCGGCGGCTCGCTATCCGTTGTTCGCTACCAGGCGCTGACTGTCGACGTCTTTCCCGTCGAGCTGACGGTCGACGTTTTCCCCATCATCCTCACCGCCGACGTCTTTTAAGGATCGCCATGACTATCCCATCCCTGACCACTGGCGACGATTTCACCCTGCCGCTGACGCTTAAAAAAAACGCGCTGGCCTTTGCCATCTCAGGCGCGGCCGTTGTAAAGGCCAGGCTGGTGAGCGTTGATCGCCTGACGGTTTTATCCGACGCCGCCACGCAAGCATCCAGCACTCCGGGGGCAGACTGGCAAAACTCCCTGGTTGTTATCAAGCTGCCATCCATTTCAACCGCAGGCATCCAGCACCAAGGCCTCGCGCTGCTCGAAATCCAGGTAGATGACGGCGCAAAAATTACCTGGTTCGTCACCGTAAAAATCGTGCGCGGCAGCATCGAATAAAGGCTTTTTCTCGCGGACATTTCTTGCCTAGAAACACCCATTCCATAGCCGCAAAATCGCGCTATGGACCTCACCCCCGACCTCTCGATTTTTCTAGCTGACTTCGCCGAACCCGCGACGATCAGCGGCGAGCCCGTAATGGGCATCTTCACCGCCGATTACGCCGTCGCGTTCGACGAAGTTTCCGGCGCCGCTCCCGTCCTCGAAATCGACCCCGCGCAATCGCCCGCCCTGGCCACAGGTGCGCCGGTCAGCGTAGCAGGGGGCGAATACACAATTGCAGAGATCCAGCCAAAACACGGCGGGCTCACACTGCTCCGGCTGCGAAAGGCCTGACCTCTATGGCATCCGTCACCGAAGCCATCCTCGCCCGCGTTGCCGCCGCGCTGATTAACGTAAGCAGCGCAGGGCCGCGCGTCTATCGGCACCGGCTCGACGCGTTTGAAAGCAGCGAACTTCCCGCGCTGAATGTAATCCGCCGCGAAGACGGCCTCGATCCACTCGGCAGCAACGTAGAACGCGTGCTGGTGAATTTTGAAATCGAGTGTCTCGCCATCGGCGGGAACTGGGAAACCGTAGTCGACGCCCTGCACACGCAAGCGCACACCGCGCTGCTGGCAGACGCCCCCCTGAGCTTGCTAGGCCGCGGGCTGCGCTACCTCGGCAGCGTAACCGAGGGCGCAGCCATAGACCAGGTCGTCGGCAAGCTTACCGCCCGTTATCAGATGCAGGTGGTTGTCCGCCCAGGTGACATCACCCAGGCTATTTCTTAATTTTTTAACAGGAGTAAAAAATGATCACTTTCGGCGCAGGCAAACTTATCGCAGTCCCCACCAACTTATCCGATGGCAGCGTCATCGCCAACCCAACCCCGGTCATTCTGGGCACCATGCAAGACATCGCCCTGGATATTTCCGTCGACCTGAAAACCCTCTACGGCTCCAAGCGCTACCCAATCGCCGTCGGCCAGGGCAAGGGCAAGGTCAGCGTTAAAGCCAAGTACGCCGACATTTCCGGCGGCATTCTGGGCAGCCTGTTTTTCGGCAAGGCATCCACAGCAGGCATCAAGGCCGCCGTGTTCGACTTTGCCTTTACCATCCCCGGCACACCCTACCAGGCCACCATCGTTCCGCCCAGCACCGGCACTTTTGTTGCAGACCTTGGCGTCGTGTTTTCTGCCACCGGCGTGCAGCTCACGCGCGTGGCAACTGCGCCAGCCGCCGGGCAGTATTCAGTGAACGTCGCCACCGGCGTTTACACATTCGCGGCCGCCGACACCACGAAAGGCGTGCTCATCAGCTACGAATACAGCGCAGCGGCTGGCGGCAATTTCTGGAATATCTCGAACGACGTCATGGGCTACACACCCAGCTTCACGATGCTGCTGCAAAACAGCTTCAACAACCAGACCATGGTCGTCAAGCTTAACCGCTGCGTGTCCGGCAAGCTCTCCGTGCCCATGAAAAACGATGATTTCGCGATCAACGATTTTGAAGCCGAAGCCTTCGCCGACGCTGCTGACTCCATCGGCTACATCTGCCTGTTCTAAGCATGGGCGCTGACTTGGCCATTAACCTGCCGCCCGCGCCGGGCGCAGGTACTTGGCGGCGCATCATGGCCTGGCTGCGCGGGCGGTTTTCCCGCCGCGCGCTGCTCAAGCTCACCGGCGTGCGCACCGTCACCCTCGAAGGCCACGTGTACGCCGTGCGCGCTGTGCCGCTCGGCGTAGCGCGCGATCTGGTGCCCGCCGTGCTGCGCGCCTCGCGCAAGTTCGCCGCGTGGGAGATTGATGACGATCTCTATGCCGACATGGTCACCGTACTCTCGCTTGGCCTGGCCGAGTCGCCACGAAAGATCGAAAATCTCAGCGTCCCGCTATGGCAGCTGGCACCAGTGATCGACTGCATCGCCCGCGCCAATGGCCTGCCCGTGCTGGAGGCGGGCAGCGACGTGGGAAAGCTGCTGGCGACGCTGACGACATCGACTGGGACGGCCTCTACGCCACCCTCATCAGCGCCGCCGGATGGACATGGGAGCACGTCGATCAATGCGTAACCCTGCCCCAAGCCACCGCGCTAACCACCTACTGGCAGACTGTGCCGCCCCCGGCGATACAGCTAAAACGCATCGCCCTGGCGCTCGGCATTCCGGACACCGCGCCGGAACCCGCACGCAACCCGGCCGCCAGCAGCGAAGCGCAGATGCAAGAACTCATGAGCAGCGGCATGGGCGTGCTGCAGGGGCGGCCGGATGATCCCCTGCTCGATTTTCTTGACCTGCCCCCAAGGGCATAACAGGAGTCCCCGCCATGGCCGCTGAAAAAGCCCAACTGATTCTCGGCGGCGACATTTCGCCGCTGCAAAAAAAACTTAACGAAGCGAAAGAAGACCTCAAGCGGTTTGGCACGGCAGGAGAGAGCGCCTTCAGCGGCACGCTGGGCCCACTCTCGGCGCTGCAATCCAAATTCGTCGCCATTGGCGCACTGCTCGCAGGCGGCGCCGTGTTCAAGGAAGCCATTGCCGAAACAATAAAGCTGACTGAAGAAAGCACGAAGCTGGGCGATGCACTTGGCATTTCCGCCGGAGAGGCCAGCGTTTTGCGTGAAGCGCTAGAGCAGGGCAACACCTCGCAAGATGAATTCGTCGCCGCTGCCAAAGGCTTGCTGAAACAAGTCAAGCAAAACGAAGCAGGCCTGAACGACATGGGCCTAAAAACCCGCGACGCCGCTGGTGAGCTACGCCCGCTGACGGAGCTGACCATGGACGCCATCCAGACCTTGAACGGCTACCGCGCCGGAACAGACCGCGCCATCGCCGGTCAGGAGATGTTCGGCAAAGGCTTCGAGATGACCTCGAACCTCGCCAGGATGAACCAGAAAGACATCAAGGAAACTCAGGCGCAAATGGAATCGCTGGGCATGGTTGTCAGCCAGGAAAGTAAAGCCGCCTGGGAAGAATATGACAACAGCACAGACCAGGCAAACACAACGCTGAAGGCCTTAAAAACCACGGTGGGCAATGTGTTGATGCCGGTTTTATCGACGCTCGCCAACTGGTTCGTTTCCGTCGGCCCGGCAGCCGTCACGGTAATTCGTGGCGCACTGGGGGGGCTGGCTGCCGCTTTCCATTTTGTAACGACCGGAGTCACCGTGCTGTGGGAAACAATTAACGCGATGGTAGTCACCGTTGCCGAACCCATCCGCGCACTAGGCGAGGCCATCGGTCGCGCGCTCACCGGAGATTTTCAGGGCGCAGCGGATACGATTAAAGGCATTGGCGGCAACATCAGCAACGCTTGGACAACGGCATTCGAGCAAATGGCAACCAAGGCGGAAAGCACGCGCGACCGAATCAACGCGATTTTTGGCAAAGGTAGCGCCATAGGTGCCCCCGACGCATCGGGGAATTCTGCAGCGGGGTTAATTAAAAACAAAAACGGCGATGCCAAAAAATCTGGCGCTGAAAAAGACCCCATGGATCAGAGCTTTTTATCCACCTACGAAGCGCGGCTGGCGGATATAAAAAACCTTTACGAGCAAGAAGACGGGCTGCGCCAATTTTCCAAAGCGCAAGAACTCGCCTACTGGCAAGAGTTGCAGCAGACCTACACGCTGACCGCGAAAGACGAGCTGGCAGTGGCCAAGCGAACGACTGCGCTGAAACTGGAAATTCGCCGTGCCGAAGCTAAAGACATGCGCGCCATCGATGCGCTGGGCGTAGATTCACGCCGCGCCGCCGCGCTGGGGCAGATCGCGGTTGATGAGCAAGCCGCCCAGTTTGCGCTGAAAAATGGCCAGATCACGCAGAAGCAGTTGATTCAGCTTGAGGAAGAATTCGCCCGCCGGAAGTTTGAAATTGAATACCAGGCGCTACTGCAGCGCATCGAGCTGGCCAAGAACGACCCCACCGCATCCCCGATTGCGCTGGCGCAGCTAAAAGAACAAATGCTGCAAGTCGAGCGAGACTACATTTTGAGAAAAGGCGAGCTTAACCAGCAAAAAAATAAAGGGGATGGCCTGGGTGGAATGTTTGATGACATTGGCAACTCCTTCGGCAGCGGCTTCAATGCCGTGCTGACGCAGGCGACCACCTTTCGCCAGCAAATGGCTAACATTTTCCAGGGCATTTACCAGAGCTTTGTCCAAAACCTGATCGTTAAGCCGGTGGCCGAATGGGTAGCCTCGAACGCCAAAATGCTGGCCGTTGAAATGGGCTTCATGGCGCAAGAAAAAGCAATCCAGGTCGAAGGCGCCGCAACCACCGTAGCCATTAAAGGCGGCGAGACCACCGCCGTTGCCGCTGACAATGCCATACAAGCAGGCACAGGCGCAGCAGCCTCGCAAGCATCCATTCCCATCGTCGGCCCCATCCTCGCGCTGGCTGCCATGGCCAGCGTCTTCGCCGCAGTTTCCAGCTTGGGCAAAGGCAAATCCGCCATGGGCGGTTATGACATCCCCAAGGGCATCAACCCACTCACGCAACTGCATGAAGAAGAAATGGTGCTCCCGCAAAAGTACGCCAACGTCATTCGCGGGTTTGCCGCTGGTGCCAATGAACCTGCGGCTGGCGGTAGCGGTGGCGCTGTCAATGTTCACATCAACACAATGGACGTTAAAGGCGTGAGGGATTGGCTTAAAAGCAACCCCGATGCACTCGCCCCCGCGATGCGCCGCGCAGCCCGCAACTACTCGCCGCGCTCCACCACGTCCCCGCTTGGCAAGGTGTTTTAATGAGCAACGCCATTTTCCCTGATTTGCCCGGGCTAAAAGCCGAACGCAGCGCAGAGCCGCAGTTCACCACCCGCATCCAGCGCGGCGTCTCGGGCGCTGAGGCGCGCGCCGCCATGCAGGCCTACCCGACAGTGAAATTCAGCCTAGCCTACGACGTCATTCGTCACGGCTCGGATACTGACCTGCGCCGGTTAAAAGGGTTTTTCCTCGCCCGCCGTGGCGCGTTCGACAGTTTTTTGCTGACCGATGAAACAGATTTTTCCGTGACCGATCAACCCCTCGGCACGGGTAATGGCACAGCCACCCAATTTCAGCTTGCGCGCACCTGGGGCTATGACGCAAATTCGCAGTTCACCGAGCCCGTGATGAACGTGAACGCCATCACAAACATCAAGGTTGCAGGCACCGTCACGGCCGCCTACACCATCAACAGCACCGGCTTGATCACCTTCACCACCGCACCCGCCGCCGGTCAGGCAGTCACATGGACAGGCAGCTACTACTACCGCGCCCGCTTCGCATCCGACAACCTCTCGTTCGAGCGTTTTCTGCAGGACTTGTACTCCGCCAGAAAAGTCGAACTCATCGCCTCGCTGCAAAACAAAATATGAAAACAGCATCCGGCGCCTTGGTCACCTTGCTGAATTCCGGCGTGGAATTCTTCATGGCGGACTTATACACGCTCACCCTGAAAAACGGCACAGTGACTCGCTACACCTCGTTCGACGCCGATCTAACCTGGAACAGCAACACCTGGTTATCCGGCGGCCCGGTCATTGATCGCGGCAACACCCGCACAGTCATCGGCCTCGAAGTGGACACCCTCTCGCTAAAAATCAGCCCCAAGGATACCGACCTCATCGGCACGCAATCCTGGTTTGCCGCCGCCGCTGCAGGCGTGCTGGATGGTGCGCAAATCAAGCTCGATCGCGCCTTTATCGAAACCCTGCCCACCGTCGTGGGCGTGCTTAACATGTTCACCGGCGCCATAGGCCAGCTCACCCTAGACCGCATGATGCTGGACATCACCTGCAATTCGATGGTCGAGCTGCTGAATATCAAGCTGCCGCGCAACTTATACCAGGCAGGCTGCCAGCACACACTGTTCGACGCCGGATGCGCCTTGTCCGCCGCAGCATTTGCCGTCAGCGGCAACGTCTCAGGCAGTGCCACGCGCACATCGTTCGCCACCTCGCTGGCCGCTGCGGCCGGATATTACGACCTGGGCGCAATCCAATTCACCAGCGGCGCGCTCTCTGGCACCAAGCGCACGGTTAAAAGCTGGGCGGGCGGGGTAATCACCCTGCTAAACCCGCTGCCCGTTGCCCCGGCGGCCAGCGACACCTTCACCATCTGGCCAGGCTGCGACCGCACCAAAGCCACATGCGAGAGCACCAAGTTCAACAACGTGGTGAACTTCAAAGGCTTCCCATTCATCCCCGTGCCGGAGACGTCGTTCTAATGGATACCATCGACACCCGGCAAGCCATCATTCGAGAAGCCCGCCAGTGGCTGGGCACGCCATTCCACCACCAGGGCCGCGTGCGTGGCGTGGGGGTTGATTGCCTGCAACTGTTGATCGGCGTCTATTCCGCCGTCGGCTTGATGGCCGAGATTGACGTTGGCCCTTATCCATGGGACTGGCACTTTCACAAAAGTGAACAGAGATACCTGAAAGGCATGAAGAAACATGCCAAAAAGGTAGCCAAGCCTCTGCCTGGTGATGCCGCGATGTTCACCTTCGGCCACTGCGCCAGCCATGCCGCCATCGTCATCGACTGGCCGCAGTGCATCCACGCATACCACGGGCAGGGCGTAGTTGAAACCGATGCAGTCAACGGCGCGGAACTTTCTGGCCGCCTGCATTCATTCTGGTCGATTTTGAAAGGCAGTAAATAATGGGCGGCATCTTCGGCGGCAGCCAGACCATCTCCACCAGCGAGACCCCGCTCGCGGGCATGGCCATCCAAAGCTCCAGCTTTGGCAAGCCGCTCGCCTTGGTATACGGCCGCGCCCGCGTCACGGTGAACATGATCGGCTATTACGACTTCAAGGCCATCCCGCACACCACCAGCAACTCATCATCCGGCGGCAAGGGCGGCGGGGGCGTCACCAGCACGAGCACCACCTACACCTACCAGGCCAGCATGCTATTCGGCCTGTGCGAAGGGCCAATCAACAGTGTTAATGCATTTTGGGTAGATAAAGAGTACACCGCCAACGCCAACATTTTTAACAAGTTCACCGGCTCCACAATCCAAACCGCCTGGAGCTACATGGCCAGCAACCACCCGACCGAGGCACTTGCCTACCGCCGCGTGGCCTACGTGAGCGCCGCGAATTACGACCTCGGCAGCTCCGCCGGGCTGGGCAATCACTCGTTCGACATCACCGGTTTGCTGCCCTATGCCGCTGGCAGCATCGACGGCGCCAACCCCAAGGAAATCATTCTCGACCTACTCACCAACGCAGAGCATGGCGCGGGCTTCCCCCCATCGGCCATTGGCGACTGGGCGCAGTTTTCCAGCTACTGCATCGCTAATAACATTTTTCTATCACCGGTTTTCGACGCACAAACCGAATCCCGCGCGATGATCGACGACTTGATGCGCATCACCAACGCCGGAATTTATTTCAGCGAAGGCGTACTAAAAATCACCCCATTCAGCGACGCCGCCGCCACGGCAAACAGCATCACCTACACCCCGAATGTCACCCCTGTTTATGACCTGAATGATGATGATTATTTAGATCACGAGCAACCCGTGCGCGTCCTGCGCACCCCGAACGCCGACGCCTACAACCAGGTGCAGATCGAGTTTTCTGATAAAGCCAACCAGTTCAACACCGCCATCGCCACCGCGCAAGACCAGGCCAGCATCGAGGTGTACGGCCTGCGCCCGCTGGAAGTTATTAAAGCCAGCGCCATCACCGACGCAACAACCGCACGGCTCATCGCACAACTCATCTTGCAGCGCGTGCTCTACACCCGCAACACCTACGAATTCAAAATCGGCTGGAAATACGCGCGCCTCGAGCCGACAGACTACATCACCCTGACCGACGCCCGCCTCGGGCTGGATCGCGTCCCCGTGCGCATCCTCTCCATCGAGGAAGATGAAGATGGCGGACTGAGTATTTCCGCCGAAGACGCCCCCACCGGCGTGCATTCTTCACCGCTCTACACCCAGCAGCAAGGGCAGGGCTACACGGTTAACTACAGCACCCCGCCCGGCAACGTCGCAGCCCCCGCGTTTTTTGAAGTGCCCGCCACGCAGGCGCTTTCCGGCCTCGCCATCGGCGTTGCCGTCGCAGGCACGATTAGCGATTGGGGCGGCTGCGAAATCTGGTCAAGCAACGACGGCACCAGCTACGCCTACATGGGGCAGGTATCCGGCGGCGCGCGTTACGGCACCGTCAGCAACGCCATCACCGCCGCCGTTGACCAGGTGCCGCGCGTCACGCTCTCCGGCAACGGCGGGCAGATGTTGAGCGGCTCCGCAGCAGATGCCACGGTGCTGAGCACCCTGTGCCTCATCGACAACGAATTCTGCGCCCACACCACCGCCACGCTCATCTCCGCCAACGTCTATGACCTAACCCTCGCCGTGCGCGGCGCGCACAGCACCGCAGCCGCCAGCCATGCCGCCGCCGCCAAGTTCGTCCGCGTAGATGATGCCATCGCCTACAGCGATTCCCTCGCGCTGGACATGATCGGCAAGACTATTTATTTCAAGTTCTTGAGCTTCAACAAATTCGGCGGCGGCAAGCAGCAGCTGGCGGATGTCACGGCTTACAGCTACGTGATTACCGGCGTCATGGCCAAGTTGCCACCCCCTGCAATCAGCGCCCCTGCAGCGCTAGCCAGCCAAAACAGTATTTTCCTCAATTGGACCAACCCGGCAGACGCCACCACCGACCGCGTAGAGGTTTTTCGCAACACCACAAACGATGTGAACACCGCCAGCATCATCGGCGCAGTGCGTGGGCCCGTGGGCTTTTATGCAGACTACCTCGGCGCCTCGGCACTCACGCGCTACTACTGGCTGCGCACGGTTAACAAGCAAGGCTTCCCCAGCGCATTCACCGCATCCGTCTCAGCCACCACCGGCACAGTATCAGCCGTGCCACCGCCCGGCTCAGTTGCCCATTCGATGATGGCGGCAGATGCCATCTGGGCAGGCAACATCAAGGCGGGCGAAGTGCAAGCCGGGCACATGGCGGCAAACTCGATCACGGCGGCGAACGCCGCGATTGCCGACGCAACGATCGCCACCGCAAAAATACAGAATGCGGCGATCAACAACGCGAAAATTGCTGATTTATCGGTTGGCACCCTGAAAATTCAGGATAACGCGGTTATCGTGCCGGTATCGACTTCTGCTACAAACCAAGTTATTTATTCCGTTCTAGGCAGCTCAGGCGCACCACGGGTTATCGACTTTTTATCGGCCACAATCGCCAATCCAGGCGTCCCTGTGTTGGTTTTAATAAATTTCCAAGGAACGTCTGAAGATGGCAGCTTGACAGGATATTTGGAGATCAGCAATGGGGCGGTTATGCCCCTGAACTTAAAACTAGAGGTTGTTCGGAATGGAGTCGTTATTGCGACACTTGCCAACAGTTCTGCGAATCCTCCGCATAAAGTAATTTTTCCAAATAGCATTAGTTTCGTAGACGCGCCCGGTGCTGGAACGTTCACCTACTCGGTCAGGGGGACTGTAGATCCCAGCCCTAATGTCATCCAATTCGGCTACGGATACAAATTCAGAGCAATGACTTTACTGGCGGTTAAAAAATGAAAATACTACTCAACGCAACCCTTCAATCACTCCCCTTCGTCGTTTCAGACGCCTCGGGGCGCATCCTGCGCATAGGTTCTGCCCCTGCGCAAATGATCGACATTCAGGCGCTGGCCGGAGAATATGTCTTTGCTGGCACGGCTGCAGAAAATGATTACATCATCAACCCCGCCGGCGCAGCCGAAGCCGTACCGCGACCCGCCTCGCCCGTGGCCATAGACAAACTCACCGCGCTGGCCGACGCGACCGACGCCGTCACTCTGAGCGATGTTGCCGCTGGTGCGCTGGTTAATGTATCCGGCCCCGTGAGCACCTCTGGCGTGGGCGATGGCACGCCCGTCACCCTGACTTTCCAGGCGGTTGGGCGCTACACAGTCACCGTGCAAAACTTCCCCGATCTTGATTTCACGGCGGTCGTCGATGCAACTTGACCTCGCTAAATTTGCCGACGCCGCCGCCTGCCGCCGCTGGGCAGCCGAGGAAATCGACGCCGCTGCCGGTCGCGCCCGCAGCCGCTACCTCACCACCGTGCCCGGGCAGGAGGCCACGTACACCGCAAAATACGCCCAGGCGCAAGCCTACATTGCAGCCGCTTACCCGGCAGATACCACCCCCTACCCATGGGTCGCGCAAGAAGCCTCCCGCACCGGCATGACGCCAACGCAAGCCGCTGATCGCATCAAGGCAACGGGCGACGCCTGGGCTAACGTCATCGGCCCCGCAATCGAAGGCTTGCGCATCGGCGGCAAAGACGGCCTGGAAGCGCGGCTGACGATCCCTGACGTATTAACTCACTGCCGCAGCGTGATCGCGGCGCTGGAGGCCGTATGAAAAACCGCCTGCTGAATATCCTCATCGCGCTCGACCAATTTATCTATGTGCTCATCACGCTGGGCTACGGCTCGCCGGACGAAACCATGAGCAGCGCCGCCTATCGCATGGAAGCGAAAGGCCGCATCGCCGGGCGCATCTTTCGCCCCCTGTTCGACTGGATGTTCAGCCGCATTGAAAAAGACCACTGCTGGAAAAGTTTCGTTTCAGAAAAAACCCGATCACACCTGCCGAGGAATTTTTAACATGGCCGAACCCGCCACCACCACAGGCATTGCCGCCGCCGCCGTTGCCACCGGCGCGGGGATTTTTCTCGGTATGCACACAGACGCACTTATTGTGGGCTTCGTCGCCGGGCTTGTGGCCTTGCTGCATGTCCCGCCAGAGGCCACCCAGCGCACGCCGCTGCGCATCTTCGCGCTCGTCGCTGGCAGCGCATTTCTATCCGGCATTTTCTCGCCCATCGCCTCGGCTGCGATGGTGGCTTATTTTGACTGGGCAAAATCGCTTGGAGAAGATGCGATGCGCTTCACGACGGCCGCCAGCATCGGCGGCGGCGTGCATCTCCCGTGGGTGCGGCAATGGTTTGCAGGGAGGGTTGAAAAATGACCCGCGACATCCTGATTATTATTGCCGGGTTTCTGGCGGCAACGATCATGGTTAGGGCTATCTGCATCGTTTACCATGCCTATTACAAAACCCACAAACGCGGCAAGCTGCATTTCGCCGGTTTCGGCTACAGCTACATCGCCCTGGGTGCCGCCGCCGCAACCGCGCTCGCCTATGTGGTGACAGGCCATTTTGCCTATGTGCAATGGGCAGTCTGGCTATTCCTTGCCGCCAGCGCAGGCATGATTCTATTTGACCGGAGGCCGCGGCGATGAGCAACTTTGACCGCGCATTTGCAACGCTGATCGGCCACGAGGGCGGCTATGTCAATCACCCCGCCGACCCCGGTGGAGAAACGATCTGGGGCATCACCATCGCAGTCGCCCGCGCCAACGGCTACATCGGCAAGATGGCAGATATGACCGTCGACATCGCCAGGACGATCTACCGCGAGAACTACTGGCTGCCAGTGCTAGACGATCTCCCCTACGCCATCGCCTTCCAGGTATTTGACGGCGCCGTGAATTCCGGCATCGGGCAATCCGTGCGCTGGCTCCAGCGGGCCATTGGCGTGGCTGATGATGGCCAGCTCGGCCCCGTCACAGTGGCGGCAGTAAAAGCCGCCGACCCACTTAAAACCGCCGTGCGCTATAACGCCCGGCGCTTGCAATTCATGCGCCGCCTGAAAAACTGGCCAGCCTTCGGCAGCGGCTGGGCAGGGCGCATCGCCGCCAACCTTGAGCAAGCCGCCAAGGACGCCGCATGAACCTCATCCCGCCCCTCTACCGCAGGCTCGCAGGTATTTTGTTTTTGGCTGGATTGCTGCTGGCCAGCTACCAGCACGGGCGAAAAACCATGGCAGGGGAGGTCGCCCGGGAACAGCGAGACAACGAGCGGTTAGCCGCCGCCCAGATCGCCGCCAAACAGCGCCGCATCGATGCGCTATTCGCCAGCCTGGAAGCCGCCCGCACCGCGCAAAAACCAAAAGACCGAATCATCACCAAGGAGATTATTAAATATGAAACAACCATCCCTGCTGATCGCCGCTGCGCTCTCGATGGCGCTTGGCGCGTGCTGCACGACGCCGCCGCCACCGGCCAGCCAGCTGACCCCGCCAGCCTGGTTGCTGGTGCCGCCCCAGCCGTTACAGACGCTACCGCCCTCGAAACCGTTGGCGAAAACTACAACCGATGCCGCGACGCCATCGATCAGGTAAGCGGCTGGCGAGCATGGTACGGCTTGGCATCCTCACCCACCGATGCCCATCACTTATCAGCGCATGCGCAGGGTGGGGCGAATGATTAAATCAGCCGTGAGAATCATCATCCTTGGCGCTGTGTGCGTAGTTATGTGGGCTGCGCTCATCGAATATGTTTTTTTGCCGACCCTGCACATGCTCGGCGGATTTTTCAGAATGGCAGCAATCAGATGACCATCAGCAACTGCCTGATATTTGCCGTCTGGCGCACCATCCGCCGGGGCGGCGTATTGATCCTGCAGCGCTCCCACGCCGGGCCATACCTCCACGCCATGTGGGCAGCGCGGCTGCCATCCACCTTGCCTGTCGAACATTTCAGCCCCACCGACAAATCACCAGGGCTACACCTTGACCCGTTTTTCAGAGGCGAAATCGAACCCCGTGTCGGCGATTCCCACGCCACCCCACCAGAAGAAAAGTGCGCATTCAGCCCGGTTTTTTTAATCTTCTGGGCCATCAATTTTTTAGGCTGGGCAGCATTGATCTGCTTGCCATTTGTTTTATTTTGATCATCCGCATTGTCACAAAATTTTGTCACACGCAAATGACACTTTGACGGGAAATATAGGGTTTTAGCCGATAAACATCCCCCGCAAACCCGCATAAACTCGTAAAACACAAATTCGAGTCCTGTCGGGCGGACCAGTGACCTGGCTCATAGCTTAAAACGTGCAGAGAAAAATTGCAGTTTTCTTTTCTGAAAATTGCTTAAAAAGTCGGCGCTGGCGATACGGCGCAAAGTATGGCAA